>Ga0206869_1130_pt1 | contig 14205 bp, 15 predicted proteins | sample Alteio_BWOrgCont_35_FD_152618 | JGI IMG/M metagenome (GOLD analysis project Ga0206869, IMG submission 152618) | Enriched cells from forest soil in Barre Woods Harvard Forest LTER site, Petersham, Massachusetts, United States -... | ecosystem: Environmental > Terrestrial > Soil > Temperate forest >... | reverse complement strand
GTGCAGCATTTTTCAATTATGGCGTTGGTTGTAAGTGATGAGTAATGCTGCGATTAAATTTAAATAGCTGCCAAGAATCGTAATGAGAAGTAATTGAGTGTTTAACTTTCCAGTAGAAATACTCATCATATAACCTGTCATCAATGCAAGTGGCAAACTGATCACGGTCGCGCACATCAACATTTTAGGTAGCGATAAGACTGAGTACAAGTTCAGGCAAGCTAATCGCATCGCATCAATTGTTAACCCGATGGAATAAAAAATGGATAAATAAAGTTGTAGCATGTCATTTTGAGAACTGAATCCCAATAAGCCGACGATTAAAAATTCGCGCAATATCCCAAATGCTAAACTTGTTGTCGATAAAAAAATAGCAACTTGATAGTGATTATACGACTTCATCATAAGACGAATCATTTTTAACTGTTATTGCTTCTAAAACATGATGGATGATTTTGTCCTGTTCTTCTCTTTTTAAGTAAGGATGCATCGGCAAGCTGACAACACCTTTGGAAGCCATTTCAGCATGAGGAAATGTTGCATCGAGATCAATGATATTTTGAAAGGCAGGTTGTTTATGGAGTGGTAGTGGATAATGAATAGCTGTCGGGATCTGTGCTTTCTTCAAACTCTCAATTAGTTGATCACGATTAGAGACTGAAATTGTATATTGTGCATAAACACAAGTATTGTGAGAAGGAATATGCATGGTCTTAACATGAGGTTGTAACGATTGATTATAGTACTCACCAATACTCATACGTTGTTCTACTTCTTCATCAAATACTTTTAATTTTGCTAACAAGATCGCAGCTTGTAAAGTATCTAATCGGCTATTCATCCCAATGATAGAATGATAATATCTTTTTTCTTGTCCGTGTATTCTGAGTTGGCGCATCGTTGTTGCCAGTGCCTCATCATTCGTAAAACATGCACCACCATCACCGTAACAACCTAAAGGTTTAGATGGAAAAAAGCTAGTACATGCGACTTTAGTGATACTACATGACTTACTGCCTTTATATGTTGCACCAAAACTTTGAGCAGCATCTTCAATCACTGGTAAATCATATTTCTTTGCGATCGCATTAATTGCATTCATTTCAGGACATTGGCCATATAAACTAACTGGCATGATACATTTTGTTTTTTCTGTGATTGCAGCTTCAATTTTTAGTGCGTCGATTTGATAAGTATCAGAATGAATATCAACAAAAACTGGTTTCGCACCTAAGAGTGCAATCATTTCTGCATTTGCAATGAATGTGAATGGCGTTGTAATCACTTCATCGCCTGCTTTCACACCTAATGCCAACATTGCAATAAGTAATGCATCCGTACCATTGGCAACAGTGATGCAATGTTTAACACCAACATAATGTGCTAATTGATCTTCTAACTCTTTCACTTCAGGACCAAGAATATATTGTCCATGATTTAAAACATTTTGAATGTTGGTATTGATGTCAGTACTTAAAAGATTGAATTGCCGCTTTAAGTCGATGAATTGCACGTGGTCGTCCTTGTGTTCATTTCCATTAAATCATTTTCACAATAACAATGCTTATCTTTCAAGTAATAAGTTAAATTAGTTTGTTTACAAATTGTTTCGCCCATTCCTTGCAGTGGTAAATCGAGTTTCTCACCATATTGACTCATCCAACCAATTTGTCGTGCTGGAACACCAACCATTAATGCATAATTAGGCACGTCACGATTTACCACACTACCTGCGCCAATAAAAGCATAACGACCGACAGTGATGCCACACACGATCGTGCAATTAGCACCAAGTGTTGCGCCTTTTTTTACAATGGTATCACGGTATTCATTTTTGCGATTAACGTGAGATCGAGGATTGTAGACGTTTGTGAACACCATACTGGGTCCGCAAAAAACATCGTCTTCGAGTATGACATTATCATAAATTGAAACATTATTTTGGATCTTGACGTTGTTGCCAATTACGATTTTATTACCAACATAAACATTTTGGCCTAGCGAACAATCATTTCCAATCTTTGCACCACTGGAAATATGAACCCAATGCCATACTTTTGTATTGGCACCGATTTCTGCACCTTGATCAACAATAGCTGTTGGATGGATATTGTTTGACATTACGTTCTCCGTGAACATTTTGCTTCAACAAGAATTTGTAGTTATAGCATATTAATTATTTTTATTACATCATCTTCCCTTGTTTTTAAAAATCACAAAAGGAATACTGTTATGATTACATCAAGAATTAGTTAAAGGATGACTATGCATTTCTCATCATTTGTGGAATTGTGGATACTCCCGCCAGGCATCAATATCCTACTATTCATTCTGAGTTTGATCATCATGTGTTACTTTCGCATTGCAGGCAAAATTTTACTTCTCATCTCAATATTAATATTTTGGCTAATGAGTACGCCATTTATTGCTAACAACTTAATTGATCATTTACAAAATCGTTATCCTCTTGTCGATGTCAATCGCTCTGATGATATTCCTGATAAATCCGCTATTCTTGTATTGGGTGGTGGACAGAAAACAAATCGTGAATATGGGAATCAAGCAAATGTTTCTGATGTCACCTTGCAACGTATCAATTATGCCGCTTTTTTACATCAAAAATTATCCTTACCCGTTATTGTTTCTGGTGGTAAAAATATTGGTGATGTCGATACGGTTGCTGATTTAATGGAAAAAAACTTACAAGAACAACATCAAATCCCCGTTTTATTTAAAGAAATCAAAAGTATGAATACAGCGGATGAAAGTCATTATCTTGATCCACTCTTAAAATCAAATCATATTAATCATGTTTATTTAGTGACGAATGCGTGGCATATGGTAAGAAGTGTTTATATTTTTAAATGTGCAGGCATTAACGTGACACCTGCTCCGATGGGCTATTATGATTATGGACCTGGTTATGCACTCATCAGTTTTCTGCCAAACATTGATGCCTATTATGTGAGTAATATTGCTCTTCATGAATACATTGGACTGGTTTGGTATGGTTTAAAATATGGTGCGCAATGTCAAACTAAAATCGATAAGCCAGCCGCAGAAAAACTGCATACATAAAAGGGAAATAATCTTCCGCAGGACTGAGTTCCGATTCTCCCTTACCTGCTGTATAAATCCCACCGAGTTCACCCATGATATGCGGAGTAAAATTATAATTGAGTCCTGCTCCAAAGCTAGGGCTACCGACCCAATTATCTTTGACTGCATCGGATCGGTGCACTTCAGAATAACCAAAACTTGAATAAACGCGTATATCCGAGCAAGGAATCGTCATCATGATTTTTCCCATGAGTCCTATTGTCTCTGTTCTTGTCGTAAAAATGGTGAGATCGTCATGTTCAAAAGAAAATATGCTATCGAGATCAAATTCGATTTTTGCATTCGGATAACGCAGATACACTACTTCTAGGGCAAATGATGGGAGAAATTCATATCCTGCAAATAAGCCCCATAATCCTCCATTCTCAGTAACATTTTTTGGCGTAGACATAGCCATTGCAAAATTTTTCTTCTTCCCCTCTGGGACGAGGCCTTGCCATGTCGTCCATCCATATCCACCTGTCACACCAAGGTAGAATGGGTATTTAAATTGATGATTAGCTACGTCAGCATAAGTATTACTGAATAGTAGGAAATAACAAACAAATACCCAATAGAATGGTTGAATGCGTTTAAATACATTAAGCACTACATGCATTCCCGGTAGAACTGCAAAGTCTGCCTTGTGAATCTCTACCACCGTTACGATAACATTTCCAATCATCTATACATATTTGTACGGAGGTATCATGTTGATGTGCACATGCGTTTTCAACGGTTTTATAGAGATTAATCATAAGTTGATAGATATTATTCATGTTTTGACACTTACCTGCTGGTATCCCTGACTCTGTACAATGACATACGGCGACAGATTTAAATGAAGCACAGAAATGAGGGTCACTTGCTGGTAATGCTTGACCACACGCCAAATCGTGATTAGCAGCAAAAGTCGAAAAGCTTAAAAAAGATAATAAGAGTACAGCAATCCATTTCATCATAACTTCTTCCTTGAGTTAATATTGCGTATAGATAGCAATTGATTGTATTTCAAGATAATCGTGCTTAGCAAGATTAAATCTCTCCTATTTTTTTCATATCCAAACTATTCACCTAATTCCACTCAACGTACGTGCCCGCGCCTGTCTTTTCCTAAATTAATCAAATGAAAAATGATTAATTATTCAAAACAAATATGGACTCTTTTTCATTATCCATTTCGATAATTTCTGACGCTTCTTCTCGATATTCTGGAACAAGCTCTTTAAGCAATCGCCTCAATTCATGTTCTTGATTAAGAGCGCAAGCCGACTCAATGTCATTAATCATGTAAGTTAATTTAGCCCAATCGAAATATCGAACTTTAGCTTGTCTAATTTGTGGATGAGCTGTTGCATCCATTTGTTCATTTTCATGAAACAGTTCTTCATGTAATTTTTCACCTGGACGCAAACCAGTGTAGATAATGCTAATATCTCTATCGACTATTTTTCCAGATAGCTTAATCATTTGTTCTGCAAGATAACGAATATTGATGGCTTCTCCCATATCAAGCACAAATATCTTGTTCTTATTTTCAAGAACCGTTGCTTGTAATATTAATTGTGAAGCTTCAGGTATCGTCATAAAATATCGTGTGATTTGCGGGTGCGTGACTGTAATCGGTCCACCATTTGCAAGTTGCTGGCGGAATAATGGAATCACACTTCCGGCAGAATCTAAAACGTTACCAAATCTCACTGTAATAAAATCAGTCTCTGACCGTAAATTTAATGTTTGGCAAAATACTTCCGACGCACGTTTGGTTGCACCCATAATGTTTGTTGGATTGACAGCTTTATCTGTTGAGATCAGCACAAATGTTTTCACATGATAACGATCTGCAAGTTCTGCAACCATCTTTGTGCCAATGATATTATTTTGCATGGCAACACGAATGTGGTTTTCTAAAAGTGGAACATGTTTATAAGCGGCAACATGAAACACGAGCTCAGGATTGTAAGTCTTGAAGATTTTTTCAAGTTCATGTTTGTCGGTTACATCGCACAAATGTGAATATAATTTAATATGGTTTTGAGTACTAAGTTCCATATCAATGGTATATAGATTGAATTCACTAAAGTCGACAATGATTAGATTTTTAGGATTGAGATTACAAATCTGCCTACAAAGTTCTGAGCCAATCGATCCACCGCCACCCGTAACAAGAATGGTTTTCCCCGCAATCGTATTGGTAATAGCTTGCCAATTATGCGCTACTTCTTCACGGCCAAGTAAATCTTCAAGTAAAATTTCACGCAACGAACTAATTTTAACGACACCATCAGCAATATTTTTTAACCCTGGAAGTGTTCTGAAGGGTATTTTAGCCGCTTCACAATAATTGTGAATTTCCCGTCTACGTTTTGCGTCCAAAGACGGAATCGCAAAAAAAATTAATTCAATGTGATGTTCTAGAACAATAGTCGGAATATCCTGACACTTACCTAAAACACGTATGCCATGAACTTCACATCCTTGGCGATTTGGATCATCATCCACAAAACCAACAGGAAGATATTCATGCGTAGTTGAACGACATAGGTCGCGAATTAATCCTTCTCCGGCACTTCCAGCACCGATGATGAGTGTCCGTTTTCCTTTCTTAAATAAATTTGGATAGTCTTTTAATAAACGATATAAAAGTCTAGAACCACCTAACATTGAAACCAGCAAGAGAGCATAAATTAAAAAGACATTGTAAGAGATGATCAGGTCGTTAAAGTAGGCATAGATAATGTTGAGTACGGTGCCAGTCAATACTGCACGAACAATTCGAAGTAAATCAGGTAAAGAAGCAAATCGCCAAATGCCACGATATAAATCACAATAAATATAAATTAAGCATTGAATTAAACTCATTTGAATGAGGGACGACTGTGTGATGTTGCTGGACTGAAAGGTAGATGATAACCAAAACGCACCAGTCCACGATAAAAAAATTGCTGAAGTATCTGTAGTAAAAACGATGGTACGTTTAATCCATTTTCTCAATTGCATATATCACTTCCGTTTGGATAACTAATTATCCTGTACAATCTAAAGGTAGCTTTACTAACTTATTGTCACGTGCAGATAAATAGATGGCGGCTAAAATTTCAAGAGAGCGTAGTCCTTCTCTTCCATCCGTGTCAGGGTGAGACTCTCCTCTTAAAGTTTTGCTAACATTTTCATAGTAACATTTATGACCAAAATAAGGTGCTAATTTCTCGTGAGTAATACCATTTTTGAAATGTTCATCTTCTTCAGTCGATTCTGCAAATTCCCAATGTTGAATTTCATTTGCAGCTAAACCACCTAGTTTCACCGTACCCTTCTCACCGATCACCGTTAATGATGTTTCAAAATTTTTTGGATACGTCAGCAAAGTGACATTCATAGATCCGAGCATACCTGAACACCATTTGAGGTTTAATACACCAGTATCTTCAGTTTCAATGTTGAGAGCGAGCGTCGATAACATTGATTGGACACATTGAACCGGGCCAAACAACCAATGCAGAATATCGACGTAATGACTTGCTTGATTCATAAAAGCGCCGCCATCAAACTCCCACGTACCACGCCACTTAGCTTGATTGTAATAACTTTGTGGTCGGGTCCAAAAAACATTTAAGTTTGTTAAATAGATGTGACCGAAGCGTTGTTGTTCGATAGCATGTTTTAGTTTCTGTAGCGCGGGTTGATATCTTACTTGCTTCACCACAAACAGGTTTACATTTGCGGCGTCACAAGCATTTATCATTTCGATACCATCAGCTAAATGAATTGCCATCGGTTTTTCTGTCACAATATGCTTACCATGTTTTGCAATCTGTATCGTTTGTCTGGCGTGTAATCCACTCGGTGAACATAATGTCACGACATCTAACTCTGGATGAATAGTCAGTAAGTTGTCTAAATCATGATAACCTTTTACGTTTAGTGCTTTGCTCATATGCTCTAAATTTTCAAGATGATTATCACAAACAGCGACTAATTCAAATTGATTAGCAAGCTCTTGAATGGATGCGAAATGATTTTTCGATATTTTACCGCATCCGACAATAGCGATTTTAATTTTTTTATCTTTAGGAATAGAATGCTGATACATCATTAAGCCTTAACCACATTTGCATAAGTTTCACGATAAACACCGCGAGTATCTACGATTAATTCGGCATGTGCTTGTATAAAGTCATAATCAAAAATATCATGTGCCGTTGCGATTAAAACAGCATCATGCTCTTTTAGTATTTCTTTTGTTATAGACAAGCTTTTTAAATCATAGTGATGATCGCGCATTTTAGGGAATGTAGGAAGAAATGGATCTGAATAAGAAACACTCGCATGTCTTTTAGTGAGTATATCCATGATAAAAACAGCGGGTGATTCTCTTGCATCATCGACATTCTTTTTATAGGCGATACCTAGAATTAATATTTTGCTGTTCTTAATCGCTTTTCCATGTGAATTTAATGCATCACTTAACTTATTAACAACCCATTGCGGCATAGAGTTATTAATCTCACCTGCAAGTTCAATAAAACGGGTATGAACGCCATATTCGCGGGCTTTCCATGTTAAGTAGAATGGATCAATGGGGATACAATGCCCACCAATTCCAGGGCCAGGATAATACGGTACGAAACCGAATGGTTTAGTTGCAGCTGAATTGATGACTTCATAAATATCAATATCCATTTTATCAGCCAGAATTTTTATCTCATTGACTAAACCGATGTTCACTGCTCTATGAATATTTTCTAGTAACTTAGTCATTTCAGCAGTTCGTGTTGAACTAACTGGAATGATTTTACTGGTGACTTGTCCATATAACGCCAAGCCTACATCTAGACAATTTTGTGTATATCCGCCACACACTTTAGGAATGTTGCTAGTGATAAACATTGCGTTACCTGGATCTTCACGCTCGGGAGAATAAACTAAAAAGATATCATCACCGACATTTAATCCGGTTGATGCAATCCGTGGTTTGATTTCCTCATCTGTTGTTCCTGGATATGTCGTGCTTTCAAGAGAAATAATCTGACCTTTACGGATATAAGGTAAAATGGCATCAACCGTGTCTATCACAAAACTAAGATCAGGTTCTCTTTGTTTACTGAGTGGTGTTGGGAGACAAAGAATAATTGCATCTGCATCTCCAATCATTTTGAAATTATTTGTTGCTCTAAAATCATTTTTTTTCGCTGAAGCAATTTGATTATCTGAAATATGTTTAATGTAGCTTATGCCATCATTGAGCTTATCTACTTTGTTCTCGTCGATATCAACACCATAAACCTTATAACCAACATCTGAGTAACGGAGAGCGAGTGGTAATCCAACATAACCCAAACCTATGATCGCAATAGTTGCATTTTTATCATTGAGTCTTTTAGTTAATCCACTTTTAATCACCATACATATCCTTATGTTTGCTGAAACAATTTTATATTGATTATCTAAATGATAACATATAGATTGTAAATCAATGACCATTAATGGAACAGTTTAAATGGAATACAGTAAGAGTAAAAGATTTTTTGATTTATTTTCTGCATCCGTCCTTTTATTGTTAACATTACCGTTCATTATTTTATTGTCAGTACTCATACGTATTTTGCTCGGGAAACCAATTTTGTTTAAACAACAGCGCCCTGGTTTGAATGAAAAACCATTTTATCTTTTCAAATTTAGAACCATGTTAGACATAAAAAATAAGGATGGCGAATTACTAAGTGACCAACAACGTTTAACGAATTTTGGTAAATTTCTAAGAAGTACAAGTCTCGATGAGTTACCTGAACTCATTAATGTTATTAAAGGCGACATGAGTTTTGTTGGGCCAAGACCATTGCTAATGGATTACCTACCCTATTATTCTGAAGACCAACGTATTCGACATGATGTTAAACCAGGTATAACAGGTTGGGCGCAAATTAATGGTAGAAACACTTTAAGTTGGGAAAAAAAATTCGAGTTAGATATCTGGTATGTTAACCATCGCTCTTTTTTTCTTGATCTCCGAATTATCTTAATCACCATTATAAAAACAATAAAACGTGAAGGCATTAATGCTAAAGGACAAGCGACCATGTCGCGCTTCGATTCTGAAGTCAAAAAACATATAAACATGTAACAGCTGGAGTTTCGTCATGAAATTATATGGTATTGTTGGTGCTGGTGGGTTTGGTAGAGAAGTCATGCCACTCGTTGAAGCAATGTTAAAATCCGAACTTGCTAACACACGTTATGATACTGTATTCATAGATGAAGATGTCACTAAAAAATCTGTCAATGGTCACTTGGTTATGTCGTTTGATGAGTTTTTCGCTCACACTGCAACTGAAAAGTTTTTCAATATTGCAATCACAAATTTTAAAGTTAGAAAAAAATTTGCAGAATTATTGATAAGTAAAAATATCAAACCTTTTTCCATTAGAGCTTTCAATAATCTAGATTTGAGTCATAACGAAATTGGTGAAGGCGCTATCCTATGTCCATTTACAATTTTAACTGCCAATACAAAGATAGGAAAATTTTTTCATGCTAATCTCTATTCTTACATCGCACATGATTGTGTGATAGGTGATTACGTTACTTTTGCGCCAAATGTGCAATGTAATGGGGGCGTGATCATCAAAGACCATGCTTATATCGGAACAGGTGTTATCATTAAACAAAGCACACCTGAAAAGCCAATCATCATTGGTGAAGGCGCAATATTAGGTATGGGTGCTGTCGTTACGAAAAGTGTAGCGGATTATCAAACAGTCGTTGGTAATCCTGCAAGAAAACTTGAACCAAGCAATAATAAATCAGCTGAAACTCAAGATTAAATTGTGAGTATCCTACAATGAATGCATCACATTGGCCACATCATACAGAAGATGAAATTAATGCTGTAAAAGAAGTGTTGGTTTCCGGCAAAACAAATTATTGGACTGGCCATCACTGTCGTGAGTTTGAAAAGCAATTTGCAACATTTATTGGTACTGAATATGCAGTGGCTTTAATGAATGGCACAGTCGCATTAGAAGCATGCTTATATGCTTTAGATATTAATCCAGGTGATGAAGTAATTACAACTTGCAGAACATTCATCGCTTCTGCAAGTTGTGTCGTTATGCGTGGAGCCATTCCAATACCAGTAGACGTTGATCTAACGACACAAAATATTTCACCAGAAGCAATCGAAGCTTGCATCACGCCACGCACGAAAGCAATCATCGTGGTCCATCTTGCAGGATGGCCAGCCGATATGGAGTCTATTAATGCTTTAGCAAAAAAACATCGATTGAAAGTTATCGAAGATTGCGCACAAGCGCATGGGGCTTCAATCAAAAATAAAAAAGTGGGTTCTTGGGGCGATATCGCAGCATTTTCATTTTGCCAAGATAAAATTATTACGACAGGTGGTGAAGGCGGCATGATCACCACGAATGATAAATCACTTTGGGAAAAAATATGGTCTTATAAAGATCATGGTAAGTGTTATGATAAAGCACATCATCAAAAACACCCGCCAGGATTTCGTTTTCTACATGACACTTTTGGCACAAATTGGCGTATGACAGAAATCCAAGCCGTTATTGGTAAACTGCAATTAAATAAAATTACCGATTGGCTAGCCATACGAAATAGAAACGCAAATATCTTAACAAGTTATTTTGAAAACATTGCAGCATTACGTGTCACCAAACCACCTCAAACAATCTATCATGCCTATTACAAATATTATGTATTTCTAAAGCCTCCTACGTTAAGAACTAACTCAAATCGAGATAGTATTATGAAAGAAATTAACGAAGAAGGTGTTGTTTGTTTGGTGGGAAGCTGCAGTGATATTCAACTAGAACAGGCATTTAAAAATCTCTATGATAGTTACACGCTTAAAGCCAATGCTCAGTTTCTGGGTGAGACAAGTTTAATGTTTTTAGTTGATCCTACTAAGACAGAGCAAGCAATGCATCACACTGCCCAAGTTGTGAGTAGCGTGATTATAAATGCGATGAGATAACATAACGATGTTATTGAATGTATAAATATATTATTAGTTTCCTGATTATTATCTTTTCGCATGCCTGTTTAGGTAAAAACATTATCGTTTCTGTAAATACTAAAATTGATAAAAACACAACTTACAGAGATTGTAAAATTGACTTAACGAACGGCTCTTTCATTATTAGTAAAAATTCAACATTACGAATATCTAACTGTGAGATAGATGGTGTCATATCCCCTACTAATACATTTTTATTTTTATCAGAAGGCAAGCTTGTTTTAAAGAATAATACCTTTATTATTAAAACTGAAAATCTCATTCCAAAACCAAACGTACCAGCTCTATATTATGCAATCAAGATCATTGATGGCTCGACGGAAATTATCGACAACACAGTTACACTTAATCAAGCCTATACAGTTGGCCTTTTAAGAACAGATGTATTGCCAACAACTAAAATTAAGTTTAATCAAAATGTCATTAGTAATTTGCACGGTGGTATTTTACTCAGGAATACTCAGCATGCAGATGTGATGAATAATAAATTCTTGAATGTGAGTAGTAGTAATATTTTTATTATACAATCTAAAAACGTTTCAATTAAAAAAAATAGTATTTTATTCTCAGGGAATAATAATGTAGGTGATGCAGTTGATTTAATCGATTCCAGTCAAGTTAATTTAGTCGAGAATTATATTTCTGGTGGATCCTGTTATTCGGTTGTGGTTATTAGAGGCCATCATATTCTAATCGATCATAATTTAATTCAAGGTGGTATTACGCATTCTCTCTACATTACGGGTTCTGAGTCAACGCTTGATTTTTATTCTGATCAGTATTGGATGCAACAAGATCTGACTAAATCTGGAATCAATACAAATATTTTAATTACCAATAATTATCTTTCTCAAAATCGATTTGGATTAGCGGTAAGTAATATGGTTGGCCTTACAGTCAAAAACAATGTATTTATTCAACGATTCGTCGATAACAAGAGCAGATCTTTTTGGACGAATAATAAAAATTTATTTAAAAATGTAAGCAATGTCGTTTGGGAAAACAATCTCTATAAAGAAGCTTACTCTCAAGAAAATAATGGTAATAACGATAACTCTTCTAAGTTTATTACCTTTCCTTCTTATGGTGGTATTAGTTTATAAAATGGAACGCAAATCAATGTTAACAATTTATAAAATTAGATTTTGGACTATTTTTTTTATATTAATGCTATGCGCATTGACTGGATGTGGTATGTTACCAGGCATGCAAAATCTAGATCAAAAGAAACTACAACGAGTAGAAACGAGGTCTTTTCATGCAGACTCTACACTTATTCCAATTACACCAATGACGATTATGAGAAATGATCAGAGTAAACATGAATACCATATTTCGTCACAAGATATTCTCTCTATTAGCGTATGGAATCATCCAGAATTAAATTTACCAACCGAACATGACAATGTTAATTCAATTCGTAATGGTTATCTGGTGAATCATCATGGCAATATTTACTTTCCATTAATAGGACAATGTCACGTTGCTGGCAAAACAACAGATGAAGTCAGAATGGATATGACAAAACGCCTAAGTTATTACTTAAAACGGCCGCACCTATTTGTCAAAGTTGCAGATTTCAGAAGTAAAAGAGTTTATGTGATGGGTGAAGTGATGAAACCTGGCTTTTTGCCATTAACAGATCAATCACTTTCTATAGCAGATGCTATCAATATGACTGGGAGTTTCGATCCAAACTCTTCAGATCCACGACATATTTATGTCATCCGTGGTGATGTGATGCGGCCAGAGGTTTATTGGTTAAATGTGTCTTCACCAACAGCATTATTATTAGGTGAAAGATTTCAATTACACGATAAAGATATTGTCATTGTATCCACAGCAACGGTGACGAGATGGAATCGATTCTTGAATCAATTGCTGCCAACGTTACAAACGGTTTGGTATACGAAATCGATAACAAGAGATTAAGATGAATAATAATTACTGGGTCTATATTTTATATTGTCAAAATGGTTGCTATTACACGGGCTACACAACTGACTTAACAAAACGCTATGAAGCTCATCTTAATGGCACTGCTAGTAAATATACGCGAAGTTTTAAGCCAGTAAGGATTGCTCAATGTTGGCAAATAAAAAATAAATCAATGGCAATGCAATTAGAAAATAGAATTAAACAATTGAGCAGAATAAATAAAGAGAAAATAATTGAAAAGCCGGATTTACTGTATCAGATTATTGAAGTTCCGAATGTTATTGCTGTTCATTCTGGTGATACAACAGTATTCTGTGGGTTTATTAAGCGATGATTTTTACTGTCATGGAACTTACGTTACAATGACTGTCTTGCTTTTTGCTACAATGTTCATTTTATGCTTTAATAGAAAGATATTTTCTTATTAACAAAGAGTTAAAGGGTAATATCATGGATGAGAAATTTCAAAAGACGGTTATCTATTTGTGGTCATTGGTTACACTTATTTACATCATTATCTATAAAAATGTCGTTCTTGGCTTTGATTCTCCCTATTATCCAACTGTAATCAACATGCTTTTGATGATCACCTTTATGTTAGCTTGTTCTTTAAAGCGTGAAAATCCTATTGCGCGATATGCACAATTTTTCATTGCACTATTCTTTATTTTTTATCACTGGCTGGATACATGTATCTTTCTGGCATTATCTAATCGCCTCACCATTACAAATGTTTATGAGCATTCCGCAGAGTTAACTACAATTCCTTATTTTATGACAACAAAAATACTGGTATTTACTTTTGTAATGTTAGCCTTAATGATTATCTTGAGAAAAAGAACAGTTACTCTCAAGGTCAATCAATCTATCACCAACTTTTACTGTATTGAGTTATTAGTCATTTTAATATTGTTACAATTTGCAATAAACGAGTTAGACGGATCAAACGATACTGCGATTGTTTTAGATCATACTTCTATGTTTGCCCCGCACGAAACAAGTAAACAGTCGCTTGATTACATTAGAAATACATATTCTGATATTGTTGCTAATGCAGAAAAAATGTATAGTGGCGCTTTCCTAAATACACCCGTTGATCAAAATGCTCAAAAACCAAATAT
>Ga0206869_1129_pt1 | contig 14231 bp, 13 predicted proteins | sample Alteio_BWOrgCont_35_FD_152618 | JGI IMG/M metagenome (GOLD analysis project Ga0206869, IMG submission 152618) | Enriched cells from forest soil in Barre Woods Harvard Forest LTER site, Petersham, Massachusetts, United States -... | ecosystem: Environmental > Terrestrial > Soil > Temperate forest >... | reverse complement strand
ATTTGCCATGTCTGCAATGTATGGCCTATAACCATATCCATATTCACTAATGATTTAATATAATTAATTCTTGCACTCAACGATGACTGTTTTGCTTGCGTTAAACTTTGTAAAGCTGACTGTAGTTGTAAAGAATCGATTAACCCATGCAAATATTTTTGATAGCTAATTTGATACGTTTTCTCCTGTAATTTTTGCGCATCATCAGCGTAGCCCAAAGCTTTTTTAGCACTGATCACATTATTCCACGCATTAATTGCATTGGTTTCAATTGACCATTTTTCTTGACGCAGTCCTAATTCCGCTTCTTTAATTGCAAGTTTCGCACTGAGCACAGCTTGTTTTGCTAGCTGATCGTCTATCGGAATCGTTAAATTTAAACTGACATTTTTTGTTTGATTATAACCATTAAAGACACTATTCAAGCCTGCATTCTGTCCGCTGCCAATGCCCTTACCCGAAGATAGATTGGCTGTTAAATCGAGTTTCCATCTTGTGTTATCTTTTGCAACTGTATAACTGCGTTGCAACTGTCCGTGTAACGTCATGTAGTTTGTTTTATATTGAAGATCATGTTGTAGCGCTTTGGTTTTAACATTTTCTTCGTTGCTTAATTTGTATTGATGTATCAGATGATCTAAATCGATAGAAGTGAAACGCATCGTCGTATTCGGATCTATTCCTATCGCTGTTAACAATGAATAGCGACTTTGCTTTAGATTGTTTTGATCATTTTCTAATTGCGATTTAGCACTAGCGACATTCGCTTCTACTGTCACTAACTCATTACCCGCTTTGTGACCAGCTTTGATAAATAATTTAGTTTGTTTGACTGATGTTTCTGCAAGCTGTAATGAGGCTTGATCAATTAAAATGACGTGTTCTGCAAGCACGACATTGAGATAAGCATTGATGACTTCCGTAACCGTTTTGCGAACCGTATTCTCTATACTCATTCTTGCAATGACTTCTGAATCGATCGCATTATATAAAGCCGATTCAACAACGGCTTTGCCAAAACCACGCATGAGTGGTTGACTGATCTCTAATGACAAACCTGGATTATATGATTTAGCTTTGGTATTAGTCCCAATAATTGACATTTGGGTCCCAATGGGTGACGTCCAAGAAACGGAAGGTGAAATGTTCCTTGTTTGACTAGTATTAATCTGGCCTGCAACAGTATCTTCATTACTAGAATACGACGCTTTAAATTCTGCATGCGGATAAAAATTCCAACGCGCCACCCATAAATTAAATTTTTGAGAAACGTAACGCAAGCGACTGGATTCGATATTCGGTTGGCTGCGGACTGATAATAGAATTGCCTCATCGAGTGACATTGTTTTAACTTCAGATGCTGCATGCAATGAAACACATGTCAGCAATGAAGCTAAGCACATACATCTTGAAAGCTCAAGAACAGTCGTTTTGTATTTCATTTTTTATAATTATTCTACGTAATCTCTAATAAGTTTTCTTTTATTTTCGTGACGATTTATTGCCAATTCTACTAAGTGAGTCAATAATTCTTTATAGGTGATGCCTGATGCTGCCATTAATTTTGGATACATACTAATTTGCGTAAAGCCAGGAATGGTGTTTATTTCATTAAAATAAATTTCGTTATCTTCTTTATTTAAAAATAAATCGACTCTCGCCATGCCTTCACATTCCAGTGCTAAAAATATTGTTTTAGCAACTTCTCTCACTTTTTCTTGAATCTCAAAACTGATGGGTGCTGGGATAAGCAAATCAGCACCGTGCTGATCGAGATATTTTGCTTCGTAAGAATAAAATTCATGGCTCGGTTTGATTTCACCAACTACACTGACAATCGGTTCAGAAGTAGACGTTAATGATTCTAAAACAGCAACTTCTAATTCCATCATGTTGAGCGCTTTCTCAATTAAAATTTTAGTATCAAATCTAAAAGCTTCATTCACAGCTGTTATTAGTTTATCAGGCGTTGATACTTTAGAAATACCAATACTTGAGCCGGTATTAGCAGGTTTTACAAATACGGGATACGATAATGTTTCGGCAACAAGGTCAGGATAAGACGCTGATTTTTTATTCCAATCATCTTGCTTCATTGTAATATATGGAGCAATGCGAACACCTGCATGTAATGCTAAACGTTTCGCAACATCTTTATCCATACCCATAGAGGATGATAAAACATTGCAGCCAACATATGGCAAATTTGCAGATTCTAATAAACCTTGTAATGTACCATCTTCACAAAATGTACCGTGTACCACTGGAAACACCACGTCAAATAACGGGCCTTGTTCTCTGATGTTTGTGAGTTCATTTGCTGTGGCTTTATCACCAGGATTCACTAACCATTCTGGTGCAAAACATGTTTGATGATTTTCAAGATGTTTCGTTACATTTTGTTGTTGCAAACTTATTTGGAAAATTTCGTTACCTAAAAACCAACAACCTTTTTTATCTATACCAATTGGGATCACTTCGAAACGAGTTGGATCTAAATTTTCAATGACATTAGCTGCAGATCGAATTGAAACTTCATGTTCTGCAGAACGGCCACCATAAAGAACCGCGACGCGAATCTTGCCCGATTGCTTCATACTTTAACCTACTTAAAATGAATAATTAAAATTCAAGCGAAACTATACCTTTTTTCCATCAGAACTGCCATAGCACGACAAGTGCGCTAGAATTTGTATTGAAGTTAGACATTCACTGATAAATTAAAAATCAATCTGCATTAAATACACTCAGTTACGTCATTTAAGCTCAAAGAACAGGCTTATTTGATTGACTTTCCAGTCGAAAGTGTTTAAAAAGTCTCATAGCTCAATGGCTGTTCTAAAGGCTGCCTTAGGATCATTTTTCATTCATTATAAAGACTTAAGTCTCTACTTAAACAACACTGAGATCCACATGAAATTAAAAAATATTTTTTTCTTATGCTTACTTTTTTCTTGTTTTGGTTTTAGTTGGCCGTTTTTATCCGGCGCAAATAATACGACAAATTCATATACTTCAACTTCTTCATCTGGTTGGGTAAATAGAGAAACGCAAATTTTAATATCGCAAGCGAGAAATTTTGATAGTCATGTGTTACGTCTTGCATTAACCGCTTACAAGAACGCGCAAAAAAAAGGTTACACGCATAAACGTTTATTAACGGTTATTGATTATTCAAAACCATCTTCACAAAAACGAATGTTAGTTGTCGATCTAAATAGAAATCGTGTGTTATTTAATACATTCGTTAGTCATGGAAAAAATAGTGGTGCGTTAAATGCAACATCATTTTCAAATAATCCAGGTAGTTTAAAATCCAGTATCGGTGTGTTTGTGACTGATCAAACATACCAGGGTAAAAATGGTTATTCATTACGGTTGCGTGGATTAGAAAAAGGCATCAATGATTCTGCTTATTCACGTGCGATTGTTATCCATGGCGCACCTTATGCAAATCCTGCTAACATTGGCAGAAATGGCAGATTAGGCTTGAGTTGGGGCTGTCCGGCGGTTGAACCTACATTGGCTAAACCAATTATAAACACGATTAAACAAGGTTCTGTTGTGTTTGCTTATTCACCGGATCGAAGATGGTTATCACATTCATCCTTTTTATCTGCTTAGGTCTTAGATAAACACAAAGGAATCGACATGCGTGGAAAGCTTACTTTATTAGCAGCAAGCATCATAAGCATCAATACGTTTGCTGCTGATTATTCATTACCCTCAAATCAAGAATCAATTATTGGAAAAGTGCAATACAGTACACTCACACATGAAGATGTCACTGTACTTAACCAAAAACATGATATTGGCTATAACCAAATTACTGATGCGAATCCTGATATTAATTTTTCAAAAAAAGTAAGAAGTGGTACTTCTTTAAAAATACCAACAGCGTATTTACTACCTAATCAAACGCGCGAAGGAATTGTCATTAATTTACCTGAAATGCGTATGTATTATTATCAACCTGAAAATGGTCGCGTCAGTACTTATCCGATTGGCATTGGTAAAATTGGTAAAACCATTCCAATCACACAAGCAAAGATTACACGTAAAGCAAAAGATCCTGTTTGGATTCCTACTGAAGACATTCGCAAATTCAACTTAACGCAAGGTGTTGTGCTGCCACAAGTGATGCCACCAGGTCCAGAAAATCCACTTGGTCCTTATGCGATTTACATGAGCGTTCCAACTTATTTAATTCACAGTACGATTTTTCCTGAAAGCGTTGGCAAACGAGCTAGTTTTGGTTGCATACGGATGTATCAATCCGATATTGAATCTTTTTTCCCTGCGATGACTCAAGGAATACCTGTTGCTATTATCAATTCACCCATTAAAGTTGCTTGGCAGAATGATCAATTATTTATGGAAGCGCATGCTCCTCTGGAAGAACATCATACTGCTTTTGATGCAACCTTACCTGGTACCGTGACCCAAATTGAACAACTAGCGAAGCAACAAGATGTGTTAGTTGATTGGCAAGCCGTTGCGTTTATTGAAAAGACACGTGATGGCTTACCGCATGATATTGGGGTGCGGATTAGGAATTAAGTTTAAACATTTTCCTGCAATACCTTCTTCGTTTTAATCTCATCCCCTGCGTCAGCAGGGGATCCAATCTAAATATCTGAAAATTATATATTTATTTTTTAATATTGATCTATTTCACAGATCAACCCTCCTATTGAAAATACAACACTAAGTGATATACTTATAAAAGGAATAGCAATGCTAGTTTTTAAAAACAAAATGTTTTTAAAATGGGCTAAGTCAGAAGGTTTATCAGACGGAGTCCTTAGAAAAGCAGTAAGTGAAATTGAATCTGGATTGGTTGATGCCTATTTGGGTGGTGGTATAGTTAAAAAGCGTATCGCGAGAAAAGGTCAAGGAAAACGAGGTGGATTTAGAACGATTGTCGCTTTCCAGAAAGAACATAGAACTTTTTTTATATATGGATTTACTAAAAACCAAATGGACAATATAAATGAATCTGAAGAAAAGACTTTTAAAATATTAGCTAATCATTTATTGGAATTGCCTGAAAATAAATTGAATGAAATGATTATGAATGGTGATTTATACGAGGTACTACCATGAGAAAATTAAAAAAAGAAAAACATCCAAGCATACTAGAAACTATCCATGAGACAGCAAAAGGCTTATACGATGCCAACGTCATCGATGCTACAACAATGAGAGAATTCGATGAATTGTGCTTGCCAAAAGTTAAAGAATTATCACCAAGACAAATTAAAAGCATTCGTTTGCGTGAGAAAGTGAGTCAACCTGTGTTTGCTAAATTCTTAAATACCACTCTTTCTACTGTTAGACAGTGGGAACAAGGTAATAAACATCCAAGAGGAACATCATTGAGACTTCTGAATCTTATTGCAGAAAAGGGTTTAAGAATTCTTTTACCAGATCCTTCTCAAAATGATGAGGCTGCAGCTTAGTGAAAGCGAAAATCTAACTAGCCCACAATTTTTTTGTATTTCCATACATATTCCGCAGTTATTCCTCATTTTTACGACCTTAATTCTTTTACTTCGAATCATTTTTTATGATTTTTTCCTCTCTCTATTACTAAATATTTTTATATATTTTTAAAGATGATTTCTTTTATATAACAAGGTAAAATCTGTGGATTAGTTCATAAAAATTATATTATTCATAATCTTACATAACTTAAAACCTGTGGAAAACTTATCCTAAGCTATCCAGTTAACGGGGATAACTTAAGCCTCAAAAATTAGTTAGTATTTATCCTAACGTTATACACACCTTACAAAGAGGGTTTCATATGAAGTTATCCACATTATCAGAATGGATATCTTGGATTGACAGTTTGCATCACACTGAAATTGATTTAGGTCTAGAAAGAGTAAAACAAGTTGCTGAACGATTAGAGGTGCTGAAACCGAATTGTCCTGTGATTATGGTTGCAGGCACAAATGGCAAAGGTTCTACAGTCACGACATTAGAATCAATCTATCGCGCGGCGAAGTATCGAACTGCGACTTTTACCTCGCCTTATTTATTTAAACCAAATGAACAAGTTCGAATAAATCAAGAAATGGCGACAGACGATGCTTTGTGTGAAGCATTTGAGAAAGTGGAACGTGCACGAGAAACCATTTCGCTAACACCTTTTGAATTTTTTACGCTAGCAACATTTGTGATTTTCAAGTCGCAGCAACTAGATATCATGATTTTGGAAATTGGATTAGGTGGTCGATTAGATGCCGTCAATATTTTAGATGCTGATGTTTCCATCATTACCAGCATTGATATCGATCATGTCAATTATTTAGGAAACACTCGTGAACAAATCGGATTTGAAAAAGCAGGCATCTTCAAACCTAACACATTAGCGATCTGCGGTGATCAACAGCCACCGAATGCTGTGCTTGATCAAGCAAAGAAATTAGCGATCCCGTTATATATTCAAGAGCAAGCTTTTGGTTATGAAGAATGGAATGCCGAATGGTCATGGTGGAGTGAATTTAAAACTTACGAACATGTACCGCGCAATCAGTTGAATATCGAAAATATGTCGACAGTATTAATGGCAATCACCTTATTACAAAATCGTTTGTCTGTCACTGAAGATGAAATGATTAAAGGTTTAATGTCCGTTACAATGATTGGTCGCGTGCAAATAATTGCAGAACCCGTGACAAAAATTTTTGATGTTTCCCATAATCCACATGCCATTACTTATCTCAAAAAATGTTTAATGCCGTATAAACAAAAAGGCAAATTACATGCGGTGTTTTCTATGTTGTCTGATAAAGATGTGATGACTTGTATCGAAATCATGAAAGACCAGATGGAAGATTGGTTTGTTGCACCACTTGTTTGTAAGCGCGCAATGCCTTTAGTTGGATTGGAAGCTGCGTTTAAAAAGGCGGGTGTGCAAAACGTGAAATATTTTGAAACAATCACTGAAGCTTATGATGAAGCGGTCGGGGAGGCGAAGGAAGGTGAATCGATTGTGGTGTTTGGGTCGTTTCATACTGTGGCGGAGGTGATGAATTATTTGTAGGCCACAGGCCTGTCATCCCGGAAAATACCATTGGTGTGTCACCCCGAAAAATACCCCGCCTCAGTAAGTGATATGAAAAAATGAAGTTGTTCGGGGTGACAAACCTGTTAACAGCCCATCGCAGCTGCTACTCGCAACCCCCGCGCGCACCAATCAACTTGATGCACGCGTAAATAATCTGGGTGGTGCTGCAATAATCCCAAAGTCATCGCTAATGTTTCGACATCTCTCTCAGTTGGTGCTTGATCAGTAAACAACGTGAAAAAACTTTTACGCGAATGACCAACGAGTAATCGCGTTCCAAGTTGTTTGAAATATTCCGTATGCTGTAGCAGTCGTAACGATTGCTCCGCCATTTTTCCAAATCCAATACCCGGATCAAAAATAATTTTTTCTCGCGAAATGCCTGAAGCTTCTAATAGCTGTACGCGTTCTTCACCCCACGCATAAACCGCTTGCACAGGATCAAGATTTCTAGGCATCACGTTATCGCGACGTTCCGGAATGCTCAAATGATGCATGATCACGCAATCTAAGCCTGATGACGCGACGATCTCTCTCATGCGTGAGTCATCACACCCAGTTTGGTCATTGATCCAGTCAATGCCAAATTTGAGAGCTTGCTCGACAATCGATGCATGCCTCGTATCGAGACTGATTTTTGGAGTAATGAAGGTTTGATTACGAATCGTTGCAATCGCTTCTAACACCATTGCTAAGCGCGACCATTCTTGTTTTTCATCAATTGCCGCAGCATTTGGTGCAGTCGATTCCGCACCAATGTCTATGATTTCTGCACCTGCTGCCACCAATTCATTAAATTGTTTCGCTGCCGCTTCTGGTGCTAAAAAATTGCCACCATCTGAAAATGAATCTGGCGTCACATTGATGACACCCACTAATGCTGGTGTATCAACGCGGTGTGGAATTTGTTTGGTATGAAAAGGTGCTCGACCAGAAAAGCGTGATCCCCATGGTTCTACAACTTGTGCAGCTGTTTGTCCTTCATAATAACCGATGGGAAAAATCCAGAACGGTGCAACATCTGCTAATGGCCATAATGCAAATGGACGTTCCGGTAAATTGTGATGAGGAATGGTTAAACGTTCATGATTTATGATTTTTTGATCCCACGCTAAAATATCAATGTCGATTTCGCGCGGTCCCCAATGACGTTTTTCAGGTTTACGTCCAATCGACCATTCTATTTTTTTAAGTTCATCAAGTAATTTAAATTCATCAAGCAATGTGTCACAGCGTAATGCAAGATTCAAATAAGGTTGATTCCAATCAAGCGGCGCATTTTCTGGCAGCAATGCATCAGAACAATAAATGGGAGAGACTTGTAATACTTCCAATCCGGGAATGTTTTTAATGGCGTTTAATGCGAGCCGCAAATAAGAAAGTTTATCTCCTAAATTGGTGCCTAAACCCAAAATGACCATGCTTAAAAATCTCCGTAGTGAAATGAAACACCACCCGTTAAGCCACCAATTTTTGGGAATTTTGTGAGACTAACTTGTAATTGTGTATTTGGCGGCAGCATCGCTTGTGAGATTTTATAAATTTCAGCGGCTAAATATTCGATTAATTTATAATGCTTGTTATCAATATTCTCGCGGATATGCTCGACTAATGTTGCGTAACAAAGTGTATCTTCGAGATGATCATTCTCACATGCAATAGGCGCATGATTAAAACGAATGATCATATCAAGAAAAACGGCTTGTTCTTTATCGCGTTCTTTATTTCTCCAACCTAAATTCACACTCAACGCAAGTTGTTTGATATGCAGTGTTGTTATCATGTCATTATTCTTTTGTGATGGTATCAATGGTTTTCATAATCTCGGGTGTTAAATTTTCTTTTACAACGAGCGCACCCAAATTTTCTTCTAACTGTTCTTCTTTCGTCGCACCCGTAATGACAGAACTTACATTTGGATTTTTCAAACACCAAGCAATGGCTAATTGTGATAAAGTGCAGCCTAAATCGTTGGCGACTTCTCCTAACTTTTTGGTCTTCTTAACAAGTTGCATAAAATTTTCTGGCACTAACCACGTTTCTTTTGCAAGTCTGCTATCAGTTGGAATGCCTTCATTATATTTACCCGATAAAATACCTGATGCGAGCGGACTCCAAATCGTTGTGCCTAAGCCGTATTTTTTAAATAATGGAATATAATCTTGCTCTAAATGATCGCGATAAAATAAATTATATCTTGGTTGTTCCATTGTAGGCGGAATGCAATTTAAACGTTCTGCTGCTTTAAACGCAGATTCAATTTGCTCGGCCGTCCATTCTGAAGTTCCCCAATAAAAAACAAAACCACTACGAATTAAGTAATCCATTGCTAACACAGTTTCTTCAATGGGTGTGTTGGGATCAGGTCGATGACAAAATAACAAATCAACATAATCAAGTTGCAAACGTCTTAAAGAATTATAAGTTCCTTCAATTAAATGTTTGCGTGATAAGCCGGTATCATTTGGGCCATTACCACCCCAAAAAATTTTAGTTGAAACAACTAATTCTTCGCGATGAAATTCTTTCATGGCTTTACCCATTAAAATTTCAGCTTCACCATGAGCGTATGCTTCAGCATTATCAAAAAAGTTGATGCCATGTTCATAAGCAACATGCATGAGTTTTTTGACTTCGGGCAAACCAAGTTGTGTTCCAAAGGTAATCCAAGAACCAAAACCGATTTCACTGACGCGAATTCCGGCGCGGCCAAGTTTGTTGTATTGCATGGGTGATCTCCTAATCCTTTGGGAGGGATTCTATCATTACATTTGAACTCTGCGAACCACTGAACTCTGCGAACCACTGGACTAGTCGTGCCCGCGCCCGATTGCGTGCCCGTGCCCGTCTTTTCCCATCATTTTTCATTTAGCTCAATTAGAAAAAAACGGGCACGGGCACGCAATCGGGCACGGGCACGACTAGTCCAGCTAAATATTCGATATTGTTCAATTAGTACAACCGTGGTACTGTATCGCCCACAACTACTATAACGAAACGAACACACCCCTCATGATACGCATAGGAAAATTAACAGATTACGCTATACTTATTTTAGGTGAAATGGCGCTAGTACCAGATGCTATTTTAAGTGCAAGTAGTTTGGCAGATTTAATAAAATTACCACTGCCTACCGTTAGTAAAATATTAAAAATACTATCAGAAGCACAATTAGTTACATCAGCACGAGGCGCAATAGGTGGCTATCGACTCGCACGTCCTGCAGCGCAAATTACCTTAGCAACAGTCATCACAATCATGGAAAGAGAGATAGCACTGACAGAATGTTGTAAAATGCGTGGCACTTGTAACCTCGCTTCTTCCTGCACGATGCAAAAGAATTGGCAAAAAATCAATAAATTAGTCCTTAACTTATTAGCTCAATGGACCATACTCGACATGAGAAATGAGCACGCGGAGTTTAGCTATGGCCAATAAATTTATTAAAGAAGTGGTCAATCAACAATATCCGTACGGATTTGTCACAGCGATTGATTCGGATACGATTGCACCTGGATTAAGTGAAGATGTTGTTCGGCTCATTTCAGCGAAAAAACATGAACCTGCTTTTATGCTAGAGTGGCGCTTACAAGCATATCGTCATTGGCTCACTTTGACGCCACCTGCTTGGGCTCATGTGCGTTTTAATCCGATTAATTTCCAAGAAATCATTTATTATTCCGCACCAAAATTAACGGAAACGAAAAAAAGTTTAGATGAAGTCGATCCAAAACTATTAGAAACTTACAACAAATTAGGCATCCCTTTGCATGAGCAAAGTCGTTTAGCAGGCGTCGCTGTTGATGCAGTGTTTGATAGTGTTTCGGTCGCGACAACTTTCAAAAAGAAATTAGCAGAAGCTGGCGTGATTTTCTGTCCTTTTTCAGAAGCCGTGCAAAAACATCCTGAACTCATCGAACAATATTTAGGAACGGTTGTACCCTATCGTGATAATTTCTATGCTGCTTTAAATGCCGCAGTGTTTAGCGATGGCTCTTTTGTGTATATACCAAAAGGCGTGCGTTGCCCGATGGAGTTATCAACTTATTTTCGAATTAATACTGCAAAAAGCGGGCAGTTTGAACGTACGCTGATCATTGCGGAAGAAGGCAGTTACGTTAGTTACTTAGAAGGTTGTACTGCGCCAATGCGTGATGAAAATCAATTGCATGCAGCCGTCGTTGAATTGATTGCACTTGAACGTGCACAAATTAAATATTCCACCGTGCAAAATTGGTATCCAGGAGACGAACAAGGTCGTGGTGGTATTTATAATTTCGTGACGAAACGCGGACAATGCCGCGGTGCTTATTCAAAAATTTCTTGGACTCAAATTGAAACGGGTTCTGCAATCACTTGGAAATATCCAAGCGTGATTTTGCAAGGCGATTATTCTGTCGGTGAATTTTATTCTGTGGCTTTAACCAATCATTATCAGCAAGCAGATACCGGAACCAAAATGATTCATATGGGGAAACACACCAAGAGCACGATTATTTCGAAAGGCATTGCCGCAGGTGTTGGGCAAAACACTTATCGTGGTCTCGTCCGTATGTTACCAGGCGCGCAGTATGCAAGAAATTATACGCAATGCGATTCCTTATTATTGAGTGATACATGCGGTGCACATACTTTTCCTTATATCGAAGTTAAAAATCCAAGTGCGCGTGTCGAACATGAAGCATCCACATCAAAAATTGGTGAAGATCAATTATTTTATTGTCGACAACGCGGATTAAAAACAGAAGATGCGATTAATATGATCGTGAATGGATTTTGTAAACAAGTCTTTAAAGAACTTCCGATGGAATTTGCGGTCGAAGCACAAAAATTATTAGAAGTGAGTTTAGAGGGGAGCGTGGGCTAATGTTATCAATTAAAAATTTACATGTTTCAATTCAAGATGAAAAACTAATAACGAAATCCATTTTGCGTGGTGTGAATCTCGATATCAAACCAGGCGAAGTACACGCGATCATGGGACCAAATGGTTCCGGTAAAAGTACGCTTGCGAATGTGTTAGCGGGTCGAGAAGATTATCAAATCAATGAAGGTGCGGTGTCATTCGATCATGAAGATCTCTTATCATTATCGCCTGAAGAAAGAGCGGCGAAAGGTTTATTTCTTGCATTTCAATATCCAACAGAAATTCCTGGTGTTAACAACATGTACTTTTTACGCACCGCCTTAAATGCTTTGCGTAAACAAAAAAATTTACCACCACTTGATGCCGCTGATTTTTTAAGTTTAGCCAAAGCCAAAATGAAAGAAGTTGGTTTAGACGAAACTTTTTTAAGCCGCGGTGTGAATGAAGGTTTTTCTGGTGGCGAGAAAAAACGAAATGAAGTGTTACAAATGATGATACTCGAACCATCGTTCATCATTCTTGATGAAACCGATTCAGGTTTAGATATTGATTCTTTGCAAATGGTTGGTCGTTGTGTGAATAGTTTGCGTGGCGCAAACCGTCGTATTTTAATCGTGACTCACTATCAACGTTTGCTCGATTATATCCAACCCGATGTGGTGCACGTGATGGCGAATGGCAAAATATTAAAGTCTGGTGACAAAAATTTAGCGCACGAATTAGAAGTAAAAGGCTATGGCTGGATTGAAAGCGAGATCACTTCATGATGACGATACATGCGCGGCCGTTATGGCTGCGAGATATTACTGAAATTAATGTAAACGCGGCAATACCTGATTGGTTATTGAAATCAAAACTTCGTTCTTGGGATTATTTAATTAAATCCGGTATGCCTACGCGTAAACAAGAACGATTTAAATATACCGATTTTTCATTTTTAATGAATAAGCAATACTCGTTATCACAACAAAAAGATTTAACAAAACTGTCAGACTTTATTTCCAAGTGTCGTATCAAGCATTCGAATGCAATTTGTTTAGTGATCGTGAATGGCGTGTTTCAACCAGCGTTATCCGATGTTGCACAATTACCAGATGCAATCAAAGTGATGACGCTTGCAGATGCTTTAGCTCAAGATCCTGAATTGTTACAACAACAATTTGTAAACGCAGCTCCTACTTATTTCGCTGAATTAAATCATGCTTTATTTATAGATGGTTTATTTTTACAAGTCGCGGATCTCTATCAATCAGAGCAACCCATACATGTGCTATCCATTATTACTGAACAAAATGATTGCCTGATTAGTCCACGTCATGTTTTTATGATTGGTAAACACGCCAATGTCACTATTCTTGAAGATTATGAAGCATTACACGCCAATTCTTATTTACACAATGTCGTCACACATTGGGAATTACAAGAAGGTGCAGTCGCGCAGTGTTATAAAAGACAACATGAAAATACCCAAGCGTCTCATTATGCACATAGCTTTCTCGATTTGAGAGAATCAAGTCAATTTGAATTAGTTAATATGACAACAGGTGGCATTTTTTCACGAGATGATGTGCTTGCAAGATTACGTGGTGTAAGCGCTAGTTGTTCATTGAGTGGTTTTTACACTTTGAAACAAGCCTCGCAATACGTTGACCATCATATTGAAATTATTCATCAAGCCAAAAATACCAATAGTGAAATGATGTATAAAGGTATTCTTGATCACTCTTCACGCGCTGTGTTCAATGGGCGATTACACGTTGATCAAGATGCTCAACGTGTTAATGCGTATCAAGCGAATCACCATTTATTATTGTCATCTGAAGCGGAAGCTTATTCCAAACCTGAGCTTGAAATTTATGCTGATGATGTCAAATGCAAACATGGTGCGACCACAGGTCAGCTGGATGAAAACGCTCTTTTTTATTTGCAATCGCGAGGCATAGAGAAAAAACAAGCAAAAGAAATTTTGATGCAAGGCTTCGCAGAAGAAATATTGAAACGTATTAGTAATCCAAGCTTGCTGGCACACATGCAGGAGATACTTTAATGCGTAGTGACTTTCCAATGATGGCGCATCTGGCACACGGTAAACCGTTAGTGTTTCTTGATAGTGCGGCATCATCACAAAAGCCAAAACAAGTGATAGCTGTCATTTCAGATTTTTATGCACAGCAATATGCAAATGTCCATCGTGGTATTTATGAACTCAGCGCAACAGCAACCGTCATGTATGAAGAAACACGTGATGTTGTGCGTCGCTTTATACAAGCTAATTCCGATTACGAG
>Ga0206869_1126_pt1 | contig 14491 bp, 12 predicted proteins | sample Alteio_BWOrgCont_35_FD_152618 | JGI IMG/M metagenome (GOLD analysis project Ga0206869, IMG submission 152618) | Enriched cells from forest soil in Barre Woods Harvard Forest LTER site, Petersham, Massachusetts, United States -... | ecosystem: Environmental > Terrestrial > Soil > Temperate forest >... | reverse complement strand
GCCTGATCCACACATCCCCATATGGAGCCTACGCTTCAGTCAGATCGAGTCAATGTTGATTGGCCTTCAGGTGTGCCGCACTAGAGATATCGCAATCGGAAGGCAGAAAACGACAATGCGTAAAAATTAGTTGTTGTCGATAAACGAGTGAACTGTAAAAAGATGCAGGAAGCCTCAGAACTATTTCTGCCGGCTCCCACGGTTTACTTGGCCGGAGCAGTTGCCTCTACCGGCGCAGGAATCAAATTAATCGTGTCCACAACCGCAGAAGCCCATTTCTGAATCTCTTCTGCAGGCCAGTTAATATCGTTATGCACTGCCCAGGCCTGCGCCTGCGGAAGTAGAGTGGTCAAAAGCTGCGATAGTTTTTGCGCGCCGGTTCCTGTGGTGGCAGGGGCAAGCGCCTCCGCACCGGCCGCAAGGCCAACCGTCGATTGATAAAGAGGCATTACCTCAGGAAACGCCAGCGCTACGATCGGCTCTGCTTCAACAGCTACTTCTACGCCGATATGAAGGGCCTTCTTCAATGAGCTGCCAAGGTGTTGCAGAAATGTCATGTGATTCTCCTATGAATTTTGTTTTGATCGGCCGACAACTTTCAGTCAGCTCGCTCCGGCACAAGAGGCATGAAATTCCACCCCTCGCGATGGTGCAGACCCTAACGACGGACCCTGCATCTCGTTTCTGGTTGCGCCTGACTGAGATATCGAAAACGCCGCGCGAAAGGCGACACGTCAGAAGGGATCTTTTTAAAATCGTGAGACCACATCGCAAACACCCGGTCCTAATCTGGCTCATAAGGGACAGCACAGTTTCGACCAGTTGTTGGATCAATCCAATTAGATTACAGCCAAGCGATAAACCGGGGACCAGCGGGGTTGTCGTTGTGGGTGGAAAACATTCATTTTCGCTTTGGTGTCGACGGTGTCCCTCGCTTGGACGGGCAAAATAATGCTGGAGTCTACAATGCTGGCGTTGCAATCGCTGGCTGAACGCCACACAATCAGCGGACGTAGTGAGCTGAGAAAAGAATCAATATTTCGAGAGAATTTTCACCAAATTGTGAAAAGAAATCTTGACTTGTGATTGCAGGCCTTATTACGCTTATCCGAAATAAATTAAGCAGGTTACGAAACGAGCCTGCCGAACGAACTCCATTGCAGCCAATCTGAAAACAGAAATGAGAAGTTGATGAGGCCGTTTCATCGATGGGGATCACTGCTCTTCATGTTTTCGATCGCCATTTCAGCGTTAGCGCAAGTTGGCACTCCAAGGCTGATCGACGTTCATGTGCATTACAACGGCGAGCCCGGTGTTTTGAAAAAGCTGCTCGTCAAGTTGAACGCCATTGATGGAATGGCAATACTGCTGACAACACCTCAAGGCCTGCCTGAGGCAACTAGATTTATCCGAGAGCATCCGGATCGTTTCGTCGGGTTTGGAGATGTGAAATTGGACGACTCGAACGTCCTGGATGAGATCGACCGATTTCATCTGGCAGGCTTTCGTGGCTTAGGGGAGATTACTTCTACACTGAAGAACTATGATGACCGATCGTACTGGCCTATCTATGATCGTGCCGACAGATACCACATGCTTCTTCTCTTTCATACGGGTATTGTCAACCGACTACATCCAGAGCAGCCAGCTGACATCAGTTTCGACCGAAGTCGCGTCACTCGTCTGGATTTGATTGCCCGGCACTGGCCGAAGCTGACGATTATTGGCGCTCATCTTGGAAATCCCGATTATGCCGAAGCAGCTGAAATTGGTCGATGGGATCCAAATCTTTACTTCGATGTTTCGGGAACGACCCTTCTCAAAAAGAAGAACGACTACCGTTTTTTCCAGTCGATTTTCTGGTGGAGCGGTCTCGTCAGTCCCCATACCCCGAAGAGCGGAGCGAACGCCTTTGAGAAGCTTGTCTTCGGTTCCGATGTCTTCAATGGGGAACTCGATGAGTTCGATGGTGCGCTATCACGTTATCACGCCATGCTGGATGCGTGTGAGGTTCCGCAGAAGTCGCAGGAGATGATTTTCTCTGGGACGATGTTGAGCATTCTTCAACAGCAGGCAAGGGAAATGGCGGCAGATAAGCAGTAGCAGCGGAGATGCATCAATGATCATGGCTCGATCATTTCCGTGAATTTCAATCTTGAAGATTGCGAGAGGCACCCGGTGGCGCGTACCTGGTTTTATCGATCGTCTCTTTTTACACTGGCAGCAGGATTTGTGACTCTACCCACTTGGGCGCAGATGGAACCCATCAAGATTACCCGCACGGGCTACAGGGTCGAGGTGACGGTTGGAGCAAGGCCGTTCACAACCTACAATTTCGATCCGAAGATCGCGAAAGCCTATCTGCAGCCAGTGCGAGATGCCGATGGAGCCGTGGTAACACGCAGCTTTCCTGTCATGGACATTGTCCCGCCGGAGCATGAACATGACGCCAGCGTGGAACCGCATCAGCGCGGGATGTACTTTGGCCACGGTGATATCAATGGCTATAACTTCTGGGCGGAAGAGACGTTTAAGAAATACTACGGACACGACGTGTCGTCCAATTATGGCCGGATGGTCTTCCGCAAGATAGATGAGATGCATGGCGGGTCGACTACCGGAAAACTTCGGGCCACGTTCGATCTTGAAGGCTCGGACGAGAAGCCATTCGCGCAGGAAGTCCAGGATTACACATTCAGCGGAGACAAGAGCACGCGCATCATCGATTGTGAAATCACCATTCGCGCAGGGAAGCAACCGGTGAAGTTTGGTGACACCAAAGAGGGAACGTTCGCTATCCGTCTCGCTCCTGAACTCGACGCACCGCAGGGAACCATGGTCAGTTCCGAGGGCGGTAAGGGAGAGCCTCAGATATGGGGCAAACGTGCCAATTGGGTGAATGTCGATGGAACGATCGACGGTCACAAACTTGGTGTCGCGATCTTTGATCATCCGAAAAGTTTTCGACACCCCACATATTGGCACGCCCGCGGATACGGACTACTGGCCGCGAATCCATTTGGGCTCTCCTATTTCCTCCGTGATGCGAAACAGGATGGCAGCTATACCATCCCAGCGGGCGAGTCGATCCAATTTCGTTACCGGCTCCTGATCCACAAAGGCGATTACAAAGAAGCACAAGTGGCAAAGCAATACGATGAGTATGCTGCGCGTCCGTGACGATAGCTTCATAACGATGTCTTGGGACAACTGGTGAATAAAATGGATGAGAGCAGGCGGGACTTTCTAAGGACGGGAGCGAAATCGATCGCCGTCGCAGCAGCCGGCAGCAGCCTTCGCGCATGGGGCGATCAGAGAAAGATTCTGGGTGCCAACAGTCGGGTGCGCGTCGCCGTTGTTGGTTTGCGGGGTAGGGGTGAAGATCATATTCAATCCTATGCCGCGCTCCCGAATGTAGAAATCGCAGCGCTTTGTGACATCGATGACAACGTAATGAGCGAGCGTCTAGCCGGATTGCAAAAGCTGGGCTGTCAGCCCAAAGCATATAAGGATATTCGCAAGGTCCTCGATGACAAATCGATTGATGCCGTTTCCATCGCCACGCCCCATCATTGGCATGCGTTGATGGCCATATGGGCGTGCCAGGCGGGAAAGGATGTGTATGTCGAAAAGCCATGCGCGCACAACTTGTGGGAGGGTGGCCAGATCGTACGCGCTGCCGCGAAATACAACCGCATCGTGCAGCATGGGACCCAGAGCAGATCAAATCCTGCGGTGATAGAAGCAGTGCAGAAGATCCAGAAGGAAGCGTTGATTGGAGACGTCTATCTCTCACGCGGCTTGTGTTTCAAATGGAGAGACACGATCGGTCACACTCCCGTGTCGCCTGTGCCAGCAGGCGTCGACTACGATTTATGGACCGGCCCGGCTCCGCTTCAGCCTTTTACGAAGAATCACTTTCACTACAACTGGCATTGGTTCTGGGACTACGGAAACGGAGACCTGGGCAATCAGGGCATCCACCAGATGGACATCGCGCGCTGGGGATTGGGACTGGGGTTTCCGAACAAGATTTCAGCTATCGGCGGCCATTTTATGTTTGATGATGACCAGCAGACGCCGAATACTCTGAACTGCGCCTTCGAATACGACCTGCCTGGCGGAAAGCGCGCCCTGCTTGAGTTTGAGGTGCGTCATTGGATATCAAACCATGAGGCCGGCATAGGACAGCGACCCGATGCATCTGCGGCATCTGCCGAAACAGCCCATGGAGGACTGGGGCCGAAAGAAGGCTCTTACAACAGCGTGGGAAATATCTTTTATGGCTCAAAAGGTTATCTGGCGATCGACAACGTTTCAGGATACAAAAGCTGGTTAGGACAGGAACAACAGCCGGGCCCTTCAGCTCCCGAGACGAAAGAGAATCACTTCGCGAATTTCATTGAATGTGTCATAAGCCGCAAGAAAGAGGACCTGCGTGCCCCGATCGAGGAAGGGCATGTTTCGTCGGGATTGGCGCACCTGGCGAATGCATCCTATAGGCTTGGGCGCACCCTCAATTTCGATCCCGAAACACAGCTCGTTAAGAGCGATGACGCCGCCAACCAGATGCTTCGCGACGGAGATCGGGGATATCGTGCGCCCTTTGTCGTTCCGGAAAAGGTTTAGCGGGTTGTAACGAGGCCGAGCGTCGTTTCCAGGATCAGGATGATTCAGGAGTCATGATCGCTCAAAGATGAGCGGTCGTTAGTCATCAGTTTCAGCCAACGAAGAATAAACGATGCGTAGTGATCGGTTTGAAGCGTGCAAAAGTTCAACGCTGAGAAGTTACCATAACGAATCAATTCACGAATAAATGGAGCATAGGAATGCTGATGGGGAATGATAGGATGCGAAGCTTCCAGGTTGAATCCGCAAAAGTCGAGATTTATCCGGATGCTGTTTCTATGGGAAAGGCAGCGGCACAGGCAGCAGCGGAGGCCATCAAGGAAATTGAAAAGCGTCAAGCAACAATCAATGTGATTTTCGCTACAGGTGCTTCGCAGCTTGATACGCTTGACGCGCTTACGAAGATCGACAATCTTCCATGGACCAAGGTGCGTGGTTTTCACATGGACGAATATATCGGTCTTCCGATCAGCCATCCGGCGTCGTTCCGCAGATACCTGCGAGAGAAACTGACGGAGAAGGTGCGCATGAAGGAATTCAATGAAGTGGATGGCACGGCACCTGATGCCGAGGCATTCAGCCGTGACTATGCCGCGAAGCTACGCGCTGCCGAGCCTCAGCTTTGTCTTATGGGAATCGGGGAAAATGGGCATCTCGCGTTCAACGATCCGGGAGTAGCCGATTTCAATGACCCCTTGGATGTGAAGGTCGTTTATCTTGACCGTGTGTGCAGAGGACAACAGGCTGCTGAGGGATGGTTTGCCAGCATCGATGAGGTTCCTGAATCTGCAATCACCATTACGATCCCGGCACTTCTGCGCGTGCCGCGACTCATCGTCTCGGTTCCAGGAAGCCGTAAGGCAGCGATTGTTCGTCGCAGCCTTACTGAATCGATTTCTACCGATTGCCCGGCGACCATCCTACGCGCACATCCCAACGCCACGATTTATCTTGATGAAGCTTCGGCTGCTGAGTTGGACGACCTGTTCCCCAGGTCGTGAGTCGTATGGTTCGCAACAGGACGGCCCTATGTCGTGGCCGCAACAAACGGAGAGAGGGAGTGAGATGAGTGATCCATTGAATGGTGGTACAGACCGCAGAACCTTCATCAAGCAGGCAACTGGAGCGGCACTTATCGCCGGGATGGATGCACGTTCTTATGGGCGCGTCCTGGGTGCGAACGATCGCATACGTCTGGCGCAACTGGGATGTGGTGGACGTAGCGAGGGCCACGTGCACATGGTGCAGGTGGCGTCGAAACAAATTCCTGTCGAAACGGTCGCCGTCTGCGATATCTGGAGCCTTGCCCGCGAACGGCGGGCTGCCCAGGTGAAAGAGGCCTTTAACCTCACTCCGCAAACATATAAATACTCCGAAGAGATGTTGGCGCGTAAGGATATCGATGGAGTGATGATAGCGACCGGCGATTTTCAACACGCGAAGCTCTGCGTGGAGGTTGTGCGTGCTGGCAAGGACTGCTATGTGGAGAAGCCCTTCGCTAATGTGTTGTCAGAGGCGAAGGAGGCGCGCGACACGGTGAAAGCCTCCAGGCAGATGGTCCAGGTTGGTTCGCAACATCGCAGCGAGCCATATCAACTTGCGGTACGGGATCTGATCCGCACGGGTCGCATCGGCAATATCGTTCACATCGAACAGGAATGGAATGTCAATGAAGAGCGCTGGCGCTTTGTGGACGTCGATACCGGGATCTCCCGCGAAATGCTGCAGGATCGCAAGATGGAGTGGAAGGAATGGCTGGTCAACAGGAAGTCGCAACTCCGGGAAGAAGATACGGATTGGAAACGTTGGCTGCTTGGCAAGCCCTATCAGCCATTCGATCCTCACGTTTATCTTGAGTTCAGGCTCTATAAGAACTTTTCCTCCGGGATCTTTGATCAGTGGATGAGTCATGGCAGCGACCTGGTGCATCTGTGGACGGACGAAACCTATCCTGAGAGTGTGGTGGCGAATGGCGGAGTCTTTGCATGGAAGGATGGGCGCGAGAATCCTGACACGTGCGTCGCGGCTGTCACCTATCCCAAAGGATTTCTTTACACCTACAAAACCGTTTTTGGTAACAGCTATCGCAGTTTCTCACGCATCCAGGGCCGTGACGGCACCATCGCGAATTACGGCGGCGAAGGAGCATCGCTCTTTACCATGAGCAGTGAGGGGGGCAGAGATGAATATGACGGATCGCCCTTGGAAACCTCGCTACCTATAAACGCGCCAGCGGCAGATCGTGAGGAGATCGTCAAGGTGGAAGGAGCGGAAGCGCCGGACTCAGATGGTCCCGGCGATGACAGCGTCATTCATGTAACGAACTGGCTCAAGTCCATGCAATCGCGTGTGCAGCCGAATGCAAATGTGGATCATGGATTTTCACACTCCATTGTGATCATCATGGCTGCGCAGTCTTATTGGAGCGGCAGGAAACTCTATTGGGATCCACACAATGAAGAGATCGTTGATCATCCGGTTGCCGGGTAGCCCAACGCATCGAAAGAAAAGAGTCGAAGGCAACATCCAGCAAATCATCCAGTTGTGACGCGTTGCATTCCATTCTTGAATTTTGCAGCCGCGGAGTGAGCGGGCGGCGCACACGAGTCTCTCTTGATGAACTCTGTAGGAATCGTCACCCTCTGGGGCTCTTGATCAGGTTTGGAAATGCGATTGAGCGCCAATTCGACAAGTTGCTTCCCCAGTTGCTCGGGAAATTCCCGGGTCGAACTCAAGGCGGGACTCAGCAATGCACCAACCGTATCATCGCAGCCGATTACGCTTACATCTTGAGGGATTCTTAAGCCCCTTTCCTGCAGTGCCTTGTAGACTCCGTATGCAGTTGAATCATTGCCGGCAAGGATCGCGGTGAGTGGTTCGTCACGGGCTAATAGCGACTTGGTGCCCAGATATCCGCTTTCTGCGTCATCCGTGGAGTCAGTGCTGCTCTGAAATGGCGTGAAATGATTTTCGTTCATTGCGCGTTCATACCCTTCGAAGCAGCGCGCAAACCATGGCAGGCGCGTATTGCCGACAAAGCAGATATGACGATGCCCCAGTCCAATCAGATATCTGGTTGCATCCAGGCCGCCTTGAATATCGTCCACAAAGACAGCGTCCTGGTTCCTTAGCTCTTGCTGGTCGCCAATAACGTTATTACCGAGAACTACGAAGGGTATTTTTTTGTGCCCGAGAAGCTTGATCAGGTTCGCCGAATTTGTCCCTGCTAGAATGACCGCTCGGATCAGATCGTATCGCTGTACAACCTTGGGCAAATGCAGGTCGGTCCAGGGAATATGAGCGGGGTAATTGTACGACAGATAGATCATGTCCCATCCGTTAGCAGCGCAGTGCGCCTCCGCGCCGCTGAGAATTCGCGAGTGGAATGCATGAAGCATCGCCCTGTTACTGAGGAGAAACGCCAGGGTCTTATTCTTGTTACGTTGAGATGGATCAATACCGAGCTTTTCCGCCTCCATCCAAACAGCTTTTCGAATAGCGGGAGCTACCTTATTGTTTCCGCTTAGAACGCGGGATGCGGTAGCAATGCTTACATTGGCGGCGGATGCGATTTCACGGAGCCCTGCTTTGCGTTTTGGCGTAGACACACTCTTCGTCCGCTTAAGTCCTGTCTTCGATGCCATATTAGTCGATCAAAACCCGGGGAATCTGCTCATGAGTCGAAGTCCTGGACATACCGTAAGCTTGCGCGTCAAGGGGCCAAAGAGAGCCTTTTGGTGCACAATTAGGGTAATCACCTTAGAGTTAAGGGCCTTACTTGCCGGATTGAATATCAGCAGTCCGCGCTGATTCCTAAGGTCACCCGCCGAGCCATTTAATTGTCGGGCCGAGATGGAGAAGGTCCAGCACCAAGCGCATCGGGCGAGGCAGCCACGCTCATCCATTTCTGACTAGATTCCTCTGAGTTCTACCTTCCTCCTTTGGGTAAACATCTTTTCTCATCAGTAAGAAAAGATAATTCTATAGTGTGAAATGTTTCTCGCCTGTAGTTTTATACAAACCGGGCGCGTGCCTCAACTGGGAGATGGTGCTTTTTTTCCGTGCAGATGTAGCATTGCCATCAGCAGTAGAGCCTGAAAGCAGAGCCTTAACTTACTGCAAGCGGGCTATTTCGGAATCAAGGGCAGCAATGATTTCATTTATTTGCATTTGACGATTGCAATGCAGCTCACTTTCTGACGCTGCGAAGCATCAGAATGCAGTGGACGTTTCGGAGGTGCCTGATGATAGATCGCTGCTTCAATCCGGCATGCAGGCGAGAACTGCGCTACCTGCAGGATGGACGTGTGGTGCGGGTCATTCGAGGAAAAGCCGAGGATGTCTCTGTCGAGCACTATTGGCTTTGTGGGGCGTGCTATGCAACTCACGACTTCGAGTTCCCCTCAGACGGGTCGGTAGCGTTAAGGGATAGATCAGGGGGAGACCATACGGACCAGTTCTATCTTCGCGACGTGCTCTTACCGGAGCGGAGAAACAGAAAAAGGGCGCCAGGCGATAGCCGAGCGCCCAGTATTGCTCCTCTATGATTTCTTCGATCATAGGGTGCTTCGGCTCTCTGTCGAATTTCACGCGATAGCAATGGTGTCTGTGACGCTTTGGGTCGGTAGGCATAAGATGGAGACTGGGTATTCATATGCTTTATAAGAAAATCAATGTTGAACTGATGGTTCTCGCCGATGAGGCCGAGGCGGTTGTCGCCGAGTTGAACGTCGCGCTCGATCAGATGGAAGAAAGGCACACGCTTTTCGGTGGTGGAATCGAAACTGTCGCTTTCGAGCACTCGGGAATAGCGAGGAGATCGGCGCTTGCGCATACGATCGCTGCAGGCGAGAGTGTCGCTGTTGCTCTCAGGGCTACACGTGAGAGCGTGGTTACGGCCCTCCGTGCAGTGATCTGATCTAAATCAGCCTGACGAAGCGACGACCATGGACCGCCTGTTCCCCTGAGCGTCGATCCTTTTGCGCCTTCATCTTTGCATGGCCGGCGGCGACTGTACGGGGAGCTAGGACGAGCGTCCCTTGGATCAGAACAACCGCAGCCTAGACCTGCTGACGGAGGTTGGGACGCAGTGTGAGCGAGCCGTCATCATTCAGCTTCTGGTGACAAGCCCACCGCACTGGATAGCGCATTCCCTTTACCTCAATCTCAGCTCTAAGTTTCAACCCTTTCCAATCTGTGACGTTGGGAAGCACGAACTGTGCCTGCCGAATCTTGCCAGGTAACGGGTAACCGGCGTCCAGACAGCCGCTCTTGAGTACCTTTCCATCCTCGGTCTCCACGGTCACCCTCAATACGCCCGGTACACCCGCGATGCCGTCATTTGCAAAGCCGACAATCAGCCCTTGATAACTGTCGTCCCGATAGCTCCAGATGAAAGACGGCCTCACCCGATAGCCAATTCGGCGACTCATCCGGTCGAACGCTGCCGGATAAGCCCGGTAGTAGCTCATCAGATTCGTTGCATTGATCTGGTGAAAGTTCCAGAGCGAAAAGTAATTCGCTCCTACGTCGATCACATGAGAGATCATGTTTTCTGCCGGAGATATCCCTTCATTTGCAGCGTCCGGATCAGGAGGTTTCCCCGGAAGCCCTTGCTCAAGCAACGCGGCTATCCAAGGCGGCCGGTTGCTGAGAGCTTCAATCTGCTCGTTCTCGATAAAGATGGTGTCACTGCGAATCCAATTGTTGCTGCGAACCGTACGATCCAGCAGTTCTGAATTGCCAACCCGGCTAAAATCCGGTTGCGTATTGGTAAGTAAAGGAGTCTTCGAAAAGTGCTCGAGCTGGACTTCGAGCATATTCATCCACGTCCGCTCTGCCGTCTGGTAATTAGGGAAAGGATTGTTGGCGAATGGCCAAGTATGCCCTTCGCCCCAGAAGCCGTACATGAAGGTGTCAATAAACTCGATGAGCGGATTGCCATTGAATTCCGCCGCCAATTGTCCAACCAGTTCCTTGAATGCCTGCTGGAAAAAAGGATCGTCGAACCGGGGCTGATAACGTGAGTGCGGATTCTCCAAAAACCTTTTTCCTGCTGCGCTGTCTTCTTGATTGCTAAGAACAAGATCCACTCTCGGCACTTTCTCGAGGACAAAATCTGGCAGAGCAGCTTCATGCTTATAGTCAGGAGCGGACATCTGAATTCGCAATCCAACTCGCTTGTTGTTTTTCTTTGCCAATTCAAAAACCAGCTTCACATAGTCGGGCAACTCCAAGCGCCCGGGTCTTGGCTGCACTTCTCTCCACGTCGGGCGGATGTAAAGCTGCTGGCCTAATGGAAAACGAGCTAAGTCCTCGATCGCTTGCGGAATATTGTCTGACTTGATTTCCTCGGTGCCACTGTCTGCTGTGATATAGGTGACCAATCCCATGCCATAGTTCGGCACGACGTCTTCTGAGGGCGTAGTAGTCATTACCACATCGTCAGTCGGGATGACCGCATCCGGTGGATATTGAGGGAATGGACCCTGATTGAGCCGATCAGTCACCTGAGGGCCGGAGCCGAAGTCGAACTTTCCCCAATTGTGAGCTGGAACTTTGGCCTGCGCTTTACCGATTCCAAGTTCTGCAGCGACGGCGGCAGCGACAGTGCTTTTTAGAAAGTCTCTACGTTGCATGCGAAGCGATTTCCTCACTTATGGTTCGATTACATTCGGCCGAACTTCCTGAAACTCCAGCTCCAATAGAAGACCCATATCTTCAGTTCTATCGGGAATTACTATTTATATGTTTTAATTTCGTTTGTCCAGTACAGATATCAGATATTTCGATGGCTTTGATAAAGGCTGCTTTCTAGTGGCTGGCGAGCGGTTTCTGGTAGATGACGCGAAATTCAAGAAATCCGCGTAGACCTTGGACACCCCCGTCTCTTTGAGGCTTCAAAATTCATTGACTTTGCGAGTCTTTCCTTGTATTACGGGTGCTTACGCTTTATTTCATTAAATTTTCCTCTACGCTGTTGTGCTGTGTGATCAAGGACATTTCTGTGTTTTCAACAAAACGAACGATTTTGTCTGACAGCAACCTGTTCCGAAGGCTGGGAGCTGCAACGGCAGCCATGCTTTGGATTGTTCTCATCAGTATGTTTGCCGCTTGTTCCTTCGCTGTAGCCGCAGAGGTTCCCAGCGATAATCCTCAGATTCAAGGCGGCAACATCCGGATTGAATTCGATAACCACCTGCGTAGCCGGGTGGTTGCTTGTTTCAATAAGAAGGAAACTGTGTTGGGGCCATTCACTGCCTCTGAGACTGTGACAACCACAGACAAGCTCTGGGCTGGATTCCTACTAACCTCACAAACACACGAGCACACCAAAGACACTTTCGGTGAAGGTGAGCGGCTCACCGTGGAGGGAAAGGCGGGAACCCTCACAAAAAGAGTCTCCGTCACGATATACAACGACTTTCCCGCGATGGCGTTCTTTGATGTCCACTACACGAATACCGGAACCTCAAAGCTCGTAATCCAAAGTTGGACCAACAACGCATACACGGTGAACGCCCAACGCGGAGCAGGCACGCCAGCATTCTGGTCTTACCAGAGTGGCTCCTACGAGAAACGTCCCAACTGGGTTCTACCGCTCTACGCCAATTTTCGGCAGGAGAATTATCAAGGGATGAATGCCAGCGACTATGGCGGCGGCACGCCGATCGTCGATGTCTGGCGGCGGGACGTTGGAATCGCTGTAGGACATGTAGAGCCGCGGCCGAAGCTTGTTTCCCTGCCAGTATCGATGCCCGATGCGGCGGACGCGAAAATCGCTGTGCGCTTCACCAAAGCTATCTCATTAGATCCCGGCGAAAGCTTTCATACATTTCGCACCTTTGTCGCCGTCCACCAGGGAGACTACTTCCGCGCGCTCGTCGATTACCGGCGCTTCATGATGAAACAAGGTTTCCAAATGGCCACAGCTCCCGACGCCGCTTTCGGTGCCATTTGGTGCGCATGGGGATATGGCCGATCAGTCCAGCCTAAGCAGGTGTATGACACACTTCCGACCGCAAAGCGACTGGGATTCACGTGGGTTACGCTCGACGACGGTTGGCAGAACAATGTGGGCGATTGGGCGCTTGACCCCAAGAAATTTCCTCACGGAGACGCTGACATGAAGGCCCTGGTTGACCGTATTCACCAGGAAGGATTCAAGGCCCAGCTCTGGTGGTCACCGCTCAGCGCTGTGCCAGACTCGCAATTGCTGCGGGATCATCCCGACTACGAGTTATTGAATCGTGATGGTTCCAAGAGAAAAGTTTCCTGGTGGAACTCCTACTATTTGTGCCCAGCGGACCACAGCGTCGTGGAGTACCACAAGGCATTGGTCAAAAAGATATTGGTCGATTGGGGATTCGACGGGCTGAAGCTCGATGGCCAGGACATGAACGGAGTTCCAGCCTGCTACAACCGTGCTCACCATCACGCAGAGCCGGAGGACTCGGTCGAAGCTCTGCCGGATTTCTTTCGCGCAATTTACGAAACCGCGCAGGCTGTAAAACCTGGGGCCCTGGTGGAGTTCTGCCCCTGCGGGACGGGGTACTCATTTTTCACCATGCCGCACTTCAATATGTCGGTGGCTTCCGACCCGGAAAGTTCCTTCCAGGTTCGCTCCAAGGCAAAAACGTTAAAGGCCCTGATGGGAGACAACGTTCCATTCTTCGGCGATCACGTCGAGCTCAGCGATGGGGGCAACGACTTTGCGTCCACTGTGGGCGTAGGAGGCGTCGTGGGAACGCAGTTTGTTCTTCCATCTTTAGTCACAAAGCATGGCAAATCCGATCTGACTCCTGCGCGCGAGAAGGATTTCGAAAAGTGGCTTCGTATCTATCGGGAAAAGATGTTGTCCAGAGGACAATATCTGGGGCAGCTTTATGACATCGGCTTTGATGTGCCGGAGACGCATGTCATCCGCAAAGACGGGACCATGTACTACGCCTTTTTTGCAAAACAGTGGAAGGGGGCAGTCGAACTGCGCGGCCTCGAAGACCGCAACTACAGTGTCGTGGACTACGTCACAGGAAAAAGCCTGGGAGTGGTGTCAGGACACAATGCGCATCTGCCGATTGAATTCACCGGAAATCTGCTTGTAGAAGCGCAGCCACAATGAACAGTGTTACAAGCTGGCGTTATGTTTTTTTGAGAGGACGAGCGTGAAATTTCTGTCTCTTATTATGTTGTCGCTGTGTGTCTCCGGGGCCTTTGGCCAATCCAACTCTTCTTTCTATGTGTCGAAGACCGGGAATGATTCGAATCCCGGCACACAAACGGCACCTTGGCGGACCATTCAACATGCCGCAGATACCGTGCGTGCAGGAAATACCGTCAATGTACGGGGTGGAATCTACGAAGAGCGCGTAAGCATCAAGGCATCCGGCAACGCGACTGATGGGTACATTACTCTTCGAAGCTATCCCGGCGAGACGGCCGTCCTCGACGCAGAGCATTTCACTCCCGATGGCAGAAGCGCCATACTGACGATTCATAACAAGAGCTACGTTAAGATCGAAGGCTTTGAAATTCGCAACTACCGTACCGCCGACCGTCAGCTCACTCCATTGGGCATCAGTGTTATGGGCGCTGGCTCCCATATAGAACTGCTGAAGAACAACGTTCATCATATTGAGCAGACGTTTGACGGACGTGATGCGCCGGGACACGGTGCCAACGGGTTTGGCATTGCTGTATACGGTACCGACGCCAAGACTCCTATCAGTGAACTGGTTATCGACGGCAACGAAGTGCATCATCTCAAAACCGGTTCAAGCGAATCGCTGGTAGTGAATGGGAACGTTACGAACTTCCGCATTACGCACAATGTTGTCCACGATAACAACAACATTGGAATCGA
>Ga0206869_1125_pt1 | contig 14516 bp, 11 predicted proteins | sample Alteio_BWOrgCont_35_FD_152618 | JGI IMG/M metagenome (GOLD analysis project Ga0206869, IMG submission 152618) | Enriched cells from forest soil in Barre Woods Harvard Forest LTER site, Petersham, Massachusetts, United States -... | ecosystem: Environmental > Terrestrial > Soil > Temperate forest >... | reverse complement strand
GCGCCACGCCGACCCACCAGACGAAGTTGATGATGTCCCAGCCCCACATGACGGGTTTGTTGTTGCCCCAGACGCCAACGCCGGTGGAAATCTGGTAGATCAACATGCCCGGCAGCACGAATGCCGCGCAAAATGCAGCCGGATAAAACGCAGCCCACCACCACAAGGGCGTTTTGCCTTCATTGAACGCGGTCAACTTGTCGGTCAGGTAACCAAGACCGGCGTTGCCGATAATATTCGGCGAGCGGCGCAACTCCGGAGGCGGCGCGAGCGATTCAATCTGTGTTGAGGTTTCTGGCATTTTAACTGTTATTAACCGGCATCTCGCCGCCACGATTTTCGTATTCCTCAGTGCTGTACGGCGCGTGATAGTCCGGCATGGCCGGATTGGGATTACGGATGCGCGCGAGGTAACTCGTGCGGGGCTTGGTCAGCAGATTGCCGAGCAACAAATAATTCTGCGGCTGGTTCTTCCATTTCATCACGGTGCTCTTTGGGTCGCTGATGTCACCGAAAACGATGGCCCCCGCCGGACACGCCTGCTGGCATGCGGTCTTGGGCACAGTCCCTTTGGCTTCAGACAGGCGCCAGTCACCGTCTTCGCCCGCCTTTGCCTTGGCCGCGATCTTGGCATGTTCGATGCGCTGGGTGCAGTAAGTGCATTTCTCCATGACGCCGCGCATGCGCACGGTCACATCCGGATTCTTCGACAGCTTGATGATGTCCCAGGTTTCCTCATCCATCATGGGCGCTTCGCGGTCTTTCCACCATGTCGCCATGTCCCATTTGCCGTTGGTCTCATGCAGAAGCGGCGTCGAATAAAGCGGCCCCTTCAATTCTGTAAGCGGGCGCTTGTTGTAATCGAGGAAATTGAAATGACGGACTTTATACGGACAGTTATTCGAGCAATAACGTGTGCCGATACATCGGTTATAGGCCATTACATTCAGCCCCTCATTGTCATGCACGGTGGCGTTCACCGGGCAGACGTTCTCGCACGGCGCGGCTTCGCACATCTGGCACATCACCGGCTGGTTCACCGCTTGCACGTCGTCAATCCACTCGGAAAATTGCTGTTCGTCATCTTTGACGTACGATTCCGGGAACTTCTCCGTCTTCGGATCGGCGGTGTAATAACGGTCAATGCGCATCCAGTGCATTTCACGGCCGCGGAGCACCTGGTCTTTGCCGACGATCGGAATATTATTTTCGCTCTGGCAGGCCACCACGCAGGTATTGCAACCAATGCATGCCGTCAGGTCCACCGCCATCCCCCACTGATTGTACGCCGCTTTCCCGGCTTCATCGAGCGGGTTCGGGTAAAGTGATTTGACAATGGGCGGCTCCGGCTCGCCCATTTCCGGAGTATAATTCGGCTTTTGAAAATCGATGAGGTTTGTTTCACGCACCGCCGGACGGCCTTCCATGGACCAATGCGTTTGCGTCGTGGCGATGACATGCGAGCCGCCCGTTTTGCTGATAGTTGCGCCGTGTTCGATGTATTTGCCGTTGAAAATCGTGTAGGCATTGAAGCCGACGTTTGTGCCGACCCGGCCCGCCTTCTGGCGGCCATACCCCAGCGCAAGCCCCAGTGAATAATCGGCCATGCCGGGCTGTGTCCAGATTGGGCCGATCACCTTTTTGCCGTTCAAAGAAATCTCCACCAGATCGCCATTTTGGACACCGAGTTCATGCGCGGTTTTGCGGCTGACTAATACGGCGTTGTCCCAGACAATCTTTGTGATCGGATCGGGCAACTCCTGCATCCAGCCGTTGTTCGCGTAGAAGCCGTCGTCCACTTTTGAATCACGATAGAAGATGACTTCGAGATCATTGGCCGAGGGCGCGAGGGCGTTTGACACCCGCGGAATGGACATGAGTTGGTCCGACGGCAAAACCGCGGGACGTGCAGAAGAGCCGGGTTTAAAGCCGTTGTACAAAAACTTCTTCCAGTCCTCGTCGTTGCCTACATAAGTGGCGCGGACGATGTCATGCGGGTTCGTTTCAGTTTCCCCGGCGATGCGCGCGAGAAATTCCAAATCCGTCAGCCCGCCAAACAGCGGCTGAATCAACGGCTGGATGGCAGCAAGCGTTCCGTCGGCGGTATGGGCATCACCCCATGATTCCAGGTAATGAGCCGCGGGAAAATGCCAGTCGCTGATGTCTGAGGTTTCATCTTCATAATATCCCAAACGAACAATTTCGACTGGCCAACCCTTTGCGTGCCACATCTTTTGCCAAGACGAATTGTAAGCCGGATTTCCACCAAGAACGACCCATGTTTCCATTTCGGCCTCATGGAAGTCGTCCAAGGATTCGCCCGGGTTTTCTTCACCGCGCAACATAGTGATCGTGTTCCCGATCGAACCAAGCACGGAGTTGATGGCGCAGGCGAGCAGATGGACTTCCATGGGCTGGCGCTGACCGGCGACAACCAGAACGCTACCGCGGTGGGCAATGAGGTCTTTGGCGCATTCAGTGATCCATTTGGTATCCACACCGGCGGGTATCGTCATCGATTGGCCCGTAACACCGGAATAAAAGGCCGCCGCGATTTGCGGAACCAAACTCGCCGCCACGCGCAGGCGATGGTCCGCATTTGCACCGGTGAGCGTAAAAAGTGATTCGACCGCATAAAGGCGGTTCATGCCATCTCCGGCTTTGCGGCCGGCCGCATATTTGCGGATATGTTCATGGGCGCCGTCTTCACCGCCGAGAAAATCGCTGTCCAACGACAGGATCACTTTGGCCCTGTCATAATTGAACACAGGACGGATTGAGTCACCAAATGCCTTGGATGCCGCGCGCTGATGGATGCCGGAGTCGATCGCATCGCTGGTAAACCATTTTGCCTGCGGGAACTTTTTCCCGATGATGCTTTGCAGACGCGCGCGCGAGGGCGATGTGCTGCTTTCGGTGAGGAACGCCAGGCCTTGTCCGCCGTTAGTGGAGTATTTCTGCGACAAATCGTCGAGCGCTTTTAGTGCCTCTTCCCGCGAGACAGTATTGCCGCTATGCCGGAAATAACGGGCTCGGTCGGGATCATAAAGATTCAGGATGGAAGCCTGGACATAGCGGTCGGTACCTCCGTTGCTGCCGGGATAAAGTGAGTTACCGTCAACTTTGATGGGACGGCCGTCATAGGACTTGGCCACCAGCGGAACCGCGCCGGTGCGCGCAGGCATCGCGGTCGCATAATTAACATAGGTCCCATACGTGTAATTTTCGGGCTGCTGGCCGAAGGGCTCCAGATTTTCCACCGGGCGGCGACACCCTGCCCCGGCGATGCCCAGGCCCGCGAGCGCGAACGACGCCGACATGATCTTCAAGAAATGACGGCGCGAAACGTCGTCGGTGAATTCACTGGCGCCTTTCGGGAATTCGCGATGCAGCCAGTCCTTGAACTCCGGCGTGTCAGCCAGCTCATCCAGTCCGCGCCAATAACGGCGGCCCTGCGGCGCGGCGGTCGAATTGTTATGATTTGAATTCATTAGCGATGACATGCGGAACAGCTTTGCAATGATTCCACGTGCATATGGGCGACCAGTTTCTGGCCTTCCACTTCCTGGTCATGCGCGGCTTCAACGGAATTTGTGCTCCAAACCCAGCTTAAATCAGTGACTTTATCCACGGGCCGGATGTGCGCCGACGGGTCGCGGTGGCAGTTCAGGCAAAAACTCATGCTCAACGGTTTGGCATGCTCGACCGTGTCCATCTCGTCCACACGCCCATGGCATTCCACGCAACTAATGCCGCGTCGCACGTGCACCGAGTGGTTGAAATAAACATAATCCGGCAATTTATGGACCTGCACCCAGGCGATGGGCTTGCCCGTGGCCGCGCTGTCCCGGACAATGGCCAGCCGCGGATCGTCTTTAAGGACGGTGCTATGGCAGTTCATGCAGGTGGACGCTCCCGGCAGGTTGGAAAACCATGATTTTTCCACCCCGTTATGGCAATAGCGGCAATCAATACCGAGGGCGCCCGCATGAACTTTATGCGAAAAAGGCACAGGCTGCACCGGCTCATAGCCAACTCGCGTGTAGCTGGGAGTACAATAGAGGGCTACCGCCGCCGTCACCACTCCGCCGACCAAGGCAAGAACAATGACGATCCACAACGGCAACCAATTTGTCCATTTCGGGAAAATTGCTGGCATTTCAAACGGCCGCGAAGGCCAAACAAACCTAAAAAAACACGCTTAATCGTGTCGGGCGCAGATAGTAATTAAATTGCGCTTCACTGTGCAAGAAAAGTTTGTGAAAAATTTCACTTGTTCAGGATCAGGACAAAATTATTGCTCAAAATTGCGTGCTTTTGCGCGGTATTGCGTGCTTTCTTCGCGTCATTGCTGGCTCAAACGAAAAAATAAATTTCCGTTGGTCGGTGTGATTGAGACGCCTTCCGTCGTCTGATTTGTGAAGATGGGAAGCATGTTTGTCGTCCAATTGGCCGTCAACAGATTGGAACTTTGCAAAACCACGAATCCTCCCGGTGGCACAGGCCATGTCAGCTCCAGATTTGTGCTCGTCGAAGTGATTCCCACCATTGGAGGAGGCAACGATACCTGGAAGCTCACGTCAGCCAAATCATTTGTCCCGAACTCATCCCCTCCCCCCTGGATACTAGCGGCCCCGTCGTAGTTTCCCGCCGGCGTGGATGAACTGACGAAGACGCCCAAAACGACGTCACTATAGGCTTCGTTGGAGGAAAGAATGCCCGGAATGTTTTGGAAGAAAAAGTTGGTGTCGCCTGCAAGATAATTTGTAGCCGCGTTGGTGAAGGTGAATTGGATATTGTTAAGATAAAGATTGGTCAATGAATTGTTGGTCAATGTGCCGATAAAAACAACTTCGTTGCTTCCGGTTCCTGGCAGTACAACCGGGGTCAAAGAGAACGCCAGGTTCGCCCGGCCCGATTCGATAAACAGCGCGAGCAGCGATAAAAGAATAAATAACAGGCGTGTTCGCATCAGAGTCCTATCGCAAAGAGCGTGGCGTTGTTGATGCCGTAAACCGTCCCATCAACTCCCACAATGGTTGGGGTGTACGCTTCGCCGAGTCCAGTGGTCAGCACATTGGTCTGGGTAAGCGTGTTGGAGGTCATGTCCCAGCGGTACATATTGCCGTCTTCGTTATTGGCAAGAATGGATTTGGTAAACGGGTCAACGGCGGCCGAATTGATGCACCATTCACGCACGGCGTTCGGATACGCATTTGTGTATTTGGCGTCCGGCGTGGGGCCTGCAATGGTTAGCACTTCATTCATCACTGTTTGGCCGGAGATCGGGTCAGTCTCGCTGCTTTCCGGATCGAGCACAGCGATTTTGTTCACGCCGTTGCCACCGGGTGAGCCGGCATAATTATTGTATTTGGTCATCAACAGATATGAAGAACTGCCGTGATAGGATGGCACCATGGAGGCGGGCACCACCGACGCCGTGTCGTCCCATCCAAATGCGCCGGGAATCTTGAGTTGCGTGAGAGCGCTGTTGAAATGCAACAGCCAACCGCGGTCGTGGTTCGAATACTGCGGGTTCTCCAGTACACCATAATAAACGTCGCCATCGGGGCCGACCATCGGTGAGGCGGTGCCGTCATCGTCCACGTTTGCATCATTGCCTGTAAATTTCACGTCCTTCAATCGGACGCTATGGAGCGGCGTCAACGTGCGGCTGTCGAGGGCTGTCAGATAACCAAAACCGGTAGTCGCCGCATCGACGGCGATATAGAGGGTTTTGTGGTCGTTGCTCAACGCCGGCGAACAGTTCATGGCCACTTCCGTTATGCTGGTATTTCCCGCAGCGTTGCTGGCGGCGAGCCAGATGCCGGTGCCATTGAAATCAATGCGCGCAATGCCGCTTTTAAGATTCAACGGGTCGGAGCCGGTGACCTCAAATCCAAAAAAAATGTCGCCGTACCGGTCGGAAGTGATCGGTGTATCAATGTACACGGTCGATTTATACGTGTTGGAATTTGCGATATAATTAGCCAGGCCATAAAAAGCGATCTGGCCGATCGCCGGAGTACTGCCCGTCAAATCAGGGGCATCGCAATAATAAACAGTCCCCCCTGCCCCGGCGAAATAAAGCCGGCTTTTGGGTGTGAGCACGGGTGAATAGCTAGGCGTCCAGATGCCGGAAGGATAAGTTGGAAGGATATAATCAGTTGGCACGGTCCAATTGGTGACACCGGTCGCACCGGTCAGTGCTTCGATTTCAAACCCCTCCGTTGCGCCGGTTTTCACCGGCACGATGACTGTATTGGAACGTGTGATCAGCGGAGTGCCGTAATGGATGTAAAGGTTGCTACTGGTTCCGGTGTATTGAGGGTCAAGATCGACTGGCGTATGCCACAATATATTATTGATCGCCTGGGATTGCACCGGCGCGATGGCGTCATGTTGCGAATCATGCGCGTAACTGCTCCAGAGAAGCCGAATGGTTTGCGCCTGGAGATTTTGGGAAACGAACAGGGAAAATAGCAAATATGATGCTATTCGCGTAACGCCTGCCAACCTTGACATGGCGGGAGTCTGGCCTGTTTTGGCATAACAGGCAACGTTATAAGCGGCAGATCTTCATTGCAATTGCTGCGGCATCTGGAAAACGTAATCGTAAAGCCGCGCCAATGTTTCGCCGGTGGGTTGCAGGTTTTCCCCAAATACAAAAGTTGCCGCCGACTCAAATGGCACAAAAATATTTCTTGTCTAAAAAATTGAGATAGGTGAACGCCCCATATCGGTCAAAGTTGTAAAATTTTCCGACAAAAGAACCCGCGGAGACGGCGATTTATCTATGGCGAAATAATTAGTTGCGATTCTTCACATCCCACGCATCACGCAGGCCGTCGCCAAGAAAATTGAGCGCCAGCAACGTTGCGACCAGTATGCCGCCGGGAAATACAATCAACCACCAGTAGATACGGATGGGATTGATTTGAGAAACGCCCTCGGCCATCAAAGTGCCCCAACTGGCCATGGGCGGCTGGATACCCAATCCCAGGAAACTTAAAAACGATTCATAGAGGATGATTGCCGGCACAGTGAGCGCCAGATAAGTGATGACCACGCCTAAAATGTTGGGAATGATATGGCGCGCAAGGATCCAATGAGGTCTTGCGCCCAGGGCCTGGCTGGCTTCCACAAAAGCGCGCGATCGTAGTGAGAGGACTTGTCCTCTCACGATCCGCGCCATCGTCAACCATGAGACGGCGCCCAGGCCGGTAAACAGTAAAATGATCTGCAAGCTATTGATCAAAAATGGCGAATGCTTGACGAAGGCCGATTGCCGCGCCGATTCCCCGACGGTGGTAAAGAGAACGATGACAAAAATGATCGTAGGCAAAGAATATAATACATCCACTATCCGCATGAGCACCGCATCGGTCCGTCCTCCGGCATACCCGGCAATAGCACCCCAGGCGACCCCGATGACCAGGCTCACAATCGCGCCAACAACACCCACGAGCAGGGATATTTGCGCTCCGAACATGATGCGGGAAAAAAGGTCCCGCCCGTGAACATCCGTGCCGAACCAATGTGTGGCATCCGGCGGTGAAAATTGCGCATCGGAAAGCAGGTCGGGATCGTGCGCCTGCAGGAAATGGGCTCCGGCCACTTTCAAGACCAGGGGCCACGAGAGAACGATAATCAGGAGAACGGCCAAAAACCATGCACTGGCCACCGCCGGACGGTTTTTTTTGAACCGCAGCCATGCGCGACGGGCCGGCGAAAGATGTTGCGGGTCATTCATATTTAACACGCGGATCCAGCCAGGTGTAGGCAAGGTCAACCACCAGGTTCAAGCCTATCAATAGAATCGCGTATAGCAGCGACAAGCCAACCACAAGGGTGTAATCCCGGTTTTCCGTGCTATTGACGAAGAAAACACCAATGCCAGGGATCTGAAAAATATTTTCAATGACGAATGAGCCGGTCAGCAGGTCCGCGAGCATCGGCCCGGAATATGACACGACCGGGAGAATGGCAATGCGGACGGCGTGTTTCAGCAACAACCTGTTCTCGGGGATTCCCTTGGCGCGCGCGGCCACAACAAATTCAGATTGCATGGCATTTAACATCCCTTCTCGCATCAGTCGCGCGATCTTCCCCGCGAAGAAAAGTCCCAGGGCGATCGGCGGTAGAATCATGTGCCAGGGTGTTTCCCAAAGAGCCACTGGCAAAAGTCTTAACTTAATGGAAAAGATCAGGATAAGGAGCGGGGCGACAACCAGGGCTGGAATGCAGACTGCGAGGACGGCCAGAAAACTGCCGGCAAAATCCTCCCAACGCCCCCGTTTTGCTGCGGTGAAAAATCCAAGCGGCAGGCCGACTCCCATTGCAAATCCGAAGGCGAGAAAACCGAGCGTGGCCGAAACCGGCAAAGCTTGCGTAATGATATCATTGATGCTGTGGTCGCGGTATTTTAATGACGCGCCAAAATCACCGTGGGCCAGGTTCCCAAGGTAATCCAGGTATTGTTTCCAGACCGGGTCGTTCAGATGGTATTTAGCATGGAGATTGCGCTCGATTTCCGGCGAGGCAGGAGCCCGTTCGCTGTCAAACGGGCCGCCGGGAGCCAAATGCATGAGCGTAAAGGCCAGCGCGCTGATGAGCAGCAGCAGCGGAATCTCAAAAATAAGCCGGCGAACGAAATACATCACCGGCTATTTAACCGCAGAGAGGCCTGGAGGCGGAGAAAAAAATCACTTCACTTTGACGATCGACAGCAACGGATGATCGTCCAGGATGTTCGGATAGATGCCCTGGATTTTGTTCGTATCGAAATAATTGATGCCCCTGTAGAAGTAGAGCGGAACGATCGGGGCCTGGTCGCGGACCAAAATAGTTTCGGCCTGCTGGAAGAGTTGTTCACGCTTCTTTAAATCCACTTCGATGTTCGCCTGTTGAATGAGCGAATCGTATTGCGGATCCTTCCAACCAGTGCGGTTGTTGCCGTCGTTGCTCAGAAAACAACCAAGAAAGGTGTTCGCATCATCGTAGTCTCCGATCCAACTGGAGCGCGCAACGTCGTAATTAAGCTGCGTCAGCGCGTCCAGATAGGCCGTCCACTCCACCTGGTGCAAATCCATGTTGATGCCCAATTGGTCATGCCACATCTGCTGCAATTCGATGCCGATCTTTTCATGGATCTTCGAACCGCCGCCGGCGGAAGCGTTGAAGAGATACGTAAAGCGCGGGAATCCTTTCCCCCCGGGATAGCCGGCCTCTGCGAGTAATTTGCGCGCCAGGCCGGGATTATATTCAAGCCCGTCGGGCGACGTGTAATCGGCCGTGCCGTCGGGAACAAAATACGATGCCGTCTCCTCCCCTCCCCGGGTGATTCGTTCCACGATGCGCTTTTTGTCGATCGCCAGCGCCAGGGCCTGGCGCACGCGCGGGTCGTCGAAGGGCTTGCGGGTGACGTTGAAGCGGACAAAATAAGTGCCCAGATAATTGAAGGTGTGAAAGTCCGGCCGCTTGAGCAGCACATCAAGCAGCTCGGATGGGATCAGCTGCGCATCCCAGACCACATCTGCTTCGCCGTGTTCATAGAGGTTGAGCGCCACGCTTGCCGAGCCGACAGGCAGGATGTCAATGATGTCAGATTTTGTGTTTGCGGCATCCCAATAGAGTGGATTCTTTTTCAGGCGTACCTTGTCATTCAAATGCCAGTAAACCAGCTCAAATGGCCCGCTGCTCGGCAATGGTTTGGCCATCAGCCAGCGGTCGCCATATTTCTCGATCGTTTGCCGCGGGACGACATAAGCCAGCGGCAACGCGCAAATATCCACAAAAAATGGAGTCGCGTGATTTAATTTCACCTGTACGGTATAAGGATCAAGCTTGCGGATACCCACGAGCGAAGAGTCTTTGATTGTGCCGGTGTTAAAAGCTTCAGCGTTCGTGATGTAATAGAACAATCCCGCGTACTCGGAGGCGGTGGACGGATCCAACATGCGCATCCAGGAATAAACCACGTCGTCCGCGAGAATAGGCCCGCCAGTGGACCAGACCAGGTTTGTGCGGAGATGAAAAGTATACGTCTTTCCGTCCGGCGAGACATCCCATCCTTCGGCCAACCCCGGGATTGGACGTGCGGTTTTGGGGTCAAGGCGCAAGACACCCTCAAATAACCCGATCGCGACACGCATGTCGGCCTGGCCGGTGAGGATGGCGGGATCCAGCGATTGCGGCTCGGCGCCGTTCAGGATGGTCACATCCGCCGGCGCTTCGCTCCGAATGCAACCGGAAATGAAAAAGCTGGAGACAAGGACCAGGCAAACAGACCAAATCCTCGCGATACACACTCTCCGATTCCGGATTTTCGATGTCTGTCTTCCAGTGTCCGCGGCCATCGGCTATTTTGCCGGCGAATTGGTGCCGGTCGGCAACGGCATCGTCAGCAAACTATTGGTCGGCGCCGCCGGAGGCGGAGTCGATGCCGGCTGGGACGCTGTCGGCGGCACTGTGGAAGGCGGCACTGTAAGCGATGGTGCGCTTTGCTTTTCCTGCACGCCTTTTGTGAATTCACCAGCGTTGCTGCGATGCATTTTCTCTTCCATGTATCCGAGCAAAAGCGCGAGCACAAACATGATGACGGTGGCGGACTTGGTGATCTTGGTAAGCGTGTTGCCGGAGCCGGCACCAAACAACGCGTCCGCCGCCCCGCCGCCAAAGGCCAGGCCCGCGCCCGCGTCTTTCTTGGGCAACTGGACCAGCACCAGGAAAATCAGCACCAGGCAATCGAGCAATAACGCAACCGTCAATAGTCCTACGATGAAAATCATGATGCAGTTTAGATTGAATTTTTAATGATGTCAGCAAAACTCCGCGCCTCGAGGGAAGCCCCTCCCACCAGCGCGCCGTCTACGTCCGGCTGGCTCATCAGCTCTTTGGCGTTGTTCGGCTTGACGCTGCCGCCGTATTGGATACGGACTTTTTTGGCGACCGAAGCGTCAAAAATCTTTCCGAGCAAGGCACGGATGAACGCGTGGGCGTCCTGCGCCTGTTGCGTGGTGGCCGTCTTGCCGGTGCCGATGGCCCAGACCGGCTCGTAAGCGATGACGGTTTCCGCCATCTGCTCTTTGCTGAGTCCCGCCAGGCTGCCGCGCACCTGGGTATCCAGGACCTTTTCCGTTTGGTTCGCCTCGCGTTCGGCAAGTGTTTCGCCCACGCAAACGATCGGTTTTAACGTGGCCGCATGGGCCGCCGCCGCTTTTTTGGCGATGAGCGCGTCGGATTCCTTCTGGTATTGGCGGCGTTCGCTATGGCCCAAAATGACATAACGCACGGAAAATTCTTTTAGCATCCCGGCGCAGATTTCACCCGTGTAGGCGCCGAAATTATTCTCGCTCATGTTCTGCGCGCCAAGCCGGATGTTTTTCATTTCCAGGATTGCCTTCGAAACCGACTCCAGCGCGGTGAACGGCGGACAAACCACGACGTCCACTTCCTTCACCTTGGCCAATTCCAATTTCAAATCGTTCACCAGGGCAATCGCCTCGGCGACCGTTTTGTTCATTTTCCAGTTTCCCGCGATGATTAATTTACGTTCTTTCATATTTTCCGGCTGCAACAAAAATGCTTGTGATGGTTTTCTGCGTCTTTGCGTTAAAATTATTTGTCTGACAGGGCCGCGACCCCCGGCAGGACGGCGCCTTCCAAAAATTCCAAGCTCGCTCCGCCGCCGGTGCTCATAAATGTCACTTTATCGCCCAGCTTGGCCTTATTGATGGCTTTCACGCTGTCGCCGCCGCCGATGATGCTTTTGGCGCCGTTCTTCTGCGTCGCATCCGCCACGGCCTGCGCCACAGCATTAGTCGCTACCGCAAAGCGCGCGTCTTCGAACATCCCCAGCGGACCGTTCCAAAGGATGGTCTTGGCGCTCGAAATGATTTTGGCGTAGTTCGCCGCCGTTTCCGGGCCGGCGCTGAATCCTTCGGCATCATCGGGGATATTCCCCTTGACGGTCTGGATGTTCGCAAAATCGAAGACCGGTTTGCCTTTTTTGTTCAGCTTGCCCGTATCCACCGGCGTCGCCACAATGATGTCCGAGGGTAATTGAAAATTCACACCTAATTTCTTTGCCTTGGCCTCGGCATCGAGAGCCGTTTGTTTGTGTTCCGGCTCAATCAAAGATTTTCCGACCTTTTCGCCGTGGGCCAGCTTGAAGGTATAAGCCATTGCGCCGCCGATCAAAATGGTGTTCGCCTTATCGAGCAGCCGGTCGATGACCTTGATTTTGTCCGAGACTTTTGCGCCGCCGAGGATGACGACGAACGGGCGGGCGGGATTTTCCAATTCATCGCCGAGAAATTTCAACTCGCGTTCCATCAGCAGACCTGCGGCGCATTTGCCGCCGCGTTTGGCGACGATGCGCGCCACGCCTTCCGTGCTGGCATGGGCGCGGTGCGCGGCGCCGAAAGCGTCGTTGACATAGACATCGGCGACTTTCGCCAGTTTCTCCGCGAAACCCGGATCATTTTTCTCCTCCTCGTTGTAATATCGCACGTTCTCCAGCAATGCCACGTCGCCGTCTTTCATGGCCGCCACAGTTTTCTCGACTTGCGCGCCAATGCAATCGTCCACAAAGGCGACCGGTTTGCCGAGCAGTTCGGAGAGTTTCGCCGCGACCAGCTTCAGGGACATGGTCGGCTCCTTTTTGCCCTTGGGCCGTCCCATGTGCGCGGTCAGAATCAGTTTGCCGCCTTTTTCGATGAGTAGTTTTAATGTGGGCAATGTTTCAACGATGCGCGTCGCGTCGGTGATCACCATTTCGCCGTTTTTCTCCTCCAGCGGCACGTTGTAATCCACCCGCATGAAAACGCGTTTGCCGCGGACATCAAGGTCTCGAACTGTAAGTTTGGCCATAAATTGAAAATTCTAACAAAATCGAACGAATAGGATAATAATGCGGGTCAAAGAGTAAAGAAGTTTCCATGGCCATATTGCGGCAGGCCTGCCCATCCGATGCCGTACAAACGGCAAAAAATGACAGGAAATATGCCGGCATACGTTGCACGACACGATTTAAGCAGGAAACAGGGCTTCCGTTATGTTCCCAGGAAACAGATTGTGACGGATTTTAGTGATGGCAACCGCAGCCTTCGCCACAGGAGCCTTCTTCTTTAAAATCAGCTTCGGTTGGAACGCGACCAAGCTCGAAGGTCTTGTGGACGTATTTCTGGATCATGTTCTGCATCTCATGCAGTTCGTCCTGTGCCTCCAGGAAACCGCGCGCGACCGGGTTTTTCAAGAGCGCGTCGCGATGTTTCTCAAATTCGGCGATCTCCTCACCGTTCAACGGCTGGCCGGCGTGTTGTTTCTGGTGGAGGGTCTGGCCCTTGGTGTTCACCAATTCGTATTGGCCGCGGCTGATGGTATCGGCCATAAAAGCGTCAATCCGGCTGCGGATTTTGTTCATTTCTGGCTGGGCAACGATGGTGGCGCAGAGTTCGCGTGTCTTATCTTCAATGGTATTTGACATATCGATTGGGAAAAATAAACCACAAAATACCCATTTAGGCAATTGACAATATGACGTCATTTCTGAAAAATTACGCACCTCTATGCAACCAATTCATCTCGCGTGGGTTGATTACTCCATTCTGATCGCCTATACCCTGTTTGTCATCGGCATCGGATTCGCCCTGAGACGGTACCTTAAAACCTCTTCGGATTACCTCAGTTCCGGCCGTTCGATTCCCGCCTGGGTCACCGGGCTGGCGTTCATGGCCGCCAACCTGGGCGCTCTTGAGCTGGTGGGCATGGCCGCCAACGGCGCGCAATATGGCGTGGCCACGGCGCATTTTTACTGGGTGGGCGCCATCCCCGCCATGATCTTTCTGGCCGTGTTCATGATGCCGTTTTACTACGGCTCCAAGGCGCGCTCGGTCCCGGAATATCTGAACATGCGGTTCGATTACCGGACGCGTTGTTTCAACTCCATCTCATTCGCGGTGATGACGGTTTTTGCGTCCGGAATCTCCATGGATGCGCTGGCCAAGTTGCTCAATGTGTTGCTGGGCTGGGATTATAATCTTGCGTTGGTCGTGACCTCCGCCGTCGTGCTGGTCTATGTTTTGAAGGGCGGCCTGACTTCAGCGATCTATACCGAGGTGCTGCAATTTTTCATGATTGTTCTGGGCTTCGCCCCGGTCGTCTGGCTGGGCATGAAGGACGTCGGTGGCTGGCACAAGATGGTGCAAACACTGCACGGCGTTTCCACATCCAACGGCTATGCACCGGACGCCTGGAGCAGTGCGTGGAAGCCCATTTTGGCGGGACCAACCCATAATCCAATGGGTGTGAATGTTTTCGCCATCGTTTTCGGCCTGGGGTTTGTGCTTTCGTTCGGTTATTGGTGCACGAACTTCCTCGTCGTCCAACGCGCCATGGCGGCCAAAGACATGACTGCGGCGCGCCGCACCCCGCTGATCGCCGCCGTTCCGAAAATGCTTTTCCCGGCGCTCGTCATTTTGCCGGGTGTCCTGGCCATCGCTTTGGCATCCATG
>Ga0206869_1124_pt1 | contig 14795 bp, 12 predicted proteins | sample Alteio_BWOrgCont_35_FD_152618 | JGI IMG/M metagenome (GOLD analysis project Ga0206869, IMG submission 152618) | Enriched cells from forest soil in Barre Woods Harvard Forest LTER site, Petersham, Massachusetts, United States -... | ecosystem: Environmental > Terrestrial > Soil > Temperate forest >... | reverse complement strand
ACCGGTGGAGCAGTTGCAATTGATCACGCCCTCCGATGTACCGGACGGTCTCAATAAACTGCCTGTTTTTGCCGGCTCGAGCAGTCAGCAAACCGTTAGCAATGCCGCGGCGAATGGTGCCGGTAACTTTCTTAACCTGCGCGATTTCGGCAGCCAGCGCACTTTGATCCTGCTGGACGGCAACCGCGTGCCAAATACGGCCTCGAACGGCACGGTCGATATCGACACCCTACCGCAGATGCTGATGACACGGGTGGATGTGGTGACGGGTGGTGCTTCAGCCGTGTATGGCTCCGACGCCGTGACTGGCGTGGTCAATTTTATATTGGACCACAATTTCAACGGCCTGAAGACCGAGCTTCAGAGCGGCGTCTCTACGTATGGTGACGACGCGTCGTGGAAAGCCGGAATCGCCTGGGGCAAAGATATGTTCCATGGCAAGGGCCACTTTGAAGTGATGTTCGAACGTTACAACTCCGACGGCATCGACAATATGGCCGACCGTCCACTGGGGAACAAACTTTATACAGAAACCGGCCTCGGCACCGCTGCAGTCCCTTATACTCTAACCATCAATTCGCGCGAAGTGCAGCTCACGCCGGGCGGTTATATCGAGAACGGTCCGCTAGCGGGTATGTATTCCCCATCGAATGGCGTCTTGGCGCCCTATTCGGCTGGCATACCTTGTGTGGGCAATGCGGGCTGCAGCAGCGGCGGCGACGGTGGCTATTCGGGAGAGTCAGCGCCAACTTGTGTGGGTTGCAATCAGTCTCTGATCGCCACGTTGCGCACGGCCCAAACGTTTGCACGCTTCGACTATGACCTCTTCGATAATATACACGCATATGTGCAAGCAAGCGGTGCGCAGGATTACAACTACAACTCTTTCTATGTAGCTTGGTTCAACCAGCCCGTCCCCAGCACCAACGCGTATTTGCCGCCAGCCGCAGCCGCAACGCTAGCCGCCGCCGGCACGCCGGATTTTGGATTCGAACGTTCGTTTGCGAATTATCCTCAATGGGCCAGCGAAGCTTTCACGCAGAATGTTGATGTGACATTTGGTCTGACTGGAACAGTCTTTAGCGATTACAATTGGAATTTTCATTACACATATGGCCAAACCTACCTGGATGACGCCAACCCCAATAACACCAACGATCAAAACCTAACCGCGGCGCTAGATTCGGTGACGAACTCCGCCGGCCAGGTCGTCTGTCGTGCTACACTGAACAATGTTCCTGGTTATGCGAACTGTCAGGCACTTGACCCATTCGGGCCAACTGCGCCGAACAGCACAGCGGTTGCGTACGTCGATAGCTATACTTATTTCCATCAGTTCGATGGACTCAACGATTTCGCCGGAGATGTCAGCGGCCCGGTGTTCAATGGCTGGGCCGGTCCAATAAAGGCGGCGCTCTCGGCCGAATACCGGAACTTTTCTCTGGAGACCAAGAGCAATTTCACCCCTTCAGCCGATGTCAACTGCACCGGTCTCAATCCGGTCACCTGCAACCCCAAGCAAGCCCTTTGGGCACAAAACACTGTTGGCGCGATGGACAAAAGCGAAGGTGTTTGGGAGGTTGCCGGTGAGACGGACATTCCACTGCTCAAAGATTTGCCGCTTGTAGAGCTGTTCGACATCAATTTAGCAGGCCGTTACACCCAATACAGCATCTCCGGCCCGGCGACGACCTGGAAGCTCGGTGGCGTGTGGAATGTTATTAACGACTTCAACCTGCGCGGGACGGTATCACGCGATATTCGTGCGCCGACCCTGTTTGACCTGTTTTCGCCCACCACTAATGGCACCACAGGCTATCAAGACTTGCTCACGGGCGTCACAGCCAACGTGCGGAGCGCAACCCAGGGCAATCCTGCTTTAAAACCAGAAGTCTCGCGCACAAACACGGCTGGCTTTGTCTTTACGCCCCACTGGGTACCGAATCTTAGTATTGCGGTAGACGCCTTTCAGATCAGTATAGATAATGCGATCACTTCAATCGCCGGCACTTCGCCTACCATAGAGAATCTTTGCAATTCGTCGAATGGCACTTCGCCTTATTGCGCGCTTTATATTCGGCCCATTTCAGCGACCAGCACGTCACCCGCCAACTATCCTATTGAAGTCTTGTCGGAATCACTCAACGTCAACAAAACGACAACGCATGGCATCGATGGCGAAGTCAATTATCACTTCGACCTTGCCGATATCGATAGCGACGATCTAGAAGGCTCGATTAACAACCGCCTCCTGGTGGCGTACCAACCGACCTTGCTGACATTCTCGTTGCCGGGCGCGGCCGTCACCAATGCGGCGGGCGCGGTGCCTGTTGCTGCCGGTCGCGTAACCTTCGATATGGGCTATGTGGACGGACCATACAGCATCAATGGCGAGGAGCGCTGGCATTCGAGCGAGCGCCAGAACTCCAATCCGCAGTTGGTCTTCAACACACCGTCGGTCCCGGATATCTTCTACACCGATATAGCGTTTGGATATGCGTTCAAGCTGTTCAACTGGGATGGAAGCGACAACTCGGCACGGGCCTTCTTGTCGATCCAAAATTTGATGAACCAGCAGCCGCACGTATGGATCCCAACTGGGTACACAAGCGCGCCAGGTTTTGCTTATCCCGTTCCAAAGGATGAGGATGTCGTCGGGCGGTACTTCACCTTGGGTATCAAGTATCGTCTCTAAGCGGGGCATTCGCTGAAAGCAAACGTCCGTATATTGCGCAGAAGGAATTCAGTATGAAATCAAGACTTTCGCGCTGGCTAACCTTGGGATGGTTGCCGCTTCTTGTATTTTTTGTATTCTGCCTCGCGTTGCCCTCATGGGCACAGGGACAAAGCAAGTCGCAACCCAGGCCTGTTCAGGGAATGTCCCGAACGGTAACGATGCAGGAGTTGTGTGGTGGCTGCACAGTGGAAAAATTCGCCACCTGTGGCAAAAGCATCGAAGGGCCGACGTTCGACGATCAGGGCAACCTCTACATTGTCAGCATGTCGGTGGGTGGCATCGAGAAGATCAGCCCGGACGGGAAGTGCTCGCACTTTGCTGATACCGGCGGTACGCCACAAGGGCTGAAATTTCATAACGGTATGATTTATGGCGTCGACCGCAAGCGCGGCGTGTTTACCCTCGATCTCAAAACCGCTGAAGTGAAAGATTATATGCCAGATTTCTATGGCGAGCATTTCATCGGATTGAACGATTTAATTGTAGATCCGCAAGGCGGTATCTATTTTACAGACGCCTGGGGCTCAAGCATTCTTAATCCGCGTGGTGCGGTCTATTATCTCTCGCCAGACAAGAAGATCACCCGCCTTATCAACAATATGGCATACCCGAACGGCATATCCTTATCGCCCGACAACAGGACGCTCTATATCGATGAATTCATGGCTCAACGGGTGATTGCGGTGCCGGTTGTCGCACCAGGGATTCTCAACATCGGTTTTGCTCATGTGATGGCCAACCTCGCTGGCGGCTGGGGGCCGGACAGTATGGCGGTGGATGCCAAAGGCAATATCTATGCGGCGCATTGGGGCGCGCGAGAAGTGGTGGTACTTGACCCTGATGACTTTATTGTTGGTACAATCGATCTGCCTCCTGATGCAGGACCGATGACCAATAACGTCGCCTTCCACCAGGGCTATCTCTACATCACCGAAGGCCGCAAGGCTGAAATCTGGCGGGTTAAAATGAATGTTGAGGGTGCAAAATTGAATTAAAGAGCTCGCGCGCACCGCAACGTATTCCAGATTTTGGCATAGTGAGGCGCATTTGCTTAGAAGAGACTTTCTAACAGGTTTAGCGGCGAGTGCGGTCTGGACGACTGGTACCGCGGCGGCGACGCCACTTGCTGATATTCCGGTGATCGACAGCCATATTCATCTGTTCGATGCGACCCGACCGCAGGGCGCACCGTATACCGGTTCGAGAGATTATCAAGGCGGTATCTCTAGCCCCGCACTGTACCGCGCCGCCGGTCGGCCTCTCGGCATCGTGGGAGCAGTGGTGATTGAGGCCAGTTCCTGGATCGAAGACAATCTCTGGGCACTGGAACAAGTTCAGTCCGACACAATGATGCTCGGCTTCGTTGGGGATTTTAAGCCGGAAGATCCCGCGTTCCCGCAATATCTTGCACGCTATCAAAAAAACAAGCTGTTCCGCGGTATCCGCTATGGCAACAATTGGCGTTACGACCTGGTAGGACAAATGGCTAATCCTGCTCTGTTTGATGGCCTCAAGTTGCTCAGCCAAGCCGACTTGTCACTGGATACCGCCAATCCGCGCGTTGACCTGCTGCAGGCGATGGTGACCATCAATGATAGGTTGCCCGACTTACGTATCGTGCTCGACCATCTACCTTTCTTTGAGCCGACGCCACAGAATCAGGCCGATTATAACGCAGTGCTAAGAGACATTCACAGTCGTCCTAATATTTACGTGAAACTGTCCGAAATCTATCATCGCGTGAACGGGATAGTGATGATGGGTCTGGCAGCACATCGCGATCGTATGGACATGCTAATGGGAGTCTTCGGAGAGGATCGGGTGATCTTCGGCAGTGACGCACAGCAGGAAGCCGGCGTTGCTACTTTGCCCGAGATCGTCGGTTTGGTGCGTGAATATTTTTCGACCCAGCCACACACGGTGGCGGAAAAATTTTTCTGGAAGAATTCAGCGGTTTTCTACAAATGGGTGCGGCGCGCTTCTGATCAGCCTAGCCTAGTCTGATCCCAATTGGGGAGGTTTTTTGACAGGTTCTCTTCAGACGGAAAACGTATATCAAGGAGGATATGATTTATATAAGGCGAAAAGAGAGCTTACCGTTGGGCATATCGGGGAGATACATTATGTTAGGTTCACGGTCGATTTGCGCGGTGCTAGCACTGTTAAGCGCTTTTCTGTTTCCCGCTCTCATATCTAGCGCCCTGGCGCAAGGCACCGACGCGGTGACGCCGGGCGCCTTTACCGTGGAACGGCCGACGCTGTTGTCGCTGGGCTTCGAATGGCGCGTTTCCGGCGACGATAACAAGAACGCGGTGGTGGCTGTTTTCTATCGCAAAACTGGCGAGACCAAGTGGCGCAAGGGTTTGCCCATGCTGCGGCTGGATGGCGAGCAGGTGATGGGCAGCAAGGCCCGCAATACCCGCTATGGGCCCCAGACCGTCAGCTCGTTTGACTATACCGCGCCTAATATGTTCGCGGGCAGCGTTCTCAATCTGGAACCAGACACCGAATATGAATGCCGCTTCGTGATGAGCGATCCCGATGGTGTCAACGGCACTGCCGAGCAGACCACTACCGTGCGCACCCGCAAGGTGCCTGTCCCTGCGGCGGGCGGGCATGTCTATCACGTCTATCCCTTTGGCTATAAAGGTCCCCGCCAGGAACCGTCCTTCGATAGCCTGATGGCGGCCTATTACCAGGGTGCCGAGGAATCCGATCATTCGATCGCCGCCCCGGTGCGGGTGCAACCCGGCGACATCATTCTGATGCATGCCGGCGTCTACAAGGATACGCGCTTCAACTATAGCGGAATGGACACTCGCGTGGCGGCCTACGGCACTCCCTTCGACGGCACCTATTACCTCACCGCCTCGGGCACACCCGACAAGCCGATCGTGATCAAGGCGGCAGGCGATGGCGATGTCGTGTTCGATGGCGACGGCAATTACAATCTTTTCAATCTGCTGGTCGCCAATTACAATTATTTCGAGGGCATCACCGTCCGCAATACCACGGTGGCGTTCCTGCTTGGCTGGAAGGACATTGCCGGCTCCAGCGGTTTTACCCTAGTGCATAGTCGCGCCGAGAATGTGGGCCGCGTGGTGCAGGACGAATGGTCGGGCTCCAAGGATTTCTACATCGCCGACAATGTCTTCATCGGTCGGCACGATCCCAGCAAGCTTTTGATGTGGTATTTCCGCCAGGACGTGTGGGGGAAATTTCCCGGCTATCCCGCGCTGATCACTTCTGAATACGCCATTAAGGTCTATGGCCAGGGTCATGTCGTGGCGCACAACTATGTCGCCAACTGGCATGATGGCATCGACTTCTCGACCTATGGCACGCCCGACCCGGCCCATGTGCCGTCGTCGAACGATTTCTACGGCAATGATTTCTACAACATGGCCGACAATTGCATGGAGCTGGACGGTGGCGCGCAGAACATGCGCGCCTTCGAGAATCGCTGTTTCAATGGCGCCGGCGGCAGCTTCAGTGTGCAGCCGGGCTTTGGCGGCCCAGCCTATATTTACCGCAACCTGTCCTATGCCAGCACCACCGGCGGTCCGCTCAAGCTGATTGCTACCCCGGCGGGCGTTCTGATCTACCAGAACACCTTCATCGGCCAAGGCCGCTTCCTAGGCCCGACCTCGAACGATCACTTCCTCAACAATCTCTTCCTGGGCGACAATTGGAAGGAACCGGTGTTTACCTTCAACACCTTCACCAATTATTCGACCTCGGACTATAATGGCTGGCGGCCCAATCCCGGCGTCGACGCCAACTGGAGCTGGAATTCGCCCGCCTTCGGCACTGCAATGGATTACGACCATCCGCTGGTGAAGCGGCCCTTCGCCACCCTGGCCGAATACCGCAAGGCCACGGGGCAGGAGATGCACAGCGTGCTACTCGACTACAACATCTTCCGCAAGGTAGCGCCGCCCGATCCCAACGATCCGCAACATCTCTACAATCCGGAGGATTTCGACTTCACCTTGATGCGTGGTTCGGCAGCAATCGACAAGGGTGTCGTGCTGGACAGCATTACCGACGGCTATACCGGCCGGGCCCCCGATCTGGGCGCCTATGAATTCGGCGAGCCGGTTCCCCATTACGGACCTATCATCTGGCCGACCACAAGCTTGCCGCCCGCCGGCGCGCTGCGTTCGATCGCCGGACCTCCACATTCATGACACCGTCTTGAGAGAGATTAAGAGAGGAGACTTCTCAAAATCGCGTCCATCTGGAGGGGATTGGTTTCATCAACGTTTGTATCACCAGCAGACGGAGATCTAACAATTGCCACCATGCAGCAAAACTGCCCCGACCTTTTTTGCTAGCCGGTGCAAAAAATTGGCTGGAAACGAGCTGGTTATACAGAGGAGGAAGATTAGCCTGGAGCAGATCGTGGCGCTGCCGCGGCAGGTTGAGGTTGCGACCGCGCTCACTCCCCCGAGTTTCGCGGTCGAATGCGCCGCCGGCGGGCTCCGCCAGAGTGCGTCGGCGGCGGCTTTTTGTTATGTGAGGTATTGGGATCTTTGCAGAATGCTTGCTGTGCAGTGCCATTAATAATTTTTACGAGTGCAGACGACGTGGCTAGGTATCAACCGCGCGCTTGCAGAGCGGAGCCACTTTCAACCACAATGAGAGGCTGCCTGAGATGAAGAGAAGAGATTTTCTTAAAGCTGTATCGTTCGGAGGCGGGGCTTCTCCGTTTCTAGCCAGCTTCGCTGCCGCGGCCGAGACGGGACCAGTACCGACAAAATTTAAGATCACGCAAGTAAAGTCAGTCAGGCTGAAGTTGGTCCAGCAGCTTGGGACCATGGAGCAGATTTCGTCCTATCCCCCTCTTCGCTATACCACAAATATCGGCGGCGGTTCTTTTACAGAGATTCACACAGACCAGGGCGTCATCGGGATAGGGCCTGGTGTCGATGCCCAGACGATCACCCGTGCAAATCAAATACTTGTGGGCGCCGATCCCTTCGACATGAACGATCATGCGTTTCGTCTTTATTCGGGACAGCGTCGGGGGGGCGGCAGTATAGAGCTCGCACTTTGGGACCTGATCGGAAAGGCGACCGGGCAGCCACTTTATAAACTATGGGGCGGCGCCGTTGCGGGAGCGCAAACCCAACCTGGCCGCAATACCGTGATGCCTTACGCCAGTCAATGGACCGTTGGTTCGCCAGACGATCGCGCGCGCGAAGCCGCGCGAATAAAGGCACAAGGTTATAAAGCAATGAAGCTGAAGCTGGGCCTCGCCACAGTCAAACAAGATGTAGCGTTGATGGAAGCAGCGCGCAAGGTCTTGGGTGACGACTTTATACTCATGTGCGACGCTAACAAAGCAGGTCCTTACGGGATCGGTTGGCCTGCTTACCCTTGGAATCTCGAACGTGCGGTGGAAACAGCTCGAGGCCTAGCGCCTCTTAACTTGACATGGCTGGAAGAACCGCTCCCCCGGTTTGATTATGATCAGTTAGCTGAACTTAACAAAATGCGTTTGGTACCACTTGCGGGAGGCGAAAATAACGTCGGTATCGATGAGTTCCTGACTATACTTCAAAAAGGATGTTTTGATTGGCTGCAACCTGAGGTGCTTGCGGTGGGCCCAACTATGATTCGTACTATCGCAGGGCTGGCGGCCGCTTACGACGTCAAAATAGTGCCCCACGGCGGGTCGGGTGGAGTCTGCTGGCTGGGATTGATGCATCTAATCTGCTCGCTCCCAAACGCGCCGATGCAAGAAATTATCCATGAACCGCCAGCCGGTGATTCGAATGCTTTATGGTCAATTTTTACGGATCCTCCGGTACTGAGAGAAGGCTATTACACGTTGCCGGATGGCCCAGGCTTAGGCCTAACGATTAGACCAGATCTGATATTGCCGGACTAATTGGAGGTGCGCCGCGGCGAATTTCTCAACGAATGTAAAGGAATGGGGATTTGCTTTTTTTGGCGGCGAACTAATTCCCCTCGACTAAGTGGATGTAGGCCTTACTGATCTGGAGGTTCGTTACAATGTCACCGAGCAGCTGCAGTTCGCAGTCGGTGGCGCCGAGTGGCCGGCCGGCGTTACATCGCGGTCCGAGTGCTGCGAGTATGGCAGCGCTATATCAAAGCCGCATAGGATAGGAAGTTAATGTCCCAAATTATTTTTGTCCGGAGCGGGATGAGCCACCGCAATCGCTACACCGTGCAACCCGATAGACAGAAGGTGGACGCTCGGATTTAAAAAATAGCGTCAGGCAGAGCCGCCACTAGCATTAGAATTAAATTTGTGGCCCACTCTGGCAGAGGCCATGCAGATTTCGAGATCCTATTACCTTCAGCGACGTTCAAAGAGCTGGCCACCACAATGATGCGGGCCTCACCGAACGAAGCAGAATTAGCGTTCCATTCGGCAACGCAGGAATCCAAACAGAACCCTCCGAAAGATGAAAAAGATTTATAGCAACGCAGCGGTCTTGTCAGTCGAAAGCTGCCAAATACAGATGCCCTTGGTGCGGTAACCCTTTCGACCTTGCGACGCGTGACCGCATCCGAAGGGGTTGGACAACTCTTAGGGCCATTGCGGCTCTACCGACCAAGCTGCATTAAGCTTGCCTGAAGTGTTGTCTGCGTTAGATGAGACCCGCGGCTGCTGGTATCGGCGTGTAATACGACGTTCCTTATTGATTTGTATCTGTCAACGTCCCTCAACCGATAGTTTTTCTCCCTTTATTAGCTTGATTTTTGGCTCACGTCTCGCGCTACCAAAGGCGCTATGTCGCACTGCGACATCCTTTTCGACTGGACATTGGGTCCGAACGGAGCGTCGTTCGGGGCATGCGCAATGCCTCAAAGAATGCCATCCAGTCAGTCCCGGCAGCCGACATTGCCGCCGAGATCGGGCGCCTTTCCAGCTTATCGCTTCGTGATCTTCGGACCGCCTGGGCCGCCGAATTCCGCCGCGAACCACCCCAGGGCCTGTGGCGCGATTTGCTGCTGCGGACGCTGGCTTGGCGGCTTCAGGAACGCGCCTTTGGTGGGTACGACAAAGCGACGCTTAAGCTCCTGGAGACCTGTGGCCAGAAGCGGGCGGGTGACGAGCGCTGCCGGCGGCTCAAGACCGGGACCGTGTTGATCCGAGACTTCGGCGGGACCAGGCATACCGTCACCATCGTGCCCGAGGGGTTTATCTGGCAGGAGAAGACCTATCCGAGCCTGACCGCCATTGCCCGGATCATCACGGGGGCTAACTGGAATGGACCGAGGTTTTTTGGTCTTCGGGAGAACAAAGGCCGGAAAGGTGAGAAGCAGCAGGGGAAAGCCGCGTGACCCTCAAACCCGTCCGCTGCGCCATCTACACCCGCAAATCCACTGAACATAATCTGGATCTCGAATTCAACTCCCTCCATGCCCAAAGGGAGGCCTGTGAGGCCTATATCAAGAGCCAGATGCATGAGGGCTGGGTTCTGATCCCAGATCCCTATGACGATGGCGGCATCTCCGGAGCCTCGCTCGACCGACCGGACCTTCAACGCCTCCTGGGCGATATTGCCGCCGGCAAGGTCGACAATGTGGTGGTCTATAAGGTCGACCGATTGACCCGCTCGCTGACGGATTTCGCGAAGCTGGTGGATATATTCGATCGGTATGGGGTGTCCTTTGTCTCAGTCACCCAGGCCTTCAACACCACCTCCAGCATGGGCAGGCTTACCCTCAATGTCCTTCTCTCCTTTGCCCAGTTCGAGCGCGAGGTGATCGGAGAGCGGGTGAGGGACAAGATCGCCGCCTCCAAGAGGAAAGGTCTCTTCATGGGGGGCAATATCCCCCTGGGCTATGTCAACAAGGACAAGAAGCTGGTCATCCTTCCCGAAGAAGCCGAACGGGTCCGGTGGCTATTCCAGCGCTACCTGGAACTAGGCTCTCTGGGCCGTCTGCTCGAGGAGATGAACCGGCTCGGTCTTCGGACCAAGGCCCTGATCCTATCGAGCGGCAAGAAGAGGGGAGGGTACCCTTTGGTAAGGGCGCCTTAGCCTACCTGCTCAAGAACCGCTGCTATGTGGGGGAAATCTCTCACAAGGGCCAAATCCACGCTGGCGACCATGACCCCATCATCACCAGAGAGACGTTTGAGGCTGTACAGGCAGCCTTCGCGGCCAACACCGTTGCCAGGAAGGCCAAGTCCAAGGCCACTCCCTTCCTCCTCGCAGGCTATTTGTTCGACAGCGCCGGCAATCGAATGACGCCTTCCCACAGCCGCAAGAAAGGAGTCCGCTATCGCTATTACGTCTCTCAGGCTGTGCTCCAATCCCGCAAAGGAGAGGCTGGCGAGGTGTTTCGGGCGCCGGCCCCGGAGCTGGAGACCGTGATCGGCAGCTTCCTCAGAGATCAATGCCAAGACCAACAGGCGGACTTACGGTCTCTGATTGAGGCTCAGGTCACCAAAATCACCATCGAGGCGGACTCTATAAGTGTGGAGCTGGCTTGTCTCACCGGGAACCCTAAGTCCTCGTCCTCACAAACCGTCAGTCTGCCCTGGTCTAAAAGGCCGTTTCGGGTTGCCAAAGGCGTGGTGGGCTGAGCTGGCGCCCCCCACGATCCCGCCGGATTCGACTCTAAGGCCAAAGAGGCAGTCTTGGCTGCCATCAGCCGCGCGAAGCGATGGGTAGATCAGCTGATGGCTGGCGTCGAGGTTTCCGAAATCGCAACCCAAGAGGGCAAAAGCCCGCGGTACATCCGGCTGCTCACCTCACTGGCCTTTGTATCGCCCCGCCTAATGAGCGAGATCATTAATAGCGACAGGCCGTATACCGCCACGGATCTGGCGGGGCATGTTCCGCTCGTCTGGTGAACGAATATCGGATGGACCGCGGGGTGGATTCAGTAGGACGCACTAAGATGGGCTGCCATGCAACTATCATGCTTGCTGGGGATGGCTGACCGGCCATATCTGTACCGTAGAGTTCGCGGCGCCAATTGGCCTTATGGAACCAATCGAAACTCTCATTAGAGATACAGGGTTTGCGTTTCTGCCGGGCGTCGCCATGCGGCAATGGCTGGGGCGGGCCTGGACCGCTTGGGGGCAGTTCGCGGACAGCTGGAATGACTTGGGCGAAGATCGACACATGGCCGACGGCGGGCGATATCGGCGCCGCCGCTATGCAGTGTTTGACGTAACTGTGGATGGCGTCGTTCGCGCACCTCATCGGCCCCACTTCCAGCCCACGACATACAATCGGCTGAATGGTGGTATCGACCGCTGGTTTGACCCCGTTACACCCGAAATCGGCGAACATCCCATCGTCCAGACTTTGATCCATCAACTCGCGCAAGTGTTTGGCGCCATTGTTCCAGCGGGCGCCTCTCGCCCGCACTGGCATGTTGAACTGCATCAATTCCGCGTTGAAGCCTGCGCCGACACGATAGGTCTCCCGACCCCGGAAGGCATTCATCGCGATGGTGTGGATGGTGCCTTTGTGATGCTGATCAATCGCGAGAACGTCTCAAGTGGCGTCACGCAAGTCTTCGACCGGAATGGAGTATCGCTTGGGCATTTCACCTTGAGCGATGCAGGTGACGCGGTCTTTCTCGATGACGCACGAGTTTTTCACGGCGTAACACCAATCGTGCCGATCGACCTGCTAGCGAAAGCAATCCGCGACGTTTTGGTGATCACATTCACCAAAACGTTCTGACGCGACAACCTTCTTGCCGTTTCACATTGCGTGCTGTAGACCACTGAATCTCAGTTGGCCGGCTCCGATTTGTGTCGTCAACACCCATATTCCCTCAAACCGGCATGACCAGAGGCACCGTCAAGTTCTTCAACAAGACTAAAGGTTTCGGGTTCGTCACACCGGCTGACGGACGCCCCGACATCTTTCTACCGGCTGCCGCTGTCATTGCCGCCGGCGTTACAATGCTCAAACCTGGCCAGCAGATTACATTTGAGCAGGTGCCGGACGTTAAGGGTCCCAAAGTCACATCGCTTAGTCTCGTTGAAGATGTCTCTGCCAAAGTGGCCGCTCATGCTTCTGAGCAAGTGACGCAAGTGACTGTCTATTGCGATGCAAAGGCTGATGGGACTGCGGAAATCGTCGCGGCTGTCAGAAACAGTGGCGCTTCGGTCACGGCGCAAGACTACGTCTCTGCGCCCCTAAACGTCGACCAACTAAAGCAGCTATCTCAAATGCTAAGCGGTTCGGGCCAGAGTCTCGTGCGTCGTTATGATCCGCTGTTCCTTGCTCTGCGGCTGGATGATCGTTTCATCACTGATCAGGACTTTTGGACCGCGATTGTTGAGCATCCGGCACTGATCAATGGGCCAGTTCTAACAACCTCGGGCAGGGCGAGAGTCTGCAAAACTGTGAATGAAGTTCGAGGATTTCTGCGCAAGGATGACGCGGCAATATTTCCTAAGCCCAAGACAATTTCACCACGCATCGCCGCGATGTTGAGGGGCGAAGTTCCCCCTGATGTCAAGCGTGCTGCTCCCGCCGAACCCGTCCTGCCAATCCCAAATCGATTACTCGAAGTGAAGACGCGTGGCGTTACCAAGGCCACGGCAAAATTGAAGTCGACGACTAAGCCAAAGGGTAGGCCACGGGCCTCGGCAAACGGGCCGAAGGAGAAGGCCGCGCCAAGAAAGACTACCAAGTCGGCGAAAAAAACTAAGAATCGCGCAAAGAAGTAGTCGCCAGTTCAAGCATTCAAAATCACGCGATGCCGGACAGTGTCCGCTATTGGCCGTGAGTTCAACTGATCGTCGCAACACGTACCTTGAATCGAGGTCGTGGAGCGATGGCTATGAGAAGATCGTATCACCGGATTGGATTTACTGCGGCGCAGAGCGCGGAGCTCTGGGAGCGTTGGAGGCGGGGCGAAGGCCTGAAGGCCATTGGCCGCGTGTTGGCAAGCCATCATCATGTATTTTCAATCATATTAGGCCGAGCGGCGGTATAAGACCTGCGGCCAGGCGGCGATCCCGGCTGGCTTTGACCTTGGCCGAACGTGAAGAGATTTCGCGCGGCCTGGTGGCAGGGCGCACCGTGCGTTCGATGGCCGCCACGCTGGGCCGTTCGCCCTCGACGGTCAGCCGCGAGATCGCGCGCAATGGTGGTTCACGACGGTACCGCGCCGCCGATGCCGAAAAGCGTGCCTGGAAGAAGGCCCTGCGCCCAAAGCCGTGTAAATTGGCGTTGCACGACCAGCTACGCCAAGCAGTGGAGGCAAAACTTCAGCAGAACTGGTCTCCTGAACAGATCGCTGGTTGGTTGAAGCGGACGAATCCAGGGAGCAGGCAAGCCCAAGTGTCTCACGAAACCATCTATCGCAGCCTCTATGTGCAGGCCCGTGGCGTCCTGAAAAAGGAACTTCAGCAGTTCTTGCGAACTCACAGACCAATCCGGCGTTCGCGGCATTCCTCCCAGAAAGCAGATCAACGTGGACGTATCGCCAATGCCGTTTCGATCAGACAGCGACCGGCCGAGGCCGAGGATCGCGCCGTGCCCGGGCACTGGGAGGGCGATCTGCTCTGCGGATCAAAGAACAGCTTCGTCGTCACTCTGGTCGAACGGCATTCGCGCTATCTCATGCTCGCCAAGGTCCCCAACCGAGAGACCCAAACAGTCGTCAACGCTTTGATCCGGCAAGCGCGCCAGCTGCCGAGCGAACTCTACAAATCCCTCACCTGGGACCGTGGCAAAGAACTTGCCGACCATCAGCGCTTCACGATGGAAACCGACATCGCGGTCTACTTCTGCGACCCTCAGAGCCCTTGGCAGCGCGGCTCAAATGAAAATACCAACCGGCTCTTGCGCCAATATCTTCCACGCGGAACCGATTTGGCTTCCTATTCCCAAGCCCTCCTCAACAAGATCGCTCGCCAACTTAACGAGCGCCCCAGAAAAACGCTGGACTTCCAGACCCCAGCAGAGCGATTTTGTGAATGTGTTGCCTCGACCCGTTGAGCGCACCGCGCAAAGCGGACATTGTCGCGCGGCCAAATAGTGCATTTTTGGAAAAATGCGCTATTACGCTCGAAATTCGTAATTTAAAGCAACGGCTTCTG
>Ga0206869_1123_pt1 | contig 14888 bp, 16 predicted proteins | sample Alteio_BWOrgCont_35_FD_152618 | JGI IMG/M metagenome (GOLD analysis project Ga0206869, IMG submission 152618) | Enriched cells from forest soil in Barre Woods Harvard Forest LTER site, Petersham, Massachusetts, United States -... | ecosystem: Environmental > Terrestrial > Soil > Temperate forest >... | reverse complement strand
TCGCGCTGGCCTCCGGCGTTTCAATTCGCTTCTATGCGAATCGCATCCCGCTGCTTGAAGGCGCATTGGAATGTGTGCGCGCAGGCCACGTCCCAGGAGGCCTCAAAGCCAATCGCGACTTCGCCGAGTGTGTGGTCGGCTATGAAGGTGGAATCAGCGAAGAAACAAAATCAATTCTGTTCGATCCGCAGACCGCTGGAGGTCTGCTGATTTCGGTCGCGTCGGAAGATGCAGCGGAACTGGCGCGGGCCCTCAATGCCGCCGGAGTTCCAGCTGTAGAAATAGGGGAAGTGCTGCCGTCGACCAAGCCCTTGATTGCGGTCGTATCCTAGTGAAACGCCTCGCCTCGCGCCAGCATCGCTAGAATCATTTCCATGCGTCGCTGTTTCGTCTCCGCCTTCTTGGCGGTTTGCAGCCGATAGGCGATGGCATAGCGATTCGCTTTATTGAGGGATGCGAAAAACGCTTCGGCTTTCTTGTTTCGCCGCACCGCCGCCAGAAAATCCTCAGGAAAAGTTGCTTTGCTTGGGGAATCGTAGGCGGCTGTCCAACGCCCGTCTTTCTTCGCGGCATCGATTTGCGCGCGGCCTGCAGCCTTCATCCGGCCTGCCGCTATTAGCCTTTCCGCGTGTTGGGTGTTGATTTTGGACCAGCCGCTCTTAGGCCTTCTCGGAGTGAACCTCTGTCGCCAGGAAGCCTCGTCATGGCGCTGCTTCTGGCCGTCAATCCATCCAAAGCAGAGCGCCTCGTCCAGCGCTTCGGCGTAAGTGATGGAGGATTCTCCCGAGTCCTTCTTGAAAATACGCAGCCAAATCCCCTCTGATTCACGATGGTTCACGGCTAACCATTTACGAAACTCCGTGGACGAGCGAAAGGGAAGAATTTGCGCGCCGCTATCTTTCAATTCAGGAGCTCCCAAATCCGCGCCAGATGATGATCGTCATGCTCGGCGACGAAGTACAAGTGGTCGACCAACCGCATGGGCGTTTTAAGCCGCGGATGCGGGATCGATCTGGCAAACAGTGCGGCATCGAGCCCCGCGACTCGATCCACCAGCTGCAAGCGTGCCTTCCGGAACTCCGCAAGAATCTCGTCGATGTGCCGCCGATTGTGCCCGGCTTCACTCGTCTTTCGATTGGTCAAATCTGCGGTCGTGAGTTCAACTGCCCCGGCCAGGTAATCGTCAACTCGCGCCATCCATAAAGGCTCGAGGTCAAGCAAATGTCCGGCGTGCTCCTGTGCCGACCATTTTTCGTTTGGCTTCTCTACCAACCGCTCATTGGGATGAGCGTGGGTAATCTCCTCCAGCCTAGCGGGTGTGCCTCGCAGGCGGACGCACAGATTCGGATATAACTCAACCGGAAACGAGAATTCAAACTTCCGCTCAAACCAGGCGGGAACTCTACTTGTTGACGTAGGGACCACGAAGACCTCCCCAAACCGAAATGCCTGACGCCCGCTTGAGCAGCGGGCATCTATGGATTAATTACTCAGATAAGCGTTGTTCTATCCGCGCTTCTATTTTTCTTACTCTAGCTTGGATGGGGATATTCCCATGCTGTGCCGGGGCTAGCCCTGGGCGCGCGAGGGATAGTTTCACCATAGCCCGGACCCGACAAATAAAAAGGGCAGCTTTAAGCTGCCCTAATTCAAACGATGCGGTGGTTAAATTTACGCCCTCGCCGGGCTTTCCCCGCCTTTAGCGATTCCGGGCCGTCCCGGTTCCGGCTTCAGCACCTGCTGTACGCCATCATCAGACTTCGGCGGAGGCGTCAGCTTGGGCAATTCCTTGCCTTCGATGATCATCTTGATCTCGTTGGCGTCCAGAACTTCGCGTTCCAGCAAAGCCAACGCGATCCTTACCAAGGCGCCATTGTCCGCTGCCAAAATGCCTTTTGCCGTGTTGTAGCCCTGGCCTACGATGCGTCGAACTTCGTCGTCAATCTTGATGGCCGTCGCTTCGCTGTAGTCGCGGTGCTGTGCGATCTCACGGCCCAGGAAGATCTGCTCTTCCTTCTTGCCGAATGTCAACGGACCAAGATCGCTCATGCCGAACTCGCAAACCATCTTGCGTGCCAGTTCAGTCGCCCGCTCGATGTCGTTGCCCGCGCCGGTGCTCATCTGGTTCAGGAACATCTCCTCGGCGATTCGACCGCCCATCATAATGGCGATCTCCGTCTCCAGATATTCCTTGGTGTAATTGTGCTTGTCATCGATTGGCAGCTGCATGGTGACGCCCAACGCCATACCGCGAGGAATGATCGTGACTTTGTGCAGCGGATCAGAATTGGGCAGCTTGGATGCCACCAGGGCATGCCCAGCTTCGTGATATGCCGTCACTTTCTTTTCTTCTTCGGTAAGGATGAGCGACTTGCGTTCCACGCCCATCAACACTTTGTCTTTTGCCAGTTCGAAGTCGAACATGAGTACGGCCTTGCGGTTCTGTCGCGCCGCGCTCAGCGCCGCTTCATTCACCATGTTGGCTAAGTCAGCTCCGGAGAATCCCGGAGTGCCCCGCGCCAATACCGAAAGATCGACATCGTCGGCCAAAGGAATCTTGCGCGTGTGGACCCGCAGAATCTCTTCACGTCCGCGCACGTCTGGCCGATGCACGACGACCCGACGATCAAAACGGCCCGGGCGCAGCAATGCGGGATCAAGCACGTCCGGCCGGTTCGTCGCGGCCATCAAAATAACGCCTTCGTTCGATTCAAAGCCGTCCATCTCAACCAGCAACTGGTTCAGCGTCTGCTCGCGTTCGTCGTGTCCGCCACCGAGGCCAGCGCCGCGATGACGTCCGACGGCATCAATTTCATCAATAAAGATAATGCACGGGGCATTCTTCTTGCCCTGCTCGAACAGATCGCGGACCCGGCTTGCACCGACGCCGACAAACATTTCCACAAAGTCCGAGCCGGAAATCGAGAAAAAGGGAACATTCGCTTCGCCGGCGACAGCTCGGGCCAACAAAGTCTTACCCGTTCCCGGAGGCCCAACCAACAGCACGCCCTTGGGGATGCGTCCACCTAATTTCTGGAACTTCTGAGCCTCGCGCAGGAATTCGATGATCTCTTTCAGCTCTTCCTTGGCCTCTTCCACGCCAGCCACATCTTTGAAGGTGACTTTCTTCTGTTGCATGGAGAGCAAACGCGCCCGGCTCTTCCCGAACGAGAGGGCTTTGTTGCCTCCCGTTTGCATCTGGCGGATCATGAAGAACCAGAGTGCAGCCAGTAAAATGAGCGGTGCCAAGTTCAACAGCCAACTGGGCCAGCTTCCGCTGCTGGCGTCATGGACATTGATCGTTACGCCCTTGTCACGCAACAACTTGATCATGTCCGGATAGTTTGTAGGAACGATGGTGTGGAAGGTCGACCCATCCGTCGTCTTGCCATGAACATCCTGCAAGTTGATGGTGACCTCTTTGACGTTCCCCGCGTCCACATCCGTCATGAATTGCGAGAAATTGACCTCTTTCTCTTTTTGCCCCGCGCCGCCCGCCTTAACGACCTGCCAAAGCAGGAACGCCGAGAGGACAATCACCAACCAGAAAACCACGGTCTTAACTGTTGAATTCACCTAAAACTCCTGAGAAGATTGCGTCCTGCTCCAAAACGCAACTGGGACTCCGCTGAACCAATTAGATGCCAGCCGCCCGGATTGGATAGAGGAAATTACCAACCCTTTCATTCTAACGCTTCTTGTGGAAAAAAGTGCGGAGTTCTTGTCGTAACTTAAGTCACAGAGTAGGTTCAGCTTGCGGCCGCCACATAAGGCAGGTTGCGACGAGTCTGCTCCGGCGATCCCAAGCCGTAGCCCACCAGGAAAGCCTCGTCTACCAGGAACCCGAAATAATCTGGCTGCAATTGCACTCTCCGAGCCGATTGGCGGTCCAGCAACGTCGCCAGCTTGACCGACGCCGCTCCCCGGCTCCGCAGGTCGTTCATGAGGAATTCGCTGGTGACGCCAGAGTGCACCAAGCCCTCAATCAGCAAAATGTGCTGGCCAGCAATGATCGGTTCGTGGCTGAAGAAAATCTCCAGGAAGCCCGTCGGCTCGCTCTCTTGCTCTCGCCGGTACTTTGGCTTGATGAACTGGCAGATGACCGGCACTTCAAGAACCCGCACCAGGTCGGCCATGAAAATGAAGCCGTTTTCCAGCAAAGCCAGGGCGTGAATGGTTTTCCCTTGATAGTCGTCGGAGATCTGCCGCGCCATCTCGCGTATACGTTTCTGAATCTGTTCGGTAGGAATCACCGTGCGCAACTGCTCGGGTTTTGGGTCGCCGCTCATTGCGTGGCCTGCCTCCTGCTACCGCGACAGCCGCATCTCTCGGATCAATACCGCAGCGCCGTCCAGATTGCTCGGGCGCAACGCCACCGGCGCCGTAAAACTCCGGACCCAGACTACGTCCGTCCCGCTAACGACAACCGGCCAGAGTTTTCGCTCCGACCCAACCACGCGGCGCTCCTGCAGCAATTCCTTAATCTTCTTTGGGGCCTTGGTATGAGCCGGCCAGAAGCGATCTCCCGGATGCCAGTTCCTGACTTTCAACTCTCCGGCCAGTAACGACCGGTTCACCAAATCCTCGGGATTATAACCCCCGGCGGCGGTTCCCGACACCAATACTGCCTCAAAACGCGATTCTATCTCCAGAACCTCGACCGATCCGGGAATCGAAAGGCAATACTCGTAATCCAGATCGCTCGGCGAGTTAGTTCGACGTTCGAAGCGCAACTCGCCTTTGCTTCGGAGAACCCTCCATCCGTCCGGCAACTCGGTCGCCTTGGTTGATCCAGGGTCGCAGGAGCCCAGCGCGAGAATCTCGCCCACGTGAAAGAAATCCAGGCGCAATCCCAGGGATTCGCCCGCCGCCCGCGCCACCCGCCGCTGCAGAGCCAGCGGCAACTCCGCCAAGGCAGCAGTCGTAAGTGCACCTCGCGCCCAAACCCGCGGCAATACCTGCGAAACTTCCCTTTGCCAATATTCTTCCTCGGCGCGCGCAATCTCCGCCGTCTCGGCAAAAGCCTCGCGCACTCCTGGATTCAGATAACGCTCCAGCCGCGGCAAAATGCCGTGCCGCACCCGATTGCGCATGTGCCGCATATCGCGATTACTCTGGTCTTCCCTCCAATCTTGTCCCAGCCTAAGCAGATAGGCCTCAAGGTCTGCGCGCCGGATTTCAAGCAAAGGACGCACAATAGAAATGTCTTTCGGCTGAGAACCGGAGACCGGCAACCGAGGATAAACTCCGGCTAGCCCGCGTGTCCCGGCCCCACGAACGATCTTCAGCAATACCGTCTCGGCTTGATCGTCCAAGGTGTGTCCGGTGGCAATCCGGTTCAACCCGCCTTCCAGCAACAATCGCCGAAAATACTCGTATCGCATCTGGCGCGCCGCAGTCTCCAGACTCAAATGCTTTTCTTCGGCGAACCCGGCCACTTCGCCGCTCGCGCGGTGCAGCTCCAGCTTGTGCTCCTGAGCCAACTCAGACACAAACCGTTCATCTCCTTCGGACTCAGCTCCGCGCAGCTTGTGATTGAAATGAACCACGGAAAGAACAACGCCAATTTCCTTGCGCAACTCCAACAACAAACGGAGCAAGCCGACCGAGTCCGCGCCTCCCGAAACCGCGACCCCAACGCGATCCCCGGCCTTGAGAAGCTGGTGTTTGCGGATGTAGCCAAGCACTCTCTGCCGCAGCGTCTGCACGGCAACATAGTACAACTAGAGGCTTGCGCAGGAACGGGCCGCCTGGCTTAATAGCTCTGCTTGCCCAGATACTCCCTGTGCCGGCCATCCTCAGCAGCGTGCTTGATATACAAATTTCTCTGCTCCAAGAGTGTTCTGATGTGCCGCCGTAGCAGCACTCGTTCGCCCATTGGCATTGCTCGTGCCATAAACAATCTCCAAAAGTAAAGAGCCGATGATTCTAACGAATCACCGGCCCAATCTTTTCCAAATTTAAACTCGTCTACGCGGCTTTCGCCATCCGCCTCGCCTCGATTCCATCCAGCGCATGCCACAGCGCCTTCGCCGCATTCTCTCCGGCGGCCAGAGCCTTATCTGCCGTCTGCGGGTTTGCCTCCACCCGTTTGCCCAACTGCTCGCGCCAGGCCTGCGAGTGGTAAACATCGGCGGTAGTGTGCAGGGTGAAGTAGGCCGTTGTTCCCTCGTCGGCGCCATACATTTCCTGCAGTCCTCGCGCCTTCTCTTTCGCGACCCGCGGTACCTGGGACTCATAGGCGTAGAAGGCTGCCAAAGCTTCTTCCGGGGCGCCCTGGCTCGCGACACGATGGAAGAACTGGGTCAGCTCTGCGATCTCCGGCACTGGACGATGTCCGCGAAGATTGCGGCGCGCGCCCATTCCCTCGACGAAATCCAGCCATAGCTCAGAGTGTGGCTTCGGCGCTTCACCTGACCCGTGCGCCGTCCCGTTCTCATCCGCCATGTTGGCCAGAATCGTCTGACGAAGCTCCCCTTCATCAAGCCGTATTCCCAACTCTGCCAGATAACCGGGAAACGCCTCCACATGATGGTAGTAATCCCGCGCGTACTCGCTCAAATCTTCGCGCGTCAACTTGCCCGCACTCCACGCTTTGTAAAAAGGATGGCAAAGCAGATCGTACTTCGAGATTCGCGCTTCCAGCTCTTCGAAAAACTGCTCAGTCGTCATTTATTCCGCCTCTGGGTCAATCCAATAGGACAATCCAATATACGGATGCTTGAGAACTCACGCAACCATCTAAACGTATGCGCGGCCCAATCAGGGAATCCCTGCCACAAAAAAGCCGTTTCCCCGAAAACGAACCCCATTCCCATCACATAATGAATGTAGGAGCGCGCGTCCTCACCCTTTCAGGCGCAACAAGAACTTCAATGTGAACATACTCAAGCAAATTGCGATAACGGGGTTGTTTGCCATGGTATTCCCAATCGCGCCGATTGCCCAAACCGGTCGCCCCGAGATTTTCCAGATTTCTCCCACCAGCGGACCGGAGGGCTCGCGGGTAAAAATCACAGGCCAGAATCTGCAGGAAGCCTCAACGGTGTTCTTCGGCGCAATCGGTTCGACTTTTAAAATTGTTTCCTCCGACGAGCTCATCATGCTTGTTCCACACCAGAGTAAGTCGTCCACCATCACCGTAGTCACCGCGCGAGGCCGGGCTTCGAGTCCATTCGCGTTTGCAGTCTCCAACGATCCGCGAATTCCCGGCGAAGTCAGCTACAAAGCAGGATATGTGAACCCAATTCCGCCGCCCGCTGGTTTTCAATCCGCACTGCTGTGGGGAATCGCAATTGCCGACACCCGCGTCCCAGGACACGAATCTGCCTCAGTGGAAATCGCCTCGACACAACTCACCTGCAAAGTCGACGGCAAAGATATAGCCCTGAACGACGACACCGGCAACGTTCGTGGCGGACTCTACCAGCGCCAGCCGTGGTTCGGCACCGACCAACACGAACCTTTCACGCTAACTTATGATCACCCGAATCATGCGGTCGTGCTGCCAGTCGGACAGCGTCCCGATCGCGTCTGGCATTTCTGGAGTGCCTCGCCACGAGCCGCACTTCCGACGGGAAACCTCGAAGGTTGCACCGTAAAAGCCCGCGTCAAGATTTCCCCCGGCGCCCTGCTACAGATGGGAATGGATTACTGGCGCACTCCAACCATCGTCTACGGCCCCGGCGGCAATAATCACGAAGCCGGAGCCAGCAACTGGTACTTCGCTTCCGACCAATGGCAAGAAGCGCTATTCACAGATATGGGCGGCCCGCAATTCTAGCCGCATTAGGGTTTCCTTTGTGAACCTTCGTGTCCTTTGTGGTTAACGCCGTCCGCAAAATCCCCCCAAGCGATAGAATAGAAGCTCACCAATGCCGCCCTTTACCGAACAATTCGACGTAGTCGTGGTGGGCGCCGGTCACGCCGGATGCGAAGCCGCCATGGCCGCGGCCCGCATGGGCCTGAAGACTGCCCTGTACACGCTCAACGCCGATCTTATCGCGCAGATGTCGTGCAACCCCGCGATCGGCGGAATTGCCAAGGGGCATCTCGTCCGCGAGGTCGACGCCTTAGGCGGCATCATGGGCGAAATTACCGACGCGGTCGGCATCCAATTTCGACTGCTGAATACCTCTCGCGGCCCCGCCGTCTGGTCTCCCCGCGCCCAATGCGACAAGCAAGCCTACCGCCTGAAAATGCGCGAGGTGCTCGAGTCCCAGCCGAATTTAAAGATCAAGCAAGCCGAAGTGGCGGATCTGATCATCGAAGAGGCTCCATGCTCTGGGCTCCGGGCTTCGGGACCACTTCTTTCCGATCTGAATTCCGGCTCTGGCAGTAACATTGCGGGCGAAGTTGTTTTTCCTGCAGCCCGAAGCCTGCAGCCCGAAGCCGTTCGCCTCTGCCGCGGCATTAAACTTCGCGACGGCCGCACCGTCGGCGCCAGCGCGATCATCATCACAACCGGCACTTTTCTCAACGGACTCATCCACTGCGGCGAGCAGCAATATCCCGCCGGACGCTCCGGCGAACCCGCGGCTATCCTCCTCGGCGAATCGCTCAAACAACTCGGCCTGCGCGGCTGCCGCCTCAAGACTGGCACCCCGCCACGCCTCGACGGCCGCACCATCGACTGGTCGCAATTCCAACTCCAGCCCGGCGACGCCGATCCGACTCCGTTCAGCTTTCGCACCAAGCGCGTCGCCCATCATGATTCGCAGGTGCCTTGCTACATCGCGTGGACCACGCCGGAAACGCAGCGCATCATTCGCGAAAACGTGCATCGTTCCCCCATGTACAGCGGCCAGATTCAATCGATCGGTCCGCGATATTGTCCCTCGATCGAAGACAAGATCGTAAAGTTTCCCGACAAGACCACACACCAGCTCTTCCTCGAGCCCGAAGGTCTGAACACGCATGAGATTTACGTCAATGGCATGAGCACCTCGCTGCCAGTCGAGGTGCAGCTGGCGATCCTCAAGTCCATCCCTGGTCTTGAAAGCGCGGAAATGCTGCGTCCGGGCTACGCCATCGAATATGACTCGATCGATCCCACCGAACTCGATCGCACCCTCGAAACCAAGCAGATTAAGGGATTATTCCTCGCCGGACAAATTAACGGAACCAGCGGATACGAAGAAGCCGCCTGCCAGGGTTTGATGGCCGGAATCAACGCCGCGTTGAAGGTAAAGAATGAACCACCCTTAATCCTCGATCGCACCGAAGCGTATACCGCAATCCTGATCGACGACTTGATTTCGAAAGGCACCAATGAGCCCTATCGTATGTTTACCTCGCGCGCCGAATTTCGTCTGCATCTTCGCATCGACAACGCCGACCGCCGCCTGACCCCACACGGCCGCAGAATTGGATTGATCCCCGACGCAGCCTGGTCGGACTACCTTGCCAAGCAGCAGCGCCTGGAATCAATGAAGCAATTGCTGGAACAAACCAGACTCACCAGCGCGTTACTGGAAAAGATCTTCCTTACAGAAATCTGTCATCCCGAGCGGAGTGAGGCGCAGCCGAACGAAGTCGAGGGACCTGGCGTTTCTCTGGTCCAAGCGAATCAGCTTTCTGCCGCCACGGGTCAGACCCTCGCCCAACTGCTGAAGCGACCCGAGATCATAATCGAGAATCTGGTGCCTCTACTCCGCGAGCTCGCCCCGGAATTTTTCGCCAGAGATCCAATCCGTGAAGATCCGCCCGAATCCGTGGTCGCTTTTTCTTCCGAAATCCGCAACGAACTAAAATCGGTCGAAACCGAAATCAAATACGAAGGCTACCTGTTACAGCAACAGCGCGCCATCGACCGCCTGAAAAAGGCCGAGCAGCGCGCCATTCCCGACTGGTTCGATTACCACTCGGTCAGCGGCCTCTCCAAGGAAATGCAGGAGACCCTGCTAAAGATAAAACCACGCACCCTGGCCCATGCTTCCCGCATCCCCGGAGTCACCCCAGCCGCAGTATCGTTAGTGCATGTCTACATCGAAATTCAGGCCAAGCGCCGCGAGCAAATCGCGGCGGTATAAACTCGCTCGGCACTTCACGTCCGAAAACGACCAGCTTCTTTCTTTTCGATGATCTATCCTGTCCCAGAGTACAAAGACAAAGACATGACCCGATGCTTCGCCCAAATCGAAAGCCCCCTCGGACCATTGCTCCTGACCGCTGACGACGCCGGGCTGCGGCAAATCTTTTTTGTCAACGGACGCCATCCCGCCCGGCCAGAATCTTCTTGGAAAGAAGACCGCGCCCCGCTAATCGAAACCATCCGGCAGCTCCAAGCTTATTTCGCTGGAGAGCTGGAAAGCTTTGATCTCAAACTCGCACCCGAGGGCACGCCATTCCAGCAAGAAGTTTGGCGTCGTCTTTGCGACATTCCTTACGGCGAGACAATTTCCTACGGCACGCTTGCGGGCCGAATCGGAAATCCCAAAGCCTCCCGAGCCGTCGGCCTCGCCAATGGCTCGAATCCAATCCCTATCGTGATCCCCTGCCATCGCGTGATCGGCAGCAACGGAAAACTCACCGGATACGGCGGCGGCCTGCCCATCAAAGAAAAGTTGCTCGCTCTGGAACGCCGTCAGCTTCGCTTGCTGTAACCTCGCTATTGATTCAGGTGATTCGACACATCACGAAGCAGATACTCATGCTCCGAGGACACTCCCAGCCTTTCGAAATAGCGCCAATACCAGATCGGATAAAGGTGTGAGGTGATAGTTGTAGTTCGAGTGAGCCGCGTCCCGCTTCCCTCGGCGTGAAGTTCGTAGTCCGCTTTTTCAAATCCGAGCCAGTGCCGACCCGGCATATTCGTGCGATCAATGATTAATTGCATCGAGTACGGCGGATCCCACACCGTGATTATTTCCTCGATGAACCCATTCTCGAAATAGCAAGTCCGCTTCGCTCCGACGCCTTTTCTCTCCAAGGTGCAGCGCAGAGGAACGGGAAGGCCAAAGTGCATGAGCAAGGGTTTTGTCGCATTGATGCTGTCAATCGACTGGATGTCGGTCCAGACCTTTTCAGGTTGTGCCGTAAGAAAGATGCTGTTGGATATGGTTTCACGGCGCCCTGTTTCGAGAGATGGCCGCTCCAGTTGGTGTCCCGCGAAAACGATCATGGGCGACAACGTGAAAACTGCAACCATGCTCGTCATCTGATGCCGCAGGTGATCGACCACAAATCGTCGGAACAAGTAACCGAGGACAACGCCAACCCCGAGCCCAAGCGCGAGCAGAGGAAAAGCCAGTATTGCGCAGAGCAGCCCCTCTAATTTGCCTGCAACCAGGAACAAAAGCGAGACCAGCGCCGCCAACAACGAACATGCCCACGCTGTGTTGCGCCCTCGGGTAACGATTGCAATGGCGAACCCAGCACAGAACGGGACCAAAAAGAACATCACCTCGCCCATCCCACGGGTTGCGGGTGCATTCGCAAGGAAGAATCCGGTAAGCCCAACGCAAGTGCCGACGGCTGTTCCAAGGAGCAGTCCTTTGACAACGCCACTCCAGCTCTTTTCCACTTTTCCTGTCGACAGTTCCAATGCCAGCCAAAACATCCAAACTACAGCGGCCAGCACGACACAGAACAAAACCGCCTGCAGGATGGCGTGAAAATAGGTCATGCTCGACACCCTACCACTCGGGTAGGCCTCCGACAACGGTTCCAATCGTTCACTTGTTCGTTCGGCTTTGAAAGAGCAGCGCCTTTGCTTCGCTGGAGGTCACAACAATTCAACAAACCTCTCATCAAGGACATCTAGGGTAAAATGTAGTTGCATTCAAGGTTCAGCGAGGATCCCAGCTTCATGCGGTTCGTCCTGATTTCGTTGGCCATTGTTGGCTTCGTCGCGTCCGGTCTCGCGCTCCGCGAACACTACCGGACGGATTTATCTCCCTGCAGCATCAACGAACGATGGGATTGCGGAATCGTCAACCACAGTCCATTCGCCACGCTCGCAGGCATTCCCGTCGCAGTCATCGGCATGGCCGGATATGTGTTTCTGGCCGCGCTTGCCATGAAGCGCGCTTACCTGCTGTTTCTTGTGGCAGCTTTGGCGGGCTTATCGTTTTCGCTTTACCTGGCGCACGTCGAACGTGACATCCTCGGCGTGTGGTGCATCTATTGCGTCGCCTCGCTCGCAGTAATTTCTTTGCTGACTTTGTTGAGTATCGGAACGGTGGTAGCTGCGCGCAGTCGCCGTGCGAATGCGGCTAATTAAATTGAGTTCAACTATGAAAAGAACGCTGGGGATATTCGCTTTCTCTCTCGCCATATTAACTTGCATGGCCTTCGCCCAGGACGCCGTGAACCCGGCCCTGCGCCCGCCCAAAGGCGCGCCCATCGCCATCGTGGTCTTTGAGGACCTGCAGTGTCCCCAATGCCGGCGCCAGGCGCCGCTGGTCGCGCAAGCCGCCAAGACTTACAAGATTCCCGTCGTTCGCCATGATTTTCCCCTGCCCATGCACAACTGGTCCTTTCAGGCCGCAGTCATCGCTCACTATTTCGACAGCCGCTCGCACCAGCTTGGCGTAGACTTCCGCGACTACATCTTCGAACACCAACCCGAAATCTTCCCTACCAACCTGCGCCAGTTCGCCGACAAATTCGCCGCCGAGCATAAAGTGGATCTGCCTTTCGTCGTCGATCCTCAGGGAAAGTTTGCCGCCGAGATAAAAGCCGAACAGGATTTAGGCAAATCCCTCAACATCGACCACACTCCGACCATCTACGTGGTCAGCAGCAAATCCAAGGACCATCCTTTTGTTGAAGTGAAGCAGCCCAGCGACCAACTTTTTCAGACCATCGACGCCATGAAGGCAGAGTGAGGAATTATGGCCCTAAGCTTTGCGAAAGACATCCGCCCTCTGTTCCGCGACAACCCCGACGTTGAGACCATGAAAGATTTCGGCCTGGATCTCTCGTCCTTTGCCCACGTGAAAGCCCACGCCGAAGAAATCTATGCCCGCGTTCTCGATGGCACCATGCCTTGCGACGACCCTTGGCCCAAAGATCAGGTCGCCCTCTTCAAAAAGTGGATGGAAGAAGGCTCTGCGCCCTAAAGCCGGCTACCTCGCTCGTACGCGTGCTTCTTCTCCAACTCTTCCAAAGCCGCGCCCATATCAGCCTCGAACCGCGTCGCCTGCTCCAGCAATGCCGGATTCGCCATCGCCCACTCCCCATCCAACTTGATCAGCCCCTGCGCTTCCATTTTTCCGGCGACTTCCAAAAGATGCTCCACCGAGCTCTCCACATAGAGCGCATCCGTCGGATCCCCAACCCAAATCCTTCCCCCCGCAAGCCGCGTCTGCCAGTACGCCGTTCGCGCCAGCAATAACATTATTTCGTCGTCGCTGGCTTTGCCAAAAATCCATTTGCTGCGCTTGAAATCATAATGCCGACTTGAAAATTGCACCGGCACCAGCTTGCCCGACTTCACAAATTCCAGCTGCCGGCGATCCACTTCCTTGCGCAGTGCATTGATGATCGGACCCTCCACGTCTTTCGCCTCCAGCGACGGCAGCACTTCGCGCACCATCGCCGACAGATTTACCGCCACCGGCGCATGCAACCCTGCCGAGCCTTCCAGCCGAATGTCCCCGTGCAGAAAGAAGAAATCCGCCCCGGAAGTAGATTTGCGAAACGGCCATTCCAGATGAAACGAAAGCGGCAGCCCGGTCAAAGTGACAAATATCTTTTTTGTTGGATTGTTTTCCATATTCCCCGAGAAACTCGCAGCTATTCTACCGCGAGCCGGCGAAGCTGGACCTAAGAAGCCAAGCTCATTCCACTTTTACCATCTTGATTCGTATCCAATCCAATCCCCGCGCCAATAAAGAAAAGGCGGCCCGAAAGCCGCCTTAACTGAAAATCGACTTTGATCTAGGCGAGCCGCGCGATGCGTCGCGTATTTGGCGACGCAATAATCGCGCGTTTGGCTCGCTTCCTATTTCCCCGCCGCGGCCGCCTTACTCAGCCCCTTCACACCAATCTCGCCGGCGCTAATCATCGCGGCGATTCTCGCCACCACATCAGCCATGCTCCTCCCGGTATCGAGATTCGCATCCACAGCCGGATGCCCTTCCCCATCGGTATGCATGACCAAAACCCGCGTCGCCCCCTGTGCCTTCTTAATCACATAAGGAAGATGATGCCGATCGTTCTTCGTCAACGTTGGACCCAGAATGACCAGGTCGAATCCACCCTTGCGCGCCGCCTCATCAATTGCCTTCCTGCCCACCGCGGTTTCTACCTGATGCCCCGCCTTCTGTATCGAAATTGCCTGCGACACCAGCACTTCCGGGTCGCCTTCGCCGTAGAGAATCTTAAGTTGAAATGACGACTTCTCACTCTTTGCCATATGTGACCAAGCCAGCCTTTCTTCCTGCTGGCCATCACGTTAGCAACGCCCGCACTATAAGAAAACGTAACCGAAGACCAAGCCCGAAGACGACATTTCACCCGTCACTTTGGACTCTTGCGCCGAGCCATCGGATTTTCTTCCCGCAATTGCCCTCCCTTCGACGTACAATGAACCGCCACTGGCTGTTTGACGTTAAAACTCTGCGAGGAAATACGTCATGCGTGCGCTAGCCATCTGCATCGTTCTGATCAGTCACTCTCTTCTGACCGCTGCCGCTCAGCAGCAGGACGCAAACGACCCAACCGTGACCGTCAGCTGTGATTTCACCGATGACCGCGAGGTCAGCGTGCAATACAACAACTCCGTCATGAGCGAGAAAGACCAGCCTCACAACGGCAAAGTATGGCTGCCCGCCGGCTCTCCCTTGACCCTGTTCACTCAGGTTCCGCTGGTTCTGAATCACGTGGACATCCCCGTCGGCGCCTACAGCGTGTACGTGATCCCGAATAAAAAAGAGTGGACG
>Ga0206869_1122_pt1 | contig 15120 bp, 14 predicted proteins | sample Alteio_BWOrgCont_35_FD_152618 | JGI IMG/M metagenome (GOLD analysis project Ga0206869, IMG submission 152618) | Enriched cells from forest soil in Barre Woods Harvard Forest LTER site, Petersham, Massachusetts, United States -... | ecosystem: Environmental > Terrestrial > Soil > Temperate forest >... | reverse complement strand
TAGTTTTTTGCTGCAAATCATTTTCGCCTTTCTCGTTCTCGCTGGCGCGGCGGTGTTAACCCGCCAGTCTTTGGCCAATTATGCGAACCGGACTTATGCGGTTGGGTCGGGCCGGGACAAGTTTTACACCTGTACGCCGGAGATCAGCGGGGAGGGCGCCATCCTGAATATTATCACTACGGGAATGAGGAAATATGCGGGCAAGGCAAAAACCGTCGTGGCGTTTCCCGAAAGTCAGGCGATCAATTATTACCTTCGAATTCCGAGCCCGGTGCCGGATATGCAGTTTGCCCCTGATGTGCTGGCCATGGCGGGTCCTGCGTATGTCGTCAGCGAACTGGTGGCGCAACCTCCTGACGCGGTGGTCATCTATGCGCGGGATTTGAGCGAATACAATGTGGCCTATTTCGGCGCCGACGAAAACAGCGGCAAAGACATTCTCAACTGGGTCTACGAGAACTACACGCCGGTGTATGTTTACGGGCAGACCAAATTTTCAGCTACGGGACACGACGTTGACATTTATGTGCGTCGTGACTTGGCGGTCCAGCCCTGAGTCCCCACTTGAATCCAGGGCCTGCGCAATCTAGGCTGAGATTGTTTGCGAAATATTTATCATAAAATCCCCTTGGCCCGCTGGCGGACAGCCGGCTGGCCGGGGTCCGCCGGATTGTTGGAGGCGCTTACATTGGGCGGCTTGCTGTTTTTTTTATTGGCCAAGACCTGGATGCGCTGGCCGGAGTCACTGGTAGATTTCCCCCGCCAGCTTTACATCCCCTGGCGGATGAGCGAAGGTGCATTGCTTTATCAGGATGTGACCAGCAATTATGGACCGTTGTCACATTTGATTGAGGCCGGAGTCTTTCGCATTTTTGGCCCTGGACTGGACGTGATAATCGGGCTGGGTCTTGGCGTCATGGTGGTGGTATTGCTGCTCTTGCGGGGGATTTTTGGCATGATCGGTGACCGCTTGAGTGCTTGGTTGTGCTCCGTGGTTTTCCTCACTGCTTTTGCCATGCCGTTATATGGGAATGCCGGCGGCTCACTCTACAATTATATCACCCCCTATTCGAGCGAGGCCGTGTATGGGCTGGCCGGCTGCCTGCTCCTGGTTTACGCGTTGATGCGCCATGTGGCTGATGGGCAAAGCCATTGGCTGCTTGCGGCGGGCAGCGGCCTCGCCATCGCTTTTTTATGCAAAACGGAGATTCTATTGGCCGCGGCGGGAGCGCTGGCAATGTATTGGACGGTTTCTGGCATAAGAATTTGGCGGAAAAAAAACGTGAGCGATGAAGATGCAGGCCGTGTAGTCAGATTTTTACGGTTAATCGGTTGGCCGCTCATCGGGTTTTTATTGGTTTATCTTCCCGTCTTATTTATTCTGGCCAGTGCCGGGGGCTGGCCGTATGGATTTCGCGCCGTCAATTGGGGTCTGCGAGTCTTGTTTGATAAGGCTTATTCGCAGGCAGCTGGCACGCGCTTTCAAGATCTCGCAACGGGGTTCGATGATCCCGGAACGAATCTGGCACAGCATCTTGAATGGGGAATCTTGTTGGTGGTGTGTTGTGCGGCTGTGGTTTGGGCCGGGCGGCAATGGCAACGAAGTGCAGCAACGGGCCAAATGGGGACGGGCGTGTTGGTTTTTGTGTTCGCAGCCTGCTTCATGGTGGCCGTTTTGACTGATTGGTTGGAAATTGGCCGAGCATTGCTGGTGCCGACGTTGCTGGTGATGTTGCTCGCGGTGGGTGGATCCTTCCGACACGCGTGGCGGGCCAAGTCTGGCCATGAACAGTTGTTTCGGTTGGCCATGGTGGCAACGGCGGCGATGCTCATGCTGGCGCGGATGCTGCTCAATGGACGAATTTACCATTACGGATTTTTCCTGGGCGTCCTCGCGGCTCTTTTGCTCGTGCATGTTTTGATTTATGAGGCACCACGATTCGGTCAGCGGGATAAGCCCAACCTATTCCTGCAAGTCGCTTTTGCCTTTATGGTTCTGATCTGTTCGACGCAACTGGTTCGGCTGTCACTGGCTAACTACGCAAAGCGGACATATGAGGTTGGTTCGGGCCGGGATGCGTTTTACTCCTACCAGCCGGGTTTCAGTGGGGACGGGGCGATCTTGAACATCATAATCGCAGCAATGCAAAAGCATCTAAGTGATGTGAAAACCGTTGTAGCATTTCCGGAAAGCATGGCGGTCAATTATCACTTGCGAAAGCCAAATCCTGTGGCTGATATGCAGTTCACCCCCGATGTGCTTGCAATGGCGGGGTCGGCTAATGATGTTGCGGAGCTGGCGGCGCATCCCCCGGAGGCGATCGTCATTTATGCGCGAGCCATGAGTGAATATCACGTCCCTTATTTCGGCGCCGACGAAGACAGCGGCCAAGCGATTTTAACCTGGGTCGGAGATAATTATGTGCCGGTTTTTGTTTACGGAGAAAACAAATTTGCGGCTTCAGGGCATTTGGTTGATATTTATCTGCGCCGGGATTTGGCTGCCCAACGCTGACGGCGTACCGCGGGCGTTTGCCGTTGACAGGCCAAACAGGCCGCCCTGATGATTTTTGTCGGTGCTTTCAACTCCGGACTCGATGCGCAAATTTTTCCGCCACAAAATTGGCATGCATTCCCAGCCAACGGGCATGGTTCCATCTGACCGGGTGGTGACGGCGTTGGTAATGACCATTCTGTTGTTCGCAGTCGTCAACGCTTATCGCAATCCGCCGGATTTGGTGGCGCAACTGGACAAATCCACTGGCGCGGCGGCAGAGAACACAGCGTCGCTGGATAAGCTCTTCCGCAAAATTACGGCATCCGGGAACATCGTTTTGCGTTATGAGGGGTTTGATTATTCCACACGCGACAAACAGGAAAAAGTCACATTTGAGTATATCCGCGCGGCGTACGCGACGTATCCCAGGCGGATATATGTGGCAGACGCCACTACTCCCGTGCCTCAGACGGAGACGGAGTATCTGGTGGGCGACCCCTGGCCGGCATTTAATCCGTCAAAAACTTGGCTTGATGACCACCAAGTCGTCGCGACCATTACTGCGCGGCGCCAGCCAGATGGGACGACGCGCTATTATGAGCTCTCCCACACGCAGCCATAATTCCCCATGCCTTTGATCAGCTCTATCGCATATTTAATGCTCTTGGGGCTGGTTGGCTATGCCGCGCTTTCTCTCTTTTTGGGATGCGAAAAGCGCCCGTTGGCCGAGGTTTTTGCCCTGTCAGGCATGCTGGGTTGTACTATGGTTCCTCTGATTTTGTTCTGGTTGTCACTGGCAGGAGCCAGACTTGGACGCACTGTTCTGCTCGGGGTTTTTATTGCCAGTCTTTTCGGGTTGTATCCCATCTGGCGCAAACGTGGCCTTGTTGTGCCGACTTGGCGGATGCCGCGGTTAACCAAGGTGGATTGGTTGCTGGCGCCTTCACTGGTCTTGATTGTTTGGTCGCTGATAACGGTAACCCAGTTGGCGTTAAAGTATCCTTTGATTGAGTGGGATGGCGTCTCAACCTGGGGGTTCAAGGCCAAGATACTGGCTTTGGCGTCAGGGCCGGAGCTGCACGATTATTTTCACGATTTTTCCCTTAACTTTTCACATTTGGATTATCCGCTGTTGACACCGTTTTTAACCGCAGGGTTGTATGGTGCCATTGGCGAGGTTGACGATACTTTGGGCAAGGCGGGAATTTTATTTCTGTTCTGGTGTTATGCCATTTTTGTTTATGTGGCGGCCCGGACGCACCTGCCGCGGTACATGGCGGCAGCCGTGACGGCGCTGGCGGTGAGCGCGCCGCTGGTTTTGCGCTGGGCGGGGCAGGGTACGGCAGATATGCCGCTGGCGATTTTTTACGCGGGTAGTATCTACTACCTTGTCCGGTGGATTTTAGGTGGAACGATTGGCGATGCCTGGCTGGCAGGGATTTTCAGCGTGGCCTGCTTGTTCACGAAGAATGAAGGATTGCCGCTGGCGGTGATCAACCTGTTCGCAGCGACAGTGTTTGGCTGGAAGAACCTGCCGCGCGCGCGTTATGCGCGGGAACTGGGTGCAGTTGTAATCGGGTGCGGAGTCTGTGCGCTACCATGGATACTTTTTCGCCATTCGCTGCCGCATATTGACGAAAATTACCCTGGGCATTTAAATCTGTCGGTCATTGCTTCCAACCGCGATCGCGTGCCTTGGTTGTTGAACCAATTTTTTCTTTGGATGTTTCGACAGCCGGACAGCAACTTTGTTTGGCAGTTGGCTGCAGGGGCGCTGGTTATCGGGTTATGTACGCGGCCTTCACCAGCGGCGTTGATTATGCTGTTTTTACTGCTCGCGCATCTGAGTGTGTATTTGCTGGCTTATACAATTACGCCTTTGCCGCTGGACTATTTGGTGTTTGTCACTTGGAAGCGCCTCTTGCTCCACACGTTTCCAGCGGGGGTTTTTATTTTAATGTTCAGTTTGTCGAAAATTGTTCCCAATCCCGCTTCCGCCAGTCAGTCCCCAATTTCCGCTGAATAGGCCGCGCCCATTTTGGTTTCATCGCGGCGCTTACGCTTTCGTTCCACACTTTGGGCACACACCGTAAAACTGCAGTTCGTGGTCCACGGCCTTAAAGCCGGTTCGCCGGCCCACCTCATGTTCCATTTTCTGTGCAGGGCAGGCCATGTCCAGCAGCGCCACATCACCGCATTCGCGGCACACGACGTAGTCGTGGTGGTGGCCGCGTCGCAATGTGTAATGCGCGGCGCGTTCATGCAGGCCGATGCGGCGCACCAGCCCCTTGGCTTCCAGGCGTTGGAGCAGTCGATACAGCGTTGCGGGGTCGCAATCCCCTCGAACGCCGCGTGAGGAGGAAAGTTCGCTGATGCTTACTGGCGCGGCCTGCCGTTGCAGCACTTCCAGCACGCGTCGCAGCAGGTGGGTGCGTCGCAACCCTGCCGTGCGGCAGGCCGCGAGCAAATCGGCCGGTGATTCTTCGGCACAGAATTTGCAACTGGTCTCAGCGTGATTATGGGCGTGTGCCATGTCTATGATCCTAGCACAAACCGCGTGAGCGAAAAGGGGAAAAGCGGCAAATCATTCTGATCAGTTATTTGGCGGGACGTGGTGGAATTGTGCCTCTTGCGCCAGCAGTTCGCGGGTAAGCCCAAATTTCAGTCTTGGCGATTGCCGGATCCGACACCCATTCCTGTAGCAGGTTTTCATCATCGTCATAGGCGCGAACCCAAATGCCGATGAATTTGTCTGCCAGGTCATTAGCCGGGCCGGATACAAACGAAAAACCATCAATGAGCTTGAGTTCTTGCATGTCCTCGGCGTTAGCGGTGAAGTTTTTTGTGTCGCCGCCGGCATATTTTTCCACGTCAAAGGTGCCGGTGATGCGCATCATCGTGAAGTCATTCGGTGGCATTTCACCGAAGCGCTCGCTTTGCTTGAATACAATGAATCGGAAGTGCAAATTAGTCCAATTCACGAAGGTCAGGTTTTTCGTTTCCAGTCGGTAGTATTCCTTCCATGTGGAGATGGATTGATGGTTCGTGTGGTTGTCGGTGCTGGTTACCACGCTCTTGATGCTGATGGCATGCAAATCAAATGCTCCCGGGCCGTGCGTGGCTGCGTCCCTGGCCGCCCAAAATTGGATGTAGATTTGGTCTTCCTTGTTAAAAACGGAAATTTTCGGATGGATAATCTCCCCGTCTTCGCGCTTCAGGGAAACTTCATCACCTGTGACGGCGGTGATTTGGGCCTTGAATGAATTGCCGCCATTGTTGGTGAAGGTGTGCAGACTTGTTGCCGGGGCGGGGGCATCAGCCGCTATTGCCGGAGAAGCCACTTCAAAAACGGCCAGCAACAGTGCACCAACCAGCCGGGAAAATGCACCAAGCCACCAATGTCCACCGGGGCGCTTTTGGGACATGACCTATTATAAGCGACGGCATGAATTTTTCGCAAAGATAATTTATCCACACTCACTTGATGCCATGACTGGGCCTAACTAGGCTCTGCGGCGGTAGGCTTGCGTTTTGTCCGTAAACATGATTCATTAACTATCTTCTGCTGGGACTCCGAAGCTGTTGTCAATCAGCCTTTTTTATAACTCCTTCTTTTCCAGGCACTAAAACACCAAGAAACCCTGCTCGTTATGAAAACCGCCACCAAGGCCAAGTCCATCGTGTCTTTCCCCCCTCAAGATGAGGTGGGAACTGAAATGCGCGGGGCTGATGTCGTCGTTCGCTGCTTGGAGCGCGAGGGCGTGGAGGTGGTGTTTGCTTATCCCGGCGGCGCTTCGATGGAACTGCACCAAGCCCTGACGCGTCCAACCAAAATCCGTACCATCCTGCCGCGATTTGAACAAGGCGGCGGTTTTATGGCCCACGGTTACGCCCGCGCCACGGGCAAAGTGGGCGTGTGCATGGCCACCAGCGGCCCCGGCGCCACGAATCTCGTGACCTGCATCGCCGACGCGTATATGGATTCGATTCCTTTGGTCGCCATCACTGGCCAGGTGTTTCAGCAATTCATCGGCAAAAGCGCTTTCCAGGAAACGGACTTTTTTGGGATGACTCTCCCAATCACCAAGCACAGTTACCTCGTGCTCAAGGCGGAGGATTTGCCGCGCGTGATCAAGGAAGCCTTCCACATCGCCTCCACTGGCCGCCCCGGCCCGGTGGTGATTGATATCCCGAAGGACGTGCAGCAGAAAATTTTCAAACCCGTCTTCCCGGCCTCGATTGATATTCCAGGCTATCCTGATGCGCCCAAAGCCACCGACGAGGAACTGAGCTTGGTGCTTGGCTTGATTTCCAAGTCTAAGAAACCTGTCCTCTACATTGGTGGCGGCATCCTCAGTGCGGACGCCAGCACCGAACTGCGCAAATTTGCCGAGCTGACCGGCATTCCCGTGGCCTCGACTTTGATGGGCCTGGGCGCCTTCCCGGCGGAACACCCGCAAAGCCTTTACTGGTTTGGTATGCACGGCACTGTGGCCGGCAACTGGGCCGTGTGCGAGAGCGACTTGCTCATCACCGCCGGCGCGCGGTTTGACGACCGCATCACCGGCGTGGTGTCCAAATTCGCGCCGAAAGCGACCATTGTCCATTTCGATATTGATAGCTCCGAGCACAACAAGAACAAGTTCGCGCATCACCCGATTTCCTCGGACATCAAATACGCGCTCACGCGCCTCATTGAGTTGATCAAGGAAACGAAATGGAAGCGCCCGGACACCGCCGCCTGGATGAAGGAAATTGCCGGGTGGAAGAAACAACATCCCTTCCCCTTTAATTATTCGAAGAATTCCGAATACATCCTCCCGCAGGAAGCCATCGAGATGCTCTATGCGGAGACCAAGGGCGAGGCCATCATCACGACCGGAGTGGGCCAGCATCAGATGTGGACGCCCCAGTATTATTTGTTCAAAGAGCCTCGCACCTTCATCAGTTCGCTCGGCCTCGGCACCATGGGCTTCGGTTTCCCCGCTGCGCTGGGCGCCAAAGTTGCCTGTCCGGATAAACAAGTGGTGGACGTGGATGGCGACGGCTCTTTCTTGATGAACATTCAGGAGCTGGCCACCGCCAAGATCGAGAAAATCAACGCCAAGTGCCTGCTCCTGAACAACCAGCACCTCGGCATGGTGGTGCAGTGGGAGGACAACTTCTACGCCGGTACGCGCGGGCACACTATTCTGTGCGACCCCACCAACATCGGCAGCCCCAAGAATCCCGGGGGCATCTATCCTGATTTTGTGACTATCGCGCAAGGTTTCGGCGTGAAGGCCCGCCGCATCCTCAAGCGCGAGGACCTGCGCGACGGCATTCGCGAAATGCTCGCCCATGACGGCCCCTACGTGCTCGACGTCATCGTCCCCTATACCGAACACGTACTCCCCTTCATCCCGCAAGGCAAGTCTGCCATGGAAATAATCACTGAGCGGGTGAAGTAGGGCTGGATTTTTTCCAAATCTGGTTTATCCTTAAACCATGAGTGGCATCAGCTATGTTGTAAATGACCGCGGTCGCAAAACGGCTGTCGTTATTGATTTAGGCAAGCACGCCGACCTGTGGGAGGATTTTTACGACTCCTTGCTGGTTCGCGCGCGCAAGTCCGAACCGCGTGAATCCCTTGAAACTGTCCGCACGCGGCTGCGGCTCCGCCACCGTGGCTGAGTATGCCATCACCTTTGCGCGCTCCGCCCGCAAGGAGTTGGAAGCTTTGCCGCCGAAAGTCGGCCAGCGTATCCTTGGCAAAATTGATCTCTTGGTAACCACCCCGCGTCCGTCGGGTGTGAAAAAACTCCACGGAGAGGATAACCTTTGGCGCATTCGCGTGGGCGATTACCGAGTTATTTATGAAATCAACGACGCGGCCAGAATCGTGGATATCGCGGTCGTCCGGCATCGGTCGGAAGTCTATCGTGATTTTTAAATCGTGATATTTTCCAGGAAATCATCACCGAGCGGGTGAAGTAGGGGACGTATTCGCCTCAGTTGGTTTTTTCGTTTCTGGCTCGAAACGATACGACACATAATGCCCATCCGGCACTTTGACAGAGACGAATGCACTCGCTTGAGTAATAACGATACCGTCGTATTTCTCCCCGCATATGGAAGAGATGCTGGCGATATATTGATCCTTATCTTTGCCGGCAATAGACATTTCCGCTCTCTAAAAGACAGAGCCTATTAATCAGGGTTGCCGTTGCGTTATCCGTTTGCCAATTCGCTTCCTGCGGGCATTTTAAAGGAATGCTGCCGAAGCTGTTGCGTTTTGCGCCGATTTACCAGGAACGCGTCTGGGGCGGGCGTGCCTTGGCGGATTCACTGGGGCGCGAATTACCTGCCGGGCATCCCATTGGCGAGAGCTGGGAAATTGTGGATCGGCCCGAGGCGCAGTCATGTGTGGCAGGCGGGCCATGGCACGGGCGCACGCTGCGGAATTTGCTCGAGCGCGAAACGGCGGCACTGATGGGACCGCACTGGAAGGCAAGCACGCCTTTTCCCATCCTGGTGAAGTGGCTCGACGCGCGTGAACGCCTCTCCCTGCAAGTGCATCCGCCGGAGGCGGTGGCAAAAAAACTGGGTGGCGAACCTAAAACGGAGAATTGGTATGTGGCCGAGTCCGCGCCGGGTGGAGCGCTCATTGCGGGATTAAAGCGTGGCGTCACGCGCGAAAAATTTGATACGGCCTTGCGCGAGCAAAAATTGGAACCGTTGGTTCACCGGTTTCCCGTGCATCGGGGCGAAAGCTTGTTTGTTCCCAGTGGCCGCTTGCATGCGATTGACGCCGGACTCCTGATTTTGGAAATCCAGCAGAATTCCGACACAACCTACCGCGTTTACGACTGGGGCAGGGTGGGGCTCGATGGCAAACCCCGCCAACTGCATGTGGCCGAATCGCTTCAATGCATTGATTTTTCCGACATCGAACCTGCAACAATTCCAGCGGGCAAAGGAGAGACCATCCTCGCCGAATGCCCGCATTTTAAAATCCGCCGTCTGCCTTTGGCCAAAGGTGCGGAATTAAAATTCGCCGCCAACGAACAACCCAGAATTATATCTGTTGCTGAGGGCAGCTTCTCCACTGACGACCCAACACATTCAAGCCTCGAACGCGGCGCGAATGTTTTGGTGCCGTTTGCAAGTGCCGCATACTTCAGCGCGAAGGAGCCCAGTATCCTTCTGGTTACAGAGAATTTTGCGGATTAGGTTAATTATAGCCGATTCGATCAGCTGAATTCTCAAAATCACTATTGATTTTTGGAATCATTACAATTAAGGTAATGAGTTCCGGGCTTTCAACTCGGCTAAACACGTCTCGCCATGAAACTTTCCACCCCTGCCAAACGCGCCCTTGGCGAGGCCTTGGGTCAGGCCAAGCAACGCTCCACGCGTCAGCGTGAGCATGTGTTTGCCGTGCTCTTGGACAAGCGCGACCACCCGACGGCTGACGAAGTTTACGCCCGCGCCCGTTCGACCATGCCGGCCATTTCCCTCGCCACGGTTTACAACTGTTTGGAAACACTCGTGGGTTGCGGCCTCGTGCGCCAGGTCAATATTGAGCGTGAGCCTTCCCGCTACTGCCCGAACCTGCGCGAACACGCGCACTTCCATGACGTGGGTAGTGGCCGGGTGCTCGATATTGATGTTCCGGTGGACTTAATGACCGGCTTGAAGCGTCTTTTGCCCGCCGGCTACGAGGCCGAACACATCGAACTTTCCTTCCGTGGCAAAGCCCCGGTGAATAGAATTCAGAAATCAGGAGACAGTAAACAGGAGTAACACTACCTCTGCCTTACACCGTCCAATTCCATCTTCTGTTTCCTGACTCCTGTCTCCCTTAACTCCTCCACTTCCATGCCCTCACTCGATATCCGCAACCTCTGCGTCAGCATTGGCGACAAGCCTATCCTGAAAGACTTTTCCCTCTCCCTGCCCAAGGGCGAGGTTCATGCCATCATGGGGCCGAATGGCACCGGCAAAAGCACCCTGGCTAAGGCCCTCGCCGGACATGAGGACTACACCATCACAGGTGGAGAAGTTTTCCTCGACGGTGAGCCATTGCTGGGCTTGGAGCCTGACGCCCGCGCAAAGCTGGGCTTGTTCCTGGCTTTCCAATACCCATGCGAAATCCCCGGCGTCTCCATCGCGAACTTTTTGCGCGCCGCCACGCAAGCACGTCTGCCCGAGGGCCAGGAAGTCGCCGCGGTTGAATTCTACAAAAAGTTGCACGCCAAAATGGATGCATTGAAGATGGACCGCAAGTTTACCGCCCGTTCGCTGAACGAGGGCTTTTCGGGCGGCGAGCGGAAGCGTTGCGAAATTTTGCAGATGATGATGCTTGAGCCCAAATACGCGATTATGGACGAGACGGACTCCGGCCTCGACATTGACGCGCTCAAAATCGTCTCGCAGGGCGTGAACCTGATGCGCGGGCCGGAACTCGGCGTGTTGGTCATCACCCACTACCAGCGCCTGCTCGACTATATCGTGCCAGACAAGGTGCACGTCATGTGGGACGGGCGGATTGTGAAGTCCGGTGGCAAAGAGCTGGCCTTCGAACTCGAAGCCAAGGGCTACGATTGGGTCAGTAAAGAACTGGCCCCCGTCACAAAAAGCTAAGAATTAAAAACCAAGAATCCAAATTTTTTATGGACCAAGCCACCCAACTGGAAATTGACCGCGAGAAAGGCAATTTTCGCTACGAAACCGACTACGCTTTTGACGCCGGCGTCGGCCTGTCGCCTGCAACTATTGATTACATCGCCGAGGTGAAAGGCGAGGCGCCCTGGGTGCGCGAGTTCCGCCACAAGGCGCTCAATATTTTTGAGTCCAAGCCGATGCCCACCCATTGGGCCACGAAGGATTTGGAGGCGATCAATTTCAGCAAAATCCGCTACTACCTCTCGCAAGGCCAGAAGCCGAGCCGTTCGTGGGACGATGTTCCGGTGGACATCAAAAAGACTTTCGAGCGCCTGGGCATTCCTGAACAGGAGCGCAAATTCCTCGCGGGAGTGGAGGCGCAGTTCGACAGCGAGGCCGCCTATTCACGCATGAAGGAGGGTTTGAGCAAGCTCGGCGTCATCTTTGTCGGCCCAACCGAGGGCCTCAAGGAGCACGAGGAAATTTTCCGCCCGTGGTTCGGCAAGGTCATCCCGACTGGCGACAACAAATTCTCCGCGCTCAACAGCGCGGTATTTTCCGGCGGCTCGTTCATCTATGTGCCCAAGGGCGTGAAGGTGAAACAGCCATTGCAGGCCTATTTCCGCATCAATGCGGAAAACTTCGGCCAGTTCGAGCGCACGCTCATCATCGCCGATGAAGGTGCGGAAGTGACGTATATGGAAGGTTGCACTGCCCCGAAGTTTGAGACGGCTACGTTGCACTCGGCGGTCGTCGAGCTGGTCGCGCTCAAAGGCGCGAAAATCCAGTATATCACCGTGCAAAACTGGTCGAACAACGTGTTCAATCTGGTGACTAAGCGCGGCCTCGCGCATGAGGAATCGGAAATCCGCTGGATCGACTGCAATATCGGTTCGCGCCTGACCATGAAATACCCCGGCGTCATTCTCAAGGGCCGGCGCGCGCGCGGCGAGGTACTCTCCATTGCGCTGGCCAACGACGGCCAGCACCAGGACACCGGTGCGAAGATGATTCACGCCGCCGACGAAACCACGTCGAACATCATCGCCAAGTCCATTTCCGTCGGCAAGGGCCGTTCGACGTATCGCGGCCTCGTGCAAATTCCAAAGCATTTAAAGAACTGCAAGAACAACACTGAGTGTGACGCCTTGCTGATCAACGCCAATTCGCGCACGGACACTTACCCCGCCATCACCGTGCGCGGCGAAGGCAACTCTGTTCAGCATGAGGCCAGCGTATCCAAGGTCAGCGCTGAGCAGATTTTCTACATGCGCAGCCGTGGGCTGAGCGAGGCGGCCGCCATGAGTCTCTCGGTCAATGGCTTTATCAATGACCTCGTGCGCGAATTCCCGATGGAATACAGCGTGGAGCTGAAACGCCTTATCGAACTCGAAATGGAAGGTTCCGTCGGATGAGCGTCGCACTTACAGAATCTGCTCCGCCTACTGCTTCCACTTCCCTTGCGCTTGAAGAGGTCTTTCAGACCGACTTGGCGCAGGCGCGCGAACCAAAATGGCTGGCGGAGCTCCGCCTGGAAGCCTGGGCGCGGGTAAATCGCGACGCCAAAATTTCTGAAAACGGCATCGCGGTGGACAAAAAGGACGAACGCTGGCGCTTTTCCGGCCATAAGGGCTGGAGCTTGGAGGGCGTTGCGCGTGCAAAAAACAAATTTACCGGGAAATTGCCAGATATTTTTGCGGGTGGCCACCCTTTGACCTGCGCCGGACAATTGACTTATGCCGACGACATCTTGTCGGCGCAGACGCCGATCTCAGCGAAACTGGCCAACCAAGGCGTGATTTTCCTGCCGCTGGCCGAGGCCATCGCCAAACATCCGGAGCTTTTGCGCGAGCATTTGTTTAAACACGACCGTGCACTCGGCGGAGGAAAATTCCTTTCCCTGCACCAGGCTTATTCGCGGGCAGGCTCTTTTTTGTATGTGCCCGATAACGTGGAAGTGCCAGAAACATTTTTTGCCGCGCATTGGGCGGCGACTTCTGGCGTAGCGCTATTTCCACACACGCTTATTATTGCGGGCGCGAACTCCAAGGTAAACTTCCTGGATTTTTACGGTTCGGCCAATGACGCTGGCGCGGCTTGCATGGCGGGCGCGGCCACGGTCATCGCCGGTTCCGGCGCGCGGGTTTTCCGCAAAAGTGCACAAAACCTCAGTGTCGAGGCTCTTTCCTATCACGACGACACCATCGTGTGCGGTCGCGATGCCGACGTAAAAAATATCGCCGTGCACCTCGGCGCCCAACGCGCGCGCTACGAGAGCTATTCGAAACTCAACGGCCCGGGTGCTAACCTCGAACTGTGTGCACTGACGATTGCCAGCGACCGGCAGGAATTTGATCAGCGCACATTTCAGGACCATGTCGCGCCGCGCGCTACGTCAAACCTGCTTTACAAGAACGCGTTGCTTGACGAGTCGCGTACGATTTTTGCCGGCATGATCCGCGTTGAACCGGGCGCCGAGGAAACGGACGCCTACCAGCAGAACCGCAATCTGCTGCTCAACCCGGCGGCAGAAGCCGACTCACTCCCGGGACTCGAAATCCAGAACCAAAACGTCCGCTGCACCCATGGGGCGACAACCAGCCGCCTCGACCCGGAGGAATTGTTTTACCTCCGTTCCCGCGGCCTTTCAAAGAACACCGCCTACCAGCTGCTCGTCTTCGGCTTTTTCGAGGAAGTCATCCAAAGGGTCGAGAACGAGGCGCTCGCGGAATTGCTGCGCAAGTTGGCGCGGGGAAAGTTCGGGAAATAACGTGGCCCATGTTTAACTACCGCAAGCCCATGTCACCCAATGAACGCAGCCTCAGCCGCGATGTCACCGCGACGCTGGTGCCGGCAGGCGATTCCGTGAACCTGCCCGCAGGCACGAAGGTAACCATTACGCACCGGCTGGGTGGCAACTTCACCGTGGTTTGCGATTATGGCATGTTTCGCATCCTTGGGTCGGACGCTGATGCCATTGGCGAGGAAAAACCCGGTGCAGCCCCGGCTTCCGAAGCTTCGCTACAGCAAAGCCAGGGCGGCCCTCCCGCCGAGCCACTTTTATGGGATGCGCTGAAAACCGTTTTTGACCCGGAAATTCCCGTCAACATCGTGGATCTTGGGTTGGTCTACGATTTGAAAGTCAAAGAACTTGGCGAAAACCGCTACGGCGTGGAAATGCAGATGACGTTGACTGCGCCCGGTTGCGGCATGGGCCCGGCGATTGCGGAAGATGCCCGCGGGCGGCTGGCGGCGGTGCCGGGGGTCTCAGAGGCCAAGGTGGACATCGTGTGGGATCCGCCCTGGTCGCAGGAACGGATTTCCGAAGAAGGCAAGATGCAGTTGGGGCTGATTTAAACTCGGAATTTTAGCGTTCAGCGGGTTTGACGGGTCGCAGGTAGTTGTTCACGCTTTTGTCATACCCCATGAAAACAGTTACCCCTTCTTCCCCTCTTGCGACCTGCCCATGCTGCGGTCGGCGCGATTTTTTGGTCACCAGTTTTTCCGCGATGGCGGCGTTGATGCTCACGCGTACGCTGGGCCGCGCGGCCGATATGTTGCCGGGGGTGGCCGGGGCCACCTTCAACCCCATCACCGATGCGATTCCTTTCGCTGCCACGCCATTGCCGCTTTCCGCCGTGCGTATCACCGGTGGCCCGCTCATGCGGGCGCAGGAACTCGGCCGGCAAAATCTACTCCGGCTGGAGATGGATCGCCTGATGTATCGCTTCCGTGAGCGCGCGGGCCTCACACCCAAGGCCGCCGATGGCTACGGAAGTTGGGAGGGTCCGGGCCGCCAGCTCACGGGCGCAATGGCAGGGCACTATCTTTCCGGCGTCAGCTATATGTATGCCGCCACCGGCGATGCCGAGTTCAAACGCCGTGCCGACTACCTGGTCAATGAATACAAGGAAATCCAGGACGGACACGGCGACGGCTACATCGGCGCACTGATGGCCAGCCTGCCGCCAGGCGCG
>Ga0206869_1121_pt1 | contig 15434 bp, 13 predicted proteins | sample Alteio_BWOrgCont_35_FD_152618 | JGI IMG/M metagenome (GOLD analysis project Ga0206869, IMG submission 152618) | Enriched cells from forest soil in Barre Woods Harvard Forest LTER site, Petersham, Massachusetts, United States -... | ecosystem: Environmental > Terrestrial > Soil > Temperate forest >... | reverse complement strand
GCATGTGATTCGAAAAATTGCGCGTTGAACGGAAATAGCTCGGGATGCAGCGCTTTTTCGACCCCGGGGAGATAAATTCCGGCATCCTCCACCCAGGGATGGTAGCCGTGAATCAGCAGGGCGCCCAAAGTGAGGAGCAAGAGAATAAGGAAATCTCTAAGCTTCAAACCCAAGCTCCGCAGATGACTTGCCCGCGACCAGAGTTATCCTTCTCCCCAATAGAAGCGCGATTGTTTATCTTTATCAGATTAATATAGATGGCTGAAGATCGCGAAATGGTTGGAATCGGCCCGCGCGGAGAGCTAAGCTTGCGCGGCGACGACAATTCTCTACTGGATTCGATTTGCGTGGAGAAAAGCTCTTCCACAAATTAAGAGCGCCTCGAACTCTTTCGAGTCGCGAGGCGCCCGAACAGCCCTCCCCCAGAACTGCTCAATCACAAGATAAGTTTCCCCGCGATGTAGGTAAATTCCACGTTGGTGCCAGCCCTTGGCACGAAGCGGCTACAGGGATCCAGGCAGCCTTCAATTCCGAGATGAGAGCCGTCTAAGGCCGAGTTACCCCGGTAATCTGCCCAACGGGCATAACGATTGACGATTCCTGGCAGGGTCCTTAGAGTCGCAGCAGGGGGTTGTATGAAGGATATTCATGAGGTTCTGCGGCGGAAGCAAGCCCGATACGCGCAATTGTCCAAGCAGATCGAGTTACTGCAACAGGCGGCCGAAAAGCTGCGCGAGGTTGCCCCTCTATTGGCCGAGGTCGACGACGACGATACTGCGGTTCTTTCTGAAGTGGATGAACAGCCCAGCATGGCCAGGGCTGAGTCAGCTTCTTCTTCTGGCGCTTCGGTTGCCCCTGCCAAGCCGGCACGGGCCGCGGCTCCACGCTGGCCTTAGCCCAGGGAGATTCCACTCGCCACACATGAGCGGTCTATGACGTTTCAAGCACTTTTAGTTTCAAAAGACGAAGAGGCAGCCGCGGTTCTGGCTCCGCTGCTGTCCCGCTGCGGCGTTGCCGTGGAATGCTGCGGATATCCCGAAGCACTCCGCCGCCTGACCGAAGAAAAGTTTGACTCTGTAATCGTGGATTTCGACGATCCGCAAAGCGCGTCGCTCGCTTTGCAAAACGTCAGCCAGGCCGCAACCGGCTTCAAAACCGTAACCGTTGCCCTGCTGGGAGACAAGACGAAGGTGCGCCATGTGCTCGGCGCGGGCGCCAATTTCATCCTTTACAAGCCAATTTCCGAGGAGCAAGCCGAAGCCAGCCTGCGTGCCGCCACTGCCCTGATTAAACGGGAACGACGGCGTTCTTTCCGCGTGCCCGTGCAGGTTCCCATTCAGCTTCAGGTGCAGGATGGACCGTCGCTCGAAGGCATCCTCCTCGATCTCAGCGAGGATGGCATGGACGTTCTAGCAGCCCAGTCACTCGGCCTCAACGCTAAGATTAGCGTCTACTTCACTCTTCCAAATAGCGACATAGAAATTCACGCGACCGGCGAACTCGCCTGGGCGAGTCCCAACGGACAAGCCGGGGTGCGCTTCGTTGATCTCTCCGAAAGCCTTCGCACAACCTTGAAAAACTGGGTGTCGGCCAACGCTCCCGAGATTCCGCCTCCTGATCCCGAACCGTTATCGCAGTGTACGTTGACCGACCTCAGTTTGGGCGGATGTTACGTCGAGACCGAGTCGCCTTTTCCCGAGCGCTCCGGCATTACTCTTTGCCTCAACGCGGAAGATGTCGAAGTCCATGCCGAAGGTACGGTTCGTGTCATGCATCCCGGATTCGGGATGGGTATCGAATTCTCCTCGCGCACTACCGACGAGCGGGCTCAGGTGGCAAGGTTTATCGGATTCCTGACCAGCCGCCCGGGCATGCTGCCGGCACTGTTGATCACCCCGCGTCTCCTGTCTGGCGACAATCAGCCCGAGCCGCTGCCCGCTGAAGAACTTGATGATCCCCTGCTGGAATTGCTCCACGGCCACGAGTCACTCAACCAGGAAGAATTTCTGCAGAAACTCCGCCAGCAGCGCAATTCGGAAGAAGTAACCTCGGCCTGATCTCACAAAAACGCTAAGAGGCCCGCACGCCGTCTCTCGTGCGGACCCCCTCAGCGCCGGGTTTATTCCACCTCGAATGAAGGAAGTTTAACTGTCGGCGGCTTCCACAAAGTTTCAGCCAAGTTAATTTCCGGTAAATCCCAAGCACATTTTCCACAGTACCCAACCCATCCCGATCGTGCTTGCACCATATAAATCGTTAGGTACGCCTCTGGATTGCTCATTTGCGTCGCTTAGGCAACAATCCTTGTGCACCAATTCTCACTTGTCGGAGGCAGTTCCCTGCTGAATTCGTCCTCTCCGGACCAAATAAGCGCCACTCGATCAAAGCCTCCCATCGATTTCGCGGGCGGGCGCATCTTCCCGTTGCCCCTGCTCGTCGTAATGGCGACCGCGTTCCTCGTGATTCTTCCGTTCTTCTTTCTCGGCAATCCCTCCGGTCACGATTTCGAGTTCCACGTCAACTCGTGGATGGAAGTCCTCGGGCAATGGAGGCAGGGCATTATCTATCCGCGGTGGGCTGCCGTGGCGCAGTACGGTTACGGCGAAGCCCGGTTCATTTTCTACCCTCCGATCTCATGGACGCTGGGAGCCTCACTCGGAGTTTTCCTGCCGTGGCGAGTTGTTCCCGGTGCCTATATTTGGCTGGCATTGACTCTCTCGGGATGCTCCATGTTCCTCCTGGCCCGTCGCTGGCTGGGCTATCGCGATGCCATCTTCGCCGCGGCGTTGTACGCTGCCAATCCTTACTACATCGTGATCGTGTATTGGCGAAGCGCGTTCGCGGAATTGCTGGCGGGCGCTCTGCTCCCTTTGCTGTTGCTGTCCGCGCTCCGTTTGGAAAAAGACGAAGCCGAACCCGCACTGCCCTTAGTCTTGATTGTGACTGCAGCTTGGCTGACGAACATTCCTGCCGCCATCATCTTGAACTATTCGCTGGTCCTGCTTATTTTGATTCTGGCTATTTTGCGCCGATCGCCGAAACTCCTTCTCCGCGGCGGACTCGCGGTCTTGCTCGGTGCCGGTCTCGCGGCGTTCTTCCTGGTACCCGCTGCCTACGAACAGAAATGGGTGAATATCGCCGAAGCCCTGTCTCCGGGCGTGCGTCCGCAGGATAATTTTCTGTTTAAGAATATCAGCGACATAGATCACAACCGTTTCAACCTGTTCGTGTCCGTGATTGCAACGGCCGAGATGATCGTGCTGGTCATTGCGGCATTCTTTTCGCGTCCATGGAGACGGCAACAGCCCCAGGCTTGGTGGACGCTCTTTGGCTGGGCGCTAGTTTCCACGTTGCTGAACTTTTCCTTTACCGTTTGGTTGTGGGACTACCTGCCAGAGCTGCGCTATCTTCAACTCCCGTGGCGCTGGCTCCTGTGTCTGAACCTGACATTTGCGCTTTTTGTAACTATGGCGTCACGGCGCTGGCTGGTACGCGCTCTCATTTGTCTCTCGATGCTTGCCGTGATTATTTTCGTGGGGGCACCGCGTTCAGACTCCGTGGTGGGAGAAGGCAGAAGATCTCACCCAGATGTTGAACGCGCAGCAAAGCGGAGCCGGCTACGAAGGCACCGATGAGTATGTGTCGGTCGGCGGTGATCCATACGAAATCAAGCAAGACGCCCCTTGGGTAACTTTGAACGACACTCTCCTGCCATCCGTTCAATCCTCGCGAATCCAAATCCAGCAATGGGACGCCGAATCCAGATCGTTCACCGCAGAGCTCGCCCAGCCCGGCCAACTCGTGTTGCGATTATTTAACTATCCCGCATGGCATGTCGAAGTGAATGCTCGAGCTGTTACGACGGCGACCCGCGCCGTCACCGGACAGATGTTGATTCCGCTGCAAGCAGGCCACAATCTTGTCCGGATTACGTTCTCGCGAACTTGGGATCGAACCGTTGGAGCCATCATTTCAGCCACGACCGCTTTATTTCTCGGAGCCTTCGTTCTTTTTATTAGGCCCAAACATCGGCGCTAAGCGCCGAACTCGCCCGCGCCGGGATTTTTCAAAAGTGGTATTTTGACTCTAGCGGGCCGCTCGGAACCGTCTGGCCATGAATCGAATCCTGATCGCCACTTCAAACCCTGGCAAGTTGCGCGATTTTGTCGGCGCCGCGGCGCCGTTTGGCATCGAGATCAACCCCATTCCAAACTTCGCTTCGCTTCCCGCCGTAGTCGAGGACGGACAAACCTTCGAAGACAATGCCCGAAAAAAGGCCGAGAGTTACAGCCGTGTCGTTCCGGGTGAGATTGTCCTGGCCGACGATTCCGGATTGGAAGTGGCCGCGCTTAACGGCGCTCCCGGAGTCCATTCCGCGCGGTATGCTGCCGACGCGCCACACCTGATGAATAACAACACCGACGACCAGGATAACAACACGCGCCTGCTGCGCGAACTGAAAGATGTTCCTCCCGAAAAACGCAGCGGCCGCTTCGTATGCGTCATTGCCGCCGCCCGCGATGGACAAACTTTGCAGGTGTTCCGCGGAGAAGTCGAAGGCACAATCTTGAATCGTCCTCGCGGAATGAACGGATTTGGCTACGATCCCCTGTTTCACTTCGCCCCGATTCAGAAAACCTTCGCCGAATTGACCCCAGAAGAAAAAGCTCAATACAGCCATCGCGGCACCGCATTCAGGCAGTTCCTGGACTGGTACAAAGGAACGAATCCCGGCATTGCGGTTTGATTGCGCGCGCCTACCCACCCGCGCAGTGATCCCGAGTAACGCACTCTTTATGTTGCGAAGGATTTGGGCGAGCCGCGCGATGCGTCCCGCACTTTGCGACGCGATAATCGCGCGTTTGGCTCGCTTCCTTATCCCTTCCTTGACTTCCCTTCTCCCCCAACAACATAATAAAAGGTTCCGTTTTCATACTTGAACTCATAAGGAGCATCCTGTGGCGGCAACTGCCAGTCCTGCAGCTCCGATGCCGGTAAAAGGTGGCGTGGCCCCGCTGCGCGCAGGCCACGGCTATTCATTTCTGCTGCGTCGTCTGCACTCGCTCACCGGAATCATTCCTGTGGGGGCGTTTCTTTTCGAGCACATCCTGATTTCAAACGCTTCTGCGATCGGTGGGCCAGCCGCGTACGCCCGCCAGGTTCGTTTTCTCGCGAGTCTCCCGTTGGTTCCCATTCTCGAGTTGTTCGGCATCTGGCTGCCGATCCTGTTTCATGCGCTGTATGGTTTTTATATCTGGTATCGCGGCGAGACCAACGTCGGAGAATATCCCTGGACCGGGAACTGGATGTATACCGCGCAACGCTGGACCGGCGGAATCGCCTTCGCCTACATTCTTTGGCACACCTGGACCATGCGATTTACCGGAGTCGACTTGCACGAGTATCCGGGCGCGTCCTTCGGCAAAGTGCAGAGTGAAGTGTTTCAAACGCCGCTGTTTCTGTTTTATGTTGTAGGCCTGATCGCAGCGTCGTGGCACTTCGCGTATGGCATCTGGCTGTTTTGCGCGAAGTGGGGCATTGTTTCCGGAGAGAAGGCGCGGAAACGATTCTTGATTGTGTGTTTGATATTTTTCTTTGCTCTAACTGGCGTGGGCCTGGCCAGCCTGACCTCATTCCGGTCGCATACGCAGCAGCCGACCGATGGCTCCGCAGTAACTGACAACAAGCAAATCACAGAAAGCCGATAGGGGACGATGGCAGCGAATCCGAGAATTATTGTGATCGGCGGCGGACTTGCCGGTCTTTCCGCAGTCATTAAGATCGCAGAGATGGGCGGGCAGGTGGATCTGTTTTCCATCGTCCCGGTGAAGCGTTCTCATTCCGTATGCGCGCAGGGCGGCATTAACGCGGCCAAAAACCTTAAGGGTGAAGGCGATTCCACTTGGAAGCACTTCGACGACACCATTTACGGCGGAGATTTTCTGGCCAACCAGCCCCCCGTGAAGGCGATGTGCGAGGCCGCTCCGGGAATTATCGATCTGCTCGACCGCATGGGGGTTCCTTTCAATCGCACGCCGGAAGGCTTGCTGGATTTTCGCCGCTTCGGCGGAACGCTCTACAATCGCACCGCCTTCGCCGGCGCCACTACCGGACAGCAACTCCTCTACGCGCTCGACGAACAGGTCCGCCGCTACGAGTCCGAAGGCAAGGTCAAGAAGTACGAGCACTGGGAATTTCTCTCGGCCGTACTCGATTCCAACAAAATCTGCCGCGGCATCTGCGCCATGGATTTGCGCTCGATGGAAGTTCGCACCTTTCCCGCCGACGCGATCATTATCGCAACCGGCGGCAACGGCGCAATTTTTGGCAAGTCCACTAATTCAGTGGTCTGCACGGGCTCGGCGCAGTCCGCTCTCTACCAGCAAGGATGTTTCTACGGCAACGGCGAGTTTATTCAGGTTCATCCGACTTGCATCCCAGGAGAAGACAAACTTCGGCTCATGTCGGAGTCGGCTCGCGGCGAAGGTGGACGCGTTTGGGTTCCAAAAACCCCGGGCGATAAACGCGATCCGCTCTCGATTCCGCAAGGCGAGCGCTGGTACTTCTTGGAAGAATGGTACCCAAAGTACGGCAACCTGGTACCGCGCGATATTGCTACGCGCGCGATTTTCAAAGTTGTCTTCGAGCACAACCTCGGCATCGACGGCAAGCCCATGGTTTACCTCGACCTGACCCATATCGATCCCAAGATTCTTGATCGTAAGCTCGAAGGCATTCTGGAAATTTACGAGAAGTTTGTTGGCGACGACCCGCGCAAAGTTCCCATGAAGATTTTCCCCGGCATGCATTACACCATGGGCGGGCTCTGGGTCGATTTCAATCAGGCCACGAACATTCCCGGAATCTACGCAGCGGGTGAATGCGAATACCAATATCATGGCGCCAACCGGCTGGGCGCGAATTCGCTGGTCTCCTGCATCTTTGGTGGATTCGTCGCCGGCCCCGCCGCGATGCAATACGCGCGCAATCAAACCGCCGCACCGAGTAACGGACACTTCGACGCCGAACGCAAGCACCAGGAAGAAAATAACGCCCTGCTGATGAAATCGGACGGCAAGGAGAACCCGTTTAGCCTATGGCGCGAGTTCGGCGAATTGATGACCGCCAATTGCACGGTCATCCGCTACAACAAAAATCTGCGGGAAACCGATGCAAAATTGTGTGAGATGCTCGAACGCTTCCGGCACATCAATCTAAGCGACCGGTCGCAATGGGCGAACACTAGCGTCGTTTTCGCACGCCAGCTTTACAACATGCTGCAACTTGGGCGCGTAATCGCACAGGGTGCGGCCTTGCGCGACGAATCTCGCGGCGCACATTACAAGCCGGACTTCCCCGAACGCGACGACAAGAATTGGCTGAAAACAACCAAAGCCTACTTCGCCGCCGACGCAGACGAGCCGAAGTTTGAGTTCGAGCCGGTAGACATTTCGTTGATTCCGCCAAGGCCGAGAAAGTATGACGCAGTCAAGTAGCACCTATGTCATCCTGAGCGCAGCGAAGGATCTATGCATGTTAGCTCGCTCCGGAAGAATACACGGATCCTTGGCTGCGCTCAGGATGGCAGCGCTTTAAAGAACTGAAGGCTTATAACGAATGGCAAATACCAAATCCGTAATCATAAAGATCAAACGCCAGGACAATCCCAACGCTAAATCGCGCTGGGAGGAGTTCGAACTCGCCTGGCAACCGGGCATGAACGTGATTTCTTCCATGATGGAGATTGCCCGCAATCCCGTCACCCGCGATGGCAAGCCGACCACGCCCATCACTTACGATTCCAATTGCCTTGAGGAAGTCTGCGGCTCCTGCGCGATGCTGATCAACGGACGCGCCCGCATGGCTTGCTCCGCGCTGGTCGACAAACTCGAGCAGCCCATCCGGCTGGAGCCATTTACCAAGTTCCCGATTATTCGCGATCTCGCCGTCGATCGCAGCGTTCTCTTTGAAAATCTGAAAACCGTAAAGGCCTGGGTTCCCATTGATGGCACCTACGATCTGGGTTCCGGCCCGCGTCTCAAGCCTGAAGAACAGGAAGCCGCGTACCCGCTTTCGCGTTGCATCTCCTGCTGTTGTTGCATGGAGGCTTGCCCGCAGTTCAACGAGCACACCGGATTCGTGGGCGCGGCAACAATCTCGCAGGTTCGCCTCTTCAATACGCACCCAACCGGAGCGGAGTTGAAACACGAGCGCTTGGCTGCCCTGATGGGCGACGGCGGCATCCAGGAATGCGGCTACGCCCAGAACTGCGTCGAGGTCTGCCCCAAGGACATTCCTCTGACCCAATCAATTTCCGAGGTAGGTCGTGACGTCATGAAACAAGCCCTGGGCGACCTTCTTAGCAAATAACCACCGGCGCGCAAACGGGACAAATTGGCTCGAGAATGACCTTTTCCGGGACTCACCGCGCCAAATCATGCTATAGTGCCGACTTCGATTCCAGCATGCAGCCGATAACTGCCGTCTTCTTGGACACATAGCACAGGCAATCCGAGACCAGGAAACGGCATCTCATCTGCAGAGAGAACTGGATGCCGGACGGCGCGAGCAAGGGTAACAAGGCAATCTGGTCACCTTGGTAACCTCGCAGCCGAAAGCCGGCTTGGCACGCGGCGGCTGTGATTTAAAATAACTGCCTGCGTGGGCGCCATAGGATTTGAGGCCACTTCGTGAAGCGTAAAACAGAACGGCTTTGTCTGCTGATATGTATCGCTGCGGCCGTCTGCGGACAGGCTTTCGGCCTGCATCAGGTCGCGCCGAAACATCACGCCACCAAACACCACAGCCGCTTGCGCCGCATTCTCTGGAATCCCGTTTTCCGTCCTTCTCACGAATCGCTTTTGCGGCAGAACGAGGAAATCGATCGCCTCGAATTACCTCGCATTCAGAATCAAGCCGAACTCGATCAACTAATCGCCAGCCAGGATCTCGTGCCGATCGTTGCCGGCCAAACTTTGCGGTTTGATCCGCGCCTCGATCCCGAGCGCCGCTATTGCCGTCCTTGGACGCGCGATTTTCTCGACGATCTGAGCGAAGCCTATTACGAGCAGTTTCATGATCAGATCCAGGTAAATTCGGCCGTGCGAACCGTGCAGGTGCAGAAAAAACTTCGCCGTCACAATCGCAACGCCGCACCCGAAACCGGCGAAACCGCTTCCTCCCACCTCGCGGGTATCACAGTCGACATCCAGCGCCGAGGCATGACCAAGCAACAGGTCGCCTGGGTCGAACAATATTTGGTGCCCCTCAAAGAACAAGGCTTGGTAGAACCCGAGGAAGAGCGTCATCAGTGGGTCTTCCACATCGCGGTCTCGGGACGCTATGCCGATCTGCACGATCCGAAGGCGTTAACCGGCGACCAGGATGAAACCCAGAACGACAAACTCTGGGAGCCGCCAACCATCTCCGCCAACACCGACCCGCAACCCTAACCCAACTCCTGTAGAAACTTAGCTAGCTATGTTTCGGTAGTGGCTCAATTTGAATTGAGCCCCACGAGCGATGTTCCTGCCCCGCCCAAGTAATTCCCCGTCCGCTGTCGTACAATGCAAAGTCGGATTCATCCCACTCAGAGGAGCCACGCATGCGCAACTGCCTGATTCTCGTTACACTCGTCCTTCTGTCATCCTTCACATGGTCGCAAGCCAAACCGGACGCGTCCGCGAAACCCACCGCCGTTATCGACACCACGGCCGGCAAACTGACCTGCACACTTTTTCCCGACAAGGCCCCAATCGGCGTCGCCAACTTCATCGGCCTCGCTACCGGCACGAAAGATTGGACCAGCCCCATCACTCACCAAACCAAACACGGCGTTCCGCTCTACGACGGCACCATCTTTCACCGCGTGATTCCCAACTTCATGATTCAGGGCGGCGATCCTCTGGGCACCGGAACCGGCGACCCCGGCTATCAGTTTAAGAACGAAACTTCTTCCGATCTGAAGTTCGATCGTCCGGGGCGCCTGGCCTACGCCAACGCTGGTCCGGGAACCAACGGCTCGCAATTTTTCATCACCGAGATTGCTTACCCCAGCTTGAACGGCGGCTACACAATTTTCGGCCAATGCGATGACGCCAGCGTGAAGCTGGTAAAGGAAATCGCCCGGATGGGCCGAGACTCGAACGATCGCCCCAACAAGCCAGTAAAGATTAATCACATCACGATCACCGGCGCGAACTAAGCGCGAAGCGCGCCTTGAAGCGAGGCCCGTCGGCAGCGGCCGACCGCGACGTTCCTGTCATCCCGAGCGGAACAGAATCGTTCGCGCAGCGAGCGATTCTCCGGAGTCGAGGAACCTTGCGTTCAGCCGCGTGATCAAAAAAGCTAGCACCGTCGCAACATGAATCAACGCTCAATAAAAGAAAGGAATTCTCATGACCCGCCAACCCGGCACTTACGCAATCTTCGATACATCGGAAGGCACCATCGTCGCCCGCCTCTTTGAAAAGGACGCGCCCAAAACCGTCGCAAACTTCATCGAACTCGCCGAGGGCAAACGTGAGTGGACCCATCCCGTCAGCCGCAAGAAAAGTAAAGATCGCCTCTACGACGGCACTATCTTCCACCGCGTGATCCCCGAGTTCATGATTCAGGGCGGAGACCCGGCCGGCACCGGCATGGGCGGCCCCGGCTATCAGTTCGAGGACGAAACCAAAGGCTCTCCTCACAAATTCGACAAACCCGGCAAACTCGCCATGGCCAACGCGGGCCCCAACACAAACGGTTCGCAATTTTTCATCACGCTGGCTCCCACCACATGGCTCACCGGCAAACACACAATTTTCGGCGAAGTCGTCGAGGGCCAGAACATAGCCGAAAAGATTGTCGGCGTCCCGCGCAACCGCCAGGACAAGCCAAACAAAGATGTAGTTGTGAAGTCAGTGACGATCGAGCGGGTGTAGGCTGTCACCCTTCCGGTGGAGGTGCTAACTTTTCCAACTGGAAAAGGTCATTCTCCAGATGGAATATCGCCTTGGCCGAGCGCTGCGTGCTTCTTTCCTGGTAGCGGTCTCTCTTCAACTGCTTCTTGGCCGAGCGGGAGCGCTCGAATGTACGCCCGTCGCCTCCGCCGGCCTCGAAGCCGAAATCAGTCACCTTCAACAATCAACAAAAGTTCATCCTGATGACCCCGTCCTGCTCTATAACCTCGCGGCGGACTACGCGCAGAAGTGCGATGCCGCGACGACGCTGAAGCTTTTGCATCAAGTAGTGGCGGCCGAAGGCGGCCTCGACCCAGCCGAATATCGGGGCTTTGCCTACCTCAGAGACAACCCAGAATTCAAAACCATTGTCGGCGAGATTCGCGCCCACAATAAGCCCAGAATTCAGAGCCAGCCCGCATTCGTGATCAAGGAACCCGACCTCTTCCCAGAAGGGATGGCCTATGCCCGCTACAACGGCCGCGTCTACGCGGGCAGCGTCCAACGGAAGATTGTGTGGACCGATAAAACCCGAAAACTGCAAGACTTCGTCAAGCCAGGCGAGGACAACCTGGCCTATGTTGCCGGGCTGCACGTCGACGAAACTCGCAAACAATTGTGGGCGGTCAGTACGACGTTCGGCAACCGGAGCGAGCTTTCAGGTGCGGTGCAGGGACTGTTCAAATATGACCTGGCCACTGGAAGGCGGATCGAAACGTTTGTCGCGCCGAACCCATCCGCCGGATATCTCAACGACGTTACAGTCGTCCCTTCAACCGGCAATGCTTACGTCACCAACACGCTGGAAGGTTCGGTATATTCGGCCAACAAAGGATCGTCAACCCTTGATATGTTTTTACCGCAGGGCGCAGTCCCCGGCGCCAACGGAATCACCGTCAGTGACGATGAGAAAACTCTGTTCGTTGCAGGGGATTTTGGAATTTACCGGATAGACTTGAAAAGCAACTCTCAAGCTCCGCTTCAGAAGGCGTCGGAAATCATCGATGCTAGCATCGACGGTCTGTACTTTTATAAGCAGTCTCTGGTCGGAATCCAAAACGGCATTCATCCGGGAAGGGTAGTGCGATTCTATCTCGATCCCACCTTAACCACGATCACCCGTGCCGAAATCCTCGAAACTTATAACCCGGCCTTCGAAAACCCGACCACTGGCAGCTTGGACGGCGACTCACTCCTGTTCATGGCAAACACCCAGCTTCATAAATGGCAAATGGGTAAGCCGCTTCCCCCAGCTAACGACTTGCACGATATTCAGATATTACGCATCTCGCTGGCCCCTTAGCTAATATCTAAACGCCGATCACCGCCACCAACTCCTTCACCGCCTCGGCACTCTTATCCAACGCCGCTTTTTCCTCCGGCGTCAATTTGATCTGGATAATCTGCTCAATTCCCTTCTCACCCAATTTCACCGGCACGCCCACGTAAAGCCCCTTGATCCCGTACTCGCCCTCCAAATACGCTGCACAAGGCAATATTTTTTTCTTGTCTTTCAAAATCGCCTCAACCATCTCCGCCACTGCCGCCGAAGGCGCATAGTAAGCGCTCCCGGTCTTCAGATATTTCACAATCTCGGCCCCGCCGTCGCGCGTGCGCTGCACCAGGCGAGCCACTGTCGCCTCATCCATTAAATCGGTAATCGGAATTCCAGCCACAGTCGAATACCGCGGCAAAGGCACCATGGTATCGCCGTGCCCGCCCAACACAAACGCGGTCACGTTTTCCACGCTGACTTTCAGCTCTTCCGAAATAAACGTGCGAAAGCGCGCCGAATCCAAAACGCCGGCCATCCCAATCACCCGCTCGCGCGGAAAGCCGCTCATCTTGTACGCCGCCTGCGCCATGGCGTCGAGCGGATTCGACACGATAATCAGAATGCACTTCGGCGAATACTGCACCGCCTTTCCCACCACGTCTTTCATGATTTTGTGATTCGTGTTGAGCAGATCGTCCCGGCTCATCCCCGGCTTGCGCGGAATGCCCGCCGTGATCACGACGATGTCGGAATTCGCCGTGTCCGCATAATCCTGCGTGCCAAAAATATGTGAATCGCGCTTCTCAATCGGCATGGCCTCCAGCAGATCCAACCCCTTGCCCTGCGGAACGCCCTCGACGATATCGATCAGCACCACATCCGCAAGTTCCTTGGCGGCGATCCAATGGGCAGCCGTAGCGCCCACATTGCCAGAGCCTACAACCGTAACTTTCTTACGCATGATTTCCCTTTCTTCTAATGTTCTTCGTTATTAGTATGCCGTTCCACAAATTCGCCAAATAACTCTGTCATCCCGACCGGAGCGAAGCGGAGTGGAGGGACCTTGTGTTTTCAGGCTCTCATCTTTAGATCAGGCCGTTTCAATATGCCGGTCATATCCGGGACTCAACACCGCCGCATCCATATTCCCAATAATGCGGTCCGCGAACTCGCTGGTTTTTACCTTGGTCGCGCCTTCCATCAACCGCTCGAAATCGTATGTGACCTGTTTCTGCTCGATGGCACGCTCCATGCCATGCTCGATCAGATCGGCAGCTTCGTTCCAACCCATGAGACGAAACATCATGACTCCCGAGAGGATCACCGATCCCGGATTAATCACGTCTTTATCGGCATACTTTGGAGCCGTTCCATGCGTAGCCTCAAAGATCGCGTATCCATCGCCGATGTTGGCCCCCGGCGCAATCCCCAAACCTCCAACTTGTGCCGCGCAAGCGTCCGAAATATAGTCGCCGTTCAAATTCGGCGTAGCCAGCACGGAATATTCATCTGCCCGCGTCACCACCTGCTGGAAGATCGAATCCGCAATCCGATCGTTAATCATCAACTTTTTCTTCCACGCCCCCTTGCCGTGCGTAGCATAAATTGCGTCGAGCACCTCGCGCACCTCCTGGTAAACCGACTGCCGGAATTCCTCCGTCGCGAATTCCAGCCCGGGCTCAGTCAGGTTGGCGTTTTCTTCAATCGTCAATTTCGCATTCTTGTCCTTATTGTCGAGGATCCAGCTCTCGCGTTCGGTGACAACCTTGTCGCGAAATTCTTCCGTAGCGAGTTCGTATCCCCATTTGCGAAACGCGCCCTCGGTAAATTTCTGAATATTGCCTTTGTGCATCAAGGTTACGCTCTTGCGGCCGCTATCCAACGCAAACTGGATCGCCATCCGCACCAGCCGCTTCGTGCCCGTCACGGATATCGGCTTAATGCCAACGCCTGAATCCAGCCGCACCTGCTTCTTGCTTCCTTTGAGCATGTCTTTATTCAGAAACTCGATAAGCTTGGCCGCCTCCGGCGTTCCTTCCTCCCACTCGATGCCGGCGTACACGTCTTCCGTATTCTCCCGATAAATCACCACATCCATCCGTTCGGGATGCTTCACCGGCGAAGGCGTACCCTTGTAATATTTCACCGGTCGCACGCAAGCGTAGAGATCGAGAATCTGCCGCAACGCCACATTCAGCGAGCGCATCCCGCCCCCCACCGGCGTGGTCAAAGGCCCTTTAATCGCGACGCGGAATTCGCGAATCGCACTGATCGTGTCATCCGGCAGCCAATTGTTGAACTCAGCTTTCGCCTTCTCGCCCGCGAAAACTTCATACCAAACCACCCGCCGCTTGCCCTGATAAGCCTTGTTTACCGCGGCATCGAATACCCGCACCGACGCCTTCCAAATATCCCGCCCAGTCCCATCCCCTTCGATAAATGGAACAATCGGATTTTCCGGCACCTCGTAACGTCCATTGTTGTAACTGATCCGCGCACCATTCGCCGGCACCGGCAAGCCATTGTATGAGACCGCCATCACTGTCCTCCATAAACACTATTAGGGAAACTGACCATTATAAAGGTTCCCACGGCACATGCAGCCAATAACCGATTCTGCGTAGTGGGTCGGTTTCGAACTAAGCCACCACCAGATTTTGACGTCATCCTGAGCAACGCGCTTTTTGCGCTGCGAAGGATCTGAGCGACCCGCGCGTTGCGTCGCGTTCTTTGCGACGCAATAATCGCGCGTTTGGCTCGCTTCCCTATCGCATTCGTGTTAGCCATTAGAATGCTGAAATGCGTGCGCAAGTCACCGTGGCGATAGTCCTGTCGAACTGCCTCGTTCTCTTCGCAGCCACACCGCAATCTCTCAGCCAGGATTCACCCGAACCCGCACCGCCCGCGCCTCACGTCCACGCCTTCTGGGACCGTACAAATCTCTTACTGTTTTCCGGAATCGCGATAACCCGCGGCCTGGACTACGCCTCGACCCGCAACTTCCAAGCCCGCGGCCGCCAGGAAATTCTCCTGCCAAACGAGGTAGTCAACAATTCAGCGGGATTCGCCAGCCTGGAAGCGGCTGGAACCATGACCTCCATCGGCATCTCGTACTTGCTCCATCGCACCGGCCATCACACCCTCGAGCGCTGGATGTCGATTGGCCACATCAGCGTGACCGCCTTCGGCGACGTCCGCAACTATGCCCTCAAGAC
>Ga0206869_1006_pt1 | contig 15468 bp, 12 predicted proteins | sample Alteio_BWOrgCont_35_FD_152618 | JGI IMG/M metagenome (GOLD analysis project Ga0206869, IMG submission 152618) | Enriched cells from forest soil in Barre Woods Harvard Forest LTER site, Petersham, Massachusetts, United States -... | ecosystem: Environmental > Terrestrial > Soil > Temperate forest >... | reverse complement strand
AGCAGCAGAAGCGGGAGCTTCTTTTGCAGGAAGTGCAGGAGCTGCAGAGGACGGAAGAGTGGGAGAAGATTGTAGCCTGCCTGGGTTCGGAGGTGGCTAGCGGCGAAGATGCCTCTCTCGCAGCCGCGCTTGAAGATGCAAGGCGGCAGCTGCGCGAGACCGCAGAACGAACCGAGGCTGTATTACATCGGACGCGAACACTGGCGGAGAACGATATTTCGGGAGCGCTGCAGCTTCTTTCCGCTCAGCCGCAAGAAATTCTGAAAGACAAAGAAGTCACGACGCTATACAAGGATCTGACGCGGAAGGCTGAACAGGCGCGCGAGATTGATGCCGCAGTGACGCGTTGCGAAGATCTGCTGGCGAGCGGCGACCTGAACAGCAGCATGAATGAGTTTGCGCGGGTTACGAAGATATACGGCGAGTCTTCGGCGCTGGCGCGGGCGCGGCAACGTTGCGAGCAGAAGCGGCAATCGGCGGCAGATGCGGCATTGAAAAATTCAATGAGCAAAGCTCGCGAAGCGTTGCGTAGCAACGCTGGGAAAAATGCATTGCAGGAGTTGCAACGCAACAAGCAGGTTTCTGGATTTGCAAGCGAAACGGTACGGACCGAGTGGCAAGGCTTGCGAAACGAAGCAAAGAGCGCGTCCAGCCGAAAAGCAGTTGCGAACAGTCCGGCGGTTGAAGTACAGAAGCAGCCCGGCGTCCTTAACCGCAGATCGACAGTAACAAGGATAGCGGTATTCGGCGCTCTGGCTTTGATTATCGTATTGAGCGTTAAAGTGGGAGTCTGGCTGCATCATCGAAAAAGCCTGCAAAGCGTTCCTGTTGCTGTTACTGCACCGAAACCGGTTGCAGTGGTTAAGACATATCTGGAAGTGAATGCTTCGCCGTGGGCGACGGTGATGAAGATCCAAAACAGCAGCGGAGACAACATCGATCTGTCCAACTCAGACCATACCACCCCCCTCCGTTTCGATGGAGTTCCGGCAGGCACCTATGAAGTGACGCTGAAGGGTGCGGATGATCGGGAACAGATGCTTCGTTGTGAAGTAAGCGAGGGCCAGCATTTATGTGCAGCTGATCTTGGCGCTCCGGAGATGCAGCAAATATTAACAGGAGCCCAGCCATGAGAAGGCATTGGACTTTGACGATGCTGGCCATCCTCGCATTGGTGCCAGCAGTTTATGCAGATCAGCAGGTCGATCATTTGAAAGACCTAGCTAAACAGGCGAAGGACAAAGGCGATCTGGAGGGAGTGGCGAACTACTTGTGCGAGGCTGCGGATCTGGATGCGTCTCACTATAAAAAAAAATGTGAACGGGCGCGGGCCGATGCAGAGAAGAGGAATAAGGAATATGAGGCGGATTTCCAGACAGGAAAGTTTGAGTTAGACCATAAAGATTATGCCGGAGCCATTCGCGATCTAAGCAAGATTGGATTCGGTTCGCGCAGGGACGATGCACAGAACCTGATTCAGCAGGCAAAGGCTTCGCTGCCGGGAGGAAGCTCGGAGGCGGCGAACCTGTCATTGTTGCGTGGAGCGCAGGCCGCCTATCAACGGGGAGATTTCGAGGCAGCTGCGGCTCAGGCCAGACAGGTGCAATCGGAGGCATTGCAATCAGAGGCGAAACAGCTGCTGACAAATATCAAGGTCTATCAGGACACAATAGCGCAAGCCGATTTGCTGGCGCAGAACGCCGACTATAAAGGAGCCCAGGAAAAATATTCTTTTGTCATGGTGATTAATCCTAACGGGCCAGGGTCGCCTGCAGACAAATTGCAGGAAGTGAAGACGAAGCTGGCCAATCCGGAGGCGGCAAAGCAGCAACCAGGGCCAGATGCTGCAAAACCGGCGCCCGCTGCAAAGGTTGATTATGCGGCCAAGGTCAAAAGCGGCCTGGCAGAGGCCAAGCGCGATGAGAGCAAGAGAGACTTCAAAGCGGCGCTTCATGCTTTTGAGGGGGTGCTCGCTCTGGATGGCCTGCAGGCCGAGGCGCTAGCCGGTAAAAAACGGGCAATGGAGGAGCTTCGTGGCGATCCGGAAGCGCTGGCAGCAGAACTAGAAGACGGTATTCGCAGCTACTACTCTTCACAGTTTCAGCAGGCGGTAGATTCAATCTCGCTGTACCTGAACAATGGTGGATCCCATAGCAAAGGTGCAGCGCACTTTTATCTGGCAGCTTGCCTGCTTTCGGAAGCCATTCTTGGCGATCCGCACGACGAGAAACAAGCGAACAGCCTGCGGCAGAACGCCGATGAACAATTTGCGATGGCGCGGCAAGCTAACTACAGACCGGTAGAGGAACTGGTGTCTCCGAAAATTCTGACGGAATGGACCAAGACCGGGAGCCAGCCGTGAATGCAGAGCCGGTGAAAGACCGCGCACCTTTCCTTGCGCAGCAAGCGACAGGGGTTTCGACGGAATTGACTGTCGAGGTGGCGGCAATTTCAGATGTGGGTTGTCGTCGTACCAATAATGAGGACAACTTCGGTTACGACCTGCAATCGCAGGCTTTTGTGGTTTGCGACGGCATGGGTGGAATGGCCGCCGGCGAGGTAGCCAGCAGAACGGCTATCGATCAACTGCTGTTGTTCTATGAAGGCCTTCGTTCTACCACGCCAGATATTGAGGAGCGTTTGCACCAGGCCGTTGCAAGCACAAATTTGGCGGTATGGAGCACAGCGCAGGAAAATCAAGAGTTACGTGGGATGGGTACGACGTTAGTCACTGCTTGTGTCGATGGAAGCCGGATCGTGATTGGCAATGTTGGAGACAGCCGCGCTTATTTTCTGCGCGATGGGGGTTGTGTGCAGATCACTCAGGACCATTCCTGCGTTGCCGAACAGGAGCAGCGCGGAATCGCGCCGGACGTTGCCGGTTATCTCAGCTCTCTGCGGCAGTTCATCACTCGTGCCGTGGGAGTAGAGGCGACAGTACAACCGGATCTCTTTACCGCTCAAGTGCAGCCCGGGGATATCGTGTTGCTGGCTACGGATGGACTGACTCGCTATGCGGATGCGGAAGCAATTGCAGAGCATATCGGCGACGGGTTGGATTTAGCCGGAGCATGCAGGAAGTTAGTGGAGACGGCTAAAGCGCAGGGGGGAGCCGACAATATCACTTGCCTGCTGCTGCGATTTCAGTAGCTGCCGATCCTGATAGCAACGATCTCCTTAATCAGCGGATGAAATTGATCGGTGAATCAGCCTGCTTCAACAGAAGCAGGCTTTTCAATTGGTGCAACGGCTGTGTTTCAGTGCGCGATCTGTGCTTCGCAGTGAAGGTTGTTGAGTGATCCTGGAACGAGGATGCTCGCTCCTGCCCCTGATATCTCGATACGCTCGGTGAGCGGAGTTCCGTTAACCACAACAGGCGTATTGGCGACTTCCAATGGGTAGGCCATGCGCGCTGGATTACCGGGCTGCTCCAGTTTGCCGCGGTCGACAAGATGGAAGAGTGACCAGATCCCATTGAATTGCAAGGGCAGGCTGCCGCTGCCGTAGTTGGCGAGCAATCCAGCAGACTTTGCCGTGTCGGGCGACCATGTGAAGTCTTTGGAGACATCGGCACCAGTGAGGCTCTGGGTGTCGACGTTGAGGGTGACGCTCTGAATCTCCTTGGAGCGAAGGATGTGAGCAGTGAAGCTGAGAGATGGCGATGTAGCGCCTGCAGGGAAGAATGCTCTTGAAAGCGCAGCGGCCCGGTTGAAGAATTGCAGGAAAGCTGCGGTTGGCTTCAGAGGAGCATTTGGCGCAGCGACCCAGAGATCACCCTGTTGGGTGATATAGGGTTTCAGAGTAGAGTCGTAGAACTGCCATAGCGTTCCCGATCCAGGCTTGAGTACGGTAGTGACATCAGCCGGGTTGGCTTCAATCGTGGAGTTGCGTGAGAACGGGTACTTGCTGGTGAGCGAGGAGAAGTTAGCGCAGAAGCTGCGTCCAGCGATGTTGAGTTGTTCCGGACGCTGTCCACGCACCCCCTCTTCGACCGAGGTAATAGGTGCCTGCAGCAGGCTGATGACAGTTTGTTCGACGTGGGCCTGTGGGTCAACATTGAAGGACTGCGCAGTCTGTCCGACGGCGCTATGGGCGGTGACGGCAGCGCTGATAACTGACTGCGCCGCTGTAGGGTTGTTCGCCGCTAAAGGATCCTGCGTGAACTGCGACAACGCACCTTCGAGACCTATGAGACCGTTGATGTAATTGGTATTGCCTGCGGCAATTAGCTTATTCACGCTGTCCGGCGGGACCAGGGCCTGGGTTGGCTGGAACTCATGCGCGATAAGCGGGCTGGCCACGGCGGTATTGCGCGAGGCGGTAAACATAAGCGCCAGCAGCGCCGAGTTTGGCGAAGACAGGCTTTGCAATTTCTGCTTGGCATCCTGCAGGCTGCGGTAGTGGACGACAGCGGCAGCGCGGAGGAAAGCGTGCCATTCGGAGGAAAAATCGGTGGCGTAGCGGTCCGCGAGCTTCTGTGAAAGCGTTGCTGCTTGCAGTGACTGCGCCGCCCGTGTGCCCAGAACCCAATCTTCGCCGGTGAAGTAACGGTCAGGATGCTGCATGGCGTTCTGCATATAAGCGAAACCGTCATGGGTGAAGGCTCCGGGGACGATGTGCGCGTCGACGACGGTCGCAGCCGAGCCAGGGAAGAGGCGATTGAAGTCGATCGATGGCGTGGCGCGATTCGCAGCGGCGATCATGTTCTGATAAATACGGTCGAAATCGCCAAAGCTGTTGAGATAAGCACGGGCGTGAATAACGGAGGGCATCGCCGGAGAGATGTGATAGGGATTGGTGTGCACCAGTTCTACAGAGTAGAAACTGAACTGCTGTTCTGCCAGCTGCTTCTGTCGGTCCGATTCCGTCTGATCCTTATCCACCCAGAAGTGGGTGAGGATTGGCGCGAGGAAGTTTTCGGTGCTCTTATCCGGATAGGAAGTAGTGATGAGGTAGGCGCGCAGCGGATTGTAAGCAGCAAAGTAATCGGCGTCTGCCGGAGCTGTAGCAGGCAGCGCAGTCAGAGTGGCAATGAGGTTGCGCTGGGTGCGATGGAGAAGCAGGTGCTGGAAGCGGTCAAAGTAGAGGAGCCGCGCGGGTTTGAGAAGCGTGTGGCCGCGGTAGAGCCCCCAGCGGTACATGATTGGCGCACCATTTTGCTCGTAGTCTTCGAGCTGCATCAACGTCGTGCGGATACGGTCGAGGTTTTCAAGCTCCGAAGTCGACGCCAGGGTAAGCAGTGGCGTGCCCGATGGCAAAGCCGCTGCACTTTCACGGATGGCTTGCTCCAGGCGCGCATTATTGCGGTAGGAGATCGTGAGACAGATTGTCCAGAGTAAAAGAGCGGCTGAAAGTGTTGCCAGGCCGATGCGGCGCATATGGTGGACACGCTCACTGGTGCGCGTTCCCGCAAGCGCGTCGCGGTCGGCGAAGATAGCTTCCGTGAACAGGCGCGGCAGAAAGCACCATTGCGCAATCTTCTGGCTGACGACTTGAGGTCCGGACTGCTGGTTTTCTGCCTGCAGGTTACGCAGCGAGAGGATGCGCGTCGCGTCGGCGTCAATCTGCGATTGTTTGCGGACTGCGGCTGGAGCGCTGATAACCTGCTCGGAGACATGGGCGCGTACGCCGGTGAAATAATAGCCGCGCAGGTAGGGGTTAGCGTTTAGCTGGCTGGGACGTGCGAGCTCTACCAGATAAGAGGCGAGATTGTTGCGTAGCTTTTGCATCTCGCGGGGAAACTCGTAGATCGGCGCGGTGGTGGGCTGGTCAGACTCGCGAGCAAGTGATTCGATGCGAAACTCACCGATGGAAAAGAAGAGCTTGTCGAGGGAAGAAGTGACGGATGCGGTAGCATGCTCGGCATAAAGGCCGCCAGGAATATTGTTGCGCGGCAGCGCGATGCCTAGCGGGTCGGAGACTTCTTCCGTCGAGAGATGGCGGACAAACTCGGCAAAGCCAGGAACGCGGTCGATCTTAGTGAAGACGACGTAGATGGGGAGGTCGGTTCCTAGTTGCCGCGAGATGGTGCGCAGCATCTGATTGGTGCTGCGAGCCAGTGCCGCAATCGAATCCGAAGCCCCTGCGCCAAAGAAAGATTCAACGCTAGTGCAGACAATGGCGGCGCGCGCAGGCAGCTTAGCTCCCAGAGCGGGTTGATACATTGTGGGACGGGTTTTGCGTACCAGGGTTTCCCACAGATAGGAGCTCTCGCGCAAAGATTTTCCGGCTTCCACCAGAACACCTTGCTGCGTATACCAGAAGGTGGATAACTCAGTAGGAACGACGCCCTGGTCCCGGTAGACCTGTCCGGCAAGCAATTCGGGATCGAGACCGGAGCGGAGCACGGTGGTGGTCTTGGCGGCGTTCGACCCGCCCAGGATATAGAACAGCGGGGTGGCATCAAAGGTCTTGGCGCTGGCGCGCTGTGAAGACGTAAGCCGCTGTTGCGCATCGCGGATGAGATTGCCCAGTTCCGGCGTATGGCGCTGCTCTTTTTCCGACGTAGACGCCGAACTTTTCCTCCGGCCCATGAAAGCATAAACGGCGAAGATTGCTCCTATACCCAGCGCCATGATGAGAATGCGCATGAGGATGAGCGAGCTTCCCTGTAGATGGAAGACAGATCCCATTATCCAACTGAGGATGGCCGAGACAATAAAGAAGAGGAAGTAGATCAGATAGAGTGTCACGCGGAATTCCTAACGAAAGTTAAGGCTGCTGCTGGCGATGGAAGAGGCGCCGCTGGCAAGCCCAATGCTGTAACTAATGAAGGCGCCGAGAGCGATAACTGCCAGAATGCAGGTGGCCCAGAGAAGAAGGCTGCTCCAGCGATCGGGGCCGGTGCGTCCGGTTGCAGCGGGCACCGGTGTTAGGTGCGGCATCAGGCGCGCTTCGCCTCGGATGCGCTGAATGTGCTCGCGGGCCTGCCGCAACATGGAATAGAGCTCGCCGCTGTCCCCCAACGCATAGCGGCCTCGATAGCCCATCAGAAGGCAAAGACAGTGCATCTCCAAAACGTCAGCAACTTCCGGTGAATCCTGCTGTGCCAGGTAGGCACGCAGGTTGCGAAAGAAGGTCTCGCCCGCAAGGTGGCCACCAAAGAGCTCTTCCTGCAACGGGCGCCGGGCCCAGTCGGCGAAGACAGAGTTTTGCAGGTTGAGAACACTTTCATCGAGAAAAGCGACAGCGGCAAAGACGGCGGTCTGCACACTCTCGCTGGAGTAGCCCAACGCTCGCGCCTGCTGCATCGTACCTTGCAGCGATTGTCGTATCTGGTTGCGGAAGGTCTGCGCCTCCTGCACGTGCTGCAGGCGGAAGCGGACGCGTACAACGGCGGTCAGTACCTCTTGAAATGTGGACGCTAGGCTGGCTGCGCGTGTTTCACTCATAGGGTTGTCTCCACGATGGCCGTGACGGTGAATTCGGGATCGGCGATTTCGCCGGGGATATAGATGCCGACATTTTTTGTGTGCAGGATGTGTTCCCAGCATGCGCCGGAGGTATCGATGGCGAAATACTGCATGTCAGCCGCAGAGCGAATGGCCGTAGGGGGCACCTGCAAGTGAGTGAGCGTCATGCCCGGCAAAGCGCGCTTGACCAGCTCGGGCACAAAACGTGCAGAGCAAATTTTGACCAATCGGGGAACGAGGCGTAGCTGTTCGGATTCGCCAATCGAGGAACGAACGCCGAGAATCCAGCGGGCGCGCCGCAGGCAGCGGTCATCGGTGATCGGAGCCTGATGGATATAACCGCCCACCGGTGAAAAGGTGAGGGTAATGGTATTCGAAGGTACAACGATCTCAAGATGCCGCCGGATGTGTGTACTGAGAGCGCGAAAAGCCGGTCCGGGATTGCGGTGGTCGTAGTTGGGCAGATTGCGCGGGTCAGAATCCACGGCAAAAGTACAGAGTGCCCCAGCAAGCCGCGAGAGCTCGAGAAAGCAATCTGCGGGGTGGGCATGCCTGGTGTAAATAAGGTGCCGAAGGGGCGGCAGGGCGCTGTGCAAAGAGTGCAGAAACCAGTAATTCGCAATATCGAGCGCGGAGATACCCGGTTCGAAGTGGTCAGGTCGCTGTGCGCCGCGGGTGATGGTGGAGCTTTTCTCGCCAATGATTTCGAGCAGTTGCTTGAGTAGGAACATCAGCGTGTCACTAGCGCTGATGCGCAGGCTAGCGGGGACGAACTCCTCGTCATACACAAACTTGCCGCGATGATCGCGAATGACGCGGGCAAGCGGCAAGGACAGCATGTCCGGCGTCAATTCATCCTCGGTCAGGATGCGGATATTTTTCCAGGCCAGCTCTACTTCGCGCTCGTCGATGCCGTTCGTCTCATCACGGAGAATTCGCGGAGCGCTCGAGTATCGGGAATTTGCAGACGGCTCTGCGAGATTGGAATCGTAGCCGTCATTTTTCCTCGAAGGCACGGCAAGAAAGAGCAACAGTTCGGTAGCTGAAGCAGAGAACAGTTGCGCCAGGTCCTGCGCCTCCGGTCGCTCATCGGAAGTAGGCATGTCGAAGGCCAGTCCGTCTGGAAAAATACCGGAAGCATGCAGGACAGAAGCACGCCCATTTTCGATGGCCTTGGAATCGAGCTCGATGTGAAGCAATCCCCAGGGTTCGCGCCAGAGACTGCTGGCGAGGAAAGCAATCGAGTCTTCAAAGTAGCGGCTCTGAGTCTGGAAGTGATGCGGGGCTAAATACATCCCTTCGGACCACACCACGCGAGAGAGAAATTTCATAAGAGTCCAAAATTGCGTTATTTGCATCGCCGAGCATGGCTTGAAAGTGCCCATGCTCGTCCACATTCCGAATGTTGATTTGCCGGATTGTCGCTTCGGGGGGAATAACAGGCGGGGTGAGGTTTTATTCCCTGTAATAGAAGAGATGGGACAGGAGCCATGAAGAGAAAAGATCAGGAATCCGACACACGACCCTTTGAAGAAACAGCAGAGAATTCTCCCGTGCCTTCCAGTGCTACTGGACTTTTTTCCCGCAGCTGTATGGCGGCTGCTTCTCCCATTGAAGACAGGGATGAAATATCGCAATTGTTAAGAGAACCGCAGGACATGGCTGACACGCAGCCGATAGAGGAAAAGAGTCCGTCACCGCCATCAAGTCCGAGCACAGCCTCCCAATCGGTAGACCTTACCGGGATATTCCGGAAGGTCAAATTTGATCGTGCGCTGGACGGAAGCCGACGGATTGAAAATCGCGTATCGCCGGCTGCCTCTCCCGGCGCAAGTGAATCGGAGCAGGGCTTTACTCAAATGTTCCAATCGCTATCTGCTGCCAGCGGAAAGACCACTCCTGGCGTCGAGAGTTCGGTTGCCGGTCCGGAGAAGGCAAAGCAGGAAACAATCAACGCTGAGTCTGAAGAGAAGTTACCGCCGCTCAAGTGGAAAGAGGGATCCCTGCCTGGGAACGAGGCTTCACGGCAGCTTCGACAAGGCTCGCAATCGTTGGGGCGGGGTGAATTTACACGGCTCTTTCAACGCCTCGACCGGAACGAAACGGCTTCGGCGGATGCAGGTACGGGGGAACGTCCGAATGTATCGCAGACAACTCCAGAATTTGGGGGATTTACCCAGTTGCTGCGCACGCTTTCTGCAGAGGCGGAGGCTGTTGAAACCCCGCTGCAATCCGCAATCGCGGCGCCTGTAGTGTCACAGTCTTCCAGCGGGCCGGGCGAGTTTACCAGAATTATCTCCGGCTCGATGCTGCGCGAAGCGCAGGGGAGGACAGGGATATCTCAATCAGCGAACGGTGATGCATGGCAGCAACAACAGACTCCAATGGCAGCTTCAGGTTCAACTCCGATGCCAATGCCGAATCTTACCCCAGGGATGTCTCCAGTCATGCCGGCAGCATCGCCCGTTATGCCCATGACTCCGCAGATGGTCTCACCACCGCCGCCAAGGATACCAATGACTCCTCCTGTACCATCGGCCCCGGCTCCTTCGCTCCATGTTCAACCGGTAGTGCCTGCGGGCGGCAAGCTGCAACAGTATATGCCGCTATTGCTGATCGCAAACTTCTTCCTTATGCTCCTGGTGCTGATTTTGGTGGTTTTTGTGCTTTTGCATCATCACTGAGGAGCGCAAGGCAGACCCCGTCTCTCATCTGTCGTCTGATTCGCCTGAAAGCACAACCGCACTCAAGCTGTTTTTTTGGAACTTTCGCTGGATGGGATCAGTATCAGCTCCAGACGCGGGTTCTTAATTTCTGCGGGAACATATGCGCCAAAATTTCTGGAGCGCTTGATGGTTTCCCATGCGGCACCGGAGCGGTCAAGGCTGAAGTATTGGTAGTTCAGCTTGACAGGAATCTCCTGTGGCGGCGAAGGCAGATGCGTGATGGGCAAACCGGGCAGCGCCTGCCGGATGAGCGTTTCCAGCTGAGTTGCGGAACAGGTTTTTACCAGCGCCGGGGTTCGCGCGATGAGGTCGGCCGTGGGGATCTCCGCGGCAATAGCGAGGTATAAACGCGAGTTGGCGATGAGATCGCCGTCGTCCTCGATTTCCGTTGTATAGACTGAGGTGCGCACCAGTTGCAGGGGCAACGCGATGAGGCGGCTGGGGATCACCGTATCGAGCAATTCCATGAGCGTGGTTTCCAGCGTGGCAAAGCAGATACCTTGCCGCTCATGGTCGTATTTAGGCAGGTCTTGCGGACTGATGTGTTTGGAAAAGGTGGTAAGGGCACCGGCCAGCGCAAGCAGTTGCAGGTAGATCGATTCGGGATGCACCTGCGGCGCATAGAACATCTGGTTCAAAGCCGGCAAGTGCGTATTAATGGTGTAGAGAAGCCAAAAGTTGGCAACGTCCGACGCGCTGAAGTCTGCGAGGGATTGGTCGCGCTGGCGCCGCACGCCAGCGAGCTGGTTGCTGCGCGAGACCAGCACTTCAACCAGACTTCGAAGGATGCCGGTGAGCTGTTCGCTGGCATTCGCATTGATCATGGGCGCAATGAATTGACTGTCGAGACGGTACTGGCCTGCGTCCGTGCGTAGAACGCGGGCCAAAGGCAATGTAACCGAGCCCTCAAGACTTTCTCCATCGGCGATAACCTGGAGGTTTTTTCGCGCTAAAGAGACGGGCTTTTCCGTTCCGGTGCTATTTTCGTCGCGCAGCATCTGCAGATCCGAATAGAAGCGCGTGCTCAGGCCGGTGCGGCGTGAGCCGATATTAATACCGCCATTTCTGCTTTGCGGAATCGCCAGATAGAAGATGCATGCGCCGCGGCCATCTTCAAAACACTCATCGAGCCCGCGCGAGCGCGGAGGCGCATCGGCATCGGCTAGATCGAAAGACAGTCCATCGGGAAAGATGCCGGAAGCGGATGCGATCTGCAACATGCCTTCGCCGATCGTCGCGCTGTCAATTTGCAGAGAGAGAAAACCCCAATAGCGGAATGACAGCGAGTCGAGCACAAAGCGCAAAGAGTCCTCGACGAAGTGGTCCTGAGCCTGCAAATGCTGCGGAGAGAGAAATACACCTTTGGACCAGACAACTGGTTGTAATCGTCGCATATGAGATTTTCCTGAATGAATAACACTCTATGAGTTCGTTCTATTCCACAGAGGCATTCACAGCCAGGTAACGCAATGCAAACGTAATCCACATCGGGTCATGGTTTCCGGATGGCTGGTCGGACGATGTCCAGCCTGTCTGTTTTGCTGCACAAACACGAAAAAAGGAAGTTTGTTTGGGGGCGGGAATAAATCGCGGGAATAAACCCAGGGGCAGAGGTGTTTTGTGCAATAGAGAGTAAAGAATATGCGACGAGCAGCCTGCATTTCTGCCGCGTAGTTGGGTGACGGCTGCTTGTCACGCGAGGTATTTATGGCGAGAGAAAGTACACAGCAAAAGTTGAGTCGTGTTCGGCCACCGCGTGTGCAGATTACATACGATGTCGAGATCGGCGATGCGATCGAGCTCAAGGAGCTGCCCTTTGTAATAGGGGTGTTGGCTGATTTGACCGGACAGCCGGCAGACCCATTAGCTCCGATGAAAGAGCGTAAATTCGTGGAAATTAACCCAGACAACTTTGATACGGTGCTCGCAAATATGGCGCCACGGCTGGCGTACTCGGCCGACAACACGTTGTCTGATGATCCGAACGCGGGGCAGCTGAATGTTGATTTGAAGTTTGAGTCAATGAATGACTTCTCTCCCGAGCGGGTGGCGCAGCAAGTAGCGCCGCTGCGAGAGCTGCTGGAGCTTCGCACGAAGCTCTCGGATCTTCGGGGAAGTCTGCAGGGCAACGATAAGTTGGACGAGGCCCTATTTGAAGCGGTCACGAACACTGAGCTGCGCGAGAAGCTGCGCTCAGAATTAAAGACGGCGGGAGGGCAGTGATGGCAGAGAAAAAAGCAGCAACCGCAGTAGAAGTGGCGCCTTCCATGGAAGAGCGGGCGTTAGATACACCGTTGCTGGACCAGATCGTTACGGAAGGGCGTTTTAAAGGCGATGAGAGCACGCAGCGCGGACGTGACCTGATTAAGGAGTTTGTCGCGCAAGTGTTGGAGGGCCATGTCACCGTAACCCGTGATACGGAAACATCCATCCAGACCCGTATCGCCCAGATCGATCAGCTGATCTCGAAGCAACTGAATAAGATCCTGCATCACCCATCTTTCCAGAAGCTTGAGGGAACATGGCGTGGCATCAAGTACTTGATGGACCAGAGCGAAACTGGCGTCATGTTGAAGGTCAAGATCTTCAATGCATCGAAGCATGATCTTTTGAAAGATCTGCAGCGCGCACCGGAATTCGACCAGAGCTCGCTGTTCAAGAAAGTCTATGAAGAGGAGTTCGGAGTCTTTGGTGGCGCTCCCTTCGCAGCGATGATAGGAGACTATGAATTCGGCCGAGGTCCTGAAGATATGGACTTGTTGCGGCGCGTGGCTCAGGTGGCGGCATCGGCACATGCTCCGTTTCTTTCAGCGGCGGCGCCCGATCTGCTGAACCTGACGGACTTCACGCAGCTCGGTTTGCCGCGCGACATCGCGAAGATTTTCGATACAACCGAGTACGCAAAGTGGAAGTCATTCCGGCAGTCGGAGGATTCGCGCTATGTGGGACTGACGCTTCCACGTGTGCTATCGCGGCTCCCCTATGGCAAAGAGACGAACCAGGTGGAGGGCTTCGATTTCGAAGAGGATGTCGATGGCTCCGATCACTCGAAGTATTTGTGGAGCAATGCCGCATATTCTCTGGGTGCGCGTCTCACAGATGCGTTCGCCAAGTATGGCTGGTGCGCGGCGATTCGCGGTGTGGAAGGCGGCGGCCTGGTGGAAGACCTTCCGACGCACAACTTTATGACCGACGAGGGCGATGTCGCGCTTAAATGTCCGACCGAAGTACAGATCACAGACCGCCGCGAAAAGGAATTGGCGGACCAGGGCTTGGTGCCGCTGGTGCACTGCAAGGGCACCGATTATGCGGCTTTCTTCAGCGTGCAGTCGGTGAACCGGCCGAAGCTCTTTGACAAGGATGCCGCAAATGCGAATGCACGGCTTTCTGCGCAATTGCCCTACATCTTTGCTATGTCGCGCTTCGCGCACTATCTAAAGGCAATGATGCGGGATAAGATCGGCAGCTTCACCAGCCGGGATGAGTGCCAGAAATTCCTGAACCGCTGGATTGCGAAATATGTTCTTGCCGACGATTCTGCATCGCAGGCCGCCAAGGCGCGTCTGCCTCTGCGCGAAGCGTCGATTCAGGTCTCAGACATACCTGGCAAGCCAGGAGCATACCGCGCTGTGGCTTTTCTTAAGCCGCACTTCCAGTTGGACGAGTTAACCATCTCCCTGCGGCTCGTGGCGGACCTGCCCGAATCTGCCCGCGCAAACTAATGCTGTACAACCACGCATGAATTAAAGAATAGGAGCGAATTATGGCGGAATCATCAAATGGAGTAGATTACTTCCTCAACCTTCAGGGCGCGCAGGGAGAATCGCAGCAGACTAACTTCACCAACCAGGTCAAAGCACTGAGCTGGAATTTCGGTGGCTACTCGGAGAGCACTGTGGGCCGCACTTCGGGTTCGGGCGCAGGCAAAGTCACGATGCAGCCACTCAACGTTGTGTGTGAAATGGATGCGGGCTACACCAAGCTGGCCAGTTTCCTCACGCAGGGCCAGCATCTCTCGCAGGGCACGCTATCAGCGGTAAAGAACGGCTCTAACAATGAAGCGTTTGTCATTATCACCATGACCGAAGTCTTCGTCGCCAAGCTGAATGTTCAGGCTTCGACGCAGGTGCCGGTTGTGAATATTTCGTTGACCTACAAATCCATCAAGACCGAATACAAGAAGCAGAATGATCAGGGCAACCTGGAAACCGCAGGCACCCACACGTACGATGCTTCGACGAATCAGACCAGCTAATGGATACGAGTCTGTCACATTTCCATGCTGGTCGCCTTGCCGAGGCGATTGCAGAGCTTGGCACTCAGTTGCGGAAACAGCCGGCCAGTGTCAAGCTCCGCACATTTCTCTTCGAGCTGCTTTGCTTTTCGGGAGATTTCGACCGCGCAGAAAAGCAGCTCGACGTATTGGCTGAACAAGATGAAAAAGCGCAGATGGGAGCGGTCTTATATCAGAGCCTGCTGCGAGCGCATCGTCAACGCGAAGCAGTTTTTACTGCCGGCATTGAGCCGGCAGATGAGCAGGAGTATCCAATACCGGTTCGCATCAACGGCAAAGATTATGAGGGCTGTGAAGATGAAGACCTTCGTATAGGCTCTTCGATGGAAGTATACGTAAGCGGCAAGTATGTGCAGATTCCTTACCCTGAAATCGAGCAGGTCGAGATAGAAGCGCCTGCAACTCTGCGCAATCTCTTCTGGATACCGGTGAAGATCGCGGTAAAAGAGGGATCTTCGTTTGCCGAAATCGGTTCTCTCGTGCACCTGCCTGCGCTGGCGCCTGCCAGTTGGAAGCATAAGGATGACGCAGTCAAGCTGGGGCGATTGAGCGTAGTTGAGGAAAATGGCAGCGGTCTGCCTGTGCCTTATGGAGCCAAGCTCTTGCTCTGTGGGGAGGAGGAGATTCCGCTGCTTCAGGTGCGAGAGCTTGCTTTTATCAGAGGCTGAAAGGTAAAAGGCTGTGTCTGTTTCGGAATTACTCAATCCGATTAAACCAGAAGCTCCAGCGGGCCAGAGTCTTCGCTACGATCCTGTGTACGACCAGATCGCGGAGGCGCGCTCGGAAGACGACGCGTCTCTTCCGGTCGGTCAGTGGACCAGGCAGACGAAGAAGGCGGATTATCCGAGCGTCGCATCGCTTTCACGCGAAGCGCTGATAACGCGCAGCAAGGATCTTTGGCTGGCGGTTTGGCTGGGAGAGGCGCTCATCAAGGTGAATGGCTTGAGTGCCGTGTCTTCAATCCTTGATCTGCTAATCGGACTACAAGAGCAATTTTGGGAGACGCTTTATCCAGAGATAGAGGACGGTGATCTCG
>Ga0206869_1120_pt1 | contig 15514 bp, 11 predicted proteins | sample Alteio_BWOrgCont_35_FD_152618 | JGI IMG/M metagenome (GOLD analysis project Ga0206869, IMG submission 152618) | Enriched cells from forest soil in Barre Woods Harvard Forest LTER site, Petersham, Massachusetts, United States -... | ecosystem: Environmental > Terrestrial > Soil > Temperate forest >... | reverse complement strand
CACCAAGGGCGCACACACGCTTCGCCCCAAACGCCGCAAAGCAACGCCGACACACACCCCGCGAACCGAAGAACCGCACGCTAAGCACAAACGAACCGACATCCCGCAAGACAGCAAGACAGCAAGGCAGCAAGGCCGCAAGGCCGCAGAAGCGTGGATTGGGCCACTTGGGCGTTGGAGGCGAAGCGTGTGCGCAGCGCTGGTGCTTGAGAGGGGTGTACGACTGCGGGTTAAGTGTTTGGTGGCGCTGCTACGTTCGGGCCAAAAACCTGAAGTGTGCAACGAGGACACTTAAAAATTGGCGGTTTAAAACGCGTTTCTTTGCTTCGTTTCTTTTCGCGTTTGAAAAGAAATGAAGTCCCGCCCCGGACAGGGGCTAACAGTAATAAGCAAGAAAATACTACTTATGCAGAACGACCACGCTAGAAGAAGGACTCAATGTTAGCCCCACACTCGCCGCGAGCAGCACCGCCCAAGACCTAGCCCCACACTCTCCGCGAGCAGCCCCCCTCACCCCCCAAAACCGGAGAAACAAATGATACGCGACCAGGCGGCGTTCGAGCCGGGACCCAACCGAGTCACCCAACCCGGGTTCTGGGCCACCCTCCCACCAAGCTGGAACAGCGACACCGACTCCGATGATTCGCTCGTGTGCTGTCACGTGCGCCAGGAAACCCGCGATGTAAAGAGCTTTTTCTTTCGCGCGCCCAATGAGCGTACATTCGTCTTCGAACCCGGCCAGTTCATCACACTAGAACTGGAAATCGACGGCGAATCGGTCAACCGGTGCTACACAATCTCCTCACCGCCCACACGTCCGCACACCATCAGCATCACAGTGAAGCGCGTCCCCGGCGGCAAGGTGTCAAACTGGCTCCACGACAACCTCCAGGCCGGCGGAAAAATTCGCGTGCTCGGCCCAGCCGGCGAATTTACATGCGCACGCCATCCAGCACGCAAGTTCCTGTTTCTATCGGCGGGATCGGGCATTACGCCTCTCATGTCGATGAGCCGCGCGCACCACGAACTGAGCGAAGATCGCGACATCGTGTTCGTCCACAGCGCACGCACACCCGACGACATCATCTTCGCGCGCGAACTCGATTTGATCGCATCAAATCAAACCAATTTCCGCACCGCGTTCGTATGCGAACGAGTCGGCACCCGGTCAAACTGGCATGGCGTGACAGGCTTCCTGTCGCTGCCGCTGCTCAAGCTGATCGCACCGGACTTCATGGAGCGCGAGATCTTTACCTGCGGCCCCGCACCCTACATGAAGGCCGTCCGCGACTTGCTCGCAGAGGGCGGCTTCGACACCACGCACTATCACGAAGAAAGTTTCTCGTTCGAGACAGTCTCGGAAGTGGCAGCGCAACTCACCACGGCCCATGTCGCCGACGCGCTGAAATCGCCCGGAACGTTCGATGCAACGCGCGAAGCGGCCGCAGGCTTTGCACCCGCCACTGCGCCGGTCGAATCGGAAACTACCTTCAAGGTCAGCTTTGCAAGGAGCAATCGCGAGATCGATTGCGGCAGCGCCCAGCACGTCCTCGACGCGGCCAAGAAAGCCGGTGTACGGCTACCGGCATCATGCACCAAGGGCATGTGCGGTACCTGCAAGGTCAAGCTGCTGTCAGGCGAAGTCCAGATGAAACACGCAGGCGGCATTCGCCAGCGCGAGATCGATCAGGGAATGGTGCTGCTGTGCTGCAGCACGCCCATGACTGACCTGGTCGTCGATAAGTGACCCCTGTCAATCAAGGCCGACAGCGTGGCCGGAACAATCGAGGTCGCTTCCAGACAACTGGGTGTCGAAAAACAACCAGTCGACGCAATTCTGGCCGGTGATTCTTGAAGCTCAACGGCTTGAACCTCAACGGTTTGGACCACGAACTGGAGTAGGACGATGAGACTGGTTAAAAAACTGCTTGTTTTGAGCACCTTGAGTGCTGCGCTGGCTGCAACCAGCGCGGGTGTCGTGGCCGCCGACGCGAAACCGACTATCAAGATCGGCTACGTGGAAGGTTGGGACGATAGCGTGGCAACGTCGAATGTGGCGGCGGACATCATCGAGAAGAAGCTGGGCTATCCCGTGCAACTCGTACCCGTGGCAGCGGGCGTGATGTGGCAAGGCGTGGCGCGCGGCGACCTTGATGCAACGCTGTCGGCATGGTTGCCGGTGACGCACGGCGCGTACTGGGACAACTTCAAGTCGAAGGTGGTCGATCTTGGCCCCAACTTCAACGACGCGAAGATCGGCCTGATCGTGCCGGACAACGTGGACGTGACGAGCCTCGCGGATCTCGAAGCGAAGAAGGATGAGTTCGGCGGCCGGATCGTCGGTATCGATGCAGGCGCAGGCGTGATGTCGAAGACGAGCGAAGCCATCAAGGCATACGGTCTTACCTATCAGTTGATGCCGAGCTCAGGCAGCGCGATGACAGCTGAACTGGCACGTTCGGAAAACGCAAAGAAGCCGATTATCGTGACCGGCTGGAAACCGCACTGGATGTTCGCGAAGTACAAGCTGAAGTTCCTGGAAGATCCGAAGAAGGTGTTCGGCGACGCAGAACACGTGGACAGCGTGATCAATCCGGGACTTGAGACGAAGGCGCCCACGGTGGTCGCATTCCTGAAGAAGTTTCAGTGGAAACCGGGCGAAATCGACAGCGTGATGCTCGCGACGACGAACGGCGCGAAGCCGGCCGCCGCAGCCGATGAATGGGTGACGGCTCACGGTGACCGTGTGGAAAGCTGGACGAAATAAGTCTTTGTTCCAAGAATGAAAAACGCCGCTTTTAAGCGGCGTTTTTCATTTCGTGCGGTGAAGCTCGAGTGACGGCTTTTACAACACGACGGTCCGATCGCCATTGATAAAAACGCGCCGCTCAATAAATGCCTTCACCGCGCGAGCCAGCGTGATGCATTCAACGTCACGTCCTGTAGCCAGCAATCGCTCCGGCTTGTACGAATGATCCACGCGTTCAACCACCTGCTCAATGATCGGTCCTTCGTCAAGATCGTCAGTCACAAAGTGGGCCGTCGCGCCGATCAGTTTTACGCCACGCGTGTGAGCCTGATGATAGGGCTTTGCGCCCTTGAAGCCGGGAAGGAAAGAGTGATGGATGTTGATCGCACGCGCGGCAAGCCTGCGGCTCGTTTCGCCCGAGAGAATCTGCATGTAACGCGCGAGGATCATGAGTTCCGCGCTTGAGCTTTCGAACAGGTCGAGCAGGCGCGCTTCCTGTTGCGGCTTGGTATCGGGCGTGACGGGCAGATGATGAAACGGCAAGCCATGTTGCACCGCGAGCGGTTCGAGATCCCGATGATTCGAAGCAATCCCGACGATATCCATCTTCAGCTCGCCCATGCGCCAGCGAAACAAAAGGTCCGCCAGACAATGTTCGAGCTTCGACACCATGATCAGCACCTTCGGGCGCGCGGCCACATCGTGCATCGCCCATGTCATGGAAAAGCGCTCGGCGATCTGCGTGAATTCGCTCTTTAGCGCCGCGATTTGCAGGGTCTCGTTGTTATTAGCGCCATGAAAAACGCAACGCACGAAGAAGCGCTCGCTAAGGTCATCGTCGTAGACCGTAAGTTCGTCGATATAGCACTGATGCCGGTCGAGGAACGCGACCACGGCTGCTACCTGGCCCGCCGCGCTCGGACAGGCAACCGTCAGCACGAGTTGATGAGGAAGGGTGTCGGCCATGCGTTCTCCACTATGCGAATGACCGCGCCGCGAGGGCGGCGCGTTTCTGATGGGAGTAGACCAAATCGGGCGGGGAGGTGGATAGAAGCTAAACGCCGTGGCGGTGGTATCGGAACGCCAGATCGTTTTAAGCGGCCACTCGGCATTCCGCGAGCAGCCAGTCTCTGAACGCAGCAACGGCCGGCGCGTGGCCGCGCGGCGCGCTGAGCAGATAACCGCCCTCGGTCGTGACGGGGGCGTCGAACAGTTCCACCAGTTGCCCGCTGGCCACCAGTTCGTCGACGAGCGGCGCCCAGCCCAGTGCGACGCCTTGCCCCATGATCGCCGCGTGCGCCACGAAGCCATAACTATTGAACGTGATGCCGCGGTGCGCCGGCGGCGCCGCGAGCCCATGCGCCGAGAACCAGCCGTGCCAGGATAGCCATCGTTCAGGATGGGTGGGCTCGAGGTGCAGCAGGGGCAACTCGGCGAGATCGGCGGGCCTGGACAAGCTGCCGTGTCGCGCGAGAAACGCCGGACTGCACACAGGCGTCACCCGTTCGGGGAACAGCTTGACTGTGCCGCGTCCGGCCGCGTCGTCAGTGACATGGCCAAAGCTGATCACGATATCGGCGGGATCCTGGCTGGCGGCCATTACGTCCTGAGACGTAATGATTTTTACATCGACGCCCGGCATCAGCGCCTTGAACTGCGAAAGGCGCGGCATGAGCCAGTACGTGGCGAAGCCAAAGTCGGTCACCAGCCTCAGCGAGCGCTGTGCCGGCACGGCATGGCGGTCACGAATGTCATTCGTCGCGACACGAATGGTGTCGAGGCTTCGTCGCACCGCTTCGAACAGCAGTGCGCCGTCTGCGGTCAGCGTCACGCCACGATGTCCGCGCTCGAATAGCGCAGTCCCAAGGTTTTCTTCGAGCTGAACCACGCGCTGGCTCACGGCCGGTTGCGTGGAACCGAGTTCACGGGCGGCGGCGGTGAAGCTGGCGAGACGCGCGGCGGACTCGAACATGGACAACGCCTGCATGGGCGGCAAACGATCCTGTCTCGACATAAGACTCCCTTATGAGCTCATAACGTTTTGCTCTCTTCACAGCCGCGAATTTGACGGCAATAGTGCTGCAGGCGTTGCTCATCATGCAGCGCTTCCAGCTTGCGCCGGCCCTTGAAATGCAGCCTTGAATGCACTGGCGCAACACTTCCCGGATTCTATTCGAGCCTCGCTCCAATGCTTAACACAAAACCCAATATCCTTATTCTGATGGCCGATCAAATGACCCCGTTCGCGCTGTCCGCGTATGGCCGTCATGTCACTAAAACCCCGACCATCGACGCGCTGGCCGCGCGCGGCGTGGTATTCGATTCAGCGTACTGCGCGAGTCCTCTCTGTGCCCCGTCGCGCTTTTCGTTGTTGTCGGGCAAATTGCCCTCGGCAATAGGCGCTTACGATAACGCCGCCGAATTTCCCGCGCAAACATTGACATTCGCGCACTACCTGCGGGCCGAGGGTTATCGAACGATTCTCTCCGGCAAGATGCACTTTTGCGGTCCGGATCAGTTGCATGGCTTTGAAGAGCGCTTGACCACCGATATCTATCCCGCCGATTTTGGCTGGACGCCGAACTGGGACGATTTCGAAACGCGCCCCACGTGGTATCACAACATGAGTTCGGTGATCGATGCGGGCCCTTGCGTACGCACGAACCAACTCGATTTCGACGATGAAGTCACCTACACCACGCGCCAAAAGCTTTTCGACATGGCGCGCGAGCGGCAGGCCGGCAAGGACGCGCGGCCGTTCTGCATGGTCGCGTCGCTGACGCATCCTCACGATCCCTATGCGATCCCGCAAAAGTACTGGGACATGTACAACGACGACGAGATCGAGATGCCCGCGTTTCGCGACACCTTGGAAGACGCCGATCCGCATTCAAAGCGCTTGCGCTACGTCTGCGAAACCGACAGGACGCCGCCGACCGACCAGCAGATCCGCAACGCACGTCACGCGTATTACGGTGCGATTTCCTACGTCGATGCGCAGTTCGGCGCGATCCTCGAAGCGCTCGATCAATCTGGCATGGCTGACGACACGATTGTTATCGTGACGTCGGATCATGGGGAGATGCTGGGCGAACGCGGCCTTTGGTACAAGATGACTTTTTTCGAAGGCGGCTGCCGCGTGCCGTTGATCGTGCACGCGCCGGGCAAGTTCGACGCGCGCCATGTGAGCGAGTCGGTATCGCATCTGGACGTGTTGCCGACGCTCGTCGAACTTGGGCGGGGCACGCCGCGCGACCAGTGGCCCGATACGCTCGACGGGCGAAGCCTCGTGCCTCATCTGCTTAACAATGGAAAGGCGCACGACGAAGCCATTGGCGAGTACCTTGCCGAAGGCGCTATTGCGCCGATCGTGATGGTGCGTCGCGGGGACTTCAAGTTCATTCATACGCCGTCGGACCCGGACCAGTTGTTTAACGTCACGGCGGATCCGCTCGAACGGGTTAACTTGGCGGGGCTTCCCGAACACGCGGCGAGAGTCGCCGCGTTTCACGCCGAAGTATCCGCACGCTGGGACCTGAAAGCATTGCGAGAAGAAGTCGTGCAAAGCCAGCGGCGCCGTCAGTTTCATTTCGATGCCACCACGCAGGGCGTTATCCAGTCATGGGACTGGCAACCGTCCGTGGACGCCAGCCAGCGCTACATGCGCAACCACATTGACCTTGACACGCTCGAAGCGATGGCGCGCTTTCCCGCGGTCCCGCGTTAAAGAAAACGCTAGTCAAAAACTAAAACCTCGATTACCCACAGGAAGCCACCATGAAAAAGTCCCCCAGGCACGCGCTTTTGAGCGTAGCTGCACTTTACGCATCGATCCTCACGGCGAGCGCGGCCGAGCCGCAAAGCTGCATGCAGGTCAGAATGGCTAATCCTGGCTGGACCGATATCGACGCCACCAACGCAATGGCCGGCGTCGTGCTGAAGGCGCTTGGCTACCAGCAAAACGTCTCGAACCTTTCTGTGCCCATTACGTACCAGGGTTTGAAGCGCGGCCAGATCGATGCGTTCCTCGGCAACTGGATGCCCGCGCAGGGGCCGCTGGTGAAGCCTTTCGTCGATGAAAAATCGATCGAGGTGGTTCATCCGAACCTAAGCAATGCCAAGTTCACGCTAGCTGTGCCCGACTACGTAGCGGCAGCCGGCGTGCATTCGTTCGCTGACTTGCAGAAGAACTCATCCAGGTTCGACAGCAAGATCTACGGCATCGAACCGGGCGCGCCGGCAAACCAGAACATCCGGAAAATGGTCGACGAGATGGCCTTCGGACTCGATGGCTGGAAGCTCGTCGAATCGAGCGAAACGGGCATGCTTACCCAGGTGGAGCGCGCCGTACGCGATAAAAAATGGATCGTGTTCCTCGCGTGGGAGCCGCACTTGATGAACACGAAATTCCACCTGACCTATCTCGATGGCGGCGACAAGTACTTCGGCCCGAACTATGGCGGCGCGACGGTCAACACGGTGGCTCGCACCGGTTACGCGGAGCAATGCCCGAACGTTGGACGTTTGCTCAAGCAGATGACGTTTAACGTGGATCTCGAGAATGGCGTCATTGCTGAAGTTCTCGACAAGAAGACAAGCGTCGATGCTGCGGCGGCCGAAGCGCTAAAGCGTAACCCCGAACTCGTCAAGAGTTGGCTAGAAGATGTAACGACCGCGACCGGTGGTAACGGCCTTGAAGCAGTGCAAGCTGCACTCGCTACCAAATAACAACGCTGGGTCGCAGGCGGACAGATAAGCGTCGCAAAACGTCGAACCTCGTTAAATATGAACCCGTACTTTTGTATACGCGGGATGCGTATCCGTAGCTGTCCACGGCGCGCACCGGATTGAGATGCTTCAGGTCCAAAGTTGCGCCGGCCGTCTGCATTAAAAAAACTCGGGCACGAGGCGCTGCGCGATTCCACAGGTCGCCGAGCAGCGTGTACTTGCTTCGCCTAACGAAAGCTATAAAACGGGTTCAGGAGAATCAACGATGAAGAAGGGTAATGCCGTAAAGCTGGCAGGCCTTGTATTGAGCGCAAGCGCCGTATCCGCACCTGCGCTGGTCCATGCGCAAAGCAGCGTGACGCTGTACGGCGTGATCGATGGCGGTCTCACCTATGTCAACAACGCGGGTGGTTCGCACCTGTTCGAGTTTGACGATGGCATCTCGTACGCCAACCGGTTTGGCTTCAAGGGTACGGAAGATCTGGGCGGCGGACTGAAGGCCCTCTTCGTACTCGAAAACGGTTTCCACCTCGGCTCCGGCAAGTTTGCACAGGGGGGAGCCGAGTTCGGACGTCAGGCGTATGTGGGCTTGCAGAACCCGTGGGGCACCGTGTCGCTCGGCAACCAGCTCGACATGACCAACGAGTTCGTGGAAGGCTACAACATCTCCTCGTTCGGCAGCGGCTACGCGATCCACCAGGGCGACTTCGACCGCATGAACGGAGACCGCTTGCCGAACGCAGTCAAGTACATGTCACCGGATATCAGTGGCTTGACCTTCGGCGGCATGTATTCGTTCGGCAACGTGGCGGGCGACTTCCACCAGAACAGCGCCTATAGCGTGGGCGCGCACTATGCAAACGGCAATTTCACGGTGGGTACGGCATACACGCGCCTGAATAACCCGAACGGCATCTACGCGTTTGACCCCTATGCAATGATCGGTACGAAGACATTCCTCGGCCAGACCGTTGCAACGGTCAATCCGGCGACGGGTGCGGTGACCGACCTCTATGCCAATACTCCGTTCAACGTGGACAGCCAGCGCGCATTCGCCATCGGCACGTCGTACACGATCGGCGACCTGTTCCTGGCGGGCAACTACACCTACACGAATATCCGGGGCTTCGGGCAATCGGCACATATGCAAGTGGGTGAAGGTGGCGCGTCGTATAACTTCACGCCGGCGCTCGCGTTGTATGGCGGCTACCAGTTCACGTCCTTTGAAGGTAACAAGTGGAACCAGGGCTCGCTCGGGCTTCACTATCTCCTGTCCAAGCGCACCGATGTCTACGTGTCGGGCGACTATCTGCGCGCATCGAATGGCGTGAACGCTGTGATCGGTTATAGCTTCACACCGTCCCTGTCGAGCACGCAAAGCGATGTTCGCATCGGCATGCGGCACTCGTTCTAAGCGCGGTCAATGTGTCGCGATGGCTTCCTGAACGGGTGCCGTCGCGCGCGGTGAATGTCGATCCTGTCGCGGGCTTGCGCCAAAGCGTACGCGATAGGTCCGCGAAAAATGCGAAGGCGATTCGAAGCCGCACGCCACACATACCGTGGTGATGGACATATCGGTTTGTTGAAGCAACTCTCGCGCGCGAACAAGGCGCAGCCCGAGATAGAAATGCGTCGGCGTATCCTTGAGCGCGGAACTAAAGAGCCGTTCCAGTTGACGCCGCGTCACCCCGATTTCTTCCGCGAGTGCATCGGGCGCAAGCGGTTCCTCCATGTTCTGTTCCATGAGCCCGATCACCTGGATCAGCTTGCGGTTATGGATGCCGTAGCGAGCGGCGATCTGCATGCGCTGATGATCCGAGCGCTGTCGAATGCGGCTCAGCACAAACTGCTCGGACACCTGCGCCGCGAGGTCGGGGCCGTGCTTGCGGGCGATCAGGTCGAGCATCAGGTCGATGGACGCCGTGCCGCCCGCGCACGTGATGCGCCGCGCGTCGATTTCGAACAGCTCCTGGCTGACTTCAAGCGACGGATAGCGCTCCTGGAATGCCGACGACGCTTCCCAGTGCAGTGTCACGCGCTCGTGCCTCAGAAGGCCCGCCTCGGCCAGCACGAAGCTTCCTGTATCGATGCCCCCGAGCGTCGCGCCGGCGCGATCCAGTCGCCGCAGCCAGTCGCCGATTTCGCGCGTATAGCAGCTCAACGGATTGAAGCCGGCCACGACGATGACATTGTCGGCCGATTGCACGTCGGTGAGCGCGCTTTCCGCATTGAGCGAAATGCCGTTGCTGGCGCAGACCGGGCCGCCATCGACACTCAGGATATGCCATCGGTACAGCGCGCCGCGAAAGCGATTGGCCACCCGCAGCGGTTCGATTGCCGACATGAAGCCGATCGATGAGAACTCGGGCAGCAGCAGGAAATAGAAGTCTTCGGTGGCGGGCATGGCATGGCGAGGAGGGGCGGTCAAACGGACGCTTAACTTACCAAGCTGAAAAGGACCGGGCAATAGGGCGTGTCCCGTGTGCGGTGGGCGTTGACGTCCTGTGTGCTGTCGTGGGCGAGCGTGACGGTCTGCTTGACCAGCCAGACGATATCGCTGGTCAGCGCGGCCATCTGTGCATTGGTGAGGGCAGTACCGATCGTCAGGTTGAAGGCTTGCGCCACCTGCACGCCGCCGTTTAACAGCGCTTCGTATTCGGCTTCGTTGTTCGTGTAGTCGCCGATAAACCGCTGCCCCGTCAGACTCAGCACTTGCTGCGCGACCAGTTGCTGCTCATAGAAGCCATCGCCAATACGCTTGATGACCGTGTCCGGGCTCTGATTCAACGCGCGAATCATGCTGTCGCTCGATATCCACGTCCTGAAGTTCGCATACGCCGGATCGGTTTCGATCAGGTAGTGACTACCTGGATCACTCTGCGTCCGATACAGCGCGTTGTTCGGCAGGCGCAAGGGCGGCGTCATCGTACGGATGACTTCGCCGCCGAGGTTTGCAGTCGGGCCGGCGCTAACCGGCGACGCGGTGGCCGCGCCGGCAACTGGCGTGTTTAATGCGCCAGTTGCCGGTGCATTGACCGTACTCGCACCCGGCGCATAAATCGTCCCCGCCGTGCCACCCGCAACGCTCACGCCATCAATACCCGTTGCGTTGTCCACGCCATTTAACGTTGCCCCCTGCGCCGTGGCTTTAGCCGTGTGTGCCTTCATGTTGAAGACGGTAAGTTGATCATCACGCCAGCATGAACCAATCTACACAAGCAACGAACCCGGCTGCAGCCGGGTTCGTTGTTACTGAGACTTGTCTTGATCGTCGTCTTTAACTTTGTAGCTCTCCCGCGCTTTCTTGTAGGAGTTGTCGAACGGCTTGATCTTCAGCATGTGGGCGCGGCTCGTAAAGCCGCCGACTGCCATAGTGACGAAGCCGATTAAGAATAGCGCAAGCCTGGCCCAGCGCGGAAACGCCTCAATCCCGAGTCCTGCAAATAGCAACGCGACTCCCGCCACAAACATTGCGATCCTCAACCAACCAGCAAAGTTACCATCCTCCAGGACTTTCATTTCCCCCCCGTGCTGGGCTCAATAATTTGATTCCAATGTGAATTGATCCAGTTCCCTATGCTTTGGGACGCTGACTTGCCGTTCAAGAATTCTACGGTCTCGTTGATAGCCGGTGACGCGAGCGGAATTCGATCGCTTGCAACGTGGGCGCCCAATCCAAAGACACTTCCAATGGTGTATTGACCAACGTTAGGCCGAGCTACTTGCTCCACCCCGCCCGCAATCCAGCTCGCTACCGTTGCGGCAAACGCAGCAGTAGTAAACCCAGGCGAATAAGGCGATGGAATCGCAGCAGCAGCAGCCGTGACCGCACCAAAGCGCCCAGCCGCCATTGACACAGACGCAGCCGAATCCGCCAACTGATCCCGCGTCATAGGGTTGACCGTCGTATTCACAACGCCGCAATCGCCGCGCGGACAAACACTCCCCGCCATTCCCGACGAACCGTACTGCGGCCCGATCTGCGGTTGCGTAGGCGAAGCGATGTAGCTGGTCACCACAGGTACGCCTCCACCCGCTGAAGCATAGTTCTTCACGATATAAGCCTGAAGCTGCGGATCGACCGCCGCAGTTGTCTGAGTCAGAATCGACTTGCCGTCGGCGGTCTGACCTGCGCCCAGCCATCCTGCACCAGCGTCGCTTGGCAGTTGACCAATCAGTGTCGCTGCCGCACCGCTCTCAACCGTGCCATTCACCGTCGCGCCCATTAGCCGCATCTGATCTTCAATCTGCGCCTCCGTGTACTTGCCACCGCTCTTCTGTGCGATCTGCTGCGCAAGCGTCTTTTCCTCGGGGTGCAGCTCACGATTAAACCGGTCCACGTTGTACGCCGCGAAGGCCCCAGCATCGCCGCCACCTACCGCCGCTCCCGCACCCGTGGCAATCACATTCGCCACGATGTTACCGAGCGCTCTATCCATATCCGAATTGCCGGTCGGACTGGCGTTGGCGATTGAATCGCTCAGTGAATTGAGCTTGTCCGCATTGATCGACGCAACACCGGCTCCCGCCGCCGAGCCTGCCGCACTTGCTACTCCACCGCCTAAGCCACCTACCAGCGCCGCCCCTGCGGCCTGCATTTCCGCCCTTGAGGAACCTCCCTCCTTCCACGCGTCCATACCGGCCTCGTCGCCACGGGTTTGCGCCTCGTCGTACTTTGATTTCGCGTAGTCACCAATGCGCCGTGCGACTGCTTCACCTGCCGCGCTGGCGGCAGACATCATGTCCGATTGCTTATCAAGCAAGTTGTTCAGGTCCGGCGTTTTGTTGACCGTACCATTTGTGTTCGACGTGTCGCGGCTCAGGCTCGCTGTGTTTTGCGTCTGGTTCGCCGCGTCCGTCACGTTGATCGTGCCTGCGCTGATCGCGCTTCTTGTCGTTGCGCTGTCGTTGCCGCTGTCGTCCTGGCTGAGCGTCGGCGCGATGCCGCCTGTATTGCTGCCCGATGTACTGCCGTGGGTGGCGTAGGTGTTGCCACCGTTGCCCGTCGATGCACCCGCGCCGATGCCACTCGATTTCGCATCGTAATTCGATTGGTTCTGGATATCGGAGAAGGTGAGGGTGCCGGTCGTCAGGGAGTTTTTGTCAGACGTGGCATCGCTGGCGATCACTGCGCCTTTGAGGTCAGTTCTGCCCTTGACGTCAATCGCAAAGCCATCCGTTCCTGCATGAATCCCAGACTGTTCCGTGACCCCTGCGTAGTTGCCGCTGGCGCTACCACTGCTGTGGCTGACGCTCGCACTACCACCGCCCTGGCTGATCGCAAATCCCCCACCCGTGCTTTCCTGCTTCGCGGCGCTTTTCATCGTGTCCTGCAAGCTCGCAATGTTCAGGTTTCCGCCCACGTCCATTGATACGCTCTTCCCATTCACATTCGCGCCAATGATATTCGTGTCTCCACCGCTAACAATAGTCGCCGAGTTCGCCGCCGTCACATGCGTGTTGTTCTGCATGGCGGCGTCGCTGTTGCCATCGCCGTGTGCCTTGGACATCGCGGCTGACACACAAAAGCCCTGCGTGCCATACGATATTCCCACGCTCCCGCTGCTCGACTCGTTGCTGCTGCGCGTTGAATCAGTATCGGTTGTGTTGATGAGGTTGACCTGGTTCTTCGCCGCCAGGATCACGTCGTTCGCGTTCACGTTCGATCCCGCAATCGTCACGTTGCCGCTTCCTGGCGCGTTGTTTCCGGTCGCAACAAATGCAGCCGTTCCACCTGCACTGATGGTGGAACCCCGGTTCGTTATGGAGTCCTCGGTGAATGTGTCCTTGCTGTGGCTGCTGCCATAACTGAGTTCGATTTTACCTTCCGGCTTCTTGCCGTCGGCAACGTCGCCTAGTGCGCGGCCTGCTGCACCATAAGCATCGATCGCGCCGCTCGCCGCTGCCATGCCGTGCAAAGCCGCTGCGCGATCATCCTGGCTGAGACTCGCGCCACGCGCCTGGTCCACCGTGTTCGACAGCGCATCGAGCACCGGCGCCTTGAGCGCAAGGGTAAAACCGCTCTTGCTCACCTCATGCGTCTCGTCACCATGAGCGGTACTCGCGGCCGCATCGATCATCACGTTCGCCCCTGTACCCGTGACGTTCTGCGCGGCAATCAAGCCGCTACCCGTCACGTGCAAGTCCGCACCCGCCGACAGGTTCACGCTGCCGTTGGTGCTGCCGATCAGGCTGCCGTTCTGCAGCACGGCACTGTCGTTCGCCGTGTCTTTCTGGTCTACCTTGCCATACGAGATTTCGATGCCTCCCGAGCTGCCTAAACCCGACTTCTTCTGTTCCTGGAATGTGCTGCTCTCGCTCATATCTTGCGTGGTGTTGATGGTGAGATCGTTATCCGCCGCGAGCGTCACATCGTGCGTGGCGGCAATAGTCGAACCGCTGATCGTCATGTCGTGACCGGCGATGCCCGTGACGGTATCGCCCGATACAGTCGAGCCGTTTGCAATCACCTGATGCGAACTGGCTGCATCGGTCGTCGTCTCTTTCGAGAGGAAACCCGAGTGCTGGTTATGCGACCAACTCTGTGCATCGTGCGTTTCGCTCACGCTGCCAACGGTCACATCGCCTGTCGATATCAATGCAACTCCACCCGTATCCGCGGTCACCGTCGAGCCAAGAATCGCCAGGTTGCCGCTACCGTTCTGCCCCGCTGCAAGCGTCACGTTGCCGCCTCATACCGACTGTTGACCAATACCGACTCAGTGAAGGCGTCGATATGGCAAACGCTAATCTTAAGTCAAGCTTGACCGTTACCGAAAGCTTTATGGCCAGCGAGAGCGCTACTTGATGGATCGGCTAATCGCCGCACCGAGCACCTCTCAGGCAACGGCCCATCCCGCGTATCCGGCTTATGGGCCGATGGCTTGAGCAGGCTGGCTTTAAACCCGATAGCCGTGTCTGTGTTCACGTTGAAGACGGCAAGTTGATCATCACGCCAGCATGAACCAAGCTCCACAAACAACAAACCCGGCCACGGCCGGGTTCGTTGTTTAAGCGAAGATGTTTTTGAGTACCACGTACACGATAAAACCCATTAGCAAGGTGAGTGCGCACCACCCAACGATCTTTTGGGCCCGCGTTTTAGGTGCTGATCCAGGTATGCCAACCATAATTACCATCCAATCCCAGTCTTACCCTGATCGTAGGCGTTTCCGCCACCAATGCCGCCAATGTTGGTGTTCTTCCCAGCACTAATTCCACCACCAACCCCCATGATTGTTGCTGTTCCATTTCCTGGCGAATACATTATTCCTCCACCAAGCACGCCATAGGCACCGGTCACACCGCCTGCATATCCTCCAGCGAAGTTGTTCACCTGTCCCGGTCGAACAGTAGTTTGATTAAGCCATCCAGCAGTAATACTGGCTGAGGCTTGAACAGGATTAGGGAGCGCCATGTTCACGCCTGTACCGAAGAACGAATTCCCATCGCGCGTGAACGTCCCCCATGCACTGCCCACGAAGTAATCAACCTGGAAGTTCACGAAGTCCGGCGCTCTCAAGAGTCCCGGATTGGACCCGGTTGTCGTAGCCTGATACGCCAGGCCGCTACCCTGCGCGCCGTTCACGATATACGACTGCAAGTCAGGATCAGCTGGACCGAGACTCTGTGCCCAGACTTGCTGCCCAGCCTTGTTCACGCCGTAGGGCTGCCATTCTGTACCGTCCTGCGGCTGCGCTCCGGTCGCCACACGCACACCACCCGATTCAGTCTGACCATTCGCCGTCAGGTTCATTTGCGCCATTTGATCTTCGATCTGCGCCGGGGTGTATTTTCCTGCGCTCTCATCTGCCAGTTTCTTTGCTAACGTCTGCTCTTTGGCTTTGCTGTCCTCATGCAACGATCGATTGTACAAATCCACATTACCCGCTTCGAACGCGCCAGCATTTCCAGCAACGTAGCCAGCGCCCGTTGCGACCGCGTTCGCGACGATGTTGCCAAGCGCCTTGTCGATCTCGGCGTTTCCGGTCGGACTCGCGCCCGCTATCGCGTCACTCAGGCCGTTCAACTTACCCG
>Ga0206869_1119_pt1 | contig 15537 bp, 10 predicted proteins | sample Alteio_BWOrgCont_35_FD_152618 | JGI IMG/M metagenome (GOLD analysis project Ga0206869, IMG submission 152618) | Enriched cells from forest soil in Barre Woods Harvard Forest LTER site, Petersham, Massachusetts, United States -... | ecosystem: Environmental > Terrestrial > Soil > Temperate forest >... | reverse complement strand
TTGCACATAATATAAAGCCAACAAATACGGTATAAAATAACACAGTTAATAATATCGTTTGCATCCACGGTGTAGTTAATTGCAGCACATCTAAAGGAAGCATTTTTTGATAAAGAAAAAACAATCCAAAAATCATTATAAGAGTTACGATCCCGCCATATAAAAATGGAATATCTTTTTCTGTGCGTAAACGCACTGTGGTTTTGTGAAAATCTTTAATGACCGATTGAGTAAGATGGATACTTTGCAATAAAGGTTTGATTAAATGTCTAAGTGTCAATAGGCCTGCAACTAACATGGCACCGATTCCCACATAGCGAATTTTATTTCCCCATAAATCATGAGCAAGTGTGATAGCTTGCGTATTGACAGTAATCAATTCCGGATAGATTTGAGAAAATAAAGGAATGAGTATGAACCAGCTGATCATTGCTCCGATGAAAATACTCATAGCTAATTCGACACCGATTAGATAGCCTGCTCCAATCAAAGCAGGTGAAAATCCTAAACCAAATCCTACTAAAATAGATTTTGGTTTTATCCACACTTCCCATGCACTTGCTAATAACTTAACTCCGCTTTGTAAAAATTCAAGTAAACCACCCACCAATCCACCAAAGAGAATATCTTTTAATCCTGTTTTTTCATAATCAGATACTTTTAATAATTCAGCGATGGCACGTCCTTCTGGAAATGGTAATTGTTGATTACGCATTAAAATGCGGCGCAATGGAATGGAAAACATCACACCTAAAATACCGCCAACTAAAGCAATAAAGAAGTTTTGCCAATAACTAAACGAAGTCCAATAATGAATGATGATCAATGCAGGCACGGTGTATACGATACCACCTGCTACTGCTTCACCTGCTGATGCGGCTGTTTGCACTAAATTATTTTCTAAGATATTCGAAGATTTAAAAAAACGTAATATACCCATAGAAATGATGGCGGCAGGAATAGAGGCGGAAGTCAGAATACCAATTTTTAATGCTAAATAAGCATTTGATATCGCTAGCACAACACTTAATATAATCGCTAAGATGACGACACGAAAAGTGATTTCTGGTAATTGAACGTCTGCTGCAATATAGCTCTTCATCTGTATTCCTTTATTAAACTTGTTACATCAATACATCCAGTCTTTTGATCTAACTGCAAAATACTATCCGGATCATGAACATTTGCAAGTAGATTTGGTGGATTGTCTAAAAAAATCGTCTTGTCATTCAAATGAATAGTTAATTCTGTTAAATCTCAGTAAGTTAGCATTGCTTGAGTCCCCAAGATAAAGACTATTTAGTAGGTTATAATATAGTAAATAACTTAATATTTTATAAATATAAATGATCTTTTGAAAACGAAGGTTTTAAGTCGTGAGGTAGCTTGAAGTTGATATTCACTGAAGGGAACTTATGACAAAACTAAAAGCATTAAATTATAAATGTCTACGGTTAACGACATCCGTTCCTCAATTTACATTTAAAACAACTAAAGATATTAAAACTTTAACTGGTTTCTTTGGTCAAGACAGAGCAATAGAAGCAATCAAATTTGGCATTGGTATTAAAAGTGATGGTTATAATTTATTTGCGATGGGGCCTTTAGGAACTGGCAAACGCTCGCTTATTAAAAACATATTAAAATCGATTGCTGGTAAAACCAAACCACCTTCTGATTGGTGTTACGTTCACAACTTTCGTGTACCTGAAAAACCGATTGCACTGCGTTTGGTAGCAGGTGATGGCTATAAGTTCCAGCAAGATATGAAGTCATTTGTCAGTGAAATGGGAATTAATATTCTCACAATTTTAGAAAGTGATCATTACCGAGCTAAGTTGACGCAGATTAGTAAATATTACGATAGAAAAAGAAAATCAATATCAAGCAATAACGCGTTATATATTGATAAAACACCTAAACTGTATAAGCTACAACATATTAAAGAAACTAAATTACAACGCAAAGTGGTTATTTCAGCTGTTAAACCCTCCATCAAAAAATTAAAACGTCGGTATGCTAAATATAAATCGGTCGTTAATTATCTAACCGCGGTTTATAACGATATCGTTAAACATGTTGCGGATTTCATTAATCAAGACGAGAAAACTAATTTATTTTCATTCTCACTAGAAAATCCTGTTCTTACTAAATACAAAATTAATTTGATTGTCGATAATCGAAAATTAAAAAGTGTGCCCATTATTTTTGAAGAATCTCCCACTTACTCTAACTTAATATGTCGTATAGAACATGACACCATCCTCGGTGGCTTAATCACTAATTTCGGATTAATTAAACCAGGCAGCCTTCATCGTGCAAATGGTGGTTACTTAATCATTGAAGTACGAAAGATTTTAAATAACCCTGAGGCATGGGAAGCTTTAAAAAGTTCACTATACGCACGTAAAATTGATATCAAGCCTGTAGAAGATCATGCTAATTACATTAAACCAATCTCTTTGGAACCGATGCAAATTCCATTAAATGTGAAAGTTATTTTAACTGGCGACAGAAGAACTTATTACGATTTATGCGAAACTGATCCTGACTTTTTAGAATTATTTAAAGTACCTGTTGATTTTGACGAAGAAATAAAACGCACCCGATCTAATATTCAATTGTATGCCAAACTTATTGCGACCGTTATAAAACGTAATGACTTATTACCATTTAATGTAAGAGCAGTAGCCGAAATTATTGATTATGGTTCGCGTTTAGTTGAGGATAATAGTAAATTATCCACTCGCATTCGTGACATTGAAGATTTAATTCTTGAATCACACTATTGGGCTAAATCAATGCACACGAGATTAGTGAATTCTGCTCACGTAAAACTTGCAATGAATAAGCAAGAATATCGTATGAATAGATCAAGTCAATTATATCTTGAAGATATCAAACGCAAATTCATTATTATTAATACAACCGGAAAAGCCATTGGACAAGTGAATTGTCTATCAGTGAGGCGTGTTGGTGATTATGCTTTTGGACATCCAACGCGAGTCACGGCAAGAGTTTATCAAGGTAAGGGCAAGTTCATTGATATCCAACGGGATATCAAAATGGCAGGCCCATTACATTCTAAAGCAGGTATGATCATCTCAAATTTTCTTGCGAGTTATTTCAACCATGAACAACCATTTAATCTCACTGCAAGCATTGCGTTTGAACAAATCTATGTTTGGACAGATGGTGATAGTGCATCTGTTGGCGAATTATGCGCCCTACTTTCTGCCCTTGCTAACGTACCCATTTATCAAAATCTTGCGATCACTGGTTCTATTGATCAATATGGTGTTGTGCAAGCAATTGGTGGTGTGAATGAAAAAATCGAAGGCTTTTTTGATGTCTGTAAGGCTAAAGGTTTAAGCGGTCATCAAGGTGTCATCATTCCTGCTGTCAATATTAAAAATTTAATGTTGCGTGAAGATATTGTTGAAGCAGCTAAAAACAAGCAATTTTTTATTTACCCTATTAATACATTAGAAGAAGCCATCACACATTTAACAGGCATAGAAGCGGGTAAGAGAAATAAGAAAGGTTTGTTTCCTAAACATTCTTTGTTTGAACTCATTGAAGCACGTCTGCAAAAATTTACCAAAACAGCTAGCTAGAAATCGTGAACGACACTGAAAGTATCGTTCACGATGAATAAGGTCGTTATACTTTTTCATTTCTATCTACATATCGCATACCACAATGTCCGCCAAAGCTACTGGCAAAAGCACTGAGAAAGAATAAACAAAAGACGATGTAGGTACTGATCACAAGCGCTTTTTCAGATGTGGTGTGAGCGACGGTCGCACCCATATTAGCTGCAGCACCTGGCGTCACAACTGGCGTGCCCGAAATAAAGTGAGTGTAATATACAACGTATTTAGCCATGTATTCAGCGAGTATGACCATGATGATTAACGCAACACACCATGCTAAGAAGCCGTATAAAGCACCTAAATGACGTTTTGTACAATGGCGATTGCCTAAGTAACCAGCCAAATATCCAGCTGCAAACATCGATACGACAATACCGAGTGCTGTCGCGATTAAACCAGAAAATGCAAGCGTTTCGATACCGTCACTATTGGTCGTATAAGCAGTTAAACCAATTGCAGCGCTAAATAAATTAAGTAAAAAGCCGAAGCCAACTGCCGCTAAAGCACCTGCTATAACAGGTTGCCATCTAAAACATTTACAATCAAAAGAATGCATATGATTAGATTGATGCGACATCTGGTTTGGTTGATTATGCATGCTGATATCTCCCTATAAGATTAACTATAAGATTAAAACGCGTGAGCAATTAAATAGATTACAACAAGTAAGCCAAGTGGAACGCCGAGCAGATAAGCAATGACATATTTCACCATGTTTTGATCTCCTTAATAAAATCCCTTTTGAAAAGTATAGCACTGAAGTAGAAAAATAAGTAAATCTATTCATCATGTTGAAACATAATGAAGATGATATAATCAATTCTGACATGAATATAAAGGAGTATATTTTTATGCTTTATTGGGCACTTGTGTTTTTTATTATATCGATCATTGCTGGGGTCTTAGGGTTTTCTAGCGTTGCAGTTGTTAGCGCTTCAATTGCAAAAATCTTTTTTGTATTCTTCTTATGTATTTTCTTGTTACTCCTTTTAGGTGTTGGCATCGGTATTGATTGAGCATTTAACGAATGAGGCCGTATTTGAAGTCATTCAATTACTGGCCTCTTTCAATGTTTAGTCATTCGTGTTGATCAAAAAGAACCATACATCCATTTTCAGCCATCAAATGTAACTTATTGAAATATTTTCAGTTAATATTTTAACGAGCTTTTTTTTATCACTTAATCGCACTATTTAAGATTTCTATAATCATTTCATATTAGAATAATGTGCATATAATTAGCTATATATAAAACGAGGTTAGGATGCAAAGCAGTAGAATCATCAATCCACAGTTAGCACAGCTCTTATCACAGAAAGATGTGTTATTAAACAAAGGATCATCATCCCCAAACTTTATATCTGGAACTAAAGATCTAGCGACTGACTTTATCGTATTGGGAATAGAATTAAAAGAAGCTGATTTTTTACAAAATATTGAAGATATTAAAGAATGTTATGAATCTGCCATAGCGTTGTCACAAAAGATTGAAGACCGGAATGGTAGTCTGACTATGATGATAATTAACACTTATATTAACTTATCTGACTTGATTCTTACCCGTGATCATGCAATCAACCAACACAATTTCAAACTTATCAAGAATTACATTTCTTCAGTTTGTAAACTCTTAGAAAATCATAACGCTCTTTCTCATTTTATCTCAATAAATGAATTTCCAATTTTTCACAAAATTATGAATTCATTAAGCATACTCACAGATGAGTTGTCCGATTTTGACAATAAAATCAGTATTGATTGTTACATGGATATTTCAAAAATTTATCATGATGCAATGACACTAGAAGTCGACACACCAATTGTAATGAATGAAATTCTAAAAATTAACGATAAAATCATGTTATGTTTAAATGATCAGGTCGAATCAGTCACTAATGAAAATCAATCCTACCAAACTATTTTGTCAGACATTCTGGAATTATCTAAAACGACTGTATGCACTGACAAGCAGACTAAGGACGACGATATCTTTCACCCGAATACCTATTTACTAGTATGCAACAAATTAACTTCTAAGAGCGAAACGATACAGACGCCAAATGCTTACTTAGAAAGCGCGTTTGTGTTAAGTGCAACATTAAGTCAACTTGGTATCCTCTTTGAAACTCAAAATCGTCATTTATCTAATACCTGTTTAAATCTAGCGATCAATATTTACAATAATATTATTGCTCGCGATTTAACTGGCTTTTCTGCTTATAAAAAATGTAGCGAGTTTGATCATGTAATCGACTACGGTATACCAAATTTAACACGAAACAAACTCGCAGCCGCTCTTAAGAAGCTGCAAGTTCTATACATACAAATTGCGTTATTAGATGTTGAGCAGGAAAACCAATCTCATCAAACAATTCTGAATCATTGTGAACAGCGTTTCAAATTGATTGTAGATGCTATCATGATTATCGATCATGACATGGTTAAAATGTTTGTTAAATCTAGTTATTTAAATCTGCAGGCAAAAAATTTGAATTATTTACTCGATAGCATCACTCCATTATTAGAACAATTAACCCTTAAACAAACTTCTGAATTTCTTGAAAAAGATAATCTTTGCATGCCAAAACATGGTATTAACCAAAATGAGGTTAGAACACTCTTTTATCTAGAAGATGTTGATGATGTGAAAAGACATTTATTTACTTTATTTAAATCGAATAAAATCGCTAATGATGCCAACGTCAATCCGGAAGTTGAAATAAATAGTTCTCGCCGCACCACTTAATGAACCTAATATCGCGTGACACCAGTATCATAAAATAAGAGCGGACATACTGAGTACTCCGAGTAATCACGAGCAAGGACTTCGTGATCTACTTGAGAACATTGGTATGCACAATATTGGCAATCATGTTTTGTGCTATTGCAGATATCTAAACAGTCAGCACGGTAACTCGCATAAGAAAAAGTAGAAGTCATGAAGAGTACAATGATAAGTAGACTGTGCTTGAGTTTCATTCGACTGTGTCCTTACCTACGATTGAGATATTATATCATTTCTTTAAGGACAAGCATCTAGCTTTTGAGGTACGAAGTGAAGTGCGAACTTAAGCCTTAAGTTCGCACTTTGCAAAAGAACTTATCTTCTCGACAAGTGCATAATGAGCGATATGATGAACAATACAATAAAAATGAAAAATAAAATTTTAGCGATACCAGCGGCTTGCGCGGCAACGCCACCAAAACCCAATACCCCAGCAATTAAAGCGATGATAAGAAAAATGACGACCCAATTTAACATATCAGTCCCTTAATAGAATGAGTAAATTGATGTAGTTTATTTACCTAGCAAAATAAAAATCCCAGCGACCAGGGCAAGGATACCGCTCACGATTGGTGGTATTGCAAGGCTAGGTATTAACATCGTTAGTCCGATTAAAATAAGGTAGATGGCAAGAAGAATGAAACCAATATTAGTAATAAATTTCATAATTTAGTCCTTTAAAATATTAAATCCTCGTTGAGTATAAACCGAATTCATTGAAAGATGCGAATGGTATGATGACTTATGCTAGGCATATCATTGTACAATACCACTTATTAAATATAATGTTTGTGCTGTTATTGAACATCCGCTCACCCTGAGGAGGCGCGTTTTTTGCGCCGTCTCGAAGGGTTCATTCAAACTTTTTGGAAACCCTTCGAGACGGCGCAAAAAACGCGCCTCCTCAGGGTGAGCGGAATTAACTCGGGCACGGGCACGAAAAAGCAGCGCAGTGCATTTACTCAACATCATTAAATAAGTTATCATCAGCCCATGCAAAAACGTCGCCCTACACTTCAGCAACTCCCCATAGATTGTCTGGTTCGCGGAAAATACCAGCCAAGGCAACACTTTGATCCTGAAAAATTACAAGAATTAGCTGATTCTATTAAAACAACGGGTGGTTTATTACAACCTATTGTCGTGCGTCCCGGAAAAGATAAAACCTTCGAAATTATCGCAGGAGAAAGACGTTGGCGCGCCGCCCAATTAGCAGGACTTGATGATGTCAGTTGTTTAGTGTGTGAATACTCCGACGATCAAGCGTTACAAGCAGCGATCATCGAAAATATCAGCCGCACCGATTTAAATCCAATTGAAGAAGCACAAGCATATCAACGCCTCATTGATGAATTCCATTATTTACACGAAGAAGTTGCCGCATCCGTTGGTAAATCACGCACTGCGATTACGAATTCATTAAGACTTTTGAAACTTGATAAACACGTACAACAACTTTTAATTACCGGACAATTATCTGAAGGTCACGGAAAAATTTTAGCGGGTTTAGCGATACATCAGCAACGTGAGCTTGCAGAAAAAGCACAACAAAAAGGTTGGAATGTCCGCAAGATGGAATTAGAAGCAAAGAAATTACAACAACCTGAGAACGTTGGAAATCGTTATAGCGATGCGAATGTGACACATTTAGAGACTTCGCTTTCAGAGCATTTGGGCAATCGCACGAATATTGAATATGAAGAGCGTGGTGGTGGTTATTTGAAAATAAGATTTAATAATGTAGATGAGCTTGAAGGGCATCTACAAAAGATTGGATTTAAGAGTGAATGAATTTATCTCTTTTTCATTTTTATTTTACTGATAACGATAATAAATTTCCTCCCATGTCACTGTAGGATTCACAGGATATTGATGACGTAAAATGTTAAATCTGGATATTTTGCCTGATTTATCATACTCAATAACAAATACCGAATCAAAATCATCGTCTGCCCATGGTTCTAGTTCATCTTTCACACCTAAAGCTTCTGCCAGTTCAATAATTTTAGTATGTCGCCAACAAATTAATACTGATTTATTATCAAATTTCTTATCTTGCAAAATATACTTCGCAAGTTTTTCATATTGATCGTGTTGGTAAGGGTGCATAATATTAAAAACGGTATCAGGATGTCGCACAGCTAGAATATTTATCAGGGGGCCAACCGTTTGCAATTCTCTGATAGATGCGTCCTTACCTTTGGGTTTGCCAGCAAAGACAAAATCTGGCTCGCCGAAATAATTCAGATAATAAAAAGAAAATTTTATTGCGCGAACATATCCCTTAGCAGAAATAGCAGGGCCGGTAAACTTTTGTTGTAACTTGTCTGCATGCCTAACTAAAACAATTTTATGAGGTATTGCATAGACATTGCTTAGCATCAGAACATTTAGGATTAATAACAAGTATAATTTCTTCACCTCACAACATCCTGTAAAATAGATTGCTCAAATCAAATCTCATACGAAGTTTAATCTGTGTTTAGCTTTCAAGGCAAGTATTTCTTTAATATCACAGATATTATTGTGGGAAATATTTTAAATTAAGTGACCGATCTCTATGAATCAAACATTTCTTTTATTGAATATTTTTTATTTTCATGTCGCTTATTAATACCATCAATTTTCGTCTGTACCTGCAATGCAAGACTCCCAAGTTCCGTATCTTTAGAATGCTTCTCTTGTTCGCGAAGTACAGATTCTTTTACAGCTCCTCGCATTTTTATAATTTCATTTTTTAATTCTACCAACTCATCTCTATCCAAATCATCATCAACAAGTTTATGATTTGTCTTATTTATAAAATCATCAACTTTAATTTTTGAAGTTGATTCTATCTGTATAGTAGAAACACTATTTGCAAGCGAAGTGATTTTACGTTTAAGTAAATTATAAACATCGGTAGCTGTCTTAATCATTGTGGATTTTGATTCAGCTGGCTGTGCTTCCAATATTTCGCCTTGTTTTAATCGCTCCATTTGATTATTTATCTTATTGTATCTTTCACTCAGCTTGATCTTGTTTTCATGTGTTATTCCTTCTCCATTCATTTCTTTTTCTATTTTAACTTTTAAGAATGGCCAATCTTTCGTCATATATAGATTATTAGGTTCTACCACAAAACCTTTATTTCTTTCAATCCAACCTTCCGTGTTATCTAGTAATTCATTGAGCTTTTTAAATTTATTTGCGGTAATGCCTTCAGAAATTTGTGTACCCAAACTTGTTTTTTGAGTAGTTGAAGATGAAGAACCTACAATATTTTCTACTTTGTTAATGGTAGTATCTTTCATTCCAAGGGTTGCTGAATCAAGTTCACCGAAATCTAAATCTGGGGAAATGGGTGCATCAGGTTGATCTAATTTGAAATTGGAATCCTTTAATTCCGCCTCAGGAACTGGAATTTTTTCATTCTCATCTCGTTCTGAATATTTTTCTTTAATTTCAATCAAAATTTTAAGAGTATTTCCAACTCTATTAAGAAGTTCTGATTGTTGTGTTTTTGTTATATTATTACTAACTTCGATTTTCTTTTGAATTTCTTTCAATTGATCTGCAGATGTATTTACAAAATTTAGACTAACTCCACTTAAATAACCCATCTTCTCTGCAGATTCTTCCAGAGGAATTATTTGTTGTTCTATTTGATATATACGATTATGAAGCCTATCGTACGAGTCTCCTACCACCTTATGGTAAACACCTTTGACGGCGTTTTCTAATGCGCTACCGGAAGCTTTAACAGCATAACCTTCGTTTGGAACATTTTCTATGGCGCTAGTTTGCGGCATTGAGGATGGTTCATTTTCTTTAGCTTCTGCAGGTTCAATGGCCTTTGCCAGATTAGCAAATGATTCCTTCATACTTAATACTTTATTTTTATAATCATTTAATAAATCGTTACGAACATCATCATATGCAAAATGATTGTTATATTTTTCTAACGCCTTCTCGACTTCATCTACAGTATCATGCGCATTCGACATGGCTTTGCTAATGACGACAGAATTATTATTGTATAATTCTGCTACTTTATTTAGTTTCGATTTTAACGAATCAATAAGTTCCTCATCACTACCACCAACCGCCGCAGTCTCAAGTGAAGCAACATCATCAGCTAGCTTTCTCATAACTACTATTTGTTTCTGCTTTTTCAAAGGAACAGTATCTTCATTGATTTTTTTCAATATATCTTCTTCAGTAGCATTTTTTGCAATAGTGTCAGCAGATATCTTATCTGCTTCATCTTCGGTGAGATGTTTTCCATCTAAACGAGATTGGAAGTTTGGATTATTAACGTAAGTTGTCGAGAGGTTATGAACAGCATCCACCACTTTTAATATCGGCATTGCAAGATTTTTCAATTGATCTTCGAATTGATTTTTTTGTTCAGGTGACTTTTCAGCATTATTTAATTTATTTTTCTCATTATTTAATTTATTTTTCTCAACCAATTTTGTCATATGTCCTAAGTGTTTACCGATATAAGGTATTACGACCTTTCCTTTTGACTCTTGCATTTGTACATGTTTGCCTTGTTCTAAGCCTTGTGCATCGAATATATTTCTCAATTCAGTAAGCTTTTTATAAGACTCGGGAGATAACAGTGGAATTTTCTTTTCATCTGTTTCTTTAAGTAAGCGAATAACAGGTACTGCATTAATGCCAGACAACACGGCGCAAGCTGCATTACAATCTATAACTTTGCTTTCATACGCTAGATAATATGCAACATCAATCCACTTTTGCATTTCTAAACTAATTCTAGAAAGATTATTATCCTTTAAAATGTTGTCAACAACTAGTTTATTTACTTTATTGAAGTTTTGAATAGGAGCTGCGAGTTCATTTTTAAAATTATTTTTAATATCTCCTTTTAATCCTTCATAAGTCACCTGAGTAAGACTATGAAGATCCATTGCAACTAAGTCACTTGCAAGTGCTTCAACTTCAGCTTGATTGTCATTTCTTAACATGAATCCTCTCCTCAGCCTGTCATTTTTTATTTTGCGATCTTATATTTCACTTAATTTTAGTATAGACGGGATTGTGTTAAAAAATCCTTATCACTTACAAATAATTTAATGAATAAAAATTATTATAAAAATCTATGAGATATAGAACGATAATGCTTCGTATTGCCTGCAATCAGCATCTCTTGTATGATCACTTGACAGGTATGTACTAACTACTGCAACAGGAACGCATATGCGAGCAAAAATTCGTGAGATAATAAACTCCTCCAAGGACACCATTAATTTAGGAGAATTAAACATTTCAGACGAGGAAATTGAAGAAATTGCAACGCTTATTGTGAATACAAAACCCGATACAAAAGAGATTTTTTTAAACTCTAACCTTCTGGATAACGAAGGCGCACAAACCTTAGCAACGCAATTTCAAACGTTAAAGCATTTAACTATATTAGACTTGCAATCGAATCATATTGATATTGAAGGTGCTAAAGCCATATATTCACTTCTTAAAATCAATCCTAAACTTAATATCCTATTTCGTGACAATAATATTCAAGATGTCGAAGTAATAGATCATATTAAAAATTCGTATACCCACTCCAAAAAAAATATGTAGATATAGGGCGTGTCACTAAATTTGCACCCTGTTATCGATGAGCAGAATTCCCTGCAGTAACCTATAATTTAAAAAAAGAGACTCACTTATATGGGATATTTTCATGTAGTTACAATAGATTAATATTCCAAGGGGAATTATGGCAGTTGTCATAGATAAAATTGTGAATATCCAAGATATTGTTGTGTATGGAAATCCTCCTCCGGGAATTAGGAAAATTATATTATTGCCGGAAGGTGCTTCTTTACCTCAACAAATAGACCAAACAACTCTGATTTTACAAAAAAAGGAAAATGAACTTTTAATCCATTCTCATGTGAGTAATGAAATAAAAGTAAACTCTATTCCTATAACTGAGGTAAAGGCTCAAACTTTTTTAAAACAACTGACTGAAGCAGGTGGAGTGGTAGAAACTGATAATGATGATTTAAACAAGTTATTACCGAAGTCTGCATTGCCGCCAGAGACTAAACCTGGCATAGGGGAAATGTACTTAGAACATGGAGAAAATGGCGGATTAAAAGCTAGTTATACAGTAGGTAGTCAAGTCATAACGAAAATACTCGATATCACCATTGATCCTCAACAAGAATTGACGCAAGAAATAATAAACGGATTAAAGTCGCAAATATTGAGTGAAGCGTCAAAGCAAGGCTATCTGTCGCAAAATAAGGTCTTGGTAAATGGAATAAAACAAAGGTTTGGTTGTACGCAACGTTATCCTACAGGAGAATGTAATTATGTGGGGGATGTTAGTACACAACAAGAAAGACTTTATCAGAGTATTGAAACTCTGGTTGCTCGTGCTGCCTCGCAACATAAAAAAAAATTACTGTACTGATGATGGAACGTTAAAGCCAGAGCATAGTAATGACATCACTCGACTAGTAACGAATGAATTTATGTTCTACACCAAAGTTCCTCTTAGTATGGAAGAGTTTGGCAAGTTTCAGCAAAAACTTTATGACTTAGCTGCAGCGCAGCCTGAAAATTTGCATCTCGTGTTAGGTTCATTTGCGGTGAGAACTCCCGATAATAAGGTGATGAATGTCGTACCACATATTGAATGCGGCAGTTCTCCTAAAATCAATTTTATTGTCAAGAACTATCCTTCAGATGTTGACCCTACTTATAGTGAGGTAGTCGATGGAGAAAGAAAAATCCTCCTTAATTTTGATAAAGAGAAAGGAGATAATCCTGAATCCTACGAGATAGTATTAAATGGACAATCACATAAACTTTCCTTTAATAATATATTTGAATGCCAGGCCTTTGGGGGAGGAAAGTTTTATTCTTGTGTAGACATTTGTTCTGATTTTTCACGCGGGGTAGCAAAAGAAAACCTAATAGCTAAGTTGCGATCTGAAGGAAAAGCGGAAGAATTAGATTCGATACAAGTGACCCACATTGTGACTTCGAATCCTATTCCACTGAAAGGAAAGGAAGCCCAAACATTAGCCCCCATCACTCATGCTGATCCAGCAAGTTCGCACATTACTGCAAAACAAGGCATTACAAACACTAATAAAGAAACAATCTCTTCACTAGGTTTTGGAACAGAATTGAATGTTACTGTTACTCAGTCTGCGCCTTGTGCCCTATTACCGAATGCGGTAAAAGAAGCAGTGATACGTCCTGAGACTAAGCCAAAACCGGTCCAAACCAGTAATGAACCATTAAATGTCAACATAGAGAATTTTATACATAAAGATTTACAGAAAGATAAGGGAACTATAAATTCTAGCGAGTATGCAGCGATAGTGGCTGCCGAATTAAAACAAATGAATTTGGATTTATTTGCAGCAGTTGATTTAGAAGAATTAAAACGGGAATTAAAAGGAGAAAAGAAAGCAGAATTAAAAGCGGAAAAAAAAGCAGCGCTTGCGAATGAGACAGATCCTAAGAAAAGAAAAACGATAGAGGATGATTATGCTACAAAGATAGCGGCTATTGTACCTCTGAATTTAGATAAATTAAAGAAACTGCCAAAGAACTGTACTCTGTTAACGAACGTGATTGTTGTGGATATCTTACATGCTACGTCACAGAAACATCAAAAAAATATATATGAGTTCTACGTGGATGTAATGAAAAATAGTTTCGAATTGGGAGATATTGAAACTGCGGCAGCGATAGCAAATGCGCTCCAAGCAGGCCCTATAGATAGACTAAAATATTTGAAAAGTGAAGCATCAGGCAAGTTATTGGGCGAGATCGAGCGTGTCGGATACCTTAAAGGGACAGAATTGGAAAGCTTCACGACCAAACTGCAAAAACAAGGGATTGCAGTGGTTCATAGAATGGCCCCTACAATGGGTGCGTTAGCTAATTTAGCCGGGATTATGGTTTATAAAGATAATTCAAGTAAAAAAACAGACAATATCGATTGGGACGCTACTGATAAGCAGCAAGCTGAAGGAGTAGGCCCTATTATTGACAAATTAATTGAACTAGATAAAAAGAATAAAACAGTAGATCAACATAAAGATAACAATAGGAAAACTAATTTCTCTCAAAAAATGGATGTGCACCAAGATGTCTCAGAAAATGATTTGTATAAAATATCTGGAAATATTTTAGAGAGAGGTGCTACTGAGCCAGATTTTTCAAAAGCGCCTGCTTATTCTTCTCCTCTGATGTCTCCTCTTACGGAAGAAAAGACATTCATCAAATCTGCTTACAATGTTTTAAAAGCTATGGTTAAAAAATTTTCTGCGGGCCTACGGAATGCAACTTATAAAACTTATAACAAGCGTATTTCTAATTCCCAAGATGGCAATGAACTAGATAAAGGACAAATAAAATCTGATGAAGGTTTATTAAAAGCTGAACCTCAAGTTGCAACGCAATCGAAACTGAGGACTAGTGACAAGGTAATAGGAAACGCCGATGGTCAACCACCACAACAAGAAATCCCGTTCATGTCTTCCGTTACGCCAGAGCAGTATAAAGAAGCGGTGGAAAAGAGAAACAAACAAGCTGAAATACGAAGTACGGGAGAAAGGGCAACCGCAAGAATAATCAATCCTGAACATCACAATAAGCATGACGGGAATGGTGTGGCAGAACTGCAAGGTCTTATTAAAAAAGCACTCGAAAAATGTTACGAATTAAAACAAGATCCTCGTATGCAGGACACATTAGAAAAATTAAGGGCTATTAATGTTGATGTGGAAGTAACGTTACTTCAAAAGGAGCATCCAGTTAATGTGCGGGAAGTAGTTGAGCAGCTAAAACCATTGTTTGCATTAGTAAAGACGGTCCAGGATGAAAATAAAGATAAAATGAAAAATATTGAAGGTGATAAAGAAGAAAACGATACCTATCGAAGATCATAAATCAGGTTGCACACTTCCACACATTCCCACCACCCAAAATCCTGTCTATAATACCCCTCTTCCTTCTGGACAGGATTCAAGGACTTATGAAAGGCATTATCTTAGCCGGCGGCTTAGGCACGCGACTTTACCCATCCACACGTTTAATCAGTAAACAACTTCTCCC
>Ga0206869_1118_pt1 | contig 15647 bp, 15 predicted proteins | sample Alteio_BWOrgCont_35_FD_152618 | JGI IMG/M metagenome (GOLD analysis project Ga0206869, IMG submission 152618) | Enriched cells from forest soil in Barre Woods Harvard Forest LTER site, Petersham, Massachusetts, United States -... | ecosystem: Environmental > Terrestrial > Soil > Temperate forest >... | reverse complement strand
ATTGCAGTCCTTGGCTCGAATGGCCAACTCGGAAGTGACGTGTGCGCAGCTTTTATTCAAAATGGCGATGACGTGGTGCCCCTCACGCACTCTGATGTGGAGTTGACGTCAGGACCTTCCGTAGAGTCGGCTCTGTCAGCCGCGAATCCGGAATTCATTGTCAATACGGCCGCGATGCATCACGTAGAGAAATGCGAAGCCGATCCCGTGGCGGCCTTTACCGCCAATGCGGTTGGCGCCCGGAATGTTGCCGACTGGGCAAAGCAGGCTGGTGCAACGGTCGCATACATGAGTACGGATTACGTCTTTGACGGCAAGAAAGAATCTCCGTATGTAGAGAGCGATGTTGCATTTCCCTTGAATGCTTATGGCATTACCAAGCTCGCTGGGGAGAACTACACTGCCGCAACGTGCCCGAAACACTTTGTGCTGCGTGTCTCGGCCATATACGGTCTTCAGCCATGCCGGGCCAAGGGCGGACTCAATTTTGTCGAATTGATGTTGAAACTATCTCGCGAACGCGACAAGCTACGCGTTGTCGACGATGAATTCGTGACGCCGACGTCTACTGTACAGATCGCACAGCAGCTGGTAGCGCTCAGTCGGGCGAAGAATTATGGGCTCTATCACGGCACGGCGGAGGGTAGCTGTTCATGGTACGAGTTTGCTTGCGAGATTTTTCGTGCCACTGGAACAACTGTCCGTCTGGAGAAGGCGGATCCCGGAGAGTTTCCGGCAAAGGTACAGCGCCCCAAGTACTCCGTTTTGGAAAATGGCGCTCTTAAGGCTGCCCGATTGAACGTATTCACCGACTGGCGCCAGGGCTTAACTGATTACCTTCAGGCTCGCGCGCAGGTAGAGGTGGCTGCAACGTAGACGCGTAGAGAAGACTTGTGACGATAGGGAATGATAAGTATTGCGACGTTGCCATTGTAGAGGCTGGGATCGTTGGTCTCGCGGTTGAACTACAACTCATCCGCAAATATCCAAGTATCGGAGTCATCTTCTCGGTCGTCGAGACCTGCCGCCGGCTCGACATGCCCATCCGCAACTACCTCGCCAACACCCTGCCCGATCTTCGCAACCTTTCCATACAGACACTCGTCGAACTTACGGCCGCCACCTACGCCACCCATCCAGCAAAGTAGCCTGCCTGCAGCATGCAGCCGCTGTCAACCGCGTGCTTGGCCGGATGGGTACGCTCTGATCGTAGCGCAGCAGAGTGAACTGAGTACGCAGCAGGAGAAGCTGCTCAGCCGCGATAGCGAGATCGAACATCTGAAGCTGGTCATCGCTACACGCTCGAACCACACCAACAGTCACAGATGCGAAGATGAAGCCCATGCGGCGACCGTTGCCCGAGCACCTGCCGCGCGAAGTGCACACGCATTTACCTCAACAAGACAGCTGCTCCCATTGCTGCGGCGAACTGCGCAAACTGAGTGAAGACGTCTCCGAGATGCTGGAGTACGCTATGGCCTGTTGGCGTATCTTCGAGAGGCAGGCGTGACCGCCGATACCTTGCAAGGGTTACCCACTTCCTCTCCTCGGAAAGTGCCGACCTGCGATTCGCGCTGAGCACAGCGTTTCGATTACCAGACACACTTCGTCGATGTCTGGAGTCTGGATTGGGTTCTCGGAACGCTGTCTGCTCGCATCCATAAAGATTCGTCCTCGCTGGTTTTGGTTAGTGTCCTTTTCCAGCGAGGGCGATACCTTGATCCGAATAATCCGTACGCTCGCGTATACATTCACCCGACTCTGAAGCTGTATCTCCAAGGATTGAAGGATGGATCCGGTCGCGCTGAGTTCTCGTACGATCAGCAGGGCGATCTCGTCGCCATTGGGGGTGTGAAGATTGCGCTGAACAACGCACTTCCTGTGTTCAACTCGGTGGCTCCGACTGCGGGTCAGGTTGTCGCAGTAGCGGGCGACGCGAAGCGTGGTCTTAACTACCTTGACGGTGGCACATACGTACACCTGATCACGGAGCGTTTCCTGCCTGATGCGCTCGTCGCCGCTGCTGTGGTCGAGCATCGTCTTGCTGTCCAGCGGTGGTGTGGCTGGATCGCTGAAAAATCTGGTTCTGGCTGCAAGCTGAGAACTGAATAACTGATCGATCGAGAGGCGCATTCTGTGCGCCTTTCTTCAATTTGAGGAGATTAATGATGGCAATGAATGAATTATCCAAGGTTCGCGTCTATGTTGAAGCATACGAAAAGGCCCTCGCGGAAGCTGATGGCAGCGAACTATACCGAGAGATTTACGCTCGCTTGTCGGCGCATATCGCTGTTGGAGACGATCACGAGAACTATTGGTTGTTTAGAATAGCCGACCAAGTTCACGATCAGGTAAGCCGAGCGGCAAAGCTGCGCCCAGCTTCAAAACTGGCAACTCGCCGAATCTGCAAATCTGACTTTAATAACACACAGAAGGGCTGATCTCTTTCGAGAGGTTGGCCCTTTCTTTTTTGGAGAACAAATTATGACAAATAACAACTCATACAAACGTTGTGCGGTAAAGACTGCACCAACTCGCGTGGCAATCGACAGTTCTACTGCGAGAAGCATTACAGACGAAAACTCAGACGCGGCAGCATCAACACAGTCAACAAACGTGGGAGGAAGCCAGCAGCTTGATTACTGTCACCCCTACTCTCAAACGGCGAAAGTTCTTTGGCAAGGCTGGCTCCCTTGATAAAACATTGTCAGCGACTCCTCTTGGGATTGAGCAAGCTGGTTTCCATGCGTTTAGGCACTTCAACGTGTCACTCATGGATGCTTTGCACGTTCCGCTCAAGACGATTCAGGAAAGAATTGGGCACGCGTTGACGGGCAACTTCACGCTCGACGTGTATGGAGGGAAACCTGACTTCGCCAGAAACATTGAGGCAGGTAGACGGGCAGGAGCAAGATTCAGACGGCAGTCGCGTCTTTGAAGACTGACTGTAACTGCTGCTTAACTGCTGACGACTCTCAAGCTGCAAACTTGGAAGCCGCCTAAATTGTTGATTCTAATTGGTTGCGGGGGCTGGATTTGAACCAGCGACCTTTGGGTTATGAGCCCAACAAATTAACGTTAAGTCCCATTGATTTCAATACCCTTAGCTCATACCAAAGCCTCAAAAAGCCATCAAATTCACCTAGTTTTGGACCCTAGTTGGACCCTAATTCAATCGGTTCAATTGAACGCCTCTTCCACACGCTTGGCAGCGAATAATCTCATGCGATGTATCCCGAACTGTATTGGATCCCATTACAATGTAATATCAAGAATATGGTTTCCACTCGCACTTCCCGCGTCTATACCATTAGCCTTCCGCCCGAGCTGGCACAGAAAGCCGAGGCCCTCGCCAAGCGCGACAGCCGGACGATGAGCGAGCTCTTCCGCGAAGCCTTCCGCAGCTATTACGCACAGCAGGCGCGCAGAACTCTGGAGGAGATCGGCGAATATGCGGCCGCCCGCAATCCCGGCTACACCGAAGCCGATGTGCCGCGTCTCATCAAAGAGGTGCGCTCTGGGAAGTCTATTCGTCGACGGAACCGCAACTCACAGTGATCGTTGTTTTGGATACGAACGTCTGGATCTCGGCCCTCCAATTCGCGAAGCATCGTGGGACGCCGACGCGAGCGCTCGAAAAGGCCATGATCGAAGACGTCATTGCAACTTGCACTGAAATCGAAATGGAAATACACCGGGTGCTGACTGAGAAATTCTCCTGGGAAGCCACTCGCGCGCACGCTGCACTGGAATCGGTTCTGGCGCGTTCGATTCGCGTAGAACTCCGAGGAATAGTGAAGGAGTGCCGCGACCCAAAGGATGACATGTTTCTGGAGTGCGCCATGCGTGCAAAGGCTGATCTCCTCATCGCTGGCGACAAAGACCTACTCGTTCTCGGTTCTTACAAAGGGACTCGCATCGTGACACCTACGGATTATGTAGTTGGTACGTTCTAGCCCCCAACCGCATTGTCGGACGTATGCTGGTGAGGACCCGTGAACGCTCGTATTTGATGGAAAGTGCAAACGGGTCGCGGAGCGTCCTCCGAATCGGACGCGCCCGCTCAGATGGTGGATCGCTCGACAGGCTTTTGCGATAGGGCGCAATTCCTGAAATCGATCAACTGGGAACTAAAAAACGCTGAACGAGAACCGACTACACGGAGAAGTGCTTCCAACATTGCTCGCTGATCTGTCAAGTGTCCGGAAAGCCGACGTCCATGTAAGTTGAGTAGGGCCTCCGGCCCGCGAAATTCCATGAAAATCGCTTTGATCCAAGTAATAATCGAGAACGGCTGGGAGTGGCGAGATCGAAATGACAGTGGAGCTGCTAAAGCCGAATGTAAGTTTGATCGGGAGCGTGCGTGATCGAGCGAATAAATGGTGCGTTGTCTCTCCCCTGTGGGAGCGGCGATAGCCCGAGACCCAGGTTAATGTAAGCCCGGCACGTTCTCCATTCCCGCCAGGAGGAAGCCTATGCCTTATAGGATGGCGGGAATCGATGTCCATGAGAAGCGACTGGCCATAGTTGTGGCTGACGCCGAAGCCGAAGACCACTATCAATTTGAGCGACGCTGGTACGGCAGTAACCCTGAACAGTTGCGCGTGCTGTCGGAATGGCTCGTCGAGCAGCAGGTCGAGGAAGTGGTAATGGAATCGACCGCGCAATACTGGAAGCCTGTCTGGGAAGTGCAGGAGCGATCATGGAAGGCGATTTGTCAGAGTCGGGAAGGTGCAGGCCGGATGTCACTGCATCTGGCGCAAGCCTTGTCTAATCGTGGGCGGCGCGGGCGCAAGTCTGATTTTCGAGACGCCGAACGTTTGGTAAAGCGGCTCGTATCAGAGGAGCTAGTCTTGAGCTTCGTGCCCGATGCCGAACAACGCCTGTGGCGAACACTAACCCGCACAAGGTATCAACGGACGCGTGACAAGGTTCGTCTGCAGAACCAGCTGGAGGCACTGCTGGAAGAAGCCCATATCAAATTGTCCAGTTTGGTTTCAGATCTGTTGGGTGCCAGTGCACGTCGTATGCTCAAGGCGCTAGCGGACGGATAAATCGATCCTGCGGCTCTGGCCGCCTTGGCCGATCAGCGCTTGCGCGCCACGTCGGCGCAACTGCATGACGCGCTGGGTGCCTGTACGGAGATCAACCCGGTCTATCGTCGGCTGGTTAAGATGACGCTTGACGACTTGCAATTCGTCGAGCAGCAGATCAGTCAATTGGACCAGGAGATCGCGAGTCTGCTCCAGCGGAACCAGGATGCAGTCGAGAGGCTTGCGGTAGTCCCGGGGCTGGGAGTGGATTCGGCGCAACAGATTATCGCCGAAGTGGGTGCCAAAGCAGCTACCTTCGCCTCCGCCAAAAAGCTCTCCTCGTGGGTAGGAGCATGCCCAGGAAAGGAAGAGAGCGCGGGTGTGAACCGCAGCCGGCACTCGCCGAAGGGCAACCGCCAGATGCGCCGTATTCTCAATCAAGCTGCGAATGCTGCAGTCAAACGCAAGGGGAGCATCTTCGAGATCGTGTACCGTCGTCTCGTTCCACGCCTGGGACATAACAAAACAATCGGGGTCGTTGCGAATCGCCTCTGCCATTTAATCTGGATAATTTTGCATAACGGCGTTCGGTATGAAGAACGCGGCCCTGCAGTGTCGAAACAGTCCCAACAACGCCATACGGCAGGAATGATCCGGAAACTCAGAATGCTTCGCTACCGAGTCGAATCTATAGGAGATCCTGCCTGACAAACGCGATTGTCGACCCAGTCACCTGTCAAGCGGAGGCACGGGTGTCCCGGGCACGCTAGAGAGAGCGTGCAAGTCATCACTTCCAGGATGCTCAATAGCTCTCATTATGCCGAAGCGTTCTCGCTCGACTTAAAGTCCCGTTTCGGCCTAGAATTTGAACGTCTCAAGATAGCAATCTGGCTGTACCGCCTTTGGGCGATAGGCTGCTATGCGAAAATCAGAACTTCACCTTATTAGCGAGAACGGAGACACGGTTACGCCAGAGATTGCGGGAGCCGTAGAGGCGGCATACCATTGGGCCGTGTCCGTGTTTCCCAGTATGGATACTGCGCTTCTTGCCAATGCGGCCGAGCGCTTGGCCAGGGACATGGAGGCCAATAAAGGGGAGCTGGAATCGCCACGACGTTACGCTTACGCGGCCATGCACGGTAAAGTTCGTGACCTGCAAAAATCCAGAGCCGCGAACGAATCTACAATGCCCTTGCATGAACTCGATCGACTTGGGGTAGCTGCGATATCGTTTCAAGACGATATAGAACGGTCGATATTGTTCCAGCAGCTTCGAACGAAATTGAGCGATCGCGATCGGTTTATATTGATGCTCCTTACCGAACTTGACGCAGGGCCCCAAAATATAGCCCGTGTGCTGGGAATTAGCACCGAAGCTGCCACAAAGGCGATTCAGCGGGTTCGGCAGCGGCTTGCAGCATGTCTTGATACCGCCGAAAGATGCTCTAAAGAGAAACGTGCTGAGATATCCGCTTCGAAAGGTCTCACTAGAGAATGGATCTAATTAGGCAGTTCTTTTTAGAGGCTTTCCCCAATCCTCAACGTATTGATTGCCCCGGGGAAGAGATAATCATGGCCCTTGCAGGAGAGGAACTCCCACCGGATCATCCGGCGTGCTTGCACGTTGCCTCCTGCTCGGAATGTTTTGCCGAGTTTACTGGATGCATTCTAGAGCTAGAAAAATCCAAAGATTCGAATATCGTCAAATCTCAAGATCCTCCCCCCCACAGAGGCCCAAATTGGTCCGAAATTGCCTCGGCTGTGGGCGAAGAAGACCTTCTCTCAGTCGCGGTACAGCGATTGCGCGAACGTATCGCCTTATATCGTCGGAGGAGAGAAAAGCAAGGCACCTAGAGTTTAGCGCGTCTACTTCTTAACCCGGCTCTTCGCTTGGCAATTCTTGCCAACTCTGGCTGATTTCCTCTCGATCTGGATCAAAGTCGACCACTTGGCACGGTTCGAGAAGCCCAACGTGCGACAGGCGGACAAACTTCGCTCTTTATATTCTAAGAATGAACAATTTAGGCTCTATACAACGCGACTCAACGCCGCGTTTAGGAGCCTCTTATGAAAAAGCTGTCTCTTGGATTGATCATAGCGATTTCACTCACCACATCTCCGGTTTGGGCGTCCATACATGGGGGGACTAACCCGAAGCCGGGCAGGCTAGTAGGAACAGCTGAGAAGACTCTACCGATGAGCATGAAGAATCGAATCCCTGTATGCGTTGCGACCGGAGGATCGATTATCAGTCGATAGATTTAGACTGGATGCTCAAGGTGGGCTTAGGATTAGGAAACGATCTTAGTCTCGGAGCAGATGAACCTTTCGACTCTAGAAAATCTAACTTGGGCATCGGGTTTCGCCTTGAACCTCGCTTTACTGCTCGTTCTTATCATCAAAGAACGATGGAGGAAATTTCCTTTTTTTGCGACATGGATAGGTTTTCAGGTTTTACTAACGATTACGCTGTTCGCACTATACCGCCTCGGAGATAATGCCCTCTACAGCAAGGTTTACTGGTCGACAGGTGCAATCGATTTCCTGCTGCAACTTTGCATTATTGTGGAGATGTCACGCATAGTTCTGCGACCTGCAGGGGTGTGGATATACAGCACGCGTAAGCGATTTACATTACTTGCTGTATCGGGGACATTACTTGCCATTGGCGCGACGTTCATCCTCCATCCTGAAGCCCATACCTCATTAGAGGTGTGGGAAATGCGGGCCGATCTCTTCACGAGCCTGATGTTTGTAGAGGTCTTTCTTGCCATGATGGGGACCGCAAATAAATTGGGCCTTCGTTGGAGCACGCACGTTGTGAGGCTAGGGCAAGGCCTACTCGCGTGGGCGACGGTAGCGGTTGTTGTGGATGCTCTGCATACTCTATTGGGCCACTATCGTTGGTTTAGTGCGCTCGAAGATGTCAGAAGTATTGTTTGGGTGGTCGCTGCAATCTATTGGATTTTCGGCTTTTGGAAGCCAGAACGCGAGGCTAGCACGCCACCGAGGAACGCCGAGAAATATCTGGTTGATCTTCATGAACAAGTTCAGTACGATCTTGCCAGAACTGAAGGGTCTCATTTGCGCGGACGAGAATAATCCCTATGCTGCCTTCATTCTTATTTTGCTCTTTCGTTGTTATTGTTCTAGGCCGTATTGTCTACACGGACGCTGTCATGCGCCGTCTCCTTCGATGCGATTGGAACGAGTTGATCGGAAAGCTGGAAACTATACCCCAAATGGAAGTCGCGAGGATTGGGGACGATTATCTCAATCCGAGATCGAATCAGATTGAAATTGAACCAGCTGATATCTGGACCGCCATAGGCGGCTTAGAGGGTGTCCGCCGAATGCGACGCAATGCACGCGTACTCATTGCACTTGCGGCACACGCACAACGCTGGAATTTCACCGAAAGCGTCATTGTCATGGAACGGATGCGTCGCGACGCGATGCAGCTACAGCGAGCGACTCTACAAATCACCCTGAGAACGTGTCTTCATTTGGGATCTCTTCGGGTTCCCTTCCATCTGCACGAGTCGACCAGTTCGTATTATCTAATGACAAAGCGACTGTTGACGCTTTATCAGAATAGCCACTCAGGTCTTTATCCTCGTCTGGTTGTTGCGCTGCAGGGCACGAATCCGCAGACCACCACAGCCGCATAGTTTCATTCCTCTCTAAGAGTATGCATTGGCTGTGCTAGCGCTGCCTTCATGATCGGAATCGCGCAAGCCACATAGGCGAGCCCAATCAGCAGCAGGCACGAAATTACTGTTTGTGGGAACACCCTTCCAGTACTCCCGATCCAGTGTGCAATCAACCGATGTAGTGACCAGCTTAGTACAACGCCCCCTAACATCCCGACAAGAATGCTCAGTGTAAATCGCCCAAGCATGTGCTTCGCGATATCACCACGTCGCGCACCAAGCGCGAGCCGAATCGCAAATTGTTTTTTTTGCTGCTGGACTGTGTAAGAAACAACGCTATAAATACCTATGCCGGCCAGTAGAAGTGCGAGGATCGAGAACGCGGTCGCCAACGCTGCGACTAATCGAGCCTTGGCGAATTCAGGTTGTTGCGCAATGCGCTCTCTCATGGACACGACGGGAGAGGAAACTTGCTGGGTTGCGTCGATCTCCGCGATTCGGCGGCGTATGGTCGGTTCGACTAGTAACGGATCCGCCTGTGACCGAACGAATAACTGTATCCAGTCAATCATGTACACCGAGTAAGGGAGGTATATCTGGGGCTTAGTGGGTTCGTCCAATCCATTATTCCGTGCATCGGCTACAACCCCGATGATGGGTGCCCAACCCGTGCTCTCGCTTGCTGCCAGCGTATCGGGAGGGCGGCTTTTGAGATCTGGCAAGCGGATCGATCGACCTAGCGCATCGTTACCTCGAAGGACTCGTTTAACAAATGCACGATTCACTATTGCGAGCCTGTCATCGCGATTCACTTCTGCGTCTTGCCAAATACGGCCTTCGACTAGCGAAATACGCAGGGTGTGAAAGTACTCCGCGTCCACAAAATTGACGTTGCAAAGCTCGAGTTCTTGCCCCACTTGACCAAGCACCTCCACTTTGAAATCCCAATCACTGTAAGGGGGGCCGATGACGCCGAGCGAACTTGAGATGACTCCCGGAATTTCGCTGACCCCGTCGCGCAATTGGCGTAGGTAGGTCGCGCGCTTCTCCGATACATCATACGAATTGACATGAATTGGAATTGAGAAATCAGCGAGGTGGTCGGGATCATAACCCAGAGGGACCGCCAGCAACGCACGGTAATTGTCGATGGCTGTAGCGGTTGTGGTAACCAAGACTATCGAGAGCGCAATTTGTATGGAAACCAGGATCAGATATGTCACCTGCATCCAGATGGTAGGGCCTGCAACCTGCAAGCCGGAATGCAGGAGTTGACGAAGATCGGTCCTTGCCGCTTGGAATGCCGGCAGGAGCGCAATCGTTAAGCACGTTGAGAGTGCGAGGGCGGCGCTCAACAGAAACACACGCGCATCGAGCGGCACATGTAGCCCGTTTGGGAAAAGTTGCCAAGGCAAAAAAGCCGTGACAATGGGTAAGGTTCGCCAAGAAATTACTAAGCCGATCAATGTCCCAAATAAGCTGATCAGCGTAGCTTCCGTGAGTGATTGCCGTGCGATTTTCCCTACGGTCGCTCCTAGCGCCATCCTTAAAGCGAATTCCTGTTGCCGAGAAGCTCCATGGGCCAGAAGGAGAATAGAGACATTCAAACAGCCAATCCCGAGAAGCAAAATAACAGCGGCTAGGATGAGATAAAGCGCCCTTCCCAGAGATCGTTTGAACCGGTCATTGATGCTGTTCAGATCAACCGCTGTCTGCTCCAGCGAGGGATGCTCACGCCGCATCTGCTCGAAGATTGGCAGGATTTCTGCTGCCGCTTGTCGCTTTGTAAAGCCGTTCCGTATTCGTAAAACCGTCATGAAGCTTTTTGCAGATGGATCTGATTCGTCGAGGGGAACATATACGTCGCAATCCCACCAGGTGAAGGTGCGCGGCATGATCCCTAATATGGTGTAGGCTCGACCTCCCAAACGAAATGTCTGACCGACCACCTCCGGATTGCGATTAAAACGTTTTTGCCAATACTGGTAGGAGAAGACAACCACTGGTTGGGGCGTTCGATTATCTGGCGCGTCTGATGGCAAGAATGTTCTCCCCAAAAGCGCTGGAACACCAAAGAACTCGAATGCATTTCCAGATAAAAATAGAACGTCGACATCTTGCGGAATCCCCGAAGTTGTCTCGGCCTCGGGCCTCTCATCCATCTCAACGAGTTCCTCGATCGATTGGGCTTGACGTAACTGCTGAATCTGTTCCCTCAAAATTGCTGGGGTGTATTCGATCTCAAGCTTTTCGCGGTAGGTTAGTTCCACGATACGATCAGCATTCCGATACGGGAACGGATGGAGAACGATATGCTCGAGCAAGCTGAGTACGGATATAGTGGCAGAAATGCCAAGAGATAGTGAAAAAATGGCGACAAGTGAGATCGCGGGTCGCCTCAACAATCGACGGATTGCGAACTTAATCTCAATGAATGACGTAGGCACGTATCGACTCAGATTTGGAAGGTGCACTACTCGATCGGTTCATCTTATCAGCATGGGCGGGATCGAGCAGCAGATGCTCACTTATATGCCTTGGACGACTTGCAACTCCAAAGCCTCTGTGCCTTCTCACAATTGATTGGCGACACTCGGGAAGAAGAAATGCTGTCACAAATTAGATGTTTGTCCATTCATCTCTCTCATCCTGTGCACTTTGCGCAGAAACGAGGCCTTATCTCTGCTATCAAATTCCATTCGAGCCGAATTTTTTTTTGATCATCTGTCCGATTTTCTGTTTCTCGGCACGCTAATAGATAGAAGGGCCAACTAAGAGCTTGATCGAGATCATCCACTTAGTAAAGCTGAAGTCTCCGGACATCTCGATCATTCATTGCTGGAGGGCGATGATGAATTTACATCAACAGGTTGAGCATAAATCGCCCTTTAATCGAAGCTCGCACGCGACGGCAAACGTACGTGGAAACAATGCAAATCCTGAAACTACCGAGACGGGATCTCGAAGTCGGGGGCGACTTCATAACAACTTCACAAATCCAGAAGAATATTCCGAACAAATGGCTATGAATCTCATTCAAGGGAAATGGAAAATACGAATTCTTTCGCGCCTTCAGCATGGGCCAGTCCGTTTGGGCGAATTACGTCGGACGTTTCCTCAAGCTTCGAAGAAAATGCTTGTTCAGAACCTTCGAGAAATGGAGCGTGACGGCCTAGTCATCCGAAAGGATCTCAGTATCCGAATGCTACATGTCGAATATTCCCTGTCCGACTCTACAGGTATCGCGGTGCTACAGCTAATCAACATGTTGCGAAATTGGAGCAAACAGTACTTGAATGCTGAAATCGGAGGAGGCGAGTGAGCACTCCCGGCACCTAAAACCCCTCCGACCCGCGCTGGGGCATGACATCCACGGGTCGCGAGAACATTCCAGTTCCAGGTGCACTCTACCCGACGAGAGCTCCAGACTTGCAGGTTCCTCCTATGTGACCGGTCAACCGTTCTTGACCACGACTCGCTGCAACCCCTCAAACCAGGAGTGTCACTGTGAAGCAGATTTCTGACCAACAGAGCAACAACGTCGTCAAGCCGTTGTCCCCAGGGCGCCGCACCTTCGTCAAAGGCATCGCTGCCATGGAGCCGGAGTCGCCGCTTTCCCTCTCTTGACCACCACCGCTGAGGCGAAAGCTCTGGTCGTCGATAGCCGATTCCCTTCAGAATCCAGCGGAGCCGTCGGCGCGCTGCAAGTTCCCCTGACCTTCCAGGGCGACAAGATCGACTGGCACGGATTCGACCGTTACGACTTCGTGATGGATATGCAGAACCAGGCGATCACCCCTTTCAAGGCGCCTGCAGGCGAAGAGTCCGGCAGTCTTGGAAACTCGGCCCCAGGACAGTTGCGTTGTGTCGTGGTTGTGCCCAAACAATCGGCTCCCGGCAACCCCTGGTCCTGGCGCGGCGTTTACTGGAATCACCAGCCCCAGGCCGAAGTCGAACTGCTCAAACGTGGCTTTCATGTCGCCTACATCTCTGTCGACCCAAAGCCAAGGGAAGCAATGGAATTGGCGATGGATGAGCGTATGGATGAGCTCGGCATGTCCCCAAGAGCATTATCCGAGTGGGATGCCTGGTATGCCTTCCTCACCAACCAGTACGGATTGTCGAAGAAACCCGTCTTCGTCGGCATGAGCAGGGGCGGGATATTCGAATATAGCTGGTGCACCGCCAATCCCAGCAAGGTCTCTGGCATCTATGCCGACAATCCCGCCATGGAACGCCCGGCGTTTCAAAGGCTGCGCACCCTGGCGCGCGCAGACGTGCCTATTCTTCAAGTCTGCGGCACCCTCGATCCGCTCCTCGGCACCTATGCCTCCGCCATCGAGACCATCTATCAGCAGTTTGGCGGCCGCGTCTCCATGATGATCAAGGAAGGCTACGCCCATCATCCGCATAGCCTCCGCAACCCCAAGCCGATTGCGGACTTTATCGAACAGAGCGTACAGGCGGTCAGGGTCCTTGCGCCGGCCTTCGTCGGCGACAACTTCGTCAGAACCGCCTACTACAGCGTGGAAAGTTTTTACCGAGATTACCCCGATGAAGACACCTACATCACCTGCCGCGGTCCCTTGTTTTCTCCCTGCTACGACCGCTACGAATTCAGCGTGCGCGGCACGCCGACGTCCACTGCGGTGATTGTGCCAAGCACCGCCGCGGCAGGCATACCCTGGGTGTACCGAGCGGGTTTTGTGTTTCGTGACGCGAAGGTCGATCAAGAGCTGCTAGCCAGGGGTTTTCACATCGTCACCGCTCCGGTAACCACCAACGCCGACGGTCCGCTGGTAAAGGATTGGGACGTGGCCTACGAATACATGATCGGCCACGGCTTTTCGAAGAAGCCGGTGATCGAAGGCGCGGGCGGCGGTGCCGGCGAAATGTACGCCTGGGCCATCGAAAATCCTGACAAAGTCTCCTGTGTCTACGCTGAGAATCCGCACATGCGCAGCGCCCTCGCGAAATCCCAGCCGCTCGACAATCTCGCCCCTTTGGCCAAAGCCAACGTGCCGCTTCTCCACGTTTGCGGCACCCTCGACCCGTGGTTCGAGGACAATACGCTCGAGGTTGAAAAGCGATACAAACAGCTCGGTGGCAAAATCCAGGTCATCTTCAAAAAGGGCGTGGGACATACTCCACTCGCACCAGACGATCCGGCCCCGGTTGTGGACTTTATCGTCCGCGCAGCCACGCAATCGTGACTTCAGCGAGCCATCGCCTGAGAGTCAGTCAAATCCCAAACGCAGGTCAGAATTCTGCGCACCTCGTCTTCAAGCGCGTCTCCAATGCCGAGACGTGCTGCCGTACAGAGCACGCGGCTGCGCGAATACGCCCATGCCTTTTCGACGAGTGCCGTATTCGCGGTGATGATGTAATCATCGCGGACAAGCCCTGCATGGCGGGAAAATCTGATTACTACCCGAAAACGCACTAGCGTTTACTGATTTCCGGCGTGTGACTTTCCACTTGGATGAAGAGTCGGCTAATCGGACACTTGGCGGCCAACGGGCTATGTGGGAGGCACACATTATAAAAAGGCGCCTTTGGAGTAGGGTTGTCCGGTTAGCTGGGATGAGAGGGTCAATCCACGATCACGGGATGGCGATAAACTACCGGTGAGAAATCCGAGTCGCCTTGTTCCGTTGAAATTGGAGGAGGGCCAATGAAAAAGGCTAAAGCTGCCACATCCCTTCCCGACGACAAGGCCGGGCCTCTAGCGAAGAACGTGGACGCGAACTGCCATATTTCGAAATCAACTCGAACCTGCAATTAGACGATAGATCTGTGTTCCATATCTTTTCACGATGCCCATCCCGATTCCCGGCACAGCTAACAACTCTGCATCGCTTCGAGGACAGGTCGCAGCGATACCACGCAGCGCCCGATCGCCAAAGACCCGAAATGCCGGAATCTTTCTGTGCTTCGCCTCGTTCAGTCGCCATGCGCGCAAAGCCTGTTCAATACAAACCTGCGGCTCCCGCTCGGACACAGCTGCTCCTGTTCTTGCCTGCCCAGATTGCGTTCGAGCTGTAGCTCCCGAAGCTGCCTTGGACTTACTTGAGTTCTTCTTTCCTTTGCGCTTGGGAACAGGCCGTGCAGCATCCTTCATGACGAAGAGTACCGGAACGGACTCATCGACGACTCGTCCCGCTGGAGAAAGTCTGACGGTGCGATAGGGAATCTGTTTGCCTTGTTTCTCGAACACAGCATCTGCAAACGTGAGGAGTTCTGCCCGGGCCATGGCTCCCAAGACTTCTTCGAAGTTGTCTCGGCTGATCTCGTTTCCTGGATAAAGCTCGGCGTACAGCTTGCCGGTCGATTTGGAAAGGACGGATCGCATGCCGCGCAACACTCGATAGAGAGCTGTTCGCTCCTCTTCCGTAGCCGTTCGGAATCTCTGGGCAATGCACCTGGCCGGAGCACAGAAATCGCACACACCACAAGCCGTAGCGCTATCTGACGTATCGCCAAAGTGACGCACAAGGGACGTCATGCGGCATTGATTGCTCTCCGCAAGGCGAATCATCTGATCGATCTGCGCCCGTTTTTGATCACCCTGTTGCATGTAAGACGAGCGCCATAGTGCGTCGCCCTGGCTTACATTTTCCGCGAAGTCGAGCACTGCACCTTTGTGAATCCACAGTTTCTCGAGTGCTTTATCAAACAGATCTGCCTCCATCGCCAAGGCCTTACGAAGCCCCTCCTTAGGTTGGGGTTCTGTATGAAGTCTTGCGAACATTCGGTCTAGTAGCGCAACATCCGGGTAATCTCGACTGAAAAAGAAGTCATGAGTATGACGGTCTCCATACGAATGCATGAGGATCGCGCGACTCTGCTTTCCGTCGCGCCCGGCGCGGCCAATCTCCTGGTAATAGCCTTCCAGACTGCCTGGCAGGGCGGTATGAATCACGGTGCGAACATCCGGCTTATCGATCCCCATGCCGAACGC
>Ga0206869_1104_pt1 | contig 15660 bp, 16 predicted proteins | sample Alteio_BWOrgCont_35_FD_152618 | JGI IMG/M metagenome (GOLD analysis project Ga0206869, IMG submission 152618) | Enriched cells from forest soil in Barre Woods Harvard Forest LTER site, Petersham, Massachusetts, United States -... | ecosystem: Environmental > Terrestrial > Soil > Temperate forest >... | reverse complement strand
GGCAGTTATTTGCCTGAAAAAATTCTTACAAATTTCGATCTCGAAAAAATGGTAGATACCAATAATGCCTGGATTGTTGAACGCACTGGTATTCACGAGCGTCACATTGCAGCCGTTGGTGAAACCGCAGTTACAATGGCAGAGCAAGCTGGTCGTCGTGCTTTAGAAGCTGCAAATCTGAAGCCAGAAGAAATAGACATGATTATTGTGTCATCGACCACACCGCATATGGTGTTTCCAAGTACCGCATGTTTATTGCAAGAAAAATTTGGAATTGGTGGTTGCCCTGCATTCGATTTAAATGCGTCTGCTTGTGCAGGCTTTATGTATGGTTTTAGTATCGCCGATCAATACATTCGCACAGGTACAATCAAGAATGCTTTAATTATTGGTAGTGAAGTCATGTCACGCGTGATTGATTGGAATGATAGAGCAACATGCGTTTTGTTTGGCGATGGTGCAGGTGCAGTTGTGTTGAGTGGCAGTAAAAAACCTGGTGTGATGTCTACACATTTACATGCAGATGGTCGTCATAAAGATGTCCTATATTTACCATTAGGCTCGAGCAATTCACCGAATATTGAAACCGTTAAAATGATGGGTAACCAATTATTTAAATTAGCAGTGAATACACTTGGTGATCTCTTTGATGAAACTTTAGCTGCAAATCAACTTGATCGCTCACAAATAGATTGGTTGATTCCACATCAAGCCAATCTGCGTATCATTGATGCGATGGCTAAAAAACTCAACTTATCTTCTGATAGAGTAACCATTACTTTAGATAAGCAAGGTAATACTTCTAGTGCGTCAATTCCCATTGCACTTGATCTTGCAATACGAGATGGACGCATTCAGCGCGGACAAATTTTACTAATGGAAGGTTTTGGTGGCGGTCTCGCATGGGGATCGGCATTAGTAAAATATTGAGAATAGAAATATGACAATCAATTCTCTTACTGCAATTGTTTTTCCAGGACAAGGCTCGCAAAGCGTTGGCATGCTGAATGAGCTAATACCATTTTATCCTTCTATTAAAAATATATTCGATCAAGCTTCGCAAGTATTGAACTATGACTTATGGAAAATTGTGTCGCAAGGTCCAGCGCAACAACTCGATCAAACAGCAATAACACAACCAGCATTGTTAGCCGCTTCTTATGCGTTATGGCAGTTAGCCACACAATCTAAATCTGCGCTGCAACCATCTTATTTAGCAGGTCATAGTTTAGGTGAATACACAGCATTAGTTTGCGCTGAAGCGTTAACATTTGAAGATGCAATTAAATTAGTCGCAGCGCGCGGTGAGTATATGCAAGCTGCAGTGCTTCCAGGCGTTGGCTTAATGGCTGCGATTATTGGTTTAGACGATGATGTTGTTTTAAATCTTTGTACTGAAACAGAAGCGCAAACCAATGAAATTGTGACTCCTGCGAATTACAATAGCACAGGCCAAGTTGTGGTTGCAGGACATCGTGGCGCAGTTGAGCAGGCGATGACTTTAGCGAAAGCTGCAGGTGCAAAATTAGTAATCGCTTTACCCGTGAGCGTGCCATCACATTGCCCATTAATGCAAGAAGCCGCGAATCGTTTGGAAGAATTATTACAGCAAATCACTTTTAATCAGCCAACCATTCCAGTGATTAATAATGTGGATGTCAAACCTTATCAAAACGCTAACGATATTCGTGATGGATTAGTCAGACAATTATATTGTCCTGTGCGCTGGGTAGAGACCGTGAAATGGATGAGACAACATGGCGTAACGACTTTCATTGAATGCGGTCCTGGTAAAGTTTTAACAAGCTTAATTAAACGAATTGATAAATCATTGCAATTAATTAATTTATCTGATTTCAAAACACTAAAACAAATGCGAGGCGCTAATGAATAATAAAAATAATCTGCAAGGTAAAATTGCTTTAGTGACAGGTGCAAGTCGTGGAATTGGTCAAGGTATTGCAATTGCTTTAGGTCAAGCCGGTGCGACTGTCATCGGAACAGCGACCACAGAACGTGGGGTTGCTAACATTACGAATGCATTTCAAGAACAATCAGTGTCAGGTGTTGGGATGATATTGGATGTCACATCTTCTGACTCTATCAAAACACTTATGTCAGCCATTAAAACAACTTATGGTGCAGTGAACATTTTAGTAAACAATGCAGCCATTACTCAGGATAATATTTTTTTACGTATGAAAGATGAAGAATGGTTGAGTGTCATTCAAACCGATTTGAATGCTGTTTTTTTACTTTCAAAAGCATGCGTCAGAGATATGCTGAAAGCACACTGGGGTCGAATTATTAACATTGGTTCAGTTGTTGGCTCTACTGGAAATCCTGGTCAAGCAAATTACTGCGCAGCCAAAGCCGGTGTCATTGGTTTGAGTAAAGCACTGGCGCTAGAAGTGGGTTCACGCGACATTACCGTGAATACTGTTTCACCAGGTTATATCGAGACTGATATGACTAATGCGTTGAGCGATGAGCAACGAAACTCAATATTATCGCGTATTCCCATGCAGCGACCTGGCAAGGTTGAAGACATTGCGGCGGCGGTGATATTTTTAGCATCTCCAGAGGCTAGTTACATCACTGGTCAAACTTTGCACGTAAATGGCGGAATGCACATGAATTAAGCGCTTTTAGTGCGCAAACGTATGCAAATGTTGCTTGAATATTGATAGTTTTCGAATAAACTAGCACAAGCTATTGTATTACTTATGAGGATTAATCAAACATGACCACACAGGCGAATGAAATCGAAGCAAGAGTTAAAAAAATTGTCGTAGAACAATTAGGTGTAAAGGAAGATGAAGTAACTGTACAAGCTTCATTTGTAGATGATTTAGGTGCAGACTCCTTAGACACCGTTGAACTTGTCATGGCGCTTGAAGAAGAATTTGAAACCGAAATTCCTGATGAAGATGCTGAAAAAATTATTACTATTGATGATGCAGTTAAATATATTCTCGGTCGCATGGAAAAAGAAGCAAAAGCCAACTAATTCCATTAGCCTGCCACCTATCTGTTGGCAGGCTATCTTTTTTTCTAGATCAAGTCTTTTATAGTTTCGTATAGCAATGCCAGGGTGAGCATGCTGGCATGACGGTACAGATTTCTGGAGGAACATCACATGAATAAGCGCCGCGTTGTTGTAACAGGCCTGGGCATGATTACCCCTCTTGGGTTAGATGTCGAGACGACTTGGAAAGCAATTCTAGCTGGTCAAAGTGGCATATCGCGCATAGAACATTTTGATGCATCTGATTTATCATGCCAGATTTGTGGTTATGTGAAAAATTTCGATGTCACTCAATACATGTCAGAAAAAGAAGCTAGAAAAAAAGATTATTTCATCCAATATGGAATGGCTGCTGCCATGCAAGCGATTAAGCATTCCGGTATCGAAATTAACGAAGAAAATGCTTACCGCGTTGGTTTAGCAATCGGTTCCGGAATTGGTGGCTTACCTACCATTGAAAGATATCATTCCGTCTTACTTGAATCTGGCCCGCGACGCATTTCACCTTTTTTTATTCCTGGTGCTTTGATCAATATGATCGCTGGATTTCTTTCAATTGAATATGGAATAAAAGGTCCGAATATTTCACTAGTGTCCGCATGCACAACCGGTACTCACAATATTGGATTTGCAGCGCGCTCCATTGCTTATGGTGAAACCGATATCATGATTACCGGTGCAGCAGAAATGTCTAGCACTAAGCTCGGTATCGGTGGCTTCGCCGCAATGCGAGCTCTATCAACTCGTAACGATGCGCCGGAGCAAGCAAGCAGGCCGTGGGATAAAGATCGAGATGGTTTTGTGCTAGGGGATGGTGCAGGCGTAATCGTTTTAGAAGAATATGAGCATGCTAAAGCACGCGGTGCAAATATCTATGCAGAATTAATTGGATTTGGAATGAGTGCTGATGCTTATCACATGACATCACCTGATCCTCAAGGACGAGGTGCCGCTGCTTCTATGGATAGCGCACTAGCGAATGCGCAAATAGAACCAAGTGCAGTTCAATATATTAATGCGCATGGCACTTCCACACCATTAGGTGATGAACTAGAAGTGTTGGGAATTAAGCGCAGCTTTGGTGCACACGCAAAACAGCTTGCTGTAAGTTCAACGAAATCGATGACCGGACATTTATTGGGTGCAGCTGGTGCAGTCGAAGCAATCTTCACTATTCTTGCGATGCGTGATCAAGTGGCGCCACCGACAATCAATTTATTTAATCCAAGCGAAGGATGTGATTTAAACTTTGTGCCTCATCATGCACAACAGATGGCAATTGATATCGCATTATCCAACTCCTTTGGATTTGGTGGAACGAACGGAACTCTCATTTTTCAAAAGACATAAATTATGACAAAAACAACTAAACGTATACTTATGGCTTTATGTGCAGTCGTGGGTAGCGCGATTGTTTTTGTTTATGGTGTTTTGTTTACTCCCGTGACACCTGCGAATCATCTTTTTTATTTGCGACCTGGCGTTTCAAAAGAACACGTCATCTCTGCACTTCATCAAGAAGGCTTCATCCGTTTTCCAAGGTTATTTAATCTTTACGCTTATTTCAGTCATCGTGGCTCATTAAAAGCTGGTGAATATGAATTTCCAAAAGGTTCTTCGCCTCTCACTATTTGGAGACAGCTTACTTCAGGCACCGGTTTTTACTTTCGTGCATTCACGATCATTCCTGGCTGGACGTTTAAACAATTAAGACTTTCACTCACGACGAATCCTTGGTTGAAACACAACATCAGTCATTTGAGTGATGCTGAAATAATGAAGTTGCTAGGGTCTGCTTCAGTTTCACCTGAAGGTTTGTTTTATCCAGAAACTTATTTTTTCACCAGAGGTGATAATGATCAGCGTCTATTACAACGTGCTTATACCTTAATGCAAACCAAATTAAATCAAGCGTACGTAACAAAAGATGCTTCACTACCTTATCGAAATGCTTATGATGCATTAATAGCCGCTTCTTTAATCGAAAAAGAAGGTCGTATAGATAAGGAACGTTCAGTTATTGCGAGCGTCATCATTAATCGCTTAAATAAAGACATGGTCTTACAAATTGATGCCACTATTATTTATGCTTTGGGTGATCAATACCTCGGAAGTATTTATAAAAATGATCTGAAAATTAATTCTGCGTATAATACTTATCTTAATAAAGGTTTGCCGCCGACACCTATCGCAATACCTGGTTGGCCATCGATATTCGCGGCATTACATCCGGCGCATACAAATTATTTTTATTACGTGGCTAAACAAGACGGTAGTCATCATTTTTCAGAAACTTTAATCGAACATCAACAAGCAGTGCAAGCAATACGTAGTATGCAACAAACGAATAATGCGGGACTAGCACCTGAGACTGTGAGTATGCATTAAAAAGGAACTTGTATGACACTCGGAAAATTGATCAGCATTGAAGGCACAGAAGGTGCAGGAAAAAGTACCGCATTAAAATTCATCAAAGAATATTTACAGAAAGCAAATGTCGATGTCGTTTGGACCCGCGAACCTGGCGGCACTGATTTTGCTGAAGAAATTCGACGTTTAGTTTTACATCCAATGAGTTTTGAAACTGTTGAACCGGAAACAGAATTATTAATGATGTTTGCAGCTAGAGCGCAACACATGAAAGCCCAAATATTACCAGCCATCGCCTCTGGCAAATGGGTTGTGACTGACCGTTTTATTGACGCGAGTTATGCTTATCAAGGTGGTGGGCGAGGCTTAGAAAAAAAATATATTGAAATGTTAGATCAATGGATCGTTGGATCTCATTATCCTGACTTAACGATCTTGCTTGATATCACACCCGATAAAGGTTTTGAACGTGCAGAAAAACGTGGCACAGATAAAGATCGTATTGAACAAGAAAAAATAGAATTTTTTATACGCGTGCGCGATGCTTATTTACAACGTGCTAAAGAATATCCTGATCGTATTAAAATAGTGGATGCGAGTGTTCCATTATTTGCTGTTGAAAATCAAATTCGCGATATACTCGATCAATTTGTAAAAAATTGAGACTTCAACAAATGATATATCCCTGGCAGCAAAACATATGGCAACACTTAATAAACTCAGCTTTATCGCAACGCTTGCCACATGCTTTATTGTTAACAGGTATGGCTGGTTTAGGTAAACGTGATTTTGCAGAAACGCTTGCACGCGGATTGCTTTGCACGAAACATCAAATCGCAATACATCATCAAAATCATCACGATTGTCGCTGTCATTCTTGTCTGCTGATTTTAGGTCGTACACATCCCAATGTTTATTGGATTGAACCTGAGAAAGAAGGTCATCCAATTAAAGTTGATGCGATACGTGAAGGCTGTGATTTTGTCATGCAAACATCTGCTGCGAGCGGTTTTCGATTTTTAATCATCTATCCCGCAAACAAAATGAATCTCAATGCAGCCAATGCTTTATTAAAAACATTGGAAGAACCGCCGCGAGATGCCGTATTAATATTAATTAGTGATCAAGATGCATATTTGCCAGCAACTATCGTCAGTCGTTGCCAGCGCGTCATTTTTTCTAAACCGAGTAAACAATTGGCGGTCACATGGTTGCAGAACCAAACTAAAAAAGAAGGTCAGGATTGGTCTTTATTATTAGCTTTAACAAATGGCTCACCGCTTGCAGCGCTGGCCTTAGCTGAAAATGATAGTTGGGCCTCACGTCCTATTTTATTTAACAATTTGCAATCCTTCGCAATGAAGCAAGGCAATCCTATTCAGGCAGCTCAACAATTACAAGATTTAGATCTCATCACTTTTTTAGATTGGATGACCTCTTGTATAATGGATGTTATGCGTGCACAAGTAGGAGCCCAAGCTTTTTTAAACAATCACGATCAAACGGAAACGATCATCATGTTGGCAAAACAAACGCAATTAAGTGTCATGAATCAAATGCTTTCAAATCTCAACTTTTATCGCGACCAACTATTGCGGGGAATTAACTTAAATAAAAATTTATTAATGGAGCATATCTTCATACGCTTCATGGAGAGTACGACATGATATTAGTTGATTCTCATTGTCATTTTGATTTACTCGATCGTGAACAAGAAAATAATGATCCAGAAAATATCATCGCACGCGCCAAACAAGCTGACGTTCAATATTTTTTAAATGTGTGTGTGGATCTCGCAACGGTCAATCCTGTCTTGTCAGTTGCCGAACAATATCAATGCGTTTATGCGTCTGTTGGCGTGCATCCTAATCATCATGAAGATTTTACACGCGAACAATTATTACAATTAGCAAGCCATCAAAAAGTCATTGCGATTGGTGAAACTGGTTTAGATTATTATCGTTCGACAGGTCAAAATGATTGGCAACAAGAACAGTTTCGTCTTCATATTGATATTGCAAAACAATTGCATAAACCACTCATCATACATACACGAGAAGCGCAACTTGATACGATTGAAATTATGAAAGAGCAAAACGCGAGTGATATTGGTGGTGTAATGCATTGCTTCACTGAGAACTGGGAGATGGCGAAAGCAGCACTAGACTTAGGATTCTATATATCGATTTCAGGGATTGTGACATTCAAGAACGCTAAAATAGTGCAAGAAGTTGCAAAAAAAATTCCACTAGATCGTTTGCTTATTGAAACAGACTCACCTTATTTGGCACCGGAACCGATGCGTGGTAAACCGAATGAACCTGCCTACGTTAGGCATACCGCAGAATTTCTTGCAACATTGCGTCAAGTACCATTAGAAGAAATTGCAGAACACACGACTCACAATTTTTTTAATTTATTTAAAGGGGCGAAACGTTCCCATGTTTAAACCAGCAGCATTATATATTGGCTTACGCTACACGCGTGCTAAACGCCGCAATCACTTCATCTCATTTATATCATTAGTTTCTATGCTTGGTATTGCCTTAGGTATCACGGTTTTAATCACTGTATTGTCGGTGATGAATGGTTTTGATCAAGAAATTAAAAAGCGTGTCTTTAGTATGGTGCCACCCATTACGCTCTCGAGTAATAGTGGTTATTTAAGCAATTGGCAAGATGTGCAAAGCTTGTTAGCAAAAAATCCGGTCGTCAAAGGCACAGCACCTTTTGTAACTGGCGAAGTTTTATTGAGTGTTTCAGGTGCCACGCAACCAGCCATTTTATCTGGTGTTTTAGCTAATGAAGAAAAAACTGTATCAAAAGTTGCAGAAAAAATGATACAAGGCAAACTCTCAGATTTACAACCTAATCATTTTGGAATTGTTTTAGGAGAAAATTTGGCGCGAGCATTAAATGTTGTGACTGGCGATAAAATCACTGTCATGACACCGCAAGCAAGTTTATCACCAGCAGGTGTGATTCCGCGTTCTAAACGATTTACGGTTGTTGGTATTTTTCGTGCTGGCAATGGCTTTGGTTTTGATAAAGGTTTGGGATTTATTCATCTAACGGATGCACAAAAATTATTTTTAATGGGTAACAATGTCACTGGTCTACATGTTGATGTTCAAGAAGTCTTCGCAGCACCACGAATTGCACAAGAGCTACGTAAAGGTTTGTCACCATCTGCATCTATCACAACATGGTCTGATCAATTCGGCGAATTTTTTCATGCAATACAGTTAGAAAAAACGATGATGTTTTTAATTTTATTATTACTCATCGCAGTTGCGGCATTTAATCTTGTTTCAACTTTAATGATGGTGGTTAATGAAAAAGAATCTGATATTGCAATTTTAAGAACATTTGGTGCAACACCTGGTACCATCATGGCTATTTTTATTGTGCAAGGTGGTTTAGTTGGAATAATGGGAACGCTCATGGGATTAGTTGGCGGCGTTTTACTAGCGTCGAATGTCACTGACTTAGTGAATTGGATAGAACGCGTTTTTCATATTCAGTTTCTGTCATCCAATATTTATTTCGTAAACTATCTACCATCTGTTATTTTAGTTTCAGATATTTTGAATATTTGTGCAGCCTCACTCATTTTAAGTTTACTAGCAACCATCTACCCAGCTTGGCGCGCTGCGAAAACAGATCCAGTGGAGTCTTTACGTTATGAATAATAAACCTGTATTAAGCTGTAGCAATCTTGCTAAAACATATACTGATGGTGCTTCAAACGTTAAAGTGTTAAGTAATATTAACTTCACTTTGCATCAATCTGAAATGATGGCAATCATTGGTTCTTCTGGTTCAGGTAAGAGTACTTTATTACATTTACTGGCTGGCTTAGATCAACCAACAGCAGGTGAAGTGAATATTGTTGGTAAAAATATTCATCATCTAAGTGAACGCGAGAAGTGTCGTTTACGTAATAAAGTATTGGGTTTTGTTTATCAATTCCATCATTTACTGCCAGAATTTTCAGCTCTTGAGAATGTGGCAATGCCATTACTCATTCAAGGGATTCCAGTCAAAGAAATGCGTGAACGTGCAACGATGTTGCTTGAACATGTTGGTTTGAAAGAGCGTCTGCATCACAGACTGGGTCAGTTATCAGGTGGTGAACGTCAAAGAGTTGCCATTGCAAGAGCGTTGGTGACCAATCCACTTTGTGTGTTAGCGGATGAACCAACTGGAAATTTAGATCCTACAAATGCGGAACGTGTGTTGCAAATATTTTTCGATTTACAAAAAATAAATCACACGAGTGTTGTGTTAGTAACCCACGATGCTGATGTCGCAAAGCATGCGCATTTCATCAAGCGCATACAAGATGGCGAGTTAGTGGATGCCAGCATTACTGAGCTCGGATTGGCATAATGGCAAGCAAAGTCATCTTATTATTAAATATTGGCACGCCCCAAGAAGCGTCATCCGATGCTGTGAAACATTATTTGCGTGAATTTTTAAATGATTCTCGCGTCATCAATATTCCAAGTCTTATACGAAAATTTCTTGTTAACTTTATTATCGTACCATTTCGTTATAAAACCAGTACGCGTGCTTATCGTTCAGTATGGATGCAAGAAGGGTCGCCACTTTTAGCGTTAAGTCAACGCATGCGAGATGCGTTACAAAAAAAATTAGGTGATGATTATCACGTTAAAATCGCTATGCGCTATGGACAACCCAATATTGATAATGTATTGTCAGAATTATCAGATTTCAAATCCATCATTGTTATACCGCTTTATCCACAATATTCTTCTGCTGCAACGGGATCATCAGTCGCTAAAGTCATGCAATATTACGAGCAGCAATGGAATATTCCACAGCTCGATATCGTGGGTGACTTTTACAATCATCCTGGATTTATAAAAAGTTATGCAGCACGAATTCGACATGCGATGCATGATCAAAATGACTATCACTATCTTTTTAGTTATCACGGCTTACCTGAAAATCATGTGATCAAAAGTGGTTGTCATACATCTTGTGATCATTTGAATGCTTGTCCAAGTGTGGAAATTCAAAATCAGTATTGTTATCGTGCGCAATGTTTTGAAACTTCTCGTATGCTTGCGCGAGAATTGCAATTAACCGATCAGCAATATCATGTTGCATTTCAATCACGCTTAGGTCGTACGCCTTGGATTAAACCGTATACTGATTTGCTGCTGTCTGAATTAATTCAAAAAAATATAAGACGTATCGCAGTTGTCTGTCCATCATTTGTAGTTGATTGTTTAGAGACGTTAGAAGAAGTGAATATTCGTTTAAGAGATCAGTGGATGAAACTTGGTGGCGAAGCTTTTATAACTGTTCCATGTCTTAATGATGATGAAGTATGGATAAGTTCTCTTGCTGATTTGATTCAGTCGCGTTAATTAAACCGTCATTGCGAGCGAAGCGAGTTCGTGCCCGTGCCCGATTGCGTGCCCGTGCCCGTCTTTTCCCATCATATTTCATTTAACTCATTTAGAAAAAAACGGGCACGGGCACGCAATCGGGCACGGGCACGAACTCGCTTCGCTCGCAATGACAACTTGCAATGACGTTACCTCAAAGTGAATTCCCTTTATGATTATCTTCACACTTGCCTTTTTATTTGGCGATTTAATATTACAATGCTGCTCTGCACTACCTTCTCACATCGAAGTACTCATATTTGTTTTTTTAACTCTCGGGATAATTTTTTTATTCAAACATCCCACATTTATTCGATTCAGTTCCGGCTTTGCGATAGGCCTTATCTGGTCTTATTTCTGTGCCTCACATCTTCTAAATTTCACTCTCCCTAAAGAAATCGAAAACAAACCCGTCGAATTAACTGGCTATGTTAAATCAATCCCTAAAAAAAATCGTTTCGGTTATCAATTTGAATTTCACTTACTCGAACTTGATGTCAACACAGCACATTATTTTCCTCACATCGATATCACTTTATTCACTGCATCTTCAGACACTTCACCACAATTTCATGTCGGCGAAAAATGGCAGCTCCCAGCTAAATTAAAGCGAATTCATGGACTACAAAGTCCCGGTGCATTTGATTATGAACAATGGGCGTTTGCAAAAGGCATTCGAATACATGGTACGGTACTTAAATCTCATGCATCAAGAATAGAAACGTCAAAGTGGTATCGCTATTCGATTACACAAATTAGAGCATTCATCAAATATCGTTATGAACAATATTCAAATCATCATGAAACCTCGCCATGGCTTTTAGCCTTGATGATCGGTGAGCGTGAGATGATTCCAGCAAGTGCTTGGGAAGTGCTAAGAAAAACCGGAACGAATCATTTGATGGCGATTGCAGGTTTGCACGTCGGCATGCTAGCACATGTAATACGACTTCTTTCCTATTCATTATGGAAACGATCAGCGCAATTAATGTTGTGGATACCAGCGTCAGAAGCATGTTTATATTTTGGATGTATAGCTGGTATTTGTTATGCGATGCTTTCAGGGTTTTTACTACCGACACAGCGCGCATCAATGATGTTGTTAATGTCAGTCGTTATTATTACGAAACGTTACCGATTGTCATCATGGTACCCTTGGATTTATGCTTTATTATTCGTTCTTATTTATAATCCATTAAGTGTTTTATCCGATAGTTTTTGGTTGTCATTCATCACCATTGCATTAATTATTTTTGGGATGAATGCCAGAATCAGTTGTGAAAATATTTGGTGGAAATGGGGTAGAGTGCAATGGGTGATTGCAGTTGGTCTCATTCCTTTAACTTTATTGTGGTATCAAGAATGTTCGTTGAGCTCTGTGTTTGCCAACATGATCACCATTCCATTTTTAGAATTTATCATTTTGCCATTTGTATTTTTAGCAGAATTACTTCTAATCATTAATTTGAATCTTGCGACACCAATGCTTCAACTAACAAATATTTTAATCACATGTTTATGGAAATTATTAGAATATTTTGCTGCGTTCCCATGGTCTTCTATACATTTTGCAATATCATCCGTTGAATTAACAATTATGATGATGATCGGTTTTATTTTATTATTATTACCTTCAGGTTTGCCAGGTCGTTGGTTAGGACTATTTTGGATCTTGCCAGTATTTTTTTATGCGCCAAATTCTTTGAAATCAGGAGAATTTAATTTATCAATATTAGATGTCGGTCAAGGCTTGTCTGTTGTCGTGCAAACTAAACATCATACTTTACTTTATGATACGGGACCTGGATTTGAAGATGCGTTTGATGCAGGACAAGCGATAGTCATTCCATTTCTTCATATTAATAAAATTAAACAACTCGATTCGATCATAGTCAGTCATGGCGACAATGATCATGCAGGCGGGCTTAATGCGGTTGTTAATGCTATCAAAGCAAAACAAATACTGACTAGTGTTTCACACTTAAAAAATCATAAAGTTCAAACTTGTTCAGCTGGTCAGTCTTGGAATTGGGATGGTGTCGATTTCAAAGTGATTTATCCAACACATGAGGTACTTGCTCTTGGAAATGATAGTTCATGTGTGTTATTAATTCGTAATCAATATCAAACCGTGATGTTGCCCGGCGATATTGAACAATTTGCAGAAAATTGGTTGTTAGATGATAATTCTCAAAATCTACATGCAGATATTTTAATTGCACCACATCATGGTAGTTTAACTTCTTCATCACAAATGTTTCTGAATGCAGTGAATCCTCATTATGTTGTTTACTCCACAGGTTATTTGAATCGATATCATTTACCGCATCATTCGATTGTAGATCGCTACAATCAAATGGGTGTGATGGCATTCAATACGGTTGATTCAGGGACATTAACATTTCATATTAAAAATAATAGCATGTTGCATAAACCGACATTATATCGTGATGTACATTCATATTATTGGAATTAATGACTCACTCTTTCATGTTTCCCATGTAACAACAAATCAATCGCCATCAATAAAGCTGTATTATCAATCGGCTTTTCAAAAGAAACAGACGCACCTAACGTTTCAGATAGATCAAGATAACCCGTCGGATCTAAACGACCACCGCCAGAAATAGCGATAATTTCAAGATTAGGATGATGACTTCTTACTTCAGAAATAAGTGTAATACCGCTTTTTTTCGGCATGATAATATCAGTGATCATCAGATCTGGCGTTTCATTTTTTAGATAATGAGTTGCTTCTTCACCATTTGCAGCGGCAGTTACTTGGTGGGCTGCACGTTCTAATAATTGAGTGAGCATGTCTCTAACAAGATCATCATCTTCGACAAGTAATATTTTAGCCATCCTTAAACTCCTTCACCTTGTTCTGGTAATAATATAGTAAATGTTGTGCCGACACCAAGTTGACTATGTACTTCTATCGTGCCTTGATGCTCTTCAATAATCGTATGCGCAATTGACAAACCAAGTCCTGTCCCTTTGCCTACAGGCTTTGTTGTGTAAAAAGGTTCAAAAATACGTTCTTGCGTTGTCTGATCAATACCATGTCCTGTATCTGTCACATTAATTTGGCAATAACGTTGTTGGTTGTTTTGATAGCGATGAGTTAATTCAATCGTGATTTTGCCTTCATCATCCATCGCATCAACTGCATTATTAATTAAGTTGACAATGACTTGATGTAGTTGTGTTTGATCACCTTCAATAAATGCATCTGTGAGTTGATATTCTAACGTCACACTAGCCGGAATGGTTGGTTTTAATAATGCGATCGCCGCCTCAATAGTGGTGCGCAAATTTAAAGATTCAAAATGAGTTTGTTGTTTACGACTAAAAGCAAGAATACGCGCGATTAAATCTTTACCGCGCACACAAGCTTGAATAATTTTTCCAAGATTTTTGTAAGTGATGGTGTCTTTTTCAATATCACTTCTTGTCATCTCGGCATAACCATTGATGGCGTAAAGAATATTATTAAAATCGTGTGCAATTCCACCCGCCAAAGTTCCTATCGCCTGCAGCTTTTGACCTTGCAATAAAGCGATTTCTAGTTTTTGTTTGGATTCTTCAACCGCAATGCGTTCTTCCGCTTTCGATTTTAACTCTTGATTAGCAAGATCGAGCGCTTCCGCATGTTGTTTTGCGATTTGGTAGAGATAAATGAGAGTAGATAATAAGATCGTGGCGCCCGCACCTAAAATAAATGCAATCCATGCCAGATAATCTTGTAATTTGTATAATAATTGAACATATACAGGTAAGTAAAGCATAAAGAATAGAATAAGCAAAAAAGTTAAAGTTCCACCAATCACTGCGGTTATGCCGGTTAGCCAAATTGCATTATCATTATTTGAAAGATCTGATTCTTTTCCAGTCATCCTGGACACGATATATCCTTAGTTTTACTGTGAAAAATACCTTATACATCATCAATATCCCTATTTATCATAGCTTAATCGATTTATAGTATGGAATCTATTGCCTCAGTGCTGGCATAATATGGAACATTCTTTCAGGGATTACGCACATGCGATTATCTAAGATTAAAATGTCGGGTTTTAAGTCATTTGTAGACCCTACCACAATTACACTACCAAGTAATTTAATTGCAGTAGTGGGTCCTAATGGCTGCGGTAAATCAAATATCATTGATGCAGTAACCTGGGTCATGGGTGAAAGTTCGCCTAAATATTTACGCGGCGAAGCTTTAACCGATGTGATCTTTAATGGTTCTACCGCGCGCAAACCTGTTGGCCAATCAGCTGTCGAATTAATCTTTGATAATTCTGATGGGACGATTGCCGGAGAATTTGCAAATTTCTCAGAAGTTGCAATTAAGCGCATGATTAATCGTGATTCCGACTCAACTTATTATTTAAATAATGTGCGTTGCCGTAAACGCGATATCGTCGATATCTTTTTGGGAACAGGTTTGTGAAGATAAACGATTAAACTCATCCCATTCCATTTGCCAAGTTTGTAAAGCTTCTTCTGCTAGCTCATAATCTTCTTCTACGGCAATCAAATCTTGTTTGACTGAATGTATTTTAGGTTCAACGATAAATAATTCATGTTCAGTTTCTTGTAAAGATTCTTCGGTTTCCATCATGAGTTGTTGCACGGCTTCGTAATCATGCTCCACTTGTTTTAAATCAGTTTGCCATTGCAGTTCGCGTTCCTGATGATGAACAACTTCTTGTTCGATGCGCGTAATTTCATTACCTATCGCATAATATCGACGTTGTACTTCTTGGAAAGCATCGTGCGCAACGCGCTGTTCATGACGCAAATGTTCTACATCTTTATCGACACGTACTAATTCAC
>Ga0206869_1117_pt1 | contig 15728 bp, 17 predicted proteins | sample Alteio_BWOrgCont_35_FD_152618 | JGI IMG/M metagenome (GOLD analysis project Ga0206869, IMG submission 152618) | Enriched cells from forest soil in Barre Woods Harvard Forest LTER site, Petersham, Massachusetts, United States -... | ecosystem: Environmental > Terrestrial > Soil > Temperate forest >... | reverse complement strand
CATGGTGCCGGCCGGCATCGTCGCGGTGTTCGTGGGCGCGAAGCCGGAAGCGTCGTCGGCGGAGGAGATGAGGATCGGGCCGCTATCCATCGGGGGCGGGACGTAATCGGGATCGTTCGCATGCGCCGCTTCCTCGGGCGACAGCGTCGACTGACGCGAGGAGAGGGCGGCCGAGCGATCGGTGCTGCGCATCGCCGTTTCCACGACGTTGCATTGCACGCCGCGGCTCTGAAGCTTCACGCAAAGGCTGGCTGCTTCCGCGCGCGAGGAGAGGAGGCCGAGCTGCGGGCGGTAGGAGACGCTGTTGCCGGGCGGCAGCGCGACGGTCGCGATATGAAGGTTGAGATCCTTTAAGAGATCGGCATTCTTCGTGGTGATGTCGTCGGCCTTGCGGGCCGCCTGCTGCTGCGAGTTGAAGGTGCCGAGCTGGAGCAGGAAGCCATTGTCCGCATAGGCGGGAATAGCGCGTGCGATGAATAGCGCGGCCAGAATCAGAAATCCGTTACCCAGGTAGTAACGCGCGCCTTTAGCCCTGCTCGAAGAATGCCTCATTTAAGAATCCCTAAAATATATTTCCACTAATTAATAGTGATTAATAACAGTGAAGGGGGGACTATAGCAATCTGAAATAAATGATAAAGCGAAATTTTACGTGTTTAGAGCCGATACAGTATTTACTTTCCTCAGGCCTTTACACATCAGGGCCGCCACGGTATCACTGAAACCCCACTTCACACTGAAACGCATGGATATTTATGCCTAAGACCTATGGAAAATCGACGCTGCCCAGCCGCCATGTCACGGAGGGCCCGGAGCGCGCGCCGCACCGCTCTTATTATTATGCGATGGGCCTGGGCAAGCAGCAGATAGCCCAGCCTTTCATCGGCGTCGTCACCACCTGGAACGAGGCCGCGCCCTGCAACATCACGCTCGCGCGCCAGGCGCAGGTGGTGAAGAAAGGTGTCGCCGCCGCCGGCGGAACGCCGCGCGAATTCACGACCATCACCGTGACGGACGGCATCGCCATGGGGCATCAGGGCATGAAGTCCTCGCTCATCTCGCGCGAGGTGATCGCCGATTCGGTCGAGCTGACGATGCGCGGCCACTGCTATGACGCGATGGTGGGGCTTGCGGGCTGCGACAAGTCGCTCCCCGGTCTGATGATGGCGATGGTGCGCTTAAACGTGCCGTCGGTCTTCATCTATGGCGGCTCGATACTGCCCGGCAAGTTCGAGGGCCGCGACGTGACCGTCGTCGATGTATTCGAGGGCGTGGGGCAATACAGCGCCGGCAAGGTGGACGAAGCCTATCTCGACGCGCTCGAACAGGTGGCATGCCCCTCGGGCGGCTCCTGCGGCGGGCAGTTCACGGCCAACACGATGGCCTGCGTGTCGGAAGCCATCGGCCTCGCGCTGCCGGGCTCGGCGGGCGCGCCTGCGCCTTACGAATCGCGCGACATGCACGGCTTCGCCTCCGGCGAGACGGTGATGATGCTGCTCAAGAATAAAATCCGCCCGCGCGACATCGTGACGCGCAAGGCGCTGGAGAATGCGGCGATGGTCGTGGCCGCCACCGGCGGCTCGACGAATGCGGCGCTGCACCTGCCCGCCATCGCGCACGAGGCGGGCATCGATTTCGACCTGCATGCGGTGGGCGAGATTTTCCACCGCACGCCATACATCGCCTCGCTCAAGCCGGGCGGCAAATACGTCGCCAAGGATTTGTATGAGGTGGGCGGCGTCTCCGTCGTCATGAAAGAGCTGCTTGATGCCGGGCTGCTGCATGGCGATTGCATCACCGTGACCGGCAAGACCCAGGCCGAGAATTTAAAGCATGTGAAGCGCCCCGAGGGTCAGGACGTGGTGGTCTCGATCAAAAAGCCGCTTTCACCCACCGGCGGCGTCGTCACGCTCAAAGGCAACCTCGCCCCGCAAGGCGCGATTGTGAAGGTCGCGGGCATGAAGCAGCTGCAATTCACCGGCCCCGCGCGCTGCTTCGATTCGGAGGAAGAAGCCTTCGCGGCGGTCGAGAAACGCAAATACAAGGCGGGCGAAGTCATCGTCATCCGATATGAAGGGCCGCGCGGCGGACCCGGCATGCGCGAGATGCTCTCCACCACCGCCGCGCTTTACGGCCAGGGCGTGGGCGACACGGTTGCGCTCATCACTGACGGGCGCTTCTCCGGCGGCACGCGCGGCTTCTGCGTCGGCCATGTCGGCCCTGAGGCGGCCCTGGGCGGGCCCATCGCGCTATTGCAGGACGGCGATGTCATTATAATGGACGCGGAAAAAGGCACGCTCGACGTCAAGCTCAGCGAGGCGGAGCTGAAGAAGCGCCGCGCCGCCTGGAAGCCGCGCGAGACGGATTACACCTCCGGCATGCTCTGGAAGTATGCGCAAGGCGTGGGGCCTGCCGAGAAGGGCGCGATCACCCATCCCGGCGGCAAGGCCGAGAAAAAGCAGTACGCGGATATTTAGCAAGGCTCCCATGCCCGTCATCCTGCAAAGCACGGTGGGTGGATTCGACCGGGATTTTCTCCACCAGCTTCCCGCGCTTGAGCAGGCGATGGAGACGAGGGGCATCGATCCCTCCCGCTTCATCATCGCCAAGAACGCGGCGCAATTTCCGGTGCCTTATTCCAATCTTTCTCCGGGTGTGAGCGGCCAGTTCGATTATACGGTCTTCGTCGACGGGGAATCCTTCACCGTGACCATGCACAGTGACATGAGCTTCCTTGCCTATTTTAAACGCCTCTGCATGGCCCCGGATATACAGGGCGGGCATAAGGGCCTGTTCGACCGCATCAAAGGCTGGCTCAAGGCGGAGCCGGACTTTCTGAAGGGCGATTCGGATTCTTAAACGCATTCCAGATTATCACCAAATATAAACGCTTTATGACCCTTTGGTGACAGCCGTCCCCTTTATCCGCCATGGACATTAATGTTGATTAGGGATTTAATGCGAATAAGGGACATTAAAAAAAGAGCGCGACGATGTTTGAGAACATGCTGCATAACGCGAACAACTGCTTCAGCAACCTGTATGAAGCCGGTTACCATAGCTGCGACAAGTGGATGATGACAGAATTCATCCTCTCGGTGTTTACCGTAATAGCCTTGGCCTGGGTGCTCATGGCCTTTGCCGAGAAGGCGAAGAAAAAATAAGATTTCCGCGGTTTATTTCTGCCCGAAAATCTCGGCGCAGCGCGAGTCGCTGAACTTGCCGATGGAATCATTGACCGGTACGATGCGCGTAATCACATCGTCACGATTGGCCTCGACGCGGATCTCGCAATAGCCCGTGAACATCTCGCCGTTCGTTTCATCGCCGCCCAGCGCATAATGCGAGGCGGGCGAGACGATGACGGATGCGCTTGTCCCGCTCGCGGCGTCGAGCGACAACCAGCGGTAGGATGTGCCGCCGCCGCGCAGATGCCTGACGCTCGCGGGCTGGCCGTAATCGAGGAAGAATTCATGCGCCGGGCGGCCCTGAAACTCCGTGTTGACGCGCGCCATGGCATAGTGCGGCGTGGGCGAGCTGCAGCCCGCTAAAAGTAATAGGGCGATCGGAAGCCAGGAACGTGACATGAACGGTAATCTAAACGATTCCGGATTAAAAAGGCATGTCTTTTTGCGGGCCGTATTAGCGTTTGCGGGTGCTCGGATTCGACGGCCTGCCGTGAGTGGTGGAAAAGCCGCCCAGCTCGATGCCCAGCTGCTCCGCCGTCTGCACGATTTCAGCCGTCGTGTTATCGGTGCGTTGCGCGAATTCCTTATACTGGCCTTGCGGGTCATGCTGAGCCCAAAGCTTGCCGGCGCGCTCGGCCTCCGCCTTGGCGTGGACGAGCACTAATTCCTTGCTTTCCGTATCATATGCGGGGGCATGCTCCACAAGCGCCAGCAGATTTACCGCATTGTTATTATGGGTCCGCGCCACTTCGGAGAGATTTGCCGGTAGCGCAAGCCCATGGATGCCCAGGAGGCATTTGCGCACGCCGCTTAACACGAGTTCGCGCTTGCCTTCAAAACTATGCGCGGTTTCGGCGCGCCTGAACTCAATCTGGCCCTTGATGCGCTGCGCGAAAGCGATGACGGGGACGTCATGCCTTGCTCCGCTGATGACGCCCTCTAAAATAATGTCGGCTTTCCTGAATGTCTCTTCATTCGCGCCGTCCCGGTTCACCATCGCGAAAGCGAGATTATTGCCGATGCGATAATAATCGTCATTGGCCATCATAGGCATGCGCAATTCCTTATCCGCCTGCAGCGCCGCATAGGCTTTGCCGAGCAACGCTTCCGCCATGGCGATATCTTCCTGGGCTGCAGGAGGCTTGCGGCGCATATGCATCTTGTACGCGCCCGCCTTGTAGAGCCGCAGGATCTCGTTGGGCTGCGTCGCCTGAAAATTTGACGAGGGATTTGCCAGCTCCTGCATCGCCTTCGCCATCTCGTCGGTGAGCGCAGGCGCGGTTTGCGGGCGGGTCCAGTCGTAATTATCGAATGCGGCGAGCGCATCCATGTGGTGGCGCATGGGCGTCATGTGTTTTTCCTTACCAAGAGAGGGAAAAATAGCCAAAAAATGTTAATAATTGTGTGAAGATTTGGTGACGATGTTAATCGTCGGAGGAGGAAGCGCTCTGCGAGCCGATGGGCTCATTCTTATGTTCCTGCGCCTTGCGCTCCAGCTCATCTTTGATTTCCTTGGCCATTTCCTTCATTATCGCCTCGCGCTTTTCCGGCGTCATTTTCTTCAAATCGTCGCGGGTGAGGCCGTGGCTGGCGAGCCAGGCATCCTCCATGCGCTCGGCGGGGGTTTCATTCATATATTTCATGAAAGCCAGCACCGCCGGATCGGTCAGGTTGCCGGGCGGGGTAATGATGGTGCTGGCGGAAGCGCTCCCACCGGCAGAATTTGCCGAAGGCGCGCTGGTGGACGCGTCGCCGGAGACGGGCGGGGTGAGCAAGGCGGCAAAATCCATGCCCGGGGCCGCATGCGAGGCTTGCTTGGTAAGCGGCAATGCGGCGTTGCCCGCGAATATGCTGGAAACGTTCATGGGTTCTCCAAGCTTAAGTATATTATGAACGATAAATAAGCAAATTCTGTGCCAGTCTTATTTTCCGCCGACGGAAGCGAATTTGCGCCAGGCGAGAGCCAACATAATACCCCCCATTACGGTCAGAAAAATTCCGCCGACTATAGGCTTGTTCCGGTCGCTTACTGTACTGTCAAAAATGCCGCAGACGCCGTTTAATAATCCATTGATAATCTGGCTGGAGATTCTTGTGCTGACGCCAAAACCCAGATGGCAGGAAGTGCCGCCCGTAGTCAGGTAAATATAAGCGCCAAAAAAGAAGCCTGCGGCCAGAATCACCAGGAAAATGCCCATGGCAATGGCCATGCATTGCGGATTATTGTCCGAATCGTCCCGATCGGAATGAGATTCATGCCTGTGGTGGGCATTATTGCGCATGTTTTTGCTCATTGCGGCAATACTGGTAGCACGATAAATGCCTTCTCGTCACCGCTCAATTACGCGGCAAAACCCCGTGCCATCAGGAGCATGCCGCAGGATTTCTACAGGCCGCCGCCCGCGTTCAGGTAACGCTCGAAAGCGCGCAACGTGGCGTCGGCCTGATAGGGCATCACCGCCCGGGCCAGAAGCTCCAGAACCGGCTGGGCGAACCGGGCGTCCAGCGCGTAGCTTATGCGCGTCCTTTCTGCCAACTGCTCGAAGAGGCAGCGCGAGCCGAAGCGCGTGAACCCGGGGTCGCGCGAGCGGACCTCGATAAGCATATTGGGCTTATAATGAATCTCGCACCCATAGGTGAGCGTCATGAAGCTTAAGCCCAGCGTCAGCGATGCGGCAATCCGGCCCTCTTCCCGGGATAAAATCCGGACCGATTTCACGTAGGGCAGAATATCCGGGTAGCGCTCGATAGCCAGGGCGACGCTGAAGAGTTTCTCCACGGGGCAGGAAAATATTCTCTGCCCCTCGATGCGCGGCATCAGGATACCCGCCCTGCTTGCCGCAGAAGCGTCTGTTCCGCGCGCGGCGTTATGGGCGTGATGCCGGAACGCACAGGAAGCATTTCCGCCGACTGGACATGGGAGGCAAGGCCCATTCGCTCGAGCAGCTTCACGAAATGAAACCCGGGATCGAGCTGGCCCGGATAGATGCCGTGGCGTGCCGAAGCGGGGAAGGCGTGGTGGTTGTTGTGCCAGCTTTCCCCCATGGAAGGAATCGCCGCCCAGGCCACGTTGCGCGCCTGCACGGCGCCGTCATCCACCAGCCAGTCCTGCGTGCCGTGCGTATGGCACAGATAGCCCACGAACCAGTGCATATGGACGCCGACCGTCACCCGGACCAGCACGCCCCAGACCACCCACGGCCAGCCAGCGAGCGCGTATAACAGCAGCGCGAGCGGCAATTGCTGCCACATCCATGTGCGTTGGAGGAAGACGTAAAACGGATCGTCGGCAATCCCTTCGCCGGGATCGAACCCGGGTGGATGGTCGAGATGCAGCGTGCAATGCAGGTTCCACCAGCCGTCCCGGAGGATGCCGCCACCATGACAGAGAAAGGGATGGCAATGGCGCTGGCGCTGCGACCAGTCGCGGATATCGTGCGAGCGTATGACCCAGAAGGGCCCGTGCATGCCGACGAGAACGCCCAGATAGACCAGGACGCGCTCCACCGCTTTGTGGCACTGGAACGTGCGGTGGATGAGCCGCCGGTGGAATCCCACCGAATGGCCGCAGCACATGGTGACCTCAAGCAGAACCAGAAATACGGCGAACGCGCCCCAGGTGAAGAAGAACGGGGCGAGTATCAGCGAGCTTAAAAGCATGCCGCCGTTCCATAAAGATCGCGCCGCGTCCCATTTCACCGCGCCCGCGAGCGGATCGACACCGGGCGCGAGAAGGAGCGAGTTTACTTTATAGACGTCTTCGCCAGACTCGTGTTTCATATTTGCTTATTTAGCACATCAGCTAAATAATGCAACCCTAATTGGAGGAAGCGGGGATGGCGTATCTCTCACGCAGAGGGCAGCCCTTAAGTCTTAAGCCTCGTTTTTTGACGAATCTTACGGGAACCGGTTTCCCCCTCATTGCCTTTGATAAATAAGGCCATCTTCTGTTTCAGAACCGCGGGGTCAAAGGGCTTGGGTATGAAATCGTCCATTCCGGCGACGAGGCATTTTTCTTTGTCCTGCTCGCGCACGTGGGCCGTCATGGCGATGATGGGCGTATGCGGCAACGATTTTTCCGCTTCAATCCTACGGATGCGCTGCGTGGCTTCCAATCCGTCCACATCGTGCATCTGCACATCCATCAGGATGACGTCGTATTTGCCGTGCATGAATTTACGTACGGCCTCCATTCCGTTGTGCGCCGTGTCGTAGTCGTATCCCAGCGCTTCCAGCATATCCGACGCCACCAGCACATTGGGCTCATAATCCTCGACCAGAAGCACGTTTTTATGTGAAACCGTTGCCGTGGGTATGGCATTCACCGAGAAACTCTCGATGGAAGATTGACGGGCGCTATTGACGAACGGCACGGTGATGATGAATGTCGTGCCGACGCCGACCTGGCTCTCGACCTTGATAGTGCCGCCCATTTTATCCGCGAGCGCTTTCGTGATGGCGAGACCCAGGCCCGAACCGCCGAAGCGCCGGGTGATGGAGGAATCCGCCTGCACGAACTTATCGAATATCGTGACGAGCTTGTTTTCGGCGATGCCGATGCCAGTGTCGCTGACCTTGATAGTCACGGCGGTCGAATCGGCCGCCTCGCCGTCGGCACCGCTTATATCCACCTCGATGGACCCCTGCTCGGTGAATTTCACCGCGTTGGACATCAGGTTCATCAGGATCTGATGCACGCGCAGCGGGTCGCCCATGAAGTAGCGATTCAGCGAAGCGGCATAATTGACATAGAGTTTCAGGTTTTTCTCGCGGGCCCTGACATTAATCATGCTGATAGCCCGTTCCACCAGTTCCGGCAGATTAAATTCGACACGCTCGATTTCAATCGCGCCGGACTCGATTTTAGCGAAGTCGAGCAGGTCGTTGATGAGCTCCATCAGGTTGTCGGCGCTGATTTTAAGCGTATCGATGTATTTTCTGTCCTTGAGCGAGAGCGTGGTCGAGCGTTGCAGCAGATTGGTCAGGCCGATGACCGCGTTCATGGGCGTGCGCAGCTCGTGGCTCATATTGGCAAGGAACTCGTCTTTCTTGCGGCCGATTTCCTTAAGGGCGGTTTCCGCTTCCACCCGGTCGGTAATGTTGCGGGCTACCTTGGAAGCGCCGATGATAGTGCCCGCCGAGTCGCGGATAGGAGACACGGTAAGCGACACGGGCACGAGCCTGCCGCTTTTATGGCGGCGCATCGTCTCAAAATGCTCGATGCGCTTGCCCTGCTTGAGGTTGCCGAGAATCAGGTCCTCCTCGTTGAGGCGCTCGCTGGGGATGAGCAGGGTGATGTGCCGTCCCACGATTTCATTCGCCTGAAACCCGAATATCCGCTCCGCGCCGCTGTTCCATGAGGTGACGAAGCCGTTCAGATCTTTGCTGATGATGCCATCGTCCGACGACTCGATGATGGCGGCAAGATAGGAGCTGGCCCGTTCCGCGTTTTTGAGGGCCGTAATGTCCCGCGCCACCTTGGAAATGCCGATGATGGTATCGCCTTTTTTAATAGGCGAGACGGTGATGGACAGGGTGATGAGCCTGCCGTCCTTGGTGCGGCGGATGGCCTCGAAATGCTCGATGCGCTTGCCCTGCCTGACATGCGATAGGATATAATCCTCCTCGCTCATGCGGTCCTGCGGGATGATGAGGCTGATATGCCTTCCCACGGCCTCTTCGGACGTATAGCCGAAGATGCGCTCGGCGGCAGGATTCCACGAGGTTATATTGCCGTTCAAATCCTTGCTGATGATGGCATCGTCCGATGAGGTGATGATCGCCGCCAGATGGGCTTGCGCTTCGATTTGATATGCCATGCGTGATTTGTCTTCCCTATACATTCCCCGCCGCCGGAATGTTTATAACACCATTTACTCAGCTTAACTTAATCAATATTAACTATAAAGAGTCCATGCGTCTTTTAAGACGCGCCGATCGGGGCCATTTTGTGCGGGCGCAAACTATTGCTTTCCCGAATCCAAATCACCCGATAATGATTTTCGATAACCAATTGAAATATGGTGGGTGATATAGGACTCGAACCTATGACCTCTACCGTGTGAAGGTAGCGCTCTAACCAACTGAGCTAATCACCCATTTGCCTTTAAGGGGGTGAAACCTAGCGGCACGGGCGGAAAATGCAAGGGGGTAATTAAAAGCCCTTGGGACTCTAGCTGAAGGCCGCGATCCCGGTGATGGCGCGGCCCAGGATAAGCGCGTGGATGTCGTGCGTGCCCTCGTAGGTATTGACGCTTTCCAGGTTCATCACATGGCGGATGATATGGTACTCGTCGGCGACGCCGTTGCCGCCATGCATGTCGCGGGCGATACGGGCGATTTCCAGCGCCTTGCCCGCCGAATTGCGCTTGACGAGCGAGATCATCTCGGGCGCGTAGCGATCCTCGTCGATGAGCCGGCCCACGCGCAGGCAGGCCTGCAGCCCGAGCGCGATGTCCACCGCCATGTCGGCGAGCTTCTTCTGGATGAGCTGGTTGGCGGCAAGCGGGCGGCCGAACTGCTTGCGCTCCAGTACGTAACTGCGCGCCGCGCCGTAGCAGAATTCCGCGGCGCCCAGCGCGCCCCAGCCGATGCCGTAGCGCGCCTTGTTGAGGCAGGAGAAGGGGCCTTTGAGGCCGGAGACGTCGAGCATGTTGCCTTCGGGCACCTGCACCTCGTCGTGCATGATGCTGCCGGTCTCCGACGCCTTGAGCGAGAGCTTGCCTTCGATGGTGGGCGTGGCGATACCCTTCATGCTGCGCTCCAGCACGAAGCCGCGTATCGTGCCGTCGGGGATTTCCTTATGGCCGTAAAGCTTGGCCCAGACGACGAAGACATGGGCGATGGGCGCGTTGGTTATCCAGGTCTTGGAGCCGCTGATTTTGAAGCCGCCGCCGGGTTGGGCAGTGGCACGCGTGACCATGCTGCCCGGATCGGAGCCGTGGTTGGGCTCGGTCAGGCCGAAGCAGCCGATAAGCTCGCCGGTCGCCAGGCGCGGCAGGAACTGCTCTTTCAGCGCATCGCTGCCGAACGTATAAATCGGGTGCATGACGAGGCTCGACTGCACCGAGAGCGCCGAGCGGTAGCCGCTGTCCACCCATTCGATCTCGCGCGCGACCAGCCCATAGCTCACATGGTTGACGCCGGCGCAGCCGTAACCTTCGATGGTCGAGCCCAGGAAGCCGAGCTTGCCCATTTCGCGCATGATGGCGGGGTCGAAATGCCCGTGGCGATTGGCCTCGACGATGCCCGGAAACAGCGTCTCGCGCGCGAAGGCGCGGGCGGCGTCGCTCACCAGCCGCTCTTCCTCGGATAGCTGGTCGGCAAAAAGCAGGGGATCGTCCCAGTGGAAATGGGTTTTGGTCATGGTCATCGTCCCATTGTTCAGGTTGGTGTTACGACTTCAATACAGGCTTGACGGAATTCGTCACCAGAATTCTGGCGCGAAGCGATATTTTTTGGTCCCCCTAAAGCTCAATAGAGGCTGACCTGACGGGGAATCACTATTCCCTGCTCGCGGAACAGCGCTTCGAGATCGGTTCCGAACCATTTATCGCTGCACAAAGTCAGAGTGAGGGTATTGAGCATCTTGTTCTTTTTAACCCGCAGCTCGTTCTGGAAGGTAAGCGGCCCATCGGCGAAAAGATCTTTCTGCAACTGCTTGATGCCATCCACCAGCTTCGATACTTTAATGGCAGCCTTGTCTCCGCTGTCCAGTATCTGCAGCAGGAATTCGCGGCTGAAATGCGCGACCGACCTATCCTCAGGGGAGGGCCCGAATTCCCTCTCGATCATGCGATCGATGAGACTGAGCAGCGCATGGCGTGGAAGCGACTGCTCGGTTATATCGCGGGTCTCCGTTTTGGAAGGGCGCGTGCGCTTCAGCCAGTCGGGAAGATGCATGCGTCAGATCACCACATTGATGATGGAGCCGCGATCCCAGTAGATGCCGCGCGTGAGCGCCACGAGCGCACGTTCGATGAGCGCCTCGATGGATTCCTGCGTCGGGATGAAATAGCGCGACGGCCTGGGCGGTGGATTCAGCTCGTGCCGCTCATACTGGCGGGGAGCGGGCTTTTCGCCCTGCTTGCGGGTGGCGGGCCGGGGGCGGAGAGTGCCTAGCCCTAAAGGAATGAATTCTGCCATGACTTGTCCTTACAGTTGCGCTACATTACAGGGAAATCGCTTCATTAACAAGCGTTTCAGCAAGGAAATAGCCATGCGGCACATACTAAAACTCCTGTGGGCGCCGAGTGCGCGTTGAATAGCATGCGCGCAGGCGACATACATTCCATCGTCATCCTCACCGGTGCGGGCATTTCCGCCGAATCGGGCGTGGCGACTTTCCGCGATTCCGGCGGGCTGTGGTGCAACCATCGTATCGAGGATGTGGCGACGCCGGAGGGATTCGCGCGCAACCCGAAACTGGTGCAGGATTTCTACAATATGCGCCGCGCGCAGTTGAAGGACGTGGAACCCAACGAAGCGCATCTGGCGCTTGCGAAACTGGCGGAGCGTTTCGATGGTGAGATGCTGCTCGTGACACAGAATGTGGACGATCTGCATGAGCGCGCCTTGCAGGGCAAGACGCCCAAAGCCGGGTTCGAGCTTCTGCATATGCACGGTGAGCTGGCCAAGGCGCGCTGCACCGAGACGGACCAGATTCACGACTGGACGGGCGACATCCGGCCCGATTCGCCATGCGCCTGCTGTTACGAGACGGGAACGCTCAGGCCTCACATCGTCTGGTTTGGCGAGATGCCGCTCGCGATGGAGAAAATCTATACCGCGTTGCAGCGCTGCGATCTGTTCCTTTCCATCGGCACGTCGGGCAACGTCTATCCGGCGGCGGGGTTCGTGCAGGAAGTGCGGCGGCGCGGGCGCGGACACACGGTCGAGCTGAACCTGGAGCCGTCGCTGGGCGCTTCGCTCTTCGACGAGCATGTCTACGGCCCCGCGACAAGGACGGTGCCAAGTTTTATAATGACGACCTTTCCCGGAAGCTAGCCATGGAACCCCCGTTTCCTCTGGGCGATAACGAAATCGATGCGGTGACGGATTTCGCCCACGCGCTTTGCCTCTGGGCGACCGGGAGGAAGACCGCCATGACCGCCGCCATACTCGCGGATCGCTATGATGCGGTGCATGGGCTGTTGGCCAAAGGCAATATCGATCTGGATATGGCGCTGCTACGCGCCGAGCCCATTCCCATATTGCTGGTGGATTTCATCGACTTCAAAAACGAACGGCTGAAGGCGGCAGGCGGGGACGAAGGAACAGTGGACCCGGTCCTTTACCGCACGGTGCTGGAGCAGTATGGCCGCGAGCGCGATCTAAGCGGAGGGACGGTGGTGCCGCCCCCCTCATGGATGGAGATACGGCGGAAGCTATGCGCCGCGATGGAATATATCGAGCCGGTGCGCTCCGCTGACGCCGCCATGGCGCCAGGGCGGAAAGGTGACGAGGCGCATCCCTGCATGCCGACGTTCCGCAAGGTTCTGCATGCGCTCACCGTCGACTATCTGCATAAAGTGCAGATTCCCGGCAGAAAAACCGTCGAGCAGGATATCGACGATATGGAGCTTCACCGTTACGCGCCCGAGGAATCCAAGCATATCGCCGATGTGGAGGGCGTATTTGAGTCGCTTATGCAGCTGTCGGCGGCCATCGTTTCCAGGCGGCTGAAACTCGAAGGGGAGGAAAAGCAGTTCTTCAGCGAGTATATGAGGAAAGAATGTGAGCTGCAGGTGCCAGGGCATTACCGCGAGCCGCTGGAGCAAATCGACATGCTGCTTATTAAGAACAATGTCGGCGACGGGCAGCGCAGGCAGATAAACCGTGCGCTCGGCGGCATGGCCAAAGGCCTAAGCGCCGAAAAGACGCGATGATGCCGCGAATGCCCGTTACTTCAGTCCCTGCGCGGTTTCCAGCACTTCCTGCGCGTGGCCTTCCACCTTCACCTTAGGCCAGACATGGGCGAGCTTGCCATGGCCGTCGATGAGGAAGGTCGCGCGCTCGATGCCCATGTATTTCTTGCCGTACATGCTCTTTTCGACCCAGACGCCATACGCTTCGCTGACGGTTCCGTCCTCGTCGGAGGCGAGCGGGAAGGGCAGGCAGAATTTCTCCTTGAACTTCTCGTGGCTTTTCACGTCGTCGCGTGAGACGCCGATGATGACTGCGCCCGCTTTTTCGAAATCCTTCATGCGGTCGCGGAAATCCTTGGCCTCGATGGTGCAGCCGGGCGTATCGTCCTTGGGGTAGAAATAAAGCACGACCTTCTTGCCCTTAAAGGCTTTCAGGCTCGCGCGGCCATTATTGTCGGTCGCCATGTCGAAGTCGGGCGCGGCCTCGCCGGCGCTTAAGTTCGGGGTGGGTGATTTTGCCGCCGGGGATTGGGCCATGCGTGACTCCATGAGAAACGGTTTGAAGGAGCGGTGAGAATAGCACCGTCGCATGAGCGATGCAACGCGGCGCTCATGCGTGAGGGCTAGATTTGGCCGCCTTCGTTCGAGCGCGTGAGGAATTGCCGGATTTCCTCGATAACCTGCGCCGGGGGCAGGTTCGCAAGGCAACTCACGCGCAGCGTGCTCACTTTTTCCCCGCGTGGCGCGCAGAGGGCGGGGTCGGAATTGCTCGAAAACAGCACGACGCAGGGAGCGCCCGCCACCGCAACCAGATGCATGGGTCCGGTATCGTTGCCGATGGCGAAATGGGCGCCGCGCGCAAGCGTCGCGATTTCGGCGAAGTTCGTCTGGCCCTGGAGATTGCGCACCTCACGGCAGAGCGATTCAATCGTCGAGAGCACCATGGCCTCGGCCTCGGTGCCGATGAGGACCGGCGTGATGCCCTGGCTCACGAGCCAGGCGCAGACGGTCGCGTAATGGCTGGCGGGCCAGCGCTTGCCCGGGCGGTGCGAGGAGCCGCCCGGGATGATGAGCGCGTAGCGCGAAGGCAGGCCGTAACGGCTGACGTCGGCGGTGAGCCAGCTCACGTCGGGTTTAGGCATGTCGTCGATGCCCGCGACGGCAAGCTGCTGCTTCTGGCGTTCTATCGTGTGCATGCGCTTGCGCTCGGGCGTGTCGTGCAGGTGCGAGGCGCCCCTGGCGGTGCCCACCCATTCGGGCTTAGGGTCGGACAGCAGGCGGTGATACCAGGAGGTGCGCTCCGAGGTCTGCATGTCGTAAATGCGCGTGAAGCCGGCGCGGTTTATTTTGCGGATGAGCCCCAGGAAGGCGAAGATATTATAGAGCTTGGGCCGCGTATCTATCCATATCTCATCGAAATAGCGGCTCTGGCGGAGCAGGCCCGCATAGGCGGGCGTGGTGAGCAGCGTGAGGTGATCGCCCGGGTGATGCCGCCGTATCGCCTGGAACGGGCCGGTGGCCAGCACCACGTCGCCCAGCGCCCCGTGCTTGATGACGAGTATCTTATTCATAGCGGCTTCCGATAAGCTCCCAATAGACTTGCAGCGTCTTGGCGCACATGATTTCGGCGGAGAAATGCTCGCGGACATGCGCCTTCGCCTGCTGGCCGATACGCTCTTTTTCATCTTTTGGCAATAGCAAGGCTTTGCCGAGGGCCTCTGACAGCGCGTCGGCGTCCCCCGGCGCGATGAGCCAGCCCGTTTCCCCGTCGATTATCGTTTCGCAGGCGCCGCCGTGGTTGGTGGAAATGACGAGCCGCCCCATCGCCTGCGCCTCGACCGGCACGCGACCGAAGGCTTCCGGCTCGATGGAAGGCGCCGCCACGATGTCGGCCAGCATATAGGCCTCCGCCATGTAAGGCGTGTTGCCCGCGAAGCGTATATGGCCTTCCATCCCGCGCTCACGGATGAGCTGCTCCACCTCCTGGCGGTAATTCGGGTGGCCCATATCGTCGCCCACGAGCAGGCAGAAGAAATTGCGGTGTGGCAGGCGCGCGAGCGCCTCGACCATGACGTGCTGCCCTTTCCAGCGCGTGATGCGCCCGGGCATGATGATGAGCGGCTGGTCGTCCGGCGTGCGCCATTTGGCGGCGAGATCTATCATGCGCTGCTGCATGATGCGCGCTGGGTCGAAGACGTTCAAATCCACGCCGCGATGGATGATGCGCACGCGCGACTCGTCCACCTGGTAATGCTCGCGGATGTGATCTGCCACGAAATGGGAGATGGCGATGACCCGGTCGCCTTTGGTCATGACCTCGTTATAATATTTCTTGATGCCGGGTTTGAGGCCGTAGACGCCGTGAAAGGTGGTGACGAAAGGCGTCCTCGTGCGTTTGGCCGCGAGCCAGGCGCTCCAGGCGGGCGCGCGCGAGCGGGCATGCACGATGTCCACCTTGCGCTCGCGGATGATTTTCTCAATCGCCCAGGCATTCTTCCAGATGCGCAGGGGATTGCGCGTCTGGACGGGCAGCTCGATATGTTCGCCGCCTACATAGGTCACGTTGGCCACCATCGGCCCGCCGGCGGAGGCGACCAATGGCTGCCAGCCCGCGCGCCTGATGGCGCCCGCTATCTCGACCGTGCCGCGCTCGACGCCGCCGGTGCGCAGCTGG
>Ga0206869_1116_pt1 | contig 15735 bp, 12 predicted proteins | sample Alteio_BWOrgCont_35_FD_152618 | JGI IMG/M metagenome (GOLD analysis project Ga0206869, IMG submission 152618) | Enriched cells from forest soil in Barre Woods Harvard Forest LTER site, Petersham, Massachusetts, United States -... | ecosystem: Environmental > Terrestrial > Soil > Temperate forest >... | reverse complement strand
TGCGGTTCAGAATTTCCGCTTGTTGCAGGAATTTGGCGTAGGCGGGTGGGGTGTCGCCGGGGAAGCCGTGGAACCACAGTGCAAAAAATTCCCGGTTTGTTTGCGCCGTGGCTAATGGCAACAGCACATCGCCAATCAAAGTATCCAACCGCGCGCCTTGCCAGGCATCCGCAAAAAGCTCCTTCGCGACACGTTTGCGAAAGGTCGTGAGTTTATTCCGACGGCGGAATGGCCCGGTATCCTCCACCGCGGTCGCGCCTTCCGGCCAGCCGTGGGCAAGGCTGACTAATTTCCGCGGCCATTCCGGATTCGCCGCCATCACTCGTGCATATTGTTCCAACCTCAGTTTCGGATGATTCGCCGGCCGCAATCCGGCCAGTTTCCAGTGCTTTTTCTCCTCTTCAAACAACAAGCCCGGCAGCGGAGGATGTTTCGCCCAGCCCGCCAGCGGATATTTTAGTGCCAGTGCCGACATGGGTGCACGATTGCGGCGAAAGCCCAGGGCCTCGAGCGTCATTTGATGGCAGGCCTCGTCGAACCCGGCCTTGGCGATGCGCTGTGCAGCAAAGGCGCGCTTTTGCCGCCAGCGGTGTAATGCGCGGTCAAGCAGCCGCGCCATGCGGTCGGCGGGCGGACGTTTGAGAAATTCTTCTAACGGCCCCAACGGGTCGCGCCCCTCGGCGGCCAGCAACGCCTCATCGGCGGCATAATCCTCCAGGTCACGCTCCAGATGTTCGATAAGCACCACCTGCTCCGGCGTTTCGCCCTCGTTGGTACGCGCCAATGGTTCATTCTCAGCAGGAGGAAACAACAGCACATGCAACGCGACCTTGGCGTAATTTGGATCCTGGCCGTGGCCATGTGCCGCCCAATCGCGGGCGTGGAAGTGAATTTCAATATCCCCGCGCACGCGCTGTCCGTCGATTTCCCATTCGCCGCCGCGAAAGTCGGGACCCTCCTGCAAATTCCAGCGTCCCGGATGCCGCACGCGCAAAGGTTTGCCGGAAACGGTGCGCAAGTTCGTGGCGCGGTAATCGCCCCGCAGCCAGATTTTCTGCACCACCCGTTCGGAAACAGTATAAGGCCCATACCAGCCTTGCATCTCGGCAACGGCGGGTACGGATTCCGGTGTGGCGTGGTACACGCTCATCACCGCCAAACTTCACTCAAAACTCTTAAAGGACGCAATAATGTTTTATGCGCGGCCCAAGTAATTGCCGTCCTCGGTGCTGACCTTGATGATGTCGCCCGTTTTAATAAACAGCGGCACGCGCACGGTCATCCCGGTTTCGACAGTCACGGACTTCTGCACATTGCCCGAGGTGTCGCCTCGAATGCCTTCGGGGGCGTCGGTAACCTTCATGGTGACGGATGCGCCGAGGTTGACGGTCAGCGGCTTGCTTTCCACAAAGAGAACATCATAGGACTGGCTGGGGACGAGGTAATTGAGCGCGTCGCCCAGGATTTCCTTGCTCAAAGAGACTTCCTCAAACGTCTCCGGATCCATGAAAGTAAAGGCGTCACCATCGGCATACGAGTATTCCAGTTTGCGCACGTCGGTGGAGAGAATGTCATACGACTCACCCACGTTGACGCGCAGGGGGGTGACCTTGCCGGTGCGGATGTTGCGCAGGGTCATCTGGCAGAACGAGCGCATATTCGGCGGCGTCCGGATGGCGTGATCCACGACGAGGCACGGCTCGTTATTGTAGCTGATGACGTTCTTTTTGCGGATGTGGGCGACGACGGGCATGGCTGGAGGAGAAGAAGGCTAAGGCGCTAAGATGTCCAAAGCCGGAAGTTGAGTGTGGGGAAACGGGTTATGCTGCCAAAGCACCCGCATTTGTCAACGGCGAAGGTGGTCGTTGAATGGCCAAAACCTGTGTTGCGGCAAGGCCACCAAACACTTAATGATATTCCCCATGCACGATTTTCTGAGCAGCCATTTGGTGCATGTGGTGGCGGTGCTTACCGTGTTATCACGTCTGGCCGATGTTCTGACCACCTACTTGGTTTCACCAACCCTGCAGTTGGAGGCGAACAGCATTGTTCGGAAGCTGGGCTGGAAATACGCCGTAGTTACGGTGTTAGTTGGTTTTGCCCCCTATTTTTCGATCTCCTTTGGCATCGTGATCATGACGGTATCGTTTTTTGTCGCCTCCTCCAATGCCTCAAAAATTCTCATCGCCAAGACTTTGGGCGAGGATGCTTATGCCCGGTTGGCAAAGCAGGTCATACAAGCAGCTCCACCCAACCTTGGCTGGGTTTACCTTTTGATGCCGGCGGCATTGTTTTCCATACCCGGCTGGGTTTTGCTGATCTTTTATCCCGAGCCGACAGATTGGGCGTTTTATTTCGCCGAGGGAATTATCGTTTACTCAACTGTCATCGCATTTTGGAGCTCGGTCCGCTATGTCCGCATTCGTAAGGAAGCTCGTCATTCCGCACCCCCGCCGATTTTATAATAAATGTGCCGGTCTTGTGCTTTTCTAAGATTGTGCCAGCCGGTAATTTACGTTTAGCAATAGGGGGATGGGGCCAGCGACCATGCAAATCAGGGTGTTTCAACCCGCGGATGAAACCGCGGTCATCGGCTTGTGGAATGATTGCGGACTAATCCGCCCAACCAACGATCCGAAGAAAGACATCTTTCGCAAATCGTCCGTTAACCCCGAGTTATTCCTGGTTGGCGAAGTTAAAGGTAAAATTGTCGCCAGTGTGATGGCGGGGTACGAAGGGCATCGCGGTTGGGTAAATTATGTTTCGGTCAGTCCCGAATGTCGTCGCCAGGGCTATGGCCGGAAGATCTTGGCTGAGGTGGAGCGTTTGTTGCGGTTGCGTGGCTGCCCGAAAATCAATTTGCAAGTCCGCGCCACGAATCACGAGGCGGTCAAATTTTATGAGAGCCTTGGCTTTAAGGTTGATGAAGTTATCAGCATGGGCAAACGTCTGGAAAAAGATAGCGTGCAGCCTTCGAACCGTTAGTTTTACAAAATGTATCCGGATAAAAAAAATAAAAAAGAAGTCCGTGGCCTCAGGATTGGCCTGACGGGCGGCATGGGCTGTGGGAAAACCACCGCGGTGGGTATGTTCCGTGATTTTGGATTCGGCGTGCTCGAAAGCGATGTCATTGTGCGCGATTTGTGGGAGACGGATGCGGAGGTCAAAAAGGCGGCGTTAAAGCGCTGGCCATCCATTGCCGAAGCCAGCGTTCAGAACCCAGAGATAAAAATCTCCCGCCGCAAGGTGGCGGAAATTGTCTTCGCCGACCCAAAGGAATTAGAGTGGCTGGAGAACCTGCTGCATCCCCGGGTGCGGCTCTGCTGGCAGTCGGCCATGGAGGTAGAGCCGGAAAAGGACTGGGTGGTCGAAATCCCCCTCCTCTTTGAAAAAAACCTTGCCTCCGGGTTCGATTATACGCTTTGTATAGCCTCCAGCCCAGCGCTTCAGGCGGCCCGCCTGGCGGCACGGGGGCTGTCTCCAGCCGAGATTACCGCACGGCAGGTTCGCCAATGGCCCTTGCGGGAAAAGATTGAACGGGCGGATTGGGTGGCGCTCAATGATGGTTCGGTTGATTTCCTTCGCCGCCAAATTGTTCACTTTGCTTCACGGCTCCGCAATTCTTCGAAATAATCCACCCTTACTTCCATCCCCACACCTGTCGGCAGGCAAATAAATGCAACTACCGACTGATTTGATGTTTTATTAAATAGCCTCCCTTGGGTTGGGCGGCCTGCTCAAATACCCCGCGTCGGCCTGTGCGCCGACCCCTCTCTTTTTTACTACTATGACTGACTCGGAAGACCGCTTGTCTGATGCTGTGCCCAAAAGGCGTGGACGTCGCCCCAAACCCGCTGGTGCCAGCAAACCTGTCACCAATGAAGAAACCGGCTCTGTCGGTGATAACAAGCCCGTCAAGCGTGGCCGGCGCGGGAAAGCGCCTGCAGAGGAACAAGCGCCACCTCCCATTGCTTCGCAACCGGAAGAACGCAGGCCTGCGCCCGAATCTTTCAGCACTTCTGATGATGATCTGCACGAATCTCCGCGTCGTTCGGAAGAACCGCCTCCTCCGGCAGAGCAACCACCTCAACGTGGCCATGAAAGCGCTGAAGGGCAGGGTACTCCGCCCGCGCCAGCCTCTGGCCAGCCGCCACGCCAAGGTGATCAATACCCCCAAGGTAATTTTCGCGGCGACCGTGGCTATGGCCATGGTGGCGGACGCCAGTGGAACAAACCATGGAAACAGGAAAAATTTAACCGCGATTTTAAGAAAAACAAATTTGCTCCCAAACAATATGGTCCTCCCGGCGGTGGTGGTGGGAATTTCAACCCTGGTAACAAACCTCCGCAGCAACAACAATTCAAACCCAAGTCGTACGGCCCACCCAAGCGCGCCTATGATACCGATGCTGGCAGCCTGCAACTGGGTGAATTGCCCGTCTGGGAATTGCTGAAGCAAATCGAGGAAATTGACCGGATGGCAGCGGAAGCCACTGCGGCCGGTACCAAGGCCCTTGATTTCAACGAGCTTTATATCCTGACGCTCACGGAACTTGAAGATGCCACGAAAAAAGCTGATTTGCCGGTTCCCGCCGTTCCTTTGCGCCGCCAGCTCATCCGCGATTTGCTCAAAGATCAACGCGCCAAAGAGAAGCCGATTAAGATCACCGGCATTCTTGATTTATTGGAAAACGAACACGGCATTCTTGCCTATTCAGTGGATAATTACCGTCTGCGCGGGCTAAGTTGCTTTGTCCCCCAACGACTGATTGACCGCTGGGGTCTGCGCCGAGGCCACGAAGTCGAAGTTTGGGCGCATCCGCCTCGCGAGAACGAAAGCTGCCCCTTTGCACTGAAGATCATCAGCGTCAATGGCCGCCCGCCCGAAGACGTCGCGCATATCACGCCTTTTACCGAATTGACGCCTTATTATCCCACCGAGCGTTTCATGATGGAGACGAAACCGGATGCAAAATGGGACAACAATTCCATGCGCATCGTGGATTTGCTCACCCCGGTGGGCCTCGGCCAGCGCGGGTTGATTGTCGCCGCCCCGCGCACGGGCAAGACGGTGCTCATGCAAGGCATCGCCAGCGCCATCCGCGAAAACCGGCCTGAAGTACCGATGATTATCCTGCTTGTCGACGAGCGTCCTGAGGAAGTCACCGACTTCCGCCGATCTGTCCAAGGCGCCGAAGTCATTTCCTCCACCTTCGATGAACCTGCTGAAAGCCACGTCCACGCCGCGGAAATGGTCATCGAGAAAGCACGCCGCATGGTGGAATATGGCCAGCATGTCGTCATCCTGCTCGACTCCATCACTCGCTTAGCACGTGCGTATAACACCCTCATGCCCAGCAGTGGAAAAATCCTTTCCGGTGGCGTAGAGTCGAACGCATTACAAAAGCCCAAGCGCTTTTTCGGCTCTGCACGCAATATTGAAGGCGCCGGTAGCTTGACCATCCTCGGCACCGCCCTGGTTGAAACCGGCAGCAAGATGGACGAAGTGATATTCGAAGAGTTCAAAGGCACCGGCAATATGGAACTCCACCTCGACCGCGCCTTGTCGGACAAGCGCATTTTCCCCGCCCTCAACTTTGAAAAGAGCGGCACGCGCAAGGAGGAATTGCTCTACCACAAGGACGAACTGCAAAAAATTTATTCATTGCGTCGCGCAATGAAAGGTATACCTTCAACCGAAGCGATGGAGATGTTGATCACCCGCGTGAAGAAAACCAAATCCAATGCGGAGTTCCTGATCAGCCTCAATCGCTAAAACCTCCCCACCTCAACCCCTTAACGACCCCTCGCGGCATTCAACGGCGTGACCTCAGCTGACGATTTCGTTCTTCAACTACTTCAGGACAAAGGCTTGGTGACAACCGAGGCCGTGGCATCTGCCCGTGGCCAGGTTAAGCCCGAGACTCCATCCGACCAGATGGATTCGGCCACCCTGGAGGTGCTCTTCGAGAGCAATAACCTTACTGAGGAGCAGGTTTACTCGGCCCTCAGCAAAGAATTCCACATGGAGTTGACCAATCTGGCCGAGGTGCGCCCTGGTGAAGACCTCCTCAAGATGCTCAACCGGGACCTGGCCATGCGGTACAAAGCCTTCCCGATGTCGCTGGATGGCAAACAACTCGACCTCGCCATCTCCGACCCCCTGAATGTGGATGCGGTGGATAGCTTGAGCAAGATGCTCAACGTCACGATCACCACCTACCTCGCCAGCCCCAAGCAAATCCAAGCCGCCATTGATGAAAATTACGGGGTTCCGGCGACTTCGGCCTACGGCGACCTTTTTGGAGAAACTGAAGCCAAGGATGCCTCCACTGCTGATGCGGCCAAGACCAAGGCCGCTAAAGAGGCCGAAGCGCCCATCATCAAGTATGTCAGCATGCTCATCACCGAAGCCGTCAAACGCCGCGCTTCGGATATTCACCTTGAACCTTTGGAAAAGCGTTTCCGCGTCCGCTACCGTATTGACGGCTCTTTGCTTGAGGTCGAAAACCCGCCGAAACGCCTCCAAGCCCCCATCGTCTCTCGCCTCAAATTGATGGCCAATGTCAGCCTCGCGGAAAAACGCATTCCGCAAGACGGTCGTATTCAGATGAAAGTCGGAGCCAAAGACGTGGACTTGCGCGTTTCCGTGCTGCCTACCGTGTATGGCGAAAGCATCGTCATGCGAATCCTCGACAAGGAAGGCCTCAAACTCGGCCTGCCCGAATTGGGCTTTTTCTCTGACGACCAGGTGGTGTTTGAGAAAATTGTCGGCATGCCCGACGGCATTTTCCTCGTTACCGGCCCCACCGGCTCCGGCAAATCCACGACTCTTTATTCGGCACTCAATTACATCAATCACCCTGACCGTAAGATCATCACGGTTGAAGACCCTGTCGAATATCAGATGAACGGCATCAACCAGGTGCAGGTGCGTCGTGAAGTGGAAATGACTTTTGCCCGCGCCCTGCGTGCCATGCTTCGCCAAGCCCCGAACGTCATCATGATCGGGGAAATTCGCGACTTTGAAACCGCTGAAATCGCCATTAACGCCTCGCTGACCGGTCACATGGTGTTTTCCACCCTGCATACCAACGACGCCCCGAGCGCGGTCACCCGCTTGGTGGACATCGGCGTCAAGCCGTTCCTCGTTTCCGCCTCTTTGCGTGCGGCTTTGGCCCAGCGCCTGGTTCGCCGCGTCTGCGTCCAGTGCAAGAAACCTTATCTCCCGGACGCCAAGGATCTGATGAGCATCGGCCTCAATGAAGTGCAGGCCGCGCAGGCCACTTTCATGAAGGGCGAAGGCTGCCAGCGCTGCCTCGGCATCGGTTTCCGTGGCCGCATGGGCCTTTTCGAAAACTTCCTTATTAACGAAGAAGTGCAGCAAATGATTTATGAAAGTCGCTCCCTCGTTGAGTTGCGCCAGAAAGCCCGCGAGTTGGGCATGAGAACCCTGCGCGAAGACGGCGTGCGCAAAGTCACCAGCGGCCTGACCACCGTGGACGAAGTGATCTACGCCACCATGGCCTGAGTGGCCCAAACGTTTTTAGCCTGACGCTTGGAGTTGACTCCCATGAGCTACGAAATGAATGACTTGTTGAACCTGATGGTGGACGAGGGCGCCTCGGACCTCCACCTACAGGTTGGCCAGGCGCCGACGTTGCGCATGTCTGGCGGCATGTCTCCCGTGGATGGTCCGAAGCTCACACCGGAGGACACTGAGCAGCTCATGCGCTCGATCGCCTCCGACCATCACCAGCAAAAGGCCAAGCAAGTCGGCGGTGCGGACTTTGCCTTTGCGTTTATGGATAAGGCCCGCTTTCGCGTCTCCGTTCTCAAGGCCAAGGGCAATTACGGCATGGTGTTGCGGATGATCCCGCACAAAATGTTTTCGATGCGCGAACTCGGCCTGCCCGACCGCATCAAAGATCTGCTCACCCGCCCGCGCGGCCTAATCCTTGTCACTGGCCCGACCGGTTCTGGTAAATCCACCACGCTCGCCTCGATGATCAACTGGATCAACGAAAACGAGGAAGGCCACATCATCACTTGCGAAGACCCGATTGAGTATTACCACAATCACAAGAAATGCATCGTGACCCAGCGCGAAGTGGGGGTGGATGTGTCCAGTTTTTCCGATGCCATCCGCGGCGCTCTTCGTCAGGATCCTGACATCATCCTCGTCGGTGAAATGCGTGATTTGGAAACCATTGAGGCTGCGGTCAGTGCTGCGGAAACCGGTCACCTCGTCTTTGGCACCTTGCACACCACTGGCGCCGCGCGCACGGTTGACCGCATTGTGGATGCCTTTCCCGCCAATACCAAAGACCAGATCCGTACCCAGCTTGCTTCCTCCGTCATTGCTGTCATTTCCCAGGCGCTCTGCAAAAAAATTGGCGGTGGCCGCATCGCCAGCTACGAGATCATGATTACGACCGACTCCATCGCCGCCCTCATTCGCGACAACAAGACCTACCGCATCACCTCCGACATTCAGACCGGTGGTGCCTTGGGTATGATCACCCTCGACGCCCACTTAATGAGCCTCTATGCTCGCGGGCTCATTACTGCCGAAACTGCGATTGAGAAATCCCAGATCCCGGAGGAAATGCGCAAGAAAACCAGCGAAACCACTCCTGCCACCAAAGCCTAAACTCTTTTCTCCAACTTTTCACCCAGCTATTTAGACCAGCCCCCAACCCTCCCTGGATATGTTCGAAGACCACAACCAAGCCATTGCCGACGTTTTTCAAAAAAGCGGCCAAGTCACGCAAGTTCAGCTCGATGAACTGCTGCAAACCGCCCAACAAACCGGCAAGAGCCTCGCTGACTGTCTGATTGACACCGGCGTCGCTGATCGCCCCGCGCTCTTGAAAATGGTGGCGGAATACCTTCAGTTCGAGTTTCTACCACAGGTACCCTCTGCCCTCGACGAGGCGGCCACCAAGGTAATCAAGTCGCAGGTCGCCCGCATGTATGGCGTCGTGCCCTTCCGCATGGATGACACTTCCATCACCGTTCTCGCCAAGGACCCCTTCAATAATCGCGTGGTGGATGACCTGACCTTTTCCCTCAACAAGGACATCAAGATCATGGTCATTGACCCCGACGTGATTGATGGCCTGCTGACCGCCACTTATGGCGAGGAAGATTCCTCCCTCGACGCCTTGTTGGCCGAGATCAAAGGCACCAAGGTCGGTGCGGATAGCGATGCCGACTTGGAAGCCAAAGATTTGGAAAACCTCGCCAACGAAACGCCCATCATCCGTTTCGTCAACCTGATCATGCAGCAGGCCATTCGCGACAAGGCCTCTGACATCCATTTCGAGCCGTTTGAAGACCAATTCCGCATCCGCTACCGCATTGACGGCGCGCTTTACGAAATGGCTCCGCCGCCCAAGAGCCTCGCCATTCCTGTCATTTCCCGCATCAAGGTTTTGTCGAACCTTAACATTGCTGAGCGTCGCATCCCCCAGGACGGTCGCATTAAGATGACCATCGCCGGCCGCCCGGTTGACTTGCGCGTTTCGACCCTGCCCACCCAATTTGGCGAAAGCGTCGTCTTGCGCGTGCTCGATAAATCCGTGGTCAATCTTGACCTCGCCAATCTCTCCATGCCTGCGGACGTACTGGCCCAAATCCGCAACCTCGTCAACCTCCCCAACGGCATCTTTATTGTCACCGGCCCGACCGGCTCTGGCAAGACCACCACGCTTTACAGCGCCCTTCGCGAGGTGAACACCATCGACATCAAGATCCTCACTGCTGAAGACCCGGTGGAATACGAAATTGACGGCATCATGCAAGTCGCCGTTAACCACCAGGTCGGTCTGGACTTCGCCAAGGCCCTCCGCTCCTTCCTTCGTCAAGACCCGGACAAGATCATGGTCGGCGAGATCCGCGACTTGGAAACCGCCCAGATCGCGGTGCAAGCCTCGCTCACGGGCCACGTCGTCTTGGCCACCCTGCACACCAATGACGCCCCCGGCGCCATCACCCGCATGATCGACATGGGGTTGGAGCCATTCCTTATTGCCGCCTCGTTGGAAGGCATTCTCGGCCAACGCTTGGTGCGCAGAATTTGCAAGACCTGCAAAGTGGCCTACGAACCTGACCACGAGATGATTGAGTTGCTGGGCGTTGACCCCCTCCAAATCGCTGACAAGCAGTTCTTCTACGGCAAAGGCTGCCCCGAATGCAGCCAGACCGGCTACCGTGGCCGCCAGGGCCTCTTTGAACTGATGGTCGTCACCGACGCTCAACGCGAGCTTATCACCAAAAAGGCGCCCACCTTGGTACTCAAGCAGAAGGCCATTGAACAGGGTATGAGTACCCTCCGCGATGACGGCATGCGCGCTATTTTCGACGGACTCACAACAGTGGAGGAAGTTTTGAAATATACGTGATAGTAGGGAGTTGCCCCTAACTCCCTGCCGTACCCCCAGAATATTCTCGCCAATCCGCCCTAAACCTCCAGCATCGCGCTACCCTTTATAACCCCCATCCGGCCCGTTCGCCCATGCCTAAATACCGCTACAACGCCATTGATGCCTCCGGCTCCCAAAAATCCGGTCGCATTGAAGCATCCTCGCCTGACGAGGCCAACGCCAAGCTCTCCCAACAGGGGTTGATGGTCGCCAATATGACCGAAGAGGGTATGCCCGCCGGGAAAGCCGGCAAACCCGGCGCCAAAAAGGGCTTCAGCATCAACATTGGCAAAGTCATCAGCACGGAAGCCCTCGCGGTATTCACCCGCCAAATGGCCACTCTGTTGCAAGCTGGCCTGCCCCTGCTGCGCAGCCTCGAGGTGATGATTCGCCAGGAAAAGAACCTTCGTTTTAAAGCCATCCTCGTCTCCTTGGCTGACAATGTTCGCTCCGGTAACAATCTTTCTGATGGCCTCCAACAACACCCCAAGGTGTTCGACCGTCTCTTTATTAACATGGTCAAGGCCGGTGAAGCCGGTGGTGTGCTTGACGTCGTCCTTTCCCGTCTTGCCCGATTCATGGAAAAGACCGTTAAGACCAACAAGAAGATTAAGTCCGCGATGGTTTATCCTTCGGTGGTTGTCACGGTTGCTCTCCTCATCGTCACCCTGCTGATGACGTTCGTTGTGCCCAAGTTCCAAAAGATTTTCCAGGACATGCTGCACAATGCCGCCATGCCCTGGCTGACCCAGCAGGTCATCAATATCAGCCATATGATGACCCCTTCCTCCTGGACAGTGGGCTTGGTCGAGCTTGCCGTCCTCGTCGCCGGCTTTTTCGGCTTTCGCTTCTTTATCCGCAGCAAAGTCGGCAGCCAGTTGATTGACCGCGTCATCCTCATTACGCCCAAAATCGGCGATTTCGCCACCAAGGCCAACGTTGCCCGCTTCACCCGCACCTTTGGCACCCTCATGTCTTCCGGCGTGCCGATTCTGCAGGCGCTCACCATCACGCGTGACATTATTCAAAACAGCGTCATCGCCAAGGCCCTCGACCGCGTGCACGACCGTGTCCGCGATGGCGAGCCGCTCGCCGCCCCCCTCGAGCAGCAGAAAATCTTCCCCACCATGGTGACCTCCATGATTGACGTCGGTGAAGAAACCGGCGAACTGCCCGAAATGTTGAACCGCATCGCCGATAATTATGACGAAGACTTGGACAACGCCGTCGCCGGCCTCACCTCCATCATTGAGCCGGTCATGATTGTGTTCCTCGCCTTGGTCGTCGGCACCATTGTCATTGCCCTCTTCCTGCCCATCATCGACATCATCAAGAACATGTCCTCCGGCAAGGGCTAAACTTCGCGCCTCACCCGCGCCCAACAAAACCGCCTCCGAAATTTTCCGGAGGCGGTTTTGTTTTTATCACGTTAAAAAATCGACACATATCCATCTCTTTCCCGTGAGAATATAATGGACTGTTAACCTTCCTGGATGCCTCGTCTTCTTCGCGCCTGGCTAGTCCCATTCATGTCTAAATCTGCCCTCCCGCTACTGCCGGCGACACGCATTCAATCGCTGGAAGTCTGCCGGGGATTGGCGGCGGTGGTGGTGTTCTTCAACCATTACCTGTACGCGTTCACGCCAGGCGCCACTGCGCTGTTGAGCGGGACGCCCCTCTACACTTTGGTCAACGGACGGAGTGCGGTAATTTTCTTTTTTGTTCTTTCCGGCTACGTCTTGACGTTTCGCTTTTACGAGTTGAATGACGGCGCGATCTTGGCCAAGGGCGCAATAAAACGCCTGCCCCGCTTGGCGGGCACAACGACGCTGATTACGCTCGCCTCCTGTGCGCTTTTTCTAACCGGGGCCTACCATTTTGCGGCGGCGGCGGCAATTAACCGATCGGGTTGGCTTGCGACTTCGGGATATGCGGATTTCCCGGCGGGTTTTAGGCCGAATTTTTGGGGAGCGTTCTGGCAGGGATCCCTGGGCACGTTTTTGCGGGGTGACGACAACTACAACACGAACCTCTGGACCATGAACGTGGAATTCATGGGCAGTCTGCTGGTGTTCGGCTTGGCGTGGCCGCTGCGGAATCTCTTCGGCTTGAGAGGGTATCTGCTGGCGGCGGTGCTGGCGGGGCTGTTCTTTATTTTTCACGAACCCATGCTGCTGCCATTCATTGGTGGGACGACTATGGCGTATGCGCATTCCCGTCGTGCTCCCACGCTTGGGCTCAAGGCGAAGATGCTGGCGGCGGCGGTGTGTCTGGTTTTGTTCAGCTACAACCCTTCGAGTGCAAACGGAGCATGGGATTTCGCGCGACCGGAGGACGCGGCCAACCGGGCGCTATACGACATTTTCTTCCCGACCTGCGCGGCCCTGCTGCTCATCCAAGTGGTGGCGAGCAAGGGGCAGATCCGGCCGGTTGGGCGCATGACGCGGTTTGGGCGATGGCTGGGGGCGGCGTCATTCCCCCTCTACCTGTGCCACACGCTGGTGATCTGGTCGCTCTCGAGCTGGATGTTTGCGGAACTCCGGCCAGCGCACGGGATAATCATGACGACGGCGGTCATTCTTCCCGTCACAATCGGCGTGGTCCTCGCGGTCTCTTGGGTGCTGACGGCGTTCGACCAGTACTGGACGAGGTTGATCAACCGCGGAATGGTGACGGTATGGCGGCGATTTGGCCCACCGCCGGTGGCCATTCTTGCCGCAGAATTAAAATTGGTTGAGGCCAAAAAAGGGCAGTAATTGTTGGTGGTGTATTCGTTTGAAATCTGAAATTTGAAATTCCGCTTGTCGGGTGGATTATGGTGAAGGAGGCAAAGGGATCAGGTTTCAATTATTGTAATTCTTCGATAGTTCTCTAGCTTATTCACCCGGCAGGCATAGCGCGGGATATGCTCGCTCGACTTGTCCTTCGATTGCCCGCCATGATGCGCTCATTGTTTTCATGGCCGCCCCAGCGCAATCCATTCCCTTAAGCGATTCCGGCAAACGGCTGGTTCCCTGGCTCGTCGCTGTGGCGTTTTTCATGGAGTCACTGGATACGACGATTCTCAACACCGCCGTGCCAACGATTGCTGACGCCCTGCAAGTCGCGCCGCTCAGCATGAAGGCGGTGCTGGCGAGTTACACCTTGAGTCTCGCGGTTTTCATCCCCGTCAGCGGCTGGGTGGCGGACCGTTTTGGCACGCGCCGGGTCTTTTCCTCCGCCATTGCCATTTTCACGTTCGGCTCATTCTTGTGCGGCATTTCTCGCAACATTCATTTGCTCGTCGCCTGCCGCATCCTCCAGGGCTGCGGCGGCGCGCTGATGTTGCCGGTGGGCCGCCTCACGATGGTGCAGACCTTTGCCAAATCCGAACTCATCCGCGCCATGAGCTTTGTCGCCATCCCGGGCTTGATCGGCCCCATGCTCGGCCCCGTCGCGGGCGGGCTCATCGTCGCCTATTTTCATTGGAGCGTCATCTTTTTTGTCAATATTCCCATTGGCCTCCTCGGCTTGTATCTGGTTTACCGGCACCTGCCCGATTACCGCGAAGCGGATACGCCTCCACTCGATGTCGTCGGGCTCATTCTCTTTGGTTCCGGCGTCGCGCTGCTGTCTTATGTGCTCGAGGTCTTTGGCGAGCATACGCTGGGTGGGCTGGAAATTCTCGGCCTGCTGGCCATCGCCATGCTGCTCCTTGCTGGCTACGGGCTGCACTCGGGGCAGGTCAAGTATCCCCTGCTGCGCCTCGGCCTCTTTCGCATTCGCACCTTTCGCGCCGCCGTCAGTGGCAGTTACATCACGCGCATCGGCATCGGCGGCATCCCTTTTCTCTTCCCCTTGCTTTATCAGGTCGGCCTAGGCTTCACGCCCATCCAGTCCGGCCTCATGATGATGCCCCAAGCCATCGCCGCCATGAGCCTGAAGCTGACCATGCCGGGCATTCTACGGCGCTTTGGCCACCGCGCTGTCTTGATTTCGAACACCGCCATGCTCGGTTTGTTGATTCTCCTCTTTGGCACCATCAGCGCGTCCACGCCCGTCTGGCTCATTGTCATCGTGGTGTTCTGCTACGGCTTTTTCACGTCGCTGCAATACACCAGCATGAACACCCTCGTTTATGCCGACGTCTCCGACGAGGAGACGAGCAAGGCCAGCACCATCTCCAGCACGATGCAGCAAATGTCCATCAGCTTTGGCGTTGCCGCGGCCTCGCTCGTCACCGCATTTTTCATCCCCGACCGTTTTAATTCCACCCCCGCGGAAATGATCCACGGCATCCACCTCGGCTTCCTCGTCCTCGGCCTCTGGACGATTTTGTCCTCGCTCATTTTTTGGGAACTGAAGCCCAAGGACGGCAACGCCGTCAGCCGCTACCAAGCCACGATACCATCCGGGTAGGATCGGACCTCTCCTTGTAACTTTATCCGCCCACTTTGGGGTTCCCTTTTGGGGCGGTGAGGACGCCGGGGTCGGAATAGTGATGGTTTAGTGAGCCATTGATCCCGGGGGTAAAAGTTTCTTGTAGTAACTGGACATTATTGATGTCGAGATAATCAAGGGTCAAGTCCTTGTCGTGTATCGTAAGGTTGACAAATCCATTCGCCGCAACTGACGTATTCTCAATCGTTTTGTAAACCCGTTTGTCATAAAATCTAAGTGGGGCCTTGGTTGCGTCAGGTTCAGCCAAATCTACCGGCATTCCTCCGTGACCTAGACAACGGCCATAAAAAGCAAATCCTTCTGGTGCGGGGTATCTGCTATATATGCCAAGGCGGTGCTCGTGCCCCCAGATCCACACGATTTCCTGGTCGCGAAAAAACTCCGCCAGTTGTTGCGCGGGCTTGTGGTAAGATTCTTCCGGAAAAGCAGAAAAATATTGGTGATGGGAAAGCAAAATGGTTGGCTTCGGCTGTTCTTTGGGTTTGACCATATTGTGCAACCAAGCGAGCAGACTTTTCTCAAGGTGGCAGTCTGCGCCGATACAGGGAATCCGGTTGAGCAAGGGCCAGGCGCCCAGGATGGGCAAACCGACAGAATTGTATCCAGTGTCGATTGCCAGAATGCGCCAATGCTCCGTTTCAAGGCAAAAGAAACTGGTCTTTTGTCCTCCAGACCCTGTTAGGCCCAGTTTGGGCAGAAGCAAATTAAAATACGGCCCGCCCTTGGCATACATTTCGTGATTTCCATTTAAGGCAAAACTGCCTTGTTTCCCTTTGGGCCAATTTACCCCGGCATACCCATTCATGGGACGGCCAAGGCAGTTCTCCTCGATTTCAGGTCCATCACCAATGTAATAGACATCGCCCAG
>Ga0206869_1115_pt1 | contig 15772 bp, 17 predicted proteins | sample Alteio_BWOrgCont_35_FD_152618 | JGI IMG/M metagenome (GOLD analysis project Ga0206869, IMG submission 152618) | Enriched cells from forest soil in Barre Woods Harvard Forest LTER site, Petersham, Massachusetts, United States -... | ecosystem: Environmental > Terrestrial > Soil > Temperate forest >... | reverse complement strand
GATTGTCACTCCTCTTAAACAATTGACCTCAGGGAATCGCGGAGAGGAATTTTTGTCGGCTTTCATGGGTTTGGTGGAGCGAAGCCGCGAATCCTTCGTCCGTTTTCATGTTATTGGATTTGTGCCATTCTCGGCAGAAACTGTCTGTAGCAATCCCGTTTTGTCAAGAATTGGTTCAGAGTTTAAAACCGATTCCTATTCCCTCTCCCTTCGAGGGGAGAGGGGTGAGAAAACTGGATTGCGCAATTTCGCCGTATGATTGACAAAGGGTAACCGATTACATTATGCCTGCTTGTTGTTATTCCATTTTCACGCATGAAAACATTCTTAACATTGGCAATCTTCTGTTTTCTTACGGCGTCCGTTTTCGCTGCGGATACCAATACTGACAAAAACTCCCGCACCGGGCCGTTTATCCTTGGCGCGGATATTTCGTGGGTCCCTGAAGATGAAGCCGACGGCGCGCAATATTTCGACCATGGCGTGCGCAAAGACATTTTTCAGATCCTCCACGATTATAAATTCAATTATGTCCGGCTGCGTTTGTTTGTGGATCCATCCTCTAGCGATGGTTACGCGCGTGGCCGCAGTGAGGCGTTTTGCGATTTGGAGCATGTGAAAGCCATGGCCAAGCGCGCCAAAGCGGCCGGCATGGGAATCCTGCTCGACATCCATTACAGCGACACCTGGTCCTCGCCCGGCCATCAGGAAAAGCCCGTTGCCTGGATGGACTATGATTTCACGCAATTGACGCAGGCGGTCCACGATTTCACGCATCGCGCGATTTTTGAATTGAAAACGAATGGAACGCCGGCGGACATGGTGCAGATCGGAAACGAAATCTCCGACGGCATGTTGTTCCCCGACGGGCGAAGGTCGAATTGGGATAACTTCGCGGCCTTGTTGAAAGCCGGGATTGCCGGGGCGAAGGATGCTGACCCATCGGTAAAAATTGTTTTGCATCATCATCTCGGCCGAAGCAACGCGCAAATGCGCCCGTGGCTCGACAACTTGATCAAGCGCGGCGTGAACTTTGACATCATCGGAATGTCGTGCTACGCGCAGGCACAGGAAGGTGATTGGAAAACCAATTTTGATGATTTGGCCAAACGCTATCCGGACAAAGGATTGCTCGTGGCGGAATATTCCGCGCAAAAACGCTACATCAACGATCTGATGTTCAACACTCCGGACCGGAAAGGCCTGGGCACATTCATCTGGGAGCCAACCCGGCACCGCGAATCGTTATTCGACAAGAACGGGAAAAACGCCGGTGGCGGCCAGGCGTCTAATTTTACCAATGATCTAGGCACCAACCAGGGCGCGCGGATCGCCCCGGCGAACGGCGCGGCGAACACCAATTCACCGGAATATATTGGGCGCAGTTTCGGCACAAACGAAACGGCGCGCGCCGCCTGGCGGCGGCAGCGATTCGGTGGGCGTTATGACGCAAATGATTTATTCAACCTATACCCGCAAATGGCCAAAGATTACGCCGATCCGCCGGTGGCCGGTCAATGAAACCTAAAATTTGGATGGGAACGGATGAGAGCAAAGGGGAAAAACTTGTCTTTGCTCCGGATTGCTGGATAACCTTCCTGAACTAAGCCACCACTCAAATTCTTTTCTAGGCCATGAAAACATTTTTAACATTGGCATTTTTTTCCGCGTCGCTCATGTTGTCCCGCGCCGATATGCAAACTCCCATTCCCTTGTGGCCCAATGGCGCCCCGGGCGCGCTGGGCGCGTCCTCCAACGATGTCCCCACCCTTACGCCGTATTTGCCCGACCCGACCAACGCCGCCGGCCCGGCCATGGTCATCTGCCCCGGCGGCGGCTACCAGCACCTCGCCCCCCACGAAGGCAACGACTACGCGCTCTGGCTCAACCAGCACGGCGTCACCTGTTTTGTCCTCAAATACCGCCTCGGCTCCAATGGCTACCACTACCCCGCGGAATTCCAGGACGACGCCCGCGCCATGCGCTGGGTCCGCGCCCACGCCGCCGATTACAAGATCGATCCGCATCGCATCGGCATCATGGGCTCCTCCGCCGGCGGACACATGGCTTCCATGCTGATGACCCATTTCGATGCCGGCGACCCCAAATCCAGCGACCCGATCGAGCAGCAAAGCTCGCGCCCTGACCTTGGCATCCTGTGCTACGCCGTCATCACCATGGAAGATCCCTTTGCCCACAAAGGCTCACGCGAATTTTTGCTCGGCAAAAATCCGTCTTTCAAACTGGTCCGTCAGCTCTCCAGCGAGCTGCAGGTGACCACCAATACGCCGCCCTGTTTCATGTGGACAACGTTCGAAGACAAGACCGTGCCCATGGAAAACACCATGATGTTTGCCGATGCCTTGCGCAAGCATGGTGTGCCCTTCGCGCTCCACGTGTATGTCAAAGGCCACCACGGCCTGGGCCTTGGCGACAAACCGCCTTTCGCCCATCCTCTTCCCTGGGCCAACGAATGTTTGCTCTGGCTGCAACAACAGGGTTTCGTGAAATGAATTTCTCCCGGACGACTGCCGTGCTTGTGATTGCGGGAATTTCTCTCTGCGCTTCCATCGCCCCCGCGCGCGACTGGGATTGGTCGGGTATCATTGGCACCGGCCAAAGCCTCTCCGTCGGCGAAAAAGGGCGCCCTGTCCTTTCCACCAACCAGCCCTACAACAACCTCAAACTTTCCACCGACGACCTACCCTGGCCGATCAATCCGGATAATACGAATCTGGCTTTGGTGCCGCTCACCGAGCCCATTGGCCGGCGCTCGCCAAGTTATCCCAGCTCCTGGCCGGAAAACATCGCGGGCGAAACGCCCCATACCGCCATGGCCGACGAGATCACCTCACTCGTCCACGCTATGAATGGCCGCGACTACGTCACCGTGCATAGCGCCGTGGGTGAAAACGGACAGGGGATGATCTATCTAAAAAAAGGCGCGCCCCACGTGGGCCTGAACGGCCACTCATATGAAGCCGCCATGATCGAAACCAAAGCCATCACCCGCCTGGCCAAAGCCACCGGCAAGACCTACGGCGTCAGCGCCATCACCGTGACCCACGGTGAAACCGACGCCGGCAATACCAACTATGAGACGCAATTGTTCAAGCTGTGGAAGGATTACAATAGCGACATCCCGGCCATCACCGGACAGTCCAAAAAAATCCAGATGATCGTGTCGGAACAAAATTCCTGCGCCGATCATTCCCCCTCCACGCAGGCCCAATGGCAGATCGGCGTCGATCATCCACGCTACATCGTTTGTTCCGGCCCCAAATACCAGTATCCCTACGCTGATGACGGTATCCATCTGATCGCCAACGGCTATCGGCAACTCGGCGAAAAATACGGACAGATCTATTTCGAGCGCGTCATCCTCGGCACTGATTGGCAACCCTTGCACCCGACCCGCATCAAGCGTAGCGGCGCCGTCATCACCATCCGCTTCCACGTGCCTGTCTTGCCGCTGGTTTGGGACTCGTCCTTCGAACCACCTCATCCATCCGTGGATGAATGGAAAGCCGGCAAGGGTTTCGAGGTCACTTCGGCTTCTGGAATAAAAGTGGTCATCCAATCGGTTAAAATTTCAGGCTTCTCCGCGGTCATCACCTGCGCCTCCGATCCTGGCCCCAATGCGCTCGTCGGCTACGCGATGGTCGCCGAAAAGCAAAAAATGAATGCTCCATACCCTGGAACTTTTCGCTGGGGATTGTTGCGCGATTCGGACCCGTTTGTCGGCGCGGACACTAAAACGCCTCAACCCAATTTTTGCGTCGCCTTCGAGACGAAAGCGCCCTGAGCGTCCTCAAGGTCCGGTCAACCGATAAAACCCCGTTCCGTTCGTTGACGAAAGCGATACCTGGTTGTTCAGGTTGGTGAGGTTGAGTGCCGGTACATTGGTCAGCGTCACCCAATTCGCCGTCGTCAAATCACTGTTCTCCTGTAAAGCAAAAGTCGTTGAAGGCACGATCCATGACAGCGTCAAATTCGTGGCACTCGCTGTCGCATTCATCAGCGGCGATGTTGTCGTGCGGTAAATCCATACCCCGGTATTGTTTTCACCGGCCAGCAACTCTGCGCCGTCCGCGGACGACCCGACTGAATACCACTGTTTGCCCGTCATGTTCGTCGATGTCCAGTCGTTCCCGTAATCGGTCGAAGTGTAGATTTGCGGGCTGCCTCCATTTACCAGGATCAAGTCCCTCCCGTCTGCCGACGAGGCGACAGCAGTTCCCGTGACACTCAACGGCTCCCAGGTACTGCCCGAGTTCGTGGAGGCATAAACACTGCCGCCGGCCGCCACCAGGTGCGTGCCATCGGCTGAAGCGGCGACGGATTTCCAATTGTTTCCCGGCGAATTTGTCGGCGCCCAACTGACGCCCCAGTTGGTCGAGATGTAGATCTGGGCCCCATAGGCCGCCACCGCCAGCAGGTTCCCGCTGGCCGAAGCTGCCATCGATTCCCATTGCTTGCCCGTCAGCATGTTCGTCTGCCAGGTCGCGCCGGAATTGGTGGAGGTCAAAATCGCGCTTAAAATAAGCGCTGCCGCCAGTTTTGTGCCGTCTCCCGATATGGCGCAGGCCGGAAATTGCCCTATTAGCGTGGTTTGATTCCAACTGCTTCCGGAATTGGTGGAAATCAATACCATGCTCGCACTGCCGGAGAACGCACCGATCGCCTTTGTGCCGTCCGCAGACGTCGCCACACAATTGCCGAAACTAAATTGTGTGTTCGTGGTCCAGGTGCCCGTCGAATTCGTTGAATAGAACGGCGAGCCTGATCCTGCCACCAAAATGATTTTCCCATCGGCTGAACTGGCGATCGAAAAGGGAACATACTCGTCTCCCCCCGCCTGCCTCCAACTCTGAGCAACCCCGTAACCTGCTGTCGCCACGATTGCACAAATGAGGACCGCTTCCGGTATGATTTTTTTCATTTTGGGTAGTTTGTTATGGCGACTATCCCTTGATAACAAGTAAAACGGATTTTTGAAACATGGTAAAAATGATGACATGGACAAAGTTAAATCGAAGTTTCTCCGGCTGGTTTGGCTGGCGGCAAATCCGTCACCAAAGAAGTCCGCGAAAACATCTCGCCCAAAACGTCGCAACCGTCAAAGCGGCGATTGTAACGGAACGCAAACTCGTTGACGTAGTTTTGGAGATATTTCCGCGAGACGCTATGGTGCGTCCCGTCAATGGAGCGTTTGAGTTGCGCCCAAAAACCTTCAATGGTGTTCGTATGAGCGCGTCCAACGACGTATTCATCCGCGCTGTGGTTCACGCGGATGTGCTTGAACCCAAATTTGGAAGTGAAATTGTAGATCGGCGATTCGTCGCTCACGACTTGCGCGGTCGTCTCTACATTCTGGCGCAAATGTCCAATGGCATTGCCAGCCGTCGCATTGGTGACGACGGTTGCGCGGACTTCGCCGCGACGTTGGACAATACCAACGACAGGAATTTTCCCCACGGCTCCGCGTCCAAAGCCTTTGCGTTTTCCGCCGATGTAGGTTTCATCGGCCTCAACAACGCCGGTCAGCATACCGCCGCCGCTAGCCATGAGTTCGCGGATTTTGTGGGTCATGCGGAACGCGGTCTTGTAGGTGACGCCAACTTGGCGTTGAATTTCCTTCGCGGCCACTCCGTTTTTCGATTTCGCAAACAGGAAAATCGCGAAGAACCAAGACTTCAAAGACGTTTCCGATTTGTGGAAAATGGTTCTCGCTGTCGGGTAAATCTGCGCTCCGCAAAAGGAACACGCATAGCAACGGCGTTTGTTGACCTTGTAAAAACAGTTCGTCTTTCCGCACTCACATTTGTGACCGGAATAACGCGCCAGAAAAATGTGATGCAGACAGGCGTCGTCGTTCGGGAACTGGCGGTCGAAGTCTTTGAAGTTATACACGTTTGGTCTTTCGCTTTTTGGGCAGCGCGTTCAACGCGAGCCAAGCCTCACGGGTTATCACCGCTTCGTTTGTCTCCCGCCGCGCAACAGTCACGCGATTCACGCCGAGCAGCGCGGAGAGTTCACCTTGGGTATAGCCCAAAAACTCGCGCTTGCCTTTGTAGTCTTGGGATGTCATTCGACCTCCAACTCCCAAATAGCCAGCCCGACGTTAGGATTGTCGGTTCCCGCGCCCCAAATGCTTTTGTGCCTAATTACATCGTCTGTCCTGTAAATTTTTGGGTGTGCTACCCACTCGCCGTCATGCTCAACAATGGGGTGTGGGTTGTAAGGCTCGGCAGCCACCTTAGCCGCCTCGATTGTGTCATAAGTTCCAACGCGGTCAGTTGTGCGTCCATGTCTAATAAGTGCAAACTTTGTCATATTTTTCTTTCGTTTTTGGCGGGTTGGTTTAACTCCCGCCGATGTTTAAACTGTAACATAAAGCTACAACTTGTAAAGAGTTATTTTCACTTTTTTTACCATGCAAAAACCCAACAAAACAGCTATTTCGGACGGCTACTTGCCGTCAGGGGATAGTCACCTTTGTTATTTAGGTTCGCTTGTGATAGCAAAGCCGATGCCACGCCGTTTTCCTTGGGTTTCTATAATGGTCCTGCCTTCTTTGCGTGATTCTCACGCCTTCTGTTTTTTTCACGCAACTCCTCCCCGCGTTGCTTCCCTCGTTTCCCACCCCATTACTTTACGATTTCCCGCTTCCCGGTATTATCCCTGCCGTGGCGATTCGGTTGGCGACAGTTTCCGGGCTTGGATCAGGGGAATCAATTCCCAAAATTATAATTGTTCGCTCCTTCGCCCGCCCGACCCGCTTCTCGCCCCAAATTTTAAAGATTTTCTCGTTTTTTCTTTTCGTTCTCTTGCGCAACTTTGCGTCTTCTTGCGTGTCCTTTTCTTGCGCGGTCAACACCCGCCCGCCTGGCGTACTTTCACAGCGCCGTGTGTTTGCGCGGAGCGGGACCGACATAACGCGCTCTGCGGGGGGTCACTCCTTCTCCTCCCGCAGCCCATCTTTATGAACGAGACCGCCTCCGACCATCGCATCGGCGTCAGCCCGCTGACTCTGTCCACCGTGCGCGCCTTGCGCGGCTGCGTGACCGAGAAGATCAAAAGCGACGTGGATTCCGGAAAATACTTGTGGGTGTTCGATTTTTCTCTTTCGGAAATTGCGCCGGACTCCCGTAGCCAGGCGCTCCGCTTCTGGGTGGCGGACATCGCCGAAGGCGCAGGCGTCAAGGACCTGTCTGTGGACGCGGTCGTGAACCAGATTCTCCCGCCTTTGTGCGCGGCGTTTACCAGCGAAGACCTTTGCCTGCGCTTTTCCCTGAACCGCGCCACGCTGTTTCGGTTGCGAAAACTTTTGGGTTATAGCCGTGGCCGGGTGAAACGGGAAATCCTCGCCGTTTTTCTCAAATCAAGGTGGTTGGGATCCGCAGCCCAGAGCGTTTGAAGAATGACCGTAGCTGCCGGCAACGGGGAATTAACTCAACCGCATCGGCATGACCACATAGAGGAACGGCCCGTTGATCTTCAATACTCCCGGGCTTAATTCATCGATCAATTCAAAGAACACCTCGTCCTCGCTCAGCGCGGACAATGCTTCGATGAGATAGCGTGGGTTGAAAGCGATCGCCAGTTCTTTGCCTTTGTAATTTACCGCCAGCGATTCACGCGCCTCGCCGACCTCCGGAGAATTGGCGGTGATGGCCAGGTTGTTTTTTCCGAACGCCAGTTTCACCGAGTTGGCCTTGTCGCTGGTCATGATCTCGGCGCGGCGCAACGCCTGCAAAAATTCCTCGCGCACCAGCGCGATGCGTTCCTTCGCTTCGCCGGGGATGACCTGTTTGTAATTCGGATAATTCCCCTCGATCAATTTCGTGATGAGCAAAACTGAAAAACCCTTGTCATCTTTGAGCGCAAAGGAAGCCTGGTTTTCTCCAAACTTGATCTCCACCTCTCCTTTTTCCTGGAGCAACCGGTTCAATTCCCCGACCGCCTTGGCCGGCACGATGAATTCGCCGCTGCTTTTCTCGGAAATGTCCACTTCCTCGTCCACCAGCGCCAATCGGCGTCCGTCTGTGGCCACCATCGTCATTTTGTGGTCCTTCAGGCTGATATAAATTCCGTTCAAAACGTACCGCGACTCGTCCGTCGAGATTGCAAACGACGTCCGGCGCATCATCGCTTTGACGTTTTCCTGCTGGAGGGGAACTTTCTTGTCGTCCTTGAACTTTGGCATCGGCGGAAATTCTTCCGCTGCCAGTCCGTGAATTTTATAGAACGAAGGGCCGCTGCGCACCGAGGTGATGTTCTTTTCGTCCGTTTCAATGTCGATTTCCATGCCATTCAATTCCCGGACAATTCCGAAAAGTTTTTTTACCGGCACGGTCGTTGCCCCCGCTTTTTTTACCTTGGCTTCCACGGAACAGGCCACCGTCACATCCAGATCCGTGGCTGTAAATTCGACCCGGTCTTTTTCCGCGCGCAACAGGACGTTGGAAAGGATCGGCAACGTTGTCCGGTTGCTCACGACATTTTGGACCGCTTGCAACCCGGCGAGAATTTGTTCCTTCGTGATGGTCAGGTTCATGATTAATATTCTCTTCTTTGTATAAATTCTCTTATTATTAAGGGTGGTGAATAAAGCAAACAACTTCGTCTGTCAAGGTTGCTGCTGCGTTTTTTGGTCTGTTCACCGTCACACAACTTAAATTAAAGGAACCAACAAAATTGAAAAGCCTAAGTTGTTGGCTCTGTTCGCAACCAATTCACACACGATTGGATAGCTGTGCAAGGTTTATTGGTAACATCACTTTACTTTCTTGCCCGGCGGATGATTTCCGGCAGAAATGAACAAACAAAACCGATCTCTTCCAACGTCGAATCGCGTCCAAAAGAAAATCTGACCAGCGAGTTGGCTTCGGCCTGTTTTCCAATCGCCACGATCACATGCGAAGGCTCCAATGACCCTGCCGAACAAGCTGAACCGCTTGAGGCGCAAATACCTTCCACATCCAAGCCGGCTAATAGCGTGATGCTGTCCACGCCGCGCACGACAAAAGAAAACGTGTTTGCCAGACAATTCAGACGAGGCGATACAATTTCGCAACCGTCAATCTTTTCCACACAAGAAAGCAAATTTTCAACCAAAGGTTTTAATTTTACACTCTCAAAAACCGGAGGCTTCACAAATCTCTCCAGTGCGTCCACCAGTCCGACGATTCCCGCAAGATTTTCCGTGCCGGCGCGCCGTTCATTTTCGTGCCCGCCGCCGAAAATCAAGGGAACCGGGTGCAGCGGCGAACGCGCCCAAAGCAACCCCGCCCCTTTGGGCCCGTGAAATTTGTGCGCGCACACCGAGACCAGGTCGGCATTGAACTGAGCAAGATTCAAAAACGGCTCCTTCCCAAACCATTGCACCGCATCCGTATGAAAAACAATCCCGCGCTCCCGGCAAATTGCGCCCAAATCAGAAACCGGCTGAATGGTCCCGATCTCATTATTCGCCGCCATGATCGATACCAGTGTCGTGTCCGGACGAATCGCCTTTTTCAAAGCATCAGGAGACACTCTCCCGGTGGCATCCACCGGCAACCGCGTCACCGCAAAACCCTCGTTTTTTTCAAGAAAATCAAAACAATGCAGCACCGCATGATGCTCGACAGAAGAGGTGATTAGGTGCTTTCCCTTCGTTTTGAGCAGGCGTGCCGCGCCAAAGACGGCCAGGTTGTTCGATTCCGTGCCGCCGCTGGTGAAGATGATTTCACTGGGTTTGGCTCCCAAAAATTTCGCCGCGCGGTCCCGCGCATCATCCAGCAACGCCCGCGCTTTTCTGCCGACGTGATGCACGCTTGACGGATTTCCCCACGTTTCACCGAGAAACGGCAGCATCGTCTCCCGCACTGCCGGGTCCAGCGGTGTCGTGGCGTTGTAATCGAGATAAATCGTTCGCGGCACAAAAGAACGATAACAAAAAGGCCAAAACCGGCGAACACAAAACCGGAGGGAAGAGAAAAACGAGTCCCAAGAATTTGCAATTTGGCGTTTCCACATTACGATTAACCCCACAGGCCATCGTAAATGAGCACAAGACGACATGCAGTCCGGTTTGCTCACATACAGGGAAAGAAGATTACAGAAAATGAAATTAATTGGAATCGTTGGAATGCCCGGAAGTGGAAAGAGTGAACTTTTCAAAGCCGCTGAATTTGCAAGCTTTGATAAATTTGATAACGTACTTGCAAACTGGGAAAAAAATGAGCAGCGAATTCGCGAGTTGATCCAAGACAGAAAATCGGTGTTAGTTTCCGATATCGAATTTTGCAACTTAGAATTCAGGCATGGTTCATCTTTCTCCGACAGGGGTAAAATACGTCGAAGACAAATTACCCTTGGAATTCTAATTAAGAAACGCTTCATCCGCTGATTTGCAAATTGCCGTATTCGCCTTACGATTAACCCCACAGGCCCATCCTAAATGAGCACTCGAGTCAAAATTTGCGGCATCACCAACCCCGCCGACGCCCACGCCGCCGTCGAAGCGGGCGCTGATGCCATTGGCTTTATTCTTTATGAAAAAAGCCCGCGCTACGTCACCATCGCGCAGGCCGCCGAAATCTCGAAACTGCTTCCTCCCTTCATCATGCGCGTCGGCGTCTTTGTCAACGCCCCGCCCGATTTTGTCCTGCGCGCCATCTCCGAGATCGGCCTGACCATGCTCCAATTTCACGGCGACGAACCCCCGGAATTTTGTACCCAGTTTGGCCTTATGACCATGAAAGCCTTCCGAATGAAAGACGCGACCGTCCTCGCCGAAATCGTCAAATACAAAACTGACGCCTACCTGCTCGACGCCTACACCCCGGGCGTCCACGGCGGTACCGGGCACACCTTCAACTGGAATCTTGCCCTGGAAGCGCAAAAATTGGGTAAACCCATTTTCATCAGTGGCGGCCTGACGCCCGACAACGTCGCCGACGCCATCCGCAAGATCCATCCCTTCGGCGTGGACGTCTCCAGCGGCGTGGAATCATCACCCGGCAAAAAAGACCATGCCGAAGTGAAGGCGTTCATCAAGGTGGTGAGGGCGAATTAATATTCTTGCCGCGCCGCCGGCCCTGCTGAAAATAGGCGTATGTTTTCACATATCGTTATTCTTTGGACCGACCCGGCGAACCCGGGCGCGGCGGATGAAGTGGTGGCCGGAGCGCAAAAGCTGCTCAAGGACATTCCCGGTGTCACACAATTTCATGTTGGCAAAATGGTGGGCAGCCCGCGTCCGGTGGTGGACCAGAGTTATCAGGTGGCGCTCAACGTGATTTTCCCGAACAAGGAAGCCGAGCAGAAGTATCAGGCGCATCCCCAGCACGTTGAATTTGTCGAAAAATACGTGAAGCGGCTGGTGAAAAAGATCGTCGTGTATGATTTTGAGTGAGGAGAGAATTCAACGACGGATGGACACCGAAGAACACGGATTTTGAACAGAAGAAAACGAAGGGAACAAAGGCATTGGGCCGGAGGCCCAACGCTACAGGCGAGACGCCTGTTCCACCGGGGACAAAAGCGGCACAACTTGGAGCATTGTTATTCGGCAGAAAAGTTCAGATCAAACAAATTTCTTTGCACCTTAACTCAGATTGCGCGAAAATGGCAGCATGACCGCTGCCGCAGAAAAATCGCCGGACGCCAAGGGCCATTTTGGTCCTTACGGCGGGCGTTACGTGCCCGAGACGCTGATGTATCCCCTCATGGAGCTAGAGGAGGAGTATTTCCGCGCGCAAAGCGACCCGGAATTTCAGCGCGAGCTTTCCTATTATCTTACGGAATTTGTCGGGCGCCCCACGCCTTTGTACTTCGCCGAACGGCTGACCAGGGATTTGGGCGGCGCGAAAATTTATCTCAAACGCGAAGACCTGAACCACACCGGCGCGCACAAGATCAACAACGCGATGGGCCAAGTTCTCCTGGCCAAGCGCATGGGCAAGACGCGCATTATCGCCGAGACCGGCGCGGGCCAGCACGGCGTGGCCACGGCGACCGTCGCCGCGATGTTCGGCCTCAAGTGCGTCATCTACATGGGCGCGGTGGATTGCCGGCGGCAGGAGCTGAACGTGTATCGCATGAAGATGCTCGGCGCGGACGTGGTGCCGGTGAATGCGGGGCAAAAAACTTTGAAGGAAGCGGTCAATGAGGCGATGCGTGATTGGGTGACGAACGTCCGCAGCACGCATTACATCCTCGGCACCGCTTACGGCGCGCATCCCTACCCGGTCATGGTGCGCAATTTCCAGCGCATCATCGGTGACGAAGCGCGCGCGCAGATTTTGGAGAAGGAAAAACGCCTGCCGGACCTGCTCATCGCCTGCGTCGGCGGCGGCTCAAACGCCATTGGATTGTTCTATCCGTTTCTGGACGACTCGAGTGTGAAAATGGTCGGCGTGGAAGCGGGCGGACACGGAATCAAGCCGGAACAACATGCGGCGCGGTTCCAGGGCGGCTCGCTTGGCGTGTTGCAGGGCACGCGCAGTTACATTTTGCAGGATAAATTCGGCCAGATCCAATCCACGCACAGCGTTAGCGCGGGACTGGATTACGCCGCTGTAGGGCCCGAACACGCCCTGTTGCACGACGCCAAACGCGTGGAATACACCTTTGCGAAAGATAACGAGGCGCTGGAAGGATTCATGAAATTGGCGCGATTGGAAGGGATCATTCCCGCGCTCGAAAGCTCCCACGCCATCGCGGAGGCGATCAAACGCGCGCCGAAGCTCGGCAAAGATTCGCTCATCATCGTAAACCTTTCCGGGCGCGGCGACAAAGATGTGGAACAAGTGGCGGCAAAACAGAAATTGAAGATGCCGAAATAAAAACGCCACGACAGAAAATCTTCCTGTCATGGCATGAATGACTTAATCGTCTGGAAGTTTTACGCCTTCCCGCCAAAGAGACAGTGGTCATCGAGATCCAGCAGGTCGAACCAGGTAGTGACGTCTTCGCGCGTGGCGCTCAACTTTTTCACCGCGTCGGCGAAGTACAACAGCGTTTCATTGTCGCTGTCCGGCGTACGGTGCGTATGGTACTCGCTCCACGCGACGATTTCCCACGGCTGGCGTTGTGGCTTGGAGTTGGCCTGGATCCAGGCGAGGATCTCGCCATCACCACTGCCTTTGGCGAGTTCTGCCTTCAACGATTCATGGTCAAGCCCGATGAAGCTGAAGAAATGGCGGTCCATGCCTTTGCCGGCGAAATGATATTCGCCGAGCTTGCCCGCCAGCGATGCACGGCCCTTGTCCAGGATGCGCGGGAGCAGAACAAAGCAGCCCAGCCGCACGCGCGGGCTGCGCGGGGCGCGTTGAGTGAGATCAGGTGTAGTATTGGATGTGTTCATTGTTGGTTTTGTTTTGATGGTTGAATGCCATTAACCGTTCAACGATGGCCGCCGGAAACCAGCAGCGTTTCGCCCGTGACCCATGACGAATCGTCCGAGGCCAGGAAGGTGACCGCGGTGGCGATATCCTTTGGTTGGCCAATGCGGCCCAGGGGCGCGTTGGCTACGTATTGATCATGGAAATCTCCGGTGGTAAAACCGCTGGAACTGGTGCCTTCAGTCTCGACGAGGCCGGGACGGACGGCGTTCACGCGGATCCGGCGCGCGCCGAGTTCTTTGGAGAGCGAGCCGGTGATGGTGTCCACCGCACCCTTGGTGGCGCTGTACACGGCGCCGTTGGGTGGCGCCAACGTGCTGACGAGGGAACTGAGATTGACGATGCTCCCGCCCGCGGGACTGAAATGTTTCACCGCTTCCTGGGTCGTCAGCAAAAGCCCAAGGACGTTCAGATCGAATTGCTTGTGGAAGTGCTCCTCAGTGATCTGCTCCAGCGGGGCGAACTCATAGATGCCCGCGTTATTCACGAGGATATCCACCTTGCCGTAATTTTTCGTGGTCTCGGCGAAGAGACGACCGATGTCCGCCCTTTTCGCGACGTCTCCCTGTACGGCGATAGCTTTGCCACCCTGCGCGGTGATCTCGCCGACGACTTTGTCCGCGCCAGCCTTGCTGGACGCATAGTTGACGACCACAGAGGCCCCTTCTGCCGCGAGATGCTTGGCGATGGAAGCTCCGATCCCTTTGGACGCCCCTGTCACGACGGCGACCTTTCCGGCCAGTTTTTTTGCATTATTGCTCATGGTACTTGGTTCTTTCTTTGTTTGGTTGTTGGTTTCGTTATTTATTGTTACTTAAAAAGTAACAGTAATGGATAAGTTTTTTTATGTCAGGTCAGAAATGATTTCCGCCAGGCTGATATCGCGCAGGCTGTTTTCGAGCGAGTGCTGGGTCTTTTCCAGGACGTGTTCCAGCGCGGCCTTGATCTTGCAGCTCACGGAGCAGCTTTTTTGCTCCTTATAAGTATGGATGGCAAAGGCTTTGGGCGCGTCTACCGCCCGATAAATATCCAGGAGCGAGATGTTTTTGGCATTTTTCGCCAGGCGGCACGCTCCGGTCTTGCCGGTGGTGGTCTCCACCAGGTTCGCCCGGGACAATTTCGCCACCACCCGCCGCACAAAACTGGGACTGGTATTGACACTCATGGCCAGCCGGCCCGAGGTCATCTCGCGGTCACATCCGGCGGCCAAACCGGCCATGATGTGCACCGCGATCGAAAATTGTCTGTTCACTGCCATAACGTTTAACTGTTACTATAATAGTAACAAATTAAAGATTGTGCAAGGGAAATTTTAAATTATTTTTACACCCTTAAATTAAACGAATTATGGAGGAGTGACAGACAGCAAGGCGCATTTGACAGCAAGAATTAGTGAAGGGACGACAATTAAACACACCATCATCAAATAGCATGTCCAGCATTGACCATAGGCCGGGAGGGGTTTGGGATAATCAGGAGTGACCCCGGCTGCGAGCATACGGTCATAAAGGTTGGGGTGAACCTTATTAGAAAGCGACGACATAACAGCCGGTATTTGAGAAGATTGATAAAGCCGTTCCAATGCCCGGGCATAAACGGCCTGGTCCGCTTGATTTTCGACGGCGATTTTGTCAGCTCGTTTTTCCATCCGCCGGGCAACGCGTGTTCCCACAAAGCTCAACAATAAAATTCCTAACAAAAGGAAAGTGAAGATATCGCTGCCCATGTCCCCGAGTGATGCCAGAGGTCGGAAGAATATCAGTGGATAAAACATAAATAACATCGTTCCACGGATCATCAGAACGATGCCAGATTCCGTCAGATGTGCCAATTCATGCGCGCAAACGGCTTTAATCTCATTGTCGGACAGTATGGCAAGAAGTTTGTCGGTAAAAATCAGTTCTCGAAATTGTGGGTATGCGACGGCGTTTCCGACATACGAGGACAAGATCCATATCCGGCGAACAGGAATACCCATTTTTTGGGAAACTTCCATCACCAGGGCATTCAAATGGTCTGGGGCCGGATGCAGGATGCGAAACCACCTTAACATGGCCAGCCTGAGCCCGAAATAGTTTGCGACCATAATACCAAGGACGATTCCGGCGATGATCCAGGTCAGCGGGACAAAATGGTCAGGCAGGATGAAGGCCGTGATCAACAAAAGATAAAACGAGGGAAAAAACAGTAATTGCCATGAGATAGCAAGATGGAACCACAATTTGAATTTCAGATCCTGATATATTTCGCGGGATAAAAAATATCTGGCGAGCAACGAGCCTAAAAAGCCGCTGATAGCCACAATGAAGAAATTAACCTGCGGGAACAAAATGTAACTGCTCAGGCTAAGATTTGCCGCAATCATCCAGGTGTTTAAC
>Ga0206869_1107_pt2 | contig 15998 bp, 15 predicted proteins | sample Alteio_BWOrgCont_35_FD_152618 | JGI IMG/M metagenome (GOLD analysis project Ga0206869, IMG submission 152618) | Enriched cells from forest soil in Barre Woods Harvard Forest LTER site, Petersham, Massachusetts, United States -... | ecosystem: Environmental > Terrestrial > Soil > Temperate forest >... | reverse complement strand
AGTGCTTAAACTTGAGACAAAAACAAAATCCAGCGACATCATTTGCGTATGCGCAGTGAGAACTGAGGGCTTGATGCGAGGGTGTTCAGGATTTAGGGCGGAGTTATCCTATGGCAGGTTACGCAGCATCGCATAACACCACCAGGAATGAACGAAACACTTGGCAGAGTTTTGGGTCGGGACGGGAGTTCAATCGAGATGGAATACTTCTTCCATCTCCGCCCACCATTCTCCCTCTTTGCGAGTCAGCAATGGATCCTGCATGGGACCCATGATTGCCCACCATTCCTGGGTTTTCGGGTCTGCCGCCATCTTTGCCCGGTCTTTCGTGATGTCTGTTCCGTGGTACTCGAAATATCCGAAAAGAACGTCGTCTTTGAAGAAGACAGAGTAGTTACGAATGTTGCAGTCAGAGATCGTGCTCAACACCTCCGGCCACACCGCGGCATGGTATCTCTTGTACTCTTCTGCCCGGCCGGGCTTGAGGCGAATCATGGTACCGAATCGTTGCATGGAGCGCTCCTTGGGGACGGAGCCATACTATGCGGCAGCGGCTTCGCGATGCAAGAACATTCAAGTGCTTGTATTTTCCTTGACACTCGAATAGTTCGTTACATACGATGACGCTGCACTATTTTAAGCGCTTTAATTTATGCCGACACCTTCCTCACACGCGTCCGAGGGCCTCGTCAAGAAAACGTTGGCCGAAAAACTCCTCGCAGAGATTATGAACGGGACTCTGTCGCCTGGCGAGCGAATTATCGAGGGCCGGTGGGCGCAGCACTTTGGTGTGGCGCAGGGGACTATCCGAGAAGCGATCAATCTTCTGGAGCGCGACGGCTTCGTCGCCAAGGAAGGCGGCCGCAGCGCTCGCGTCGTCAATCTTACCGAGAAGGACGTCGTCCAGCTCTACCAGATGCGCGGCGCGGTCGAAGGCCTTGCGGCAAATCTCGCGGCGCAGGTGCAGCCGGACTTTTCGAATTTGCAATCGATCGTAGATGGAATGCGACGGGCAGCCAAGGCAAAGAGTGCTCCAAACATGCTCGATTGGGATCTCAAGTTTCATCTTGAGCTTTGCAGTCTCTCCCGGAATAAGCATCTTGTGGACTATGCGCAGCGCATGCTGATGCCGTTCTTCGCCTTTGTCCGATTGCGGATGATTGCTGGCGGGCGCGGTACGTCGGTATGGGATAAAGACCTCGAGTCCCATCAGCGGATCGTCGATCTACTGCGTGAAGGTGACGGAGAGATGGCCGAGCAGTACGTGAAGAAGGCAATGGTCCGATTTTCAAAAACCGCATACGACAACTGGGTAGCGCATGGAAAAAAGTCTTGAAGGTAAGGTAATTGTTCTAACTGGCGGGGCAAGTGGGATAGGCCGCGAATGCGCGATTGTCTATGCGCGTGAAGGGGCAACAGTAGCGATCCTGGATCGAAACTTCGACGATGCAAAAGAGGCGGCAAGTGGACTCGGCAATTGTTCCACCGCCTATTACGCGGACGTTTCCAAGGGATCTGACATTGAGGCGGCCATTGGATCTGTGCTCAAGGAATTCGGTCGGCTCGATGCTGTGCATAACAATGCCGGCATCGTAAGCCCGTCGTGCCCGCTGCATGAGACTACCGAAGAGCAGTGGGATGATCTCCACCGCACAAATCTGAAGTCGGTTTACTGGACGACGAAATTTGCATTTGCGGCTCTGGTCGAGAGCAAGGGCACAATTTTGAATACCGCCAGCATGGTTGGCCTTCTTGGCCAGACTGACCATGCGGCTTATGTTGCGACCAAGGGCGGCATGATTTCGCTTACCAAGGCGATGGCCGCCGACTACGCAAGGTATCAGATCAGGGTAAATGCCGTATGCCCTGCGGGTGCATGGACGCCCATGCTGGAACAATGGGCTGCGGAACAGCCGAATCCTGCGGGTATTCGACAGTATCTCGACGACATTCACATGCTGGGCTATTGCCCACGCGGCGATGTCATCGCAGACGCAGCCGCTTTCTTACTTTCATCGAAAGCCCGATTTATCACCGGTTGCATTTTGCCGGTGAGCGGCGGCGCTGAGCTTGGTTACAGACGCTAACTGGAATGGGACATGCCTGACTACACAATTCAATGCATCTCGACATATGATGCCCGGTTTGCTTTGCCGCCGGGCGCAGGTACAGACTCAATTCACGATACTTCCGGATACTGCCTGGCGATGACGTTATTGTCGACGCAGAACGGTCTCCGCGGATCGGGCTTTGGCCTGACACTTGGTGACGGTAACACTCTCGTTTGCAAAGCCATCGAGATGTTGGCCAAACCACTTCAGGGAATGTCCATCGAGGCCGTGATGGCCGACTTTGGGAATATTTCCCGGAAGATCGCCGATCACTCTGCGTTGCGATGGCTTGGGCCGCATAAGGGCGTTGTGCAATTGGCGCTGGCTTCCATTACCAATGCCTGTTTCGATCTGTGGGCGAAGAGCCGGAGTGTACCACTTTGGAAGCTCCTGCTCGATCTCTCGCCGGAAGAGCTTGTTCGGGTTCTCGATCTCAGCTACCTCGAAGAAATACTTCCCAAAGAGAAAGCTCTCGCAATGCTGCATGAGCAGCTGCCCAGCCGTGCGCAACGAGAAGTCATTCTCAAGAGCGGCTATCCCGGATATGACACGTCCGTAGGCTGGATGAACTATGACGATGAAAAGGTCACGGAGCTGACAAAGAAAGCTCTGGATCAGGGCTTCTCCGCATTCAAGCTCAAGGTCGGTTCGCCCGAAGAGAGCCGGGATCAGCGCCGCGCTGCCATGTTGCGCAAGCTGGTCGGTGACGAAAGCACGGTGATGTTCGACGCGAATCAGCACTGGCCCCTGCCTGACGCTCTTCGCATCTGCGGCGAACTCGCGAAGTTCCGCCCACACTGGATTGAGGAGCCGACGCATCCAGATGACATTCAGGCCCATGTGGAGCTGTCACGCGCAATCAGCCCTGTTAAGATCGCCGCAGGCGAGCACATCGCGAACCGGGTCCTGTTCAAGAACTTCATGAAAGCCAATGCCCTTTCATTCATCCAGGTCGACTGTACGAGGGTCGCGGGTGTGAGCGAGTTCCTCACTGTCAGCTTCCTCGCGAGGATTTTCGACCTTCCTGTCGTGCCTCACGTCGGTGATATGGGCCAGATGCATCAGCACCTGGTTCTCTTCAACCATGTCGGCCTCGGACTCAAGGCGGAATTTCTTGAACACATTCCACATCTCCGAGCGCACTTCGTCCACCCTGCACAGGTAGAGCATGGCGTGTACAAGACGCCTCAGGAGCCAGGTGCTTCCACGGATCTGAAAGTGCTTGCTGAATCATAGTTCTCTGAGGAGTCTGCTCTGCAGCTCTCGAGTCCGCAGAGTAGACCTTTGTGTGATGTCTTGAGATATTGGCTTGATATGGATAACCGATGCATCGACGCACACCATCACTTGTGGCGCTATCTTCCTCCAGGGCCGGACTGGATGGGAGATGGTATGGAGATACTACGGCGAGATTTCCTGATTGACGACCTGCGTGCCGTGTCCACCGAATCGGGTGTGACCGGCACAATCGTAGTTGAAACGGAACGGACTATCGCGGAGACTGAATGGCTCAGTGAAGTCGCGTCATCAAGCGACCTGATCTGCGGAGTCGTGGGATGGGCGCCTCTCACAATTCCCGGCGCTGCGTCCGAACTCGAGAGAGTCGCCGCTCTTCCGAAAGTGAAAGCCATACGCCATCCGATTCACGATGAGCCGGATGACCAGTTTGTGCTGCGAGACGATTTCAATCGTGGCATTGCGGCGCTTAGACACTTCGATCTCAGATACGACATCCTGATCTTCGAAAAGCATCTTCCCGAAACGATCCAATTTGTGGATCGGCATCCAGATCAGATTTTTATTCTCGATCATGTCGCCAAACCTCGCATTCGAGAACGTCGTCTTGCGCCTTGGCAACACAACATCCGAGAGCTCGCCCAGCGGCCCAATGTTTATTGCAAGCTCTCCGGAATGGTGACCGAAGCGGATTGGCATACCTGGTCCGATGAAGTGCTGTCTCCATACATCGATACGGCTCTCGAAGCGTTCACTCCGAAAAGGCTGATGTTCGGTTCAGACTGGCCTGTCGTGACGTTGGCCTCTTCCTATCGGAGATGGATCGGCACGGTCCGGTCCGCAATTGCTCAACTATCGACGGACGAACGTGATTGGATTCTCGCAAAAGCTGCCATCGAAGCTTACGGGCTTGCCACCGCATAACTCGGACATGAATTTATCGCACTGACATAGATGTAACAATCAATGCTCAATATGATGACTGCAATCCAAGATCCCTGGACAAAAAAGAGTAGCGGCGCAAATGTCGGCCTTACCGCCGATGGCACTCCCGTACACCTTTACGTGTTAAGAGCTGACGGGATCGAGGTAGCCATCATGAACTATGGGGCTCGTATCGTCTCGATACGAACGCCGGATCGAGACGGCAACTTGGCGGACGTGGTTCTGAACTACTCCGGTCTGGACGGTTACGTCGCCGATGTTTCGTCTTATCTCGGAGCAATTGTCGGAAGATACGCAAACCGTATCTCCGAGGGCCGTTTCTTAATCGATGGTCGCACCATTCAGACGACCGTCAATAACAACGGTAATATGCTTCATGGTGGTTCCGATGGATTTGATCGGCGTGTATGGTCTGGTCAATGCTTCTCCTCATGGGTAGAGCTGACCCTCAAGAGCGACGACGGTGATCAGGGCTTCCCCGGAAACCTTACGGTTCGGGTCCGTTATACAGTTATGCCGCGTGCGCTTCGGATGGACTACTTCTTTACGACAGACCGGACGACGGTAGTCAATCTGACGAATCACGCCTATTTCAATTTGTCGGGAAACCACGAAACGAGCATATTTGGCGACGAGCTTGCCATAGCTGCAGATCATTACACTCCAATAGATTCTCGCTTGATTCCAATTGGAATGCTGTGGCCTGTCGATGACACGCCATTCGATTTTCGTTCAAGAACGGTGATCGGCTCTCGAATTGAGAGTGATGACCGACAATTGGAACTGGCAGGCGGTTACGATCATAACTTTGTGCTGACTGGAGCAGCCGGAGAACTAAGGAAGGTCGCTCATCTTCACAATCCGGATAGTGGACGGGCTTTGACAGTTTCAACCACGGAGCCGGGACTCCAGTTTTATACAGGCAATTTTCTCGACGGAACGTCATATGGTGCAGCTCAGGAGAGGCACGGAAGACGCACTGGACTCTGCCTGGAGACACAACACTTTCCAGATTCACCCAATCATCCGAACTTTCTATCCACAGAGTTGCGACCAGGGACGATAGGGCGCAGCACCACCATCTTTGAGTTTTCAGCTGATACACCATAATCATGATGTTTCACAATCGCTGGGAAAGGCGTTACACGAGTAGACGGAGCACATGAATCGAAAGAAGACAATCATCACGGCAGCTGTCACAATCGGCGCGGCTTTCGCGATTTATTCTGGCTCGGCGCAGGTCGCCAGCAAGCCTGCCTCCCACAGCACAAATGCTGACTGGCCAGTCTATGGAGGACAGCCTGCGAATCAGCATTATTCCAGCCTGACCCAGATCAATCGCAGCAATGTGAAGAAGCTCAAGGTGGCATGGACCTATGACACAGGTGAAGATGGTGGTCTGGAGACGAGTCCCCTCATCGTCGGCCGCACTCTCTATGCATACACGCCATCCCAAAAGGTCATTGCTATCGATGCGATAACTGGGAAGCTGCTCTGGAAGTTCGATTCCGGCGTCAAAGCGGAGCAGCCTGCGCGTGGAGTCGCATACTGGACCGACGGAAAAGAAGGCAGGATATTAGCGGGGGTCATGAACTACCTCTATGCACTTGATCCTGTTACCGGCAAACCCATCCCTTCATTCGGCGAAAACGGAAGAATCGATCTAAGAAAAAATCTTCGCGGCGACTATCAGGTTCAGTCAATCGCGCTCACCACGCCCGGCATTGTCTACAAAGACCTCATCATCGTGGGTGGCGAAATGCCGGAGACTCTTCCTGCGCCACCTGGAGACATTCGCGCATACGATGTTCGTACAGGCGCTCTTCGTTGGAGCTTCCACACGATTCCGCATCCCGGCGAGTTTGGTTACGAGACATGGCCCAAAGACGCCTGGAAGACATCGGGCGCAGCCAACAATTGGGCTGGCATGTCACTCGATGCCGAGCGTGGCATCGTCTACGTGCCGACGGGATCAGCATCATTTGATTTCTATGGCGGCGACAGAATCGGCAACGATCTTTTTGCCGACACATTATTGGCCCTTGATGCCAACACTGGAAAGCGAATTTGGCACTTCCAGGATGTTCATCATGACATGTGGGATCGCGACTTCCCTTCTGCGCCCTCTCTTTTGACCGTGATGCATGACGGAAAGCGGATTGACGCGATCGCTCAAACAACCAAAACAGGCTACCTTTATTTGTTTGATCGCGTAACTGGACAATCGTTGTTTCCAATTGAAGAGCATAGCTATCCTGCGAGCAATGTTCCTGGAGAGGTGGCTTCGCCTACGCAGCCGAGACCTCTCAAGCCTGATCCTTATGCCCGACAATTGCTGACCGAGGACATGCTCACCAACCGCACCCCTGAAGCACATGCATGGGCAGTCGATAAGTTCCGCACATTCCGCAGTGAAGGATTGTTCGTTCCCTTTGGATTGGATAAGCAGACCGTGAACTTTCCGGGCTTTGATGGCGGCGCTGAGTGGGGTGGTCCAGCGGTTGATCCCAAGACGGGAGTCATCTACATCAACGCCAATGAAATGGCATGGACAGGCGGACTGGCAGCTGATAAGCCCGCCCGGACTCCTGGCGAAGCAATCTACAGGAGTCAATGCAGTATCTGTCATGGAGCTGATCGAAGCGGTTCACCTCCAGGATTTCCATCTCTGATCGGAATTAGTAAGCGGCTCACAGACAGCGAGATCATAGCAACTATTCATCAGGGAAAAGGCCGAATGCCTACCTTCCCGAATCTCTCCGAAGCTCAAGTGATGAGCCTGCTTGAATTCCTGCACGAAGACCCGACTGCACCTGCGGGTGCTCCCCTGGCGAGCGACAAGCAGGAGATGGCATCTGTCGCGGCAGATGCAGCAGCGGGTGATCCCAAGGGAGCCATAGCGTATCAGCAACATTGCGCCATCTGTCACGGTGATCATATGGAAGGAATCCCGCCATCCTTTCCGATGCTGATTGGTGCTGGACAACGTTTGTCGAAGCAGCAGGTTGTGACGCTCATTCACCAGGGAAAAGGAAGAATGCCTGCGTTTCCCAAGCTGCAGTCGGATGAACTCGATGCGTTGCTGCGATATCTGAAGGTTTCCGATACTCTCGAGGCCGCAACCGCTGAGGAGCCGCAATACAGTTTCACGGGGTATCGTAAATTTCTGGATCCTGATCACTACCCCGCAATTGCGCCACCGTGGGGCACGCTCAACGCGATCGACCTCAATACCGGGAATTATCTATGGAAGATCCCCCTGGGCGAATACCCTGCCCTCGCGGCGAAGGGCATGAAAAATACCGGCTCGGAAAACTACGGCGGGCCCATCGTGACAGCGGGGGGGCTAGTCTTCATCGGCGCTACTCTCTATGACTACAAGTTCCACGCCTTTGACAGCCGGACTGGCAAGCTGCTGTGGGAGACCCAGCTTCAATACGCAGGGCGAGCGACGCCGGCTACGTACATGATCGACGGAAAGCAGTACGTGGTCGTCGCAACAGGCGGCGGCAGATATCAGGTCGCTCCGGCGAAAGGAGTGTACGTAGCGTTCTCCCTGCCCTGATTCGGCGGGATCAAAGCCGGCCAAACGCGGAATTTGCGGAACGAAAACTCAAGCTGAAAGGAATCCATAACACGATGCAATTCATGACAAGACGCTCGATGTTGAAACGCGGACTCACAATCACTGCTGCAGCCGCGGCTTCAGCGGGAGTTCCCCATTCGCTGTGGGCCGAGCCGCTTGTGACCGTACCCGGGATCCAGCTCTACACGGTGGATAAGGAGCTGAAGGCAGACGTCGAAGGCACGCTGAAGAAGGTTCGTGCCATCGGCTATCTGGAAGTCGAAACAGCCGGGTTCGGTGGGTTGTCGGCCAAGGCCTTTCGCACTGCTCTCGGGAACGCTGGCCTGAAGTGCAACAGTGCTCACTTCTTCAACTTCGGCAGTGCCAATCCCGGGCCTCTATTCGAAGACGCAAACACGCTCGGAGTCCACTACACGGTGACTTCAGCCATGGGCCGGTTTACTGACAAGCCGGCAGGACAGGTAGTGGGCGCCGACGACTATAAAGCAATGGCAGGATTCTGTAACGACCTGGGCCGCAAAGCCAAACAAGCGGGCTTGCAGCTCGCTTATCACAACCACAACACGGAATTTAAAGACCTCGGCGAGGGAAAAACCGGATATGACATTTTCATAGAGAACACAGACGCCGATCTGGTGAAATTGGAACTTGACTGCGGATGGATGGTGGCGGCTGACCATAGCCCGGTTGAATACTTCCATCTATATCCAAATCGGTACCGGATGGTGCATATCAAGGACTTCGTCAAACCAACGAAACCCAGCACCTCGCTTGCCTCCCAGGATGTTCCTCAAGGAACAGTCCTCGGTACCGGATACATCGACTACCGCCCCATCCTCAAGGCCGCGAAGGCTGCCGGCGTCGAGCACTTCTATGTCGAACAGGAGCCACCATTCATCGGAATGACGGCCCTCGAAGCAGCCACCGGGGACTATGCGTACATTCACGGTCTCTCGGTATAGCGAAAATTAGGACGCCACCGGAGCAACGAGTAAGGAAGCGAGAAAGTAACAATGAAATTGATTCGATATGGCCTCAGCGGTCAGGAGAATCCCGGGATCATCGACAGTAACGGAGATATCCGCGATCTCCGTGGGGAAATCACCGACATTTCAGGCGAAACGTTGCTCCCATCGTCCCTGGATCGACTTCGGAAGGTAGACATCGGCAGCCTTCCTCGGGTGACCGGCAATCCGCGCATCGGCGCGTGTGTTGGGCGCGTAGGGAAATTCATCTGCATCGGACTCAACTACTCGGACCACGCAGCCGAAGCCGGCATGAAGGTACCCGCAGAGCCCGTCATCTTCATGAAGGCAACCTCAGCGGTGTGCGGACCCAACGACGACGTCGTCATTCCTCGTGGATCGCAGAAGACGGATTGGGAAGTTGAATTAGGAGTAGTCATTGGAGCTCCAGCCAAATATGTTTCACCAGAAAACGCGCTTTCTCATGTGGCCGGATATTGCGTCATCAATGACGTATCGGAGAGAGCCTTCCAACTCGAGGGCACTGGTCAATGGACGAAAGGAAAGAGCGCGGATACATTCGGTCCCATAGGCCCGTGGCTCGTGACAGCTGACGAAGTCGCCGATCCTCAAAATCTCGACATGTGGCTGGAAGTGAACGGCCGGCGCTTTCAGAGCGGCAATACGCGCACGATGGTGTTCGGAGTGGCCCATCTGATCTCGTATCTAAGCCAGTACATGAGCCTTCAGCCCGGCGACATCATCTCGACAGGAACACCGCCCGGAGTCGGCATGGGACAGCGCCCTCCAATCTACCTCAGCGCCGGGGACAGCATAGTACTGGGCATTCAAGGTCTCGGTGTACAGCGCCAGACGGTCGTTGCCGACAATTCTCAATATCCGACCCCAAACAAGGAAATCCGGCGATGACATTGAACCAACGCTTCGCTCGATATCCGAGTCTTGAAAATGTGCCGGTCCTGATCACAGGTGGCGCCTCTGGAATTGGCGCTTCGATGGTGGAGCATTTCGCCCTTCAGGGAGCCAAGGTCGCCTTTATTGATCTGGCAGAGGACGCTGCTCGAGAACTCATTCGTGAATTCACTGATCGTTGTCCTCATCCTCCTCGCTTCTGGTCTTGCGATCTCAAAGATGTGGCCACGCTAAGAAAAGTGGTCCACGAGATTGCGAATGAAATGGGCGCGGTTCGTGTGCTCGTAAATAATGCCGCGAACGACGATCGCCACAAGCTGGAAGAGATTACCCCGGAGTACTGGGATGACAGAATGGCTGTGAACCTTCGTCATCAGTTTTTCCTGATCCAGTCGGTATCTCCCGGAATGATCGAGGCCGGCGGCGGTTCCATCATCAACATGAGTTCGATTGCCTGGATGATTCCCTCGACCGGGTTACCTGCATACGTGACCGCGAAGGCCGCCATTGTCGGGCTCACGCGCACTATGGCACACGAGCTGGGCTCCTCGAATATTCGAGTCAACTGTGTGCTTCCCGGGGCGGTTCTCACGGAGCGCCAGCGTCGGCTGTGGTGGACGCCCGAGTACGAGAAGGAAATCATGGGGCATCAGGCCTTGAAACGCAATCTTCTCCCGGAGGATGTGGCACGGCTCGTTCTGTTCCTGGCATCGGATGACAGTAGTGCGATCACGAACCAAAGTTATGTGGTCGATGCTGGCTGGGTGTGATCGACCGCATGCGCATTGAGTGGCATTGGGTAGTGATGCAGTTCAAACTGCACCACTACCTGGCATTGCGATAACTTGGTAACCCACTGGCTATCCTTTACAGTACGTGAGAAGGTCTGAAGGACGACCTAACTGAGCTTGCGCTACGTTGAAGCCAGTCGGGAATTACCGCGGCGCCGCTAAACCAGGACGGTGCGAGAACAGGGTGAACGGTTGCCACCTTAGGAGGGTCCAATGATGCGATCCTCGGGAATTGCTCCGGGAACCAAACACGGGGAGTGAAACAACGCTCCCGTCCACGCTCCACGTACTGTTCTCGTTGCGATGATGAGCCAAAGAAAACTCAGGCCCACCACCAAGGCGCCGCCCAGGACAAACATGCTCGTAATGTTCGTCTGTCGAGCGACCGCCAAAACGGCGACAGCGTATACGCCAATGGGAAACGTGAAGCCCCACCACCCGATATTGAAGAACATGCCTTGCCTCAAGTAGCGGAGCGTAACGAGAATCGCCGTGAGGAGCCAAAATACTCCGTACCCGAGAAGAGCAATCGCGCCAATGAGGCCGATGCCATATGCGGTCTCACTTACCGCTGCGAAACCTGCCGGGGGCAAGATCTTCAGCGCATCGACTCCCAACGAGACCAGGCCCAAGGCTCCGGTGCCAATCGGCCCTAGGGCAAGCCACGAGGTTGCCGCCATATCTGCCTGTGGAAGTTTGTGCACGATCAGGCGTAAAAGGAGGATTGTGAGAATGCTCAATGCCAGCGGCACAGAAAATGCCCAGAGCGCATAGGAAATGAAGACGATCCGCATGGCGATCGGCGGCGCCAGGAAAGGCGCCAGAACTGCTCCGCTCGCCGCGCTCACCTCAGCGGCAACGATCGGTAGAAGCCAGATGGCTGTCATGCGCTCCAGTGCGTGCTCCTGACGCGTAAACATGAAGAAAGGAACGGCGACTCCACAGAAGATCGCCAGAAAGACATCTACCCACCATAGCAATCGTGCGAATAAGACAACACCGTTTCCCCAGATCGGTATCCCAAAGACCAACAGCCCGTTAATGATGGTCGCAAGCGCCATCGGGATCGCCCCGAAGAACATCGATACAGTAGAGTGCGAGAAGATACGGCGTGCCTCAGCAGTAAAGACGATCCACCGCGCTGAGTAGACGAGCAGAAAGACGGAGAACAAAGCTATGTTCAGAAACCACAAAGCGACCGCGGCTGCGTGAATCACCTTCAGATGGATCGGAAACTGGTTAAGTGCGAGAGACAAGATGCCGGTCCCCATTGTCACCGTGAACCAATTGGGAGTGAACTGCCTAACGATCTCTCGGAACGGCTTGCGCTGAGTCATCTTTTCGTCCAAAGCCAATAACATCCCTTCGAACAAGGCATCACGCGGGCGGTGGTTTCAGTTGCTAATCAGCGAAAGGGGCTTTCTTGACGGAACTTCTGAAGGGTATCAGCCCAGTGCTTTGCATGCAGCAAGAGTGTGGTGCATTCATCCAAGGTCAAACCGCCTCTGAAGTGCGTCGAGACCGCTGCAGCATGCCACTCCGGAAAAGTCCGCTTTTGAGTAAATTGCTCTGGGATACGCTCGAGACCCGGCAGGTTACCGGAATCGCCGGCGGGCTCAACCGGTCGATGCAACACTGGCTTGCAGTTTACTCGCCGGAGTTTCAAAGCCCAAGGTTTTTCGCGGGCGTTGATTGAGGCGCAGAGCTACCTTGTTGAGATCGCCTTGCGTGTGGACGGACAAGTCGGTCTTCTTGGGGAAGTACTGTCTTAATAGGCCGTTGGTATTTTCATTGGTGCCGCGCTGCCAAGGGCTCTGCGGATCACAGAAGTAGACCTTTACATTCGTGTCTACCGTGAAGCTCTTGTGTTTGGCCATCTCGTGCCCTCGGTCCCAGGTCAACGAGCGCCGCAGCGTCGCAGGGAGTTTAAGCACGTGCTTGCTCAGCGCGGCGACGACCGTCGTAGTGTCTTTGCTGGGCACTTTGATGAGCATGGTAAAACGCGAGTGTCGTTCCACCAGGGTTGCGATATGACTGTTTTTGCTGCCTGCGAGCAGATCCCCCTCCCAATGACCGGGAATAGCGCGGTCTTCAACCTCCGCAGGTCTTTCGCTAATAGAGATGGCATCGACGATCTGACCTCGATACTGTCCCGCAGCGCGCGAGTGCCGTGAGCGACGTATAAAGCGTTTGGACCTGAGGTGCTCAACCAGCTCTTTTTTCAGCACTCCCCGGGCCTGAATGAATAAGCTGCGGTAGATGGTTTCGTGGGACACGCGCATGCTCTCGTTGTTGGAATAGTGGACTTTCAGCCATTTCGAAATCTGTTCCGGCGACCAGTCCAGGATCAGTTTACTGGCCACGATCGTCCGCAACTTCTCTTCGATAGCAAGAAGGCACACCTTGGGTCGCAGAGCTGAGTTCCATGCCTGATGATCGGCTTCGCTGGCTCGATAGAGTGGCCGGCCACCGTGACGCGACACCTCCCGGCTCACCGTCGACACAGCCCGTTGCAACCCGTTGGCTATCTCCCGAATCGACAAACCGGAAGCAATCCCTCGTGAGATGTCTTCCCGCTCAGCCAGCGTCAGCGTTCGCGGTGAACGCCGACGAGCAGCAGGAACTATACCTCCGCGCTGCGTCAACAGGAACCGAATAGAACCATGCCCCTTACCGAAGGCGCGCCCAATGTCATGTAACGACTCGCCCGCCTTCCAACGGCGCCACATGTCGATCCGCTGCTCAGTGGAAAGCCTGTTCCGTTTTCCTTGTGCCATAAACACCACCTTTAGAAAATGAATTCATATCAGATGGTGTTGCACCGACCGGTTGAGACCGCCCACATTTTCAGTAAGTTTGCCGCGCCAGAAATGAAGTTATCCGAAACGCCGTTTTCGTTTATGCTTGCTGACCCACTCAGGGATGGGGTTACACATTATAAAAAGGTGCCCCTTTAGGAGTAAGTCCTTTAGGAGTAAGTGTGGAGTGTTTGGCTCAACCTCTCCATAAAGGAACACCCTTTATGACGATTGCTAAATATATCGGCATGGATGTGCACAAGGAAAGTATTTCGATCGCAGTGATGAATTCTACTGGAAAATTCGTGATGGAATGCGTCATCGAGACCAAGGCGAGCATGCTTCTGCAGTTCATCGACGGGCTGCGTGGAGATGTGCGCGTCACCTTTGAAGAAGGGACCTGGGCGGCCTGGTTGTACGACTTGCTGAAGCCGCACGTCAGCGAAGTCGTGGTTTGTAATCCGCGCAAGAACGCCCTACTGAAAGACGGGAGTAAGAGTGATCGAATCGATGCGCGCAAGCTGGCTGAGCTCTTACGTGGCAACCAGCTTAAACCGGTCTATCACGGAGAGCAGGGCTTGCGCACATTGAAAGAGCTGGCACGCAGCTATCTGACCATCAGCAAGGATGTGACGCGGGTCATGAATCGGCTCAAGGCGTTGTATCGCAGCTGGGGCATTGCGTGTGCCGGCACCCAAGTGTATGCCCCACGTCACCGCTCGGAATGGCTCGGCAGGATCAGCGAAGCCGGCGTCCGGCGACGCGCCGAACACTGCTACCAGCAGCTGGATGTCTTACGTCTGTTGCGCCAGCATGTACGTCGGGATCTGTTGCTGGAAAGCAAGAAGCATCAGACATGGAGACTGCTTGGCCGGATTCCTGGGATCGGCCCGATCCGCGCGGCCTTGTTGATCGCGCTTATCCAGACGCCTCACCGATTCCGCACCAAACGACAACTGTGGACCTATAGTGGTCTGGGATTAGAAACGCATGACAGTGCACAATACCGCGTGGTCGAAGGACAACTACGTTCTAAGAAATCGGTAACGCTTCGTGGCCTGAATCAGAACCACAATCACGACCTGAAAGATATTTTCAAGGGTGCAGCCACTAGAGTCAGCAGCAGCAGCAGTGGGCCACTCCACGATTTCTATGAGCATTTGCTTGCTCAGGGGAGGAAGCCCACAATGGCGCGCCTGACCCTGGCGAGGAAGATTGCCGCGATCACATTGATCGTCTGGAAGAAGGAGGTACATTTCGACGCCAGCCATTTGACATCACAAGCCGCGTGAGCGCCTCTGGCTAAGATTTCGTTCCCCTCCCTGGGAGATCATTCCTAGCGGCGGCGGCCATCAGGTTCTCGAGACGTTCGATTTCGAGGAGAAGTATCCATCCGGAACTTAGGCCCGTGCTTTATGCACGCGAGTCTCCGGGATTACCCTATGCCTCCTCGGACAATCGAATAAAGCCATAGGCCACGAGTCTCCAATAGGACCATGCGTTGCCACTCATCGAGTGGACAATCGTCAGGCTTGTTGTTTCAGAAAACGATGGACGTCCCTCACGACAGCGAAACAAAACTCACAGGGGAGAGGAGACGTATCTCCTTCGCACGCGGAGACGAAACAAGGTTACTCGGCCTGAGGAAGACCGCACGCTCAAACAGGGGGGCTGAATGCCGAGACAAGAATGGGCGGTATTGAGCCGATGGGGAAGATTTCTCTCTTGACATTCCTTTTTATAGGACTTCCGGATTGGCCACCACCCAGCCAGAATGGCATTCGTGCGTATGGCAACCAGGGATTGAAAGAGCTGAGACGAATCTTCCTATTGACATTCGCTGGCGGGTGCGGCGCTGGGGATACTGCTGGCGTATGCAGGGGCCAGCGTGCTGGCGGCATTTACTTCAGCGAACTGGTACCAGCCGCTGCAGATCGATGTGAGACCGGATGCGCACATCCTGTCGTTCACGATCGGCGTGGCACTGGTGACGGGAGTTGGTTTCGGACTGGCTCCGGCGCTGCGTGGAGCGCGGACACGGGCGGCTGCGCAGTTTAGCAAGGGGACGACCGGCGGCGTGCCGCTGACGACGCATGTGGGAAGACGGCGCTGGCTAGGGCTGGGGAGTGTGCTCGTGGTCGTGCAGGTGGCGCTTTCAATCGTAATGCTGACGGGTGCGGGATTATTGTTGCGCACGCTGGACAAACTGCGGAGCGTGAATGCAGGCTTCGATACGCGGAACATTCTGCTGCTGTGGATTGATCCAACACTGGCCGGATACGACAAGGCGCGGGTGCAGGATTTTTACGACAATCTGCAAAGGCGGCTGGCTGCGCTGCCGGGGGTGGTCTCGACGAGCTATTCGTCGGACGCACTGTTTGAGGTTGTTTAATCGACGGGCAAGCAACGGAACAAAAACACATGCAGACCACAACCCAATCTGTATACTTCTTTCCTGAAAAGACGATGCAGCGCGCAAGACTACAAAAGCCAATCCAATTCCTGCGCCTACCAGATAGCCTTTCAATCTGCTGTTTCGACGTCCGTCAATCATTCGTGCTAATGCAGTTCACCTTCATCAAACGATCTTAGAACCATTCTTGCTTAAAGCTCATAACATCTTAGCTCCTCCA
>Ga0206869_1113_pt1 | contig 16133 bp, 15 predicted proteins | sample Alteio_BWOrgCont_35_FD_152618 | JGI IMG/M metagenome (GOLD analysis project Ga0206869, IMG submission 152618) | Enriched cells from forest soil in Barre Woods Harvard Forest LTER site, Petersham, Massachusetts, United States -... | ecosystem: Environmental > Terrestrial > Soil > Temperate forest >... | reverse complement strand
CATAGCGGCATCAGCTCCGATCTCTTTGAGCTTGGCAGCGAGTTTTGCTTTGCCGTCCCATGCAAACACTTCCTTCGGCCATTCCAGCAACTTCGCCAGCTTCATCAACCCGTTGTGATCTGCGCGGCTGATAGAGTGCTGCGCGACGGCAATGTAATCCTCGTCCTCGATGCTGACGGTTTCCGATGCCTTGTAAATCGCGGCGAAGACGCGGGAGCGGACTGCAGCCTCTTTCCGGGCCTTCGCTCTCTTCTCCTTCATATCCAGAGAACTGGAGCCTGATTGGACGTTGTAGGAGAAGTGAAGACTGCATTTAGTGTTTGTGCACACCTTCACCTTTTGACCTTGTTGCTGCCCGTCGATGTAAACACCTACTTTCGTGTCCTCGCAGACGGTTCCCTTTTTCACGACTTCGTACTGGTTCGGAGTGAGAACATCTTCGGGCGTTGAGTTGTTGCGCCCGTATTCACTGGAGATTCTGACCGCTTCCGTGTTGCTCGTCTTCAGCTCTTCCAGCGTCACGTCGATAGTCCGGTTGACTTTCGCGTGATAGCAAGTCGGCAGGGTGCAGATGTCTTTCTGCTTTACATCAGGGAAAAGTATCCGATCGTTGCCTGTGCGTTTCGAGCAATCCGTGCAAGCTCCTGCGTTCGGGATCAGATTCGCGTCGTTGATGTCGAACGATGCGGATGCAAGTACGAGCATCACGTTCTCCGCGATGAACTTTCGCAGCTCGTTGATGGATACAAGGCTCTCGCGACGGTTGTTCCACCTGTCAAACAGGCAGAACTTCAACAATTCTTTTTGAAGGGACTTGTCGAGCCGGGCCATCTCCAACGCGTGACCTTCGGTGATCTTCTCTTTTCGTAGAGCCTCTTGCACGGCGGCGTCGGCACTCAGAAGGCGAAGCCGAAGCCTGATATAGCTCTCCTTCTTGCCCAACTTCGCGGCGAGGTCGGCAGGGGTGAGTGGACGATTCTCCGCTCCTGCTGCGGCAAACATCTGCTGATAGGCTTCGGCTTCTTCAAGGGGGGTGAGGCCTTCGCGTAACAGGTTCTCGATGATGCGTGCTGCGCGTGCTTCCTCGTCGGTGTACTGTCTCAATATGCAAGGCACTGCGGTAAGGCCTGCGATCTTTGCGGCGCGGATGCGGCGGTGTCCTGCGATCAGCTCGTAAGCCGCGCATCTGGTTCATGACCGCAGTGCGCCTTGCTACCCAGCGATCACGCACCCGATGTAGAGCCTGGAGATCCAGCTGCTCATCAGTTTTGATCGGCACGAAGCGCATCGTCGGTCGCTGCACGGCTTCCGCGATCGCTTCTGCGTCCAGGTAGTCGTTCTTATTCGTCTTGACGTAGGGCTTCACGTACTGTGCCGGCATGAGCCTGACATCGTGGCCTTGTTCCCGCAGGGCACGAGCGAGGTAGTGTGCGCCTCCGCAAGCTTCCGTTCCAATCAGGATCTGCGGTCGGTTCGCAGTAAAGACTAGAAGCTGCTTGCGAGAGAACTTCTTCCGCAGCACGATCATGCCTCGTGCGTTCAGCCCAATAACGTGAAAGGTGGTCTTGCTTAGGTCAATGCCGAGTGTCGAGATTTCCATGGTAAGCCTCCTACCCGCCAAGATAATCCTGCTGTAAAACAAGCAGCGGACCATTCCAATAGACAGAGTATGGAAAGCATGGAAACAGCAGTTCAAGACTGGCAACTTGTCCGGCAGACCGGTATCTGCTCCGGGCATTTGGGCTGCTGTTCTTGCTGCATAACCGTACAAAAATTCTTCCCAAACAATCCGCCACTCATTCTGAGAAAGTTTGCACTAGAACCGAAATTCAGGCGCACCCGTCTCCGAAACACTGACGCCGTTACACTGTATCGGTGCAAAATATCCGATTCATTGAGCCCATGCTGCTTCTTCGGAAAGATAAGTTGCCGGACAGTGATAAATATCTGTATGAAATTAAACTCGACGGCTACCGTGCGATTGCCGGCCGCTCCGGCAGCAAAGTCATGCTCCTGTCCCGCAACGACAATGATTTCTCAGGTCGGTTCCCGACAATAGCGAAGGCCCTTCATACACTGCCCGATGAAACGCTCGTCGATGGAGAAGTTGCCGTGCTCGATAGCGAAGGCCGTCCTTCTTTCAAACTGATCCAAAATCACCAAGCTCTCAAGGGAACGCTCGTCTACTTCGTCTTCGATGTGCTGGTTTTCAAGGGAAAGAGCGTTATGGAACGGACGCTTGATGAACGGAAGGTGCTCCTGGAAAAGAGCATTGTTCGCAAGTTACGCGAGCCTCTCCGCTATATGCGACCGGTCGAAGGTTCTCTGGATGACCTGGTGGAGTCGGTGAAAGCACATGGGCTGGAAGGCCTCGTGGCAAAGCGCCGCGATAGTAAATACGAACCCGGCGAGCGCTCCGGCGCATGGCAGAAAATGCGTGTAAATCAGGGGCAGGAATTTGTCATCGGCGGCTATACGCCTATCGGCAAGAGCTTTGACGCACTGGTTTTCGGATACTACGAAAACGGGAATCTGCTCTATGCGTCGCGCACGCGTAACGGATTTACGCCATCATCGCGTCTGGAATTACTGAAAAAGATGAAGCCATTGCATATCAAGGAATGTCCATTCGCGAACCTGCCGGAAAAGAACGCAGGCCGATGGGGTGCAGGCCTGACTGCGGCGAAGATGAAGGATTGCCTTTGGCTGAGGCCCCAGCTCGTGGCAAATTTCGAGTTTCTTGAATGGACGGGCGATCACCATCTGAGACACAGCAAATTTGTCGGGCTTCGCGATGACAAGGAAGGGAAGGATGTGAAAAGGGAAAGATAAATCTTCTTGACGCGGAAGTTTCTATCAGCTATGTATTGTTTTCCAGTAGCTTTTCGCCCCTTGCGAGAATGGTGTCCAGCTTAAATGTCTTCAGATCGGTAGCCGAGGGCGGCACAGCTTCATCCCAGGCGATAACCGGCTGCATGGGTTGTGGGGCGGCGTTATATGTCGGGGCAAACCCAATGGCAAGACCACTCACATTGCCCAGCGCAAAGGCTTCTGCTATATGCTGCTTGTCGCTTCGTCGTTGGTAACGGCCACATTTATTAAAACTCTATCGAGTCGTCTCCGCATAACTCAAGGTTTGCTTCTTTCCAACCTAGCTGCCAAGCTTCGCTGGCATCTTCCCGGTATGGGACATCGCGCCAGCAATCATCATATCCTTGCTCGAATTGCGTCTCCGTTTGTCCGATTTGGTCGGTATTTTCTTGCATCATTTCTATCCCTTCTTCGGGCTCTTCAGCGTTTGATACTGCTCCTCGGTGAGTTCGAGATAGACGCCGCCGCGCCCATTCTGAACGGCATGCGCGAACATGTTTCTCACCTCAAGGTTCCTGAAACCATTGCCGCGCTCAATGAGTTGCGTGACCTTGGCAATGTCGGAAAAATTAAGCTTCTTCGGAAGTGGCGTCTTAAGATCGGCTTCAAGAAACTGGCAGTGCCAACCTCCGCTAAGCATGAAGTACATATAGATGCGCCGCATCGGCCGTCTCTCAGCGTGGCATTTATCGCAGAGCTTCTCGCCTGGGGTATTCCGTTGGGGAAGGAGGCAATGGCACATGGCGCAGATTTTGCCTGCCAGCCGCATTCGGGATGTGGAAGCTCTCTCACCGCCCATGGATTCAGTGTAGCGTATGTTTCGCCTTTTGTTCTCCTAAAATCCCGCCGGCGATGACCCCATAATGCAGGTCAAAGCAGACTTTAAGAGCCCTTTGCCATGCCCGAGGGATCAAATGGATGATATGAATATGAAAACCTTTGATATGCCCGGGATTGCAGACGACAACGCCTTCTTCAGTTCGCTGCGCAACACGCTGGCCGATGAGGTTTCAAGCAGTGCAATGCTCGCAGACCTCCTGCAGAAGGTGAACCGGATGCAGGACTCCCACAAAAGACCGGATGAATTCAAGGTACGGTTTGATGAGTTTGTCGTCAGAGCGGAAGACTATATGTGCGTGGTTGGGCCGTTCTTTCCTACGCTGGTCAGGTTTCTGTCGCTGCACAGAAGAGTCGAAGAGCTGATGTCCTGATTCAGTCCTGGATACCCGGTTGCGCCCAGTGCGCCAATCAATCGAAAAAGCTACATGATGACGCCGCGCTTCGGATTGGGAACAGCAAACGAGGCCCTCGGACAGGCGACCCACGTAACCTAACCCTACACAACAAGAACATAGCTCCCGCAGCGAAAGCCCACATCTCACCCTTACCTTCCAACGACTACGCAGCACGAATCGGCGCGGGCGGTACGACGATCTCAACCAGTCCGGTCGCCACGTCGAAGACGAGGCCGGAAACAAGCCACTGGCTCGGCAACGCGGGAATCGTCTTGAGCCAGGCAACATCGCCGACAACCGCCGCGCGCGGATCGGTGACCGTCTTTGTCTCGACGTTCCCTTCCTCGATTTGAAAATAGTGCGCCAGCATAGGAGGATCGCCCGCAAGGCGAGTGATGCCGCAGTCGGTGTGATGAAGGACGATGAGGTGGAACTCATCGCCGCCTCCTGCAACCTTACCCATAACCTGGCCGATGCGCCCGAGCATTCCCAACTCTTGCAGCAGCACCGGAGTAATTCGGCCGCCGATGTTACGCAGCACGAGGGCCTCGCCGGGTTTGAGTCCAAGCAGATGAGCAGGGTCTACGCGCATATCTGCGCAACCGATGATCATTGCCTTGAGATTCGGCGTCGCGTCCGGAAGCGAGGGCATAAGCGTGCCTGCGGCAGACTGCCGAGCGGCAAAGTCTTTGTTACGTTCTAACATGCTGTCGAGAGTACTCATGTTGATTCTCCTCGAAGTTTTGTCGATCCTCAAACTTAACAGAGAGCACAAGAGCGCGACGAGATTTGTGTAACAGATGAACTCGCAGAGATGGAAAACGTTCAGGTCAAAATTAAGACGGACGGGGATCTGATGTGCGAAAAAGATTTCGACGTAGATGGATACCTGCTCCGATCAGCCTCCGTGAATTGGTCGATCGGCGGCTTGCGGCGACAGGATAATGTCGCCATTTACACGCGAGCGCCCACCGATTTAGCGCGTTTCGAGAAGAAGTTCCAGGGAGATGTGGTCGCGCAGCGACAACGTGGAATTAGAGTGAACGGGTAGGAATGAGCAAAAGAAAACGGGCGGCTGGCGCCGCCCGTTCGCTGTTTTGTGTGCCCGTACTAAAACGGGACCGGTTCACCGTCCACGCTGGCTGGAGCCTCATCGGGCTGGTCCGCGTCGTTCGATTCCTGCTCGGCGAAAATCAGTACGGTATTTGCGAAGAGCTCTGTGATCGAAGACTTCACTTCGATCTTCTTCTTACCGGCCTCGACCTGTTTCGGGTACTCGCGGGTGCGAATCTCGCCCTCAACCAGGACCGGCTGACCTTTCTTCAGGTTCTCGGCAACCTTCTTGCTGAGTTTGCCCCACACAACGACGCGATGCCATTCTGTGCGGCTCTTGTCTTCGCCGTTCTCTTTCCAGAAGGTCTTCGTGGCGACTGAAAAGTTCGTGACCTGGCGGTCGTTTTCAAACTTGGTGGTTTTGGCGTCCTGTCCTACGTAGCCGCGGATTGAGTGGGTGTTTTGGTATTTCATGATGTCTTCTCCTTTGTAAGTCCTCCGAATCGCTCGGGGCATCCACCCGGAGGGCATGACGTGTTGTGAGCTTCCAAGTGCCAAGGGCTGCTTTCTGATGAGCTTGAAAGCAGAAGCCCGCCGTTGCCGCAGGACGTGAACAGTATTACCGGCATGGTGCCCGAGCATAAGGGGAGACTGAAGGAGAATCGTGAACAACACCCCACGATTGGCTTACAGGGACGCCTCCCAAGTTAGACCGCGTTACGTTGAACGTCGCCGACGATTCAGGCAGGGAAGGGCGGGAGCCGCCATGGCAGTGCGTGTGTGTGAGTCTCATTCGAGAACCGCTGCAGGTCAAGACGGTAGCAGCGCCCGGAACGAAACATCGCGGGTAAGAAGAGACGTGAAGGCTTATCGCACCTGAGCTGTAATGGCTTTTCGCCTGCGGGAATCGCGGCTTGCCCTTCCATATCCGATAAAATACATTATCGCGTTTAAATAACACGGGCACGGGTGTGGGTGATTTAGTCCCTATTAGTAAAGAGAAGTTAAGCTCCCGCCGAGTACAACGCGCTTGCCGATGTAGCTCCCGAGTTGGAATGGCTCGCCAATATCACCAACCTCAAAAACACGCCGCGCCTATAAAGTCGATGTCGCAGAGTTCATGTCGTTCACCGGCCTGCCGGGTCACACCGCGCTGCGCACTGTTGTGCGCGTGCATGTCTTCGCCTGGCGCAAGGATGACGCGCTGGTCCTTACTGAAGACACGATAGGGAAGTGAGCAGCCCTTCCATCGCACCTCCAGACGGCCATCTGGAAAATCGTATAGGTTGACGTACTTACCGCCGAGACCTTCAGAGACCTCGTTCCGTTCGAGGATGATCTGCTTGCGGTCATAGGTACATAGTCAGCTGCTCACTGACGTGATGTTGTTCGCGGTGGCACAGGATATCGTTCAATCGGCTTGCCTTGACGTTGAGAGGACGGTGCAAGTTCTCTGGCTTGGCAGCAACTAGCGCGAAGCGTTCGTTGAAGCGTTGCAGGAACTTGGGCAGGAAAGCGTTACCGGCATCTATATCGCATACGTTCTCAAGACGAAGCTCCTTTACCAGCCGATCCTGTAGAGTGCGATTGGCTCGCTCGACGCGACCCTTGGCCTGGCTGGAGTTCGCGCATAGGATCTCGATGTTCAACTCAGCGAGGGCACGGCCGAACTGGGTCATACCCGAGCCTCCCTTAGCGTCCGGCCTGTTGACACGAAAGACCGTGTGCTTGTCGGAGTAAAAGGCAACCGGGCAGCCATGGGCTTTCAGATAACCTAGCAACGCCTCGAAGTAGGAGTCCGTGCTCTCACTCAGCACGAAGCGCAGCTGCATGAGCTTGCTGGTTGCATCGTCGATGAACACCAGCAGCGTACACGGATCGCCACGTCCTCAAATCCGCTGTCGCATCCTATTGCAGGATGTCATCCATCCTCCACAATTGCAAAAGCTCATGAAACGCTGAAGAACTTTAATTCATGCGGAGCTAGCTGTTGAACAAATATGATATCGACAGATTATTAATAGAAACACATTTGGTTTGTTCTGCTTTTTCAGGTGTGGTTTTCCGCTCACCGGATCACATAGTGCGGCGTGCCAGAAACAGTTTGAAAAATATACGCCTGAAGTTCCTGCGCCAAGCATTGAATCGGTCTGCAATCTCACGGTCGATGTATGCGGTGAGCTTGATTTGATAGCAGGGTCCGGAGAAGCTGAGCGTACTTAGCACTTGCGCTAACTCGGTTCTGAACAGGAAATCGCCGTGGCCGTGAATGACAACTTAGGTTTGTGAGCGAATATGCGAGTTCAGAGAAGGCCTCGAAGCCCGAATGCCATACTGAGGCAGATGTACCCGGCCTCCGAATCGCTCATTCTTGAACTAAAGGACGGGTTTCCGTTGTCAGACTCTTTCAGCCAGGCAAATGATATAAGGTCTTCCACATGCCACATTGGACTCAGGATCAGATCCTATTCATGGGGAAAATTGCCGGCGGCTTTATCAGCGCCATCGGCCTCGCAGTGGTCGTTTTCACGTACCGCCGCAATGAGATGTGGAAGAGAGCAGAATTCCTGGCTCGTGAAATGAAAGAGTTTTTTGGTTTGGCCAGAGTTCAAAAGGCCTTAGTCTTGATCGATTGGGGCGAACGCCGTTTCGACCTACTCGAAGGCAATCCTCCTGGCGGTCCGAGTGTCGCAGTGACACGTGCTATCCAGGTCCGGGGATTGCTGCCGCATATTCTCCTGACAAATGATGTGGCAGATCCAGAAATGACGGTTTCTGACGATAGTTCAAGCCAAGATAAATTCAGACAACCGCAGGTGGCTATACGCGACTGTTACGATGGTTTTCTGGACGGGCTCGAAAGGTTCGCGAGCTACGCCCAGACGGGGTTGATCAGCGTTTCATCATTGCGCCCTTACATCGGCTATTGGATCGAAGATATCGCCTCGCCCACCGAGAACCGTGAGGACGCGGCTTGGTGCGCAACTCTCGTGACATACATAAACTTCTATAGATTCGACGGCGTATTGTGGCTATTTAATGAGTTCGGATATAACATCTATCCCAATTCCTTAATCTACCGGGACTTTCTATCGCGCATGTCAGACCGGGAACTGGCCTCGCAACTTGCCAGGACGCTAGAGAAGCCAAACCGGCCTGTCAAAGATCGCAAGAGCCACCGCTAACAGAGCACACTTCAAGAAACGGAGCGCCACGTACGCTAAGGCGAAGTCAGTTCGCTCAGTTGGATGAAGCTCGGGATCGTGCATGAGCGCATTCAAGCAGGCCGACCGCAACAAAACGGTCGCCATGAGCGAATGCATCGCACGCTGAAAGAGGACACAACGAAACCGCCTGCGGGATCTCTTCGAAAGGTCGTAGCTCGTGCTGGCCATAATACCTATCGCCTGCTCCTTTCCGAAAGCCACCGCTCCAAACTTCGCGAAATAGTCATGGAACTGGAAGAGCTAGGTCTCACCGTCGAAACGGAAATTGGCATGCTACTGGCGATTGACGTACCTCCAAGCTTAGATCAGGAGTACGTGGACGCCTTCCTCACTAGAGGCAAGGAACATGGAAGATGGGAAGTCCAGGACGGATGTCTAAACGGATTCAACAACTTCGACGCGTAACACCACGCTTTGTCTCGGCCATTGCTTCTACGGTAGGAATCGGACGCTTACCTCCAGCCTGATCTGCGTTGACTGCTCACTCTGGAGAGCAGTCAGGACAAGCCTGGGCTTCGATCACCCGACAGCCAATGAGTGCAAGTTGAAGAACAAGAAACAGGTGAATATCGCGCGCGCCCGAGACATTGTTCACCTCGCCATCAGTTGCTGATTCACCGTGCCAGGAAGATTATGGTGGATTCGACCTAACCTGAGCGATCCTACCGTATTGTCCCCGCCCCTAGGTTACTTCACTCTCTGCTTACCAGCTTTCCTTTCGGGAGCGTCGGGGCCTAAGACAGTGCCGTCACGGCGCGGCAGTCTGTTAATCAGAGAGGAGTGCGATTTGCATTTGCATCCCAAAGAACAATCTCGATGCAAAACCTGTCGAAAGTCAGGCTCTTGATTTCTTGACGAAAGATACTGCCCAGCTTTGTGAGATCGCGGTCCACGCCGTTTCCGGGACGCAACAGCGCCATATGAGGCTGAAAATTGCGTGCACCGAAGGCATTCGATACATGCGTGCTTGGTCGCCTGCTCCCCAGCACTTCTGGAGTCTCATGAGCAAGCAGGCGCTCACGAAATTTGAGAATTTCGGGGCGCCCGTCGTTTTTCCGTTGAACGCGTATGCCCACCTTCTTCTTCCGCGGCTCCAGTTCTGGTCGTGGGTTCTCGCCGCCTGGTGCCAACACCATAAAACGCGTCTCAGCGGTCGGTATCACAACGTTTGTGGCTTCCGCACAGGGTTGTAGACTCAGCATTGGTCTTCGCGCGTGGTAAATGGTGAGGTGCATCTTCGGAACGAGCACTTTGCGCTTAATGCTGCATTTTGAAGTCAGCACATCCCAAATCAAGGTGGAGTCCGCGTCACACAGGAACAGCTGCGCCCACACTTCGACCCTATTGGCAGGTTTGGTGAAACTGGTGTGCGGTCCCATCCAGAAAATCTTATAGCCCCGACCGTGTTTCCTGCTGTGACACTACCTGGGCTATACCTGCGAGTCATTGATCTATCCAGGATTAGGTGCTTGAGTGGTTGAATGCCCCTTGATCTTGATGCTGAAGGCCTACGCATGCTGGCTTACCTCATTCGTACCGCGCCTAGTGTTGACCCGGAAGCCCTCAGCGGATTACCGACCCGCTCCGCCGTCCACACTGCGTTCGGTCGTCTGAATGAAAGAATGTCCAAGTAGGAACTTGATCTGCTCCGGGCCTCCGCTGCTCTCAGAAACCGGACATTGACAGTGGAGGGCGCCAACGCCTCCATCGAGGCACAATACTCGATAAACAAGGGATTGTTTATCCCAACTTTTATCGCACAGACCCGCGATCAGCTCTCGTAGGGGTCATCAGAGTCAAGCGATCAGGCACTATCGCCGGGTTACATCGAATGGAAGCTCAATCTGAACCGCGCTGGCCGTAGAGGTGCCAGGGGCCAAGGTGTAGCCATTCATCAGCAGTTCCTTGTGACCAGGCTTCGCTGTCATAGCGCTGGTGATCAGGATCTTTACAGTCATGGCAACCGAATCATATTTGAAGATCGGGGCCGGCAACACCGTTCCGTCGAAGGCAAACGTAATGGGCAGAGCAGCTGAGTTCGGGAGAACCTGCACGTTGCTGAAGGTGACTTCGGTGCTGTCGGACTCGTTGAGAATCGTGGAGGCTGTGACTGCAGAAGGCGTAGCTGAGGGTATAGGAAGATCCCACTCAACCGGTGCGCCATATGCAGGGTGCCACACGAAACGATACGACTTATAGGAAAGTTTGGACGCCGGGGCTGGTGAGGTTGAGAACGCAACGAATTGCCCATCGGAGCCTTTCACAATCCTGGTGGTAGAGATCCCCGAGCTTACCTGACCCGGAGAAACGGCCACGGCTTTGATAATGACAGCAGCGTTCAATGAAAAGGGCCCGCTGTAAACAGTGGTGACCTTATCGGACAGCGTTGTGTCCGGATTCGATTTACCGTCCTTGGTGAAGAAGACAGTCGACCCGCCGCTTGCGTCATTGATCGTCAGCTGGGTAACAGAGATGGATTTGCCATCCTTCTTCCTCGTGGTTTTGCCCAAGGTGATGAACGGAGCAGGCGTCGGTGGAACCACAGAAATTACTGCGTTGGTCTTTGACGCAACCTGGAAGCTGCTCTCGGTGAGAGTAAAGCGGGTGAGCCCCTGATAGACCTCGAGACAGTCGAAATATGAGCGCACACAGTTCAGGTTGTGCCGCTCCGGAACTTGCAACAGGTCAGCTCCGGTCAAAGTGTAAACAGGCGGCAGCCCCGGTGCCGATGGCTTGGCAGGGGTTTCAACAAGCTTGGTCCCCAGCTTTGGCGCGAGACCCTTGGCGCCCGGAGTCGGCAGCGCAATCGGTGCAGTATTGTCAGGCGCCGGAGTCTGGTTGCTGGCCAGCAGGGTAAGCGATGAGAAGGAAGGATCGAAGTCTATCTTTCCTGACTTCTTTAGCTGCATCCAGGCGAGGTCGCGGACTGTGAAGCTCTCCGCAGCACGCAGAACATCGGTGGAGGCTAGAAAGTGATACGTGCAGGTGACTCCCTTCTCCCAGCGTCGACTGCGACAGGCTCGATCAGGAGTCTCAAGGAAGGGGCTCTCGTGTAGTCCGTAGACCTGGGTGCCGATCAGGAAGAGCGGTTTAAGCGGCCCATCATCTTCAAGAGCAAAGCGGGGACCAGACTTGATCGTGGCCTCGACCATAGAGTTGCCGTCGGGACGCGGAGTGGCCCGGAGCTCCGCCCTGGTGATGTTGCAAGCGCTGGGATTCCCGGCATCGATCCCTTGCATGCCGATTGGACTTAGCCTGCCGTCTTCCGCCACAAGATTCAGGTCATCCGTCATTAACAGGTTTGCGGCATTGCCGAAAAACTGAATGTTGCTGCCATCGAACGTGGTTGGTCCGACGGAATTCTGTCCGCTTAGAACAGAGAAGCCCTGCGCGAGGAATTCGCCTTGCGCACTCACCTTGAGAACGCCTCCACCCATGTCATCCACCGCGACTGTGTGCACTTTCAATGGGCTGACCACTTCGATAGGAGTTGTTTGTTCGACAACAGAGCAGCTACCGGAATAGACTGCCCCGACGACCTGCTTCTTCTCGTCATAGTCACGCCAGAGAGTCTGAATAAAGACGTGTGGGGCGTATTGCATTCCAAGGCCCACGGGGAGCGCAAGTTGGGCGAACACCGTACGGATTCCACCCTGCACATAGTTCGCTCCAAGCACCGGACGGAACTGCCAGCCGAAGACTCGCGGATTGTCCATCTGCTGCGGATCTCCATGAACGAGGTCTGGGCTAGGGTCGTCGCCGCATGAGCTGTGAACAACCTGCCACGCTGAAACTGTACGCCCGAAATCGAAGACGTGTTCCTGCGGTGAACGGCCAATCGGAACCGCCCCGTTAGACCAGGTATCAAGTTGCACCGGCGGGGCAGCAGGCACGCCTTGCTGCACGTTCCCGGCTTGCGCCTTGGGCATGTGTATGTCGGGAAAGTATTGGACTGCGACGGTGTCGGTGTCTTTGGCTAGATAAAGGCGGTTTTTCGATTTGCCTCCGGATGCACCAACATTGATCGCATCAATGACCACGCCTGCACCAAATTGATTTTGACTGCTGGTGATCTTCGCTACGTTGTACGTCTTGGCCGCGGGCAGAAGGTTGACCACGCCGATCTCGTCGCCTTGTCTCGCGGGAAATATCCAAACTTTCACCTCAGCGACAGCGTGCTTATAGCGGCGCGGCGGGTTGAGGCTAATATTGAACCCCAGTGTGGTCTGTTGACGTGTGCCCAGTGTCTTTCCACCTTTCACTAGGTATTGGTCTGAGAGCGCTCCCTGAAGGGCGAGTTCGAGCGAAGTTATCTGCGAGTTGAGCTCCACCTGTTCGGTGAGGATGTCCGAAGCAGAGACGCCGACGTTGGTCGGCGCAGTCGGCAGAGTAGGGGTCAGGGTTGGCGCAACCGTGCCGGTCAGGCCCCCGCTGGTTGTAGTCTTGGAGTTACTGCTAGTGCCGCCGGAAGTAATACTGTTGGAGCCACCAGTCGTGCTGCCCGTTCCTGGCGCCGTCGCCCCAGTCGCGGGAAGACAGGTTGGCTGGCCGGAGGAGTCTGTCCCGAGCAGTGTCCCGGCCCCGCAAGTCACTCCGGCATTGCCCACAGTATTACCTGAGCTAGTACCCCTGGCGACGGTCGATGAAACTGCGGGTGTGCCCGCAGTCGTCACCTGAGCGCTGATGAAGGAGGATTGTGTCGTGACTCCCTGAAGATTTCCAAACGCGGCGGTGATGTTTGCCTGACTGAAGCCAGAGATTCCAGCAAGCTGCGACGCGGTGGTGGCGAGCATCTGACGAAGCGTAAAGACGTCATAGACCTTGGGCTCAAATGGGATGATGCCGTTGTCCTTACCCAGGTTTGGATGCACATAGCCAGGACGTTCGGCGTCTATCACCTCTTTGCGTTTCTCGTCGCTTTCCTTGTAGGGGCGACAGGAATCATCGGCTGGATATCGCTCGAAGTGGAAGTTGCTGATGGAAACCCAACCGCTCCGGAGGGAATAGGTGATCACGCCGCTGTTCGACGCAGGATATTTGACACGAGTCTGGGCGTCATATGCCCTCGACATTGTTTTGAGATCGAACCCATTGATCGTATAGGTCGGAGCGGCGTTGTCGCTCAACTCCAAAAGAAGGGTTTCGGAGACCAGCAATTGCTCTTGCGATAGGATGAAAGCCGGAATGAGATTGCCAGTGGCTAATCCCGGCTTGGAGGGAACAAACAGGTCTCGCAGGAAAACGACTTCGATGACGCAGCCACCTTTGGGCGGGGTTGGAGGACAACCAGGCGCACCATAGTTCGCAAGTGGCGGCGCGCCACAAGCCTTAGCGTTATCCGAGCCGCACCAAATGAACTTAACTACAAACATATTGACATCTTTGGGCAAGTCGATCATCACTGGAACGGGTGGAAGGGGCGCGCCAGACTTGTCAGCTCGATTTGCAGGCGGCGGCAACGGGGAATAGAAATCATCGGAGTCCGACGCCCCGGGGAAACGATATGACGCAGTCAAGGTGTTCGACTGGGAATTCAGGGCGAAACGGCTCTTTTGCTCGCTAAGCGGGTCAAAGAACAGTGAGAGCCCACCGATGCTCCTAAGGTCATTAAGCGTAGTCGGTTGCGCACTAACCTCACTAGTCTTGGCCGATACATCGAAGTTAAAATTTTGGTTCGCACCTTCGTTACGACTTGTGGGAACAACAGACTTTTCGGCAACGGCACGCGCGCTACTTGCGGCACTTGCAAGAGCTTCCAGTTGCTCTATCTGGTTTTGTGGAACAAGTTGTTGGGCCGCCGACGGATCTGACTGCAGGTTAACTTGGCCCGTTGTTTGCGCATCCGCTGAAACTCGGACGAAGAAGATGGCGGTAAGGCAGAAAAGGGCGATCGAACGACCCATGAAAAGTGCTCCAGATTACATGAAGATAGGTTGACCGCGTAAACCAGACGGCGGCTGGAACTCTGATTGACCATAGTTCACTTAGGGGAGCTAGCACGTAGAGATACCAACTGCATTGTGCGATGTCAAGAGTTTGTTACAAGGGTATTTAGATTACCTTTCGTGGATCATTTTCAGTTAGCGTTGCGTATCGCCGCACTCGGGCCACAATCCTCCCCCCGGAGGAAACCCATCGGCATGCCACGTTCGCTCGAAGGCCAGATCAAAGCCACCTATTTCAGCCTGCGCGTCACCCTTGCTGTTTTGGCGTTCACCCTTCCCCCTTCTTTATATCGGAGGACACCTCCGCGCGCATATTCCACTTCGCGTCTCGATCAGCGCGTATTACTGGGCAGCGCCAGGCCAGATATGCCGGTGCAGTTGCATGGTCCTTGATACCGGCAAATGTCCGACCATCGAAGATACCCGTTGGACCGACAAGCAAACTCATCATCGCCGACAAAGGTTCGCATGTAATCTTTCGGGCGGAACTCGGTCCGACCCAAACATCTCTCCGTCTGCCATAGTTTCCCCCTGAATATCAAGATGCCATGCACACGCTTAACGACCGTCAACCATAGTTGAAAATGACTTGAAGGTTGAATTTGCCCGACTATAGAGGCATATGCCGCAGGCACAAGCGGCCGCGAATGACGAACAGCACACCGAAGCCGCCGCCCGCGGTAAAGATCTTGAAACAAAGTGCTGTGGAGGTGAGCGTATGGCCCAATCCCGGCCAGAACGGAGATAGGTACAACACGACGATCGGAAACAGTTATAAGAATGAGTAGTCCGGGGACTGGAAGGAAACGTCCAGCTTCAACCCGACCGACTTTGCTGTATTGTCACAGCTCTCATGCCCCATCGTCTCCACCCGCCATCCCCAGCATCGGAAACATCGACTTCACCTGATGGATCAACTTCCTGTGGATCGGGGAAGTCCCCTTCCTCTCCTCCCTCGTCGGGCCCTTCCGGAATCTCACCTGGATCTGGGGATGGAACAGGATCTGCAGGCCCAATGGATGGACCATCGGGCGGGATGGGGTCGGGAATACCGACGCCTGGGTCCGTGACAGGAAACGGAGGAGGTTCAGGATTTCCCGGTGGTGGGAAGCTCGACATAGCTTCTCCTTTCGAACTCGACGCGTATTGTGCCACAAGAAGGAAGGACTCGCGAGATTTCCATCGATCATTCTGACTTTCTTGCGAAATCGATTTCTGAGCCCGCGCACCATCTCGCGATCAACGTAGCACCTGTCAATGTTAAATGGCTTGCCCTTGAATCATCGCAACCAACCTTCAATGTGTCCTCTATCTCGACTAGACTCTGACCCAGCCTCACGATCTTGAAGAAAAAACTGGTTTGGTAAAGGTTGGCATCGAGGAAGACGAAACCGCCCTGTATCCACCGAAAAACGCTGTGCGCGACTTCACTTCCGAAGCACCAAGAAACCAGCATCTTCGACTGCCCACGCTGCCGCATCAGCAACTACAGCATCAATCCGCTATACCTTTCTAGTCTCTAGCATCGCCTTGAATAACAACCTATGGTGCAGACCCCATCAACTACACCATTTGAGGGGTGGATGCGGCGATTACGGGCGACATCACCCAGTTCGGTTGAGATGACCAGAACAAGAACGTCGGCGGCATGCTGGGAAAATGAGGCAGCGGCTATGAGTTGGGTAGTGGCCGCGGAGTATCGAAGTCGAAGGTCGTGGTGGCGATAACAGCACGCATGATTCACCCTACCACCGGCCACACTATCGCTTCCGCCAGCGCCAAAAGTGAATCGATCGAGTCCT
>Ga0206869_1110_pt1 | contig 16390 bp, 14 predicted proteins | sample Alteio_BWOrgCont_35_FD_152618 | JGI IMG/M metagenome (GOLD analysis project Ga0206869, IMG submission 152618) | Enriched cells from forest soil in Barre Woods Harvard Forest LTER site, Petersham, Massachusetts, United States -... | ecosystem: Environmental > Terrestrial > Soil > Temperate forest >... | reverse complement strand
CAATTCAGATAATGCAAAACATAAAATGGCGAGACTGCCACCGAATAAAATAAATCCTAAGAGATCAAATGGACGCGGATTTTTTGGTGCAAGATCTTGTAATGTGTAACTCGCGAGTAAGATAGCGAAACAACCTGCAGGAATATTCACCCAAAAAATCCACGGCCAAGACAAATGATCAGTGATAAAACCGCCAATAAAAGGCCCTAACATCACGGCAACTGAGACGACGATAATCACGATATTCATGGCTTGCACGAGTAAATGACGTTCAAAAGTGCGCGCGACAATTAAACGTCCGAGTGACAACATGAATGCGCCACCGATGCCTTGAACACAGCGCGCCATGACGAGTTGATCGAGTGTTTTTGCGTAACCGCAGGCGATGGAGCTGAGTGTGAATAAACCTAAAGCATAGATAAAAATGCGTTTCGTGCCGAAGCGGTCGGCGGCCCAGCCACTGGTTGGAATGAAGATGGCAAGGCTAAGTAAGTAACTGATGAGTGCGATTTTTAAATCGACGGGACTGACTTGTAAGTCGCGTGACATGCTGGGGATGGCAGTGTTGATGATGTTGGAATCGAGGACATCCATGAAGAGCGCGAGGGAGATGGTCAGCAGGGTTAGGAATTTGTTGGGAGTGCGCATAGAAACCTCGGATACAAAGTGCTGAGGCACATGGTATCAGAGATTGAGGGGTTTGTGGCGTTCTGGTTAAGGGCTTGACGAGAAGTATTTTATACGTAGGATTTAAACTTACCAACTGATGGTACATAGTTTTTCTGCATCTCTTCTCTATCAATATCAACAATTTTCTCAACTAAGCTGTCATCTTCAGATGAATTTCTCTCAGTTACACAGTTGCTCTCAGTATTAACCGTTAGACGAATATCTTTTTGCCTAAAGTCATCATTTATGACTTCCTTCCCAAAGTCATAATTACTATCTTCCACATCTGAGAGGACATCAAAGCCGCTGTCTGAATCAGAATTGTGCCTACCATGTCTCTTGAAAGCTTTACCGATGGCTAGACTAGAACTTTCGCTTTTATCTGGATTACCGGCAATGCTATTTATCGGTGCGTCTTCAATTATATAATCAGGTTTCTTTGGTACAAAGATAGCTGAGAATGCTGTGATGATTCCTCGTAATGGCATTTTGATGAACCAAGTTAAAGGAGCGGTTGCGACTTGTGACAGACCTCTTAGCAAACGAGTTGCACCGTCAAGCATCCACGAGGGTGTATTTTTGAGGTCTTCTATAATCGTACCTACTGCGAGATTTTTTGGGCCTATTACTCTATTTACAAAGACATCAACACTTCTATCTGCATGTATGAGTGCCTTTGTGAAATTTTCGAACGGAGGTTTGTCTTTATCGCCTTCATAGGTGAATGCTTTCCAGAGAAAGTAACAAGGAAGACCTATTGTAAAGCCTAATGCCATACTTACAGCGATAAACGCAATTTTACTAACCATAACGATGGGAGGCGCAATGATACTGACTAAGCCTTGAGAAATATTGTAGAAGCCAATATAAGGTTGCAAATAATCACGCTCGACTTCATCAGCACTTTTATATGGTTTAAATGTGTCAATGAAATCCTCTCCCATATCAAGAAATACTTGAAATGGTGCTACTAATCGATTTGATTGCTCTGGCATACACTTATCATCATTCTGATCAAATAGCTTTGACAGGTATGACCCTTTGCCAAAATAGTATTTGTAAAATGTAATGTAGCCAGTATCAAGTTTAGACATTGCACTCTCGTTTAGTGATTATTCCTTATTTTCTCATGCTTAGCTTAAAGTTGTCTTATTTTCAAACATATTAAACAATTTTGCGTAAATTTAATATGAATAATTGCAGATTGGTTTACATCATTGATTTTAAAAGTTTTTAAGACGCCGAAGGCGTCTCGTGCCCGAGTGCGTGCCCGTGCCCGTTTTTTCTTTATGCACTCAAGCAAAAGCCGGGCGCGGGCACGCACTCGGGCACGGGCACGAAAAAGCAGATTCTACTGTCCCTGCGCCAAACTAAACCCCAACTCGCCATCAAACGTATATAAATTCTCTGTCTGCACAGTATCAATCCCTAATAAATTAATATCACGCAGCAAATCCGTAATCGCCTCATGTGAAATCGCTGTGAGCTGCTTCACATCTTTTGCAGATTGAAAACGACAACAAACATGTTTTAAATAAGGTGCATCAATACTACTATCCGGCCAAATTTTTAAACCGCGACTCGTCATGACTATCAGTTGCAATTGCTTACTGAGCGCACTGAGTTTTTCCGCCAATTCAGCAGCATCAATACTGTGTGGATTATCAATAAAAATATCAACACCAACTAATTCTTTTTTACATAGCGGTTTCGTCTTCTCGCCATAGCATTCAATTTTCGCATAACCCGGTTGATAATTCGCAGGTTTGAAATGCGTTGGTTGTTGTCCTAATCTTGCAATCACTGCATCTGCAAATTCTTTTGTTCCCAATTTTTGTTTACTATATTTTTCAGAATAAATATCACCAGTATGCAAACCATCTTCTAATGTTTTTAACCAAGCATTTTCAATTAAAGTCGCCACTTCTGGTTGATTAATATGAACGAGCATTTGAATTGCGCCATTTAATAAACCCGAAGGATTTGCAATATTTTTTCCAGCAATATCAGGAGCAGAGCCATGTATCGCTTCAAACATTGCAACTTGATTACCAATATTCGCAGAACCTGCAAGACCGACTGAGCCTGCGATTTGTGCTGCAACATCAGAAATAATATCGCCGTATAAATTCAATGTCACAATCACATCGAAACGTTCAGGATTACTTGCGATTAATGCTGTACCAATATCAATGATTAAATGTTCAGTTTGTATATCTGGATATTGTTTTGCAATTTCATTAAAGACGCGATGAAATAAACCATCGGTCATTTTCATGATATTGTCTTTTGTCATACATGTAATTTTTTTACGATTAAATTTTCGCGCGTATTCAAAAGCATATTCAACGATACGTTCGCATCCAGGACGTGTAATGATTTTTAAACATTGATAAACATCTTCAGTGCCACGATGTTCGATACCTGAATAAGTGTCTTCTTCATTTTCTCTGACGATCACTAAATCAATATTGGGAAATTTGGTCGTTACATATGGCGGATAAGAATTACACGGTCTCACGTTTGCAAATAAACCTAATGTTTTACGCATCGTGACATTTAAGCTTTTATAACCGCCGCCTTGCGGTGTGGTAATCGGGCCTTTTAATAAAATTTTGGTGCGCTTAATGGATTCCCAAGCTTGATCAGGAATGCCAGTCGTATTACCTGATAAATAAACTTTTTCACCGACATCAATGACTTCCGTGCTGATTTCTGCATTAGCCGCTTCTAAGATGCGTAAAGTCGCATCCATAATTTCTGGACCAATGCCGTCACCAAACGCAATTGTAATAGGTGTTTTAATTGACATTCTTTTCTCCTCGTTTCGAAATTTCTAATTTATTAATTCGGCAACCACTTTCTCCATACGCATCGAACGTGAGCCTTTAATCAATATTGTTGTTGTGTTATGCATCAATGGTTTTAATGCGTCAACTAATTGTTGTTGATCTTTAAAATGTGTTGCGCCTTTTCCAAAAGTTTGTGCGGTGTAAGCACTCAATTCACCATAAGTGAAGAGACAGTCAATTCCTGCATGACGTATTTCAAGACCCGCTGATTCATGCAAACTAATGGCTTCTTCACCTAATTCTTTCATGTCACCTAATACTAAGACTTTTTTCCCTGCAAAATTAGCAAGAATATTAATCGCAGCTTGTAAAGAAAACGGATTAGCGTTGTAAGTATCATCAATCACTCTAATGCCATCAGTGACTTTATGTAATTGTAAGCGACCGCTTGCTGCTGTCATATTTTCTAAACCGTGTTTAATCGTAGGTAAAGAAATACCAGTTGCAAGTGTTGCAGCAGCAGCTGCTAAAGCATTTAAAACATTATGTTTACCGAGTAAAGGTAGGTTAATGTCAATTTTACCTTGCGGTGTTTTAAGTGTGATGTGTTGGATTTCTGATGAGTCATGAATGGTGGCTGTGACATTAGCAGCGGGATGAAATCCAAATGTTAAATAAGGATGATGACCAATTTCACTTTGCCAGAAAGAATAAAAAGCATCATCACGATTAAGAATCGCAATACCATCACGATCTAAACCAGAAAATATTTCCGCTTTAGCACGCGCGACACCTTCGACATTACCGACACCTTCCAAATGTGAAGCACCAGCATTGGTAATAATGGCGACGTGAGGACGTGCGAGTTGTGTGAGATAAGCAATTTCGCCGAGATGATTCATACCCATTTCAATCGCTGCATAGCGATGATTGTGATTGAGTTGGGCAAGTGTCAGTGGTACGCCCCATTGATTATTTAAATTGCCTTTCGTCATGAGAACAAGTTCAGACTGTTGATTGCAGGCTGCAATCATAATTGCAGAAATCATATTTTTTAGCGTGGTTTTACCGTTACTACCCGTCACCGCGATGATAGGTAACGAAAATTGTTGTCGCCAAGCTGCAGCAAGTGCACCCAAAGCTTGGGTGGTATCAGCAACAATAAGTTGTGGTAAATCGCAAGCTTGTGGCTTTGACACAACAGCTGCAGCCGCACCATTTAACTGAGCTTGTTCGAGAAATTGATGACCATCCAGATGATGTCCGGAAATTGCAAAATATAATTGTCCTTTAGTGAGTGTACGCGTGTCTATGCTAAGACCGGTGAACGCGACTTCTCCAGTAACCGTCGCGGTATTGAGTATGTTCGCAGCTTGTGCGAGGGTCATGCTAATCATGAGTCATCCATTTTTTTAGAAAAATCAGCAAATATGATACCATTTTTGTCAAATCAGACCAAAGTTAATGAAGGAAGGAGTATAGAGCCTCATGTCTATCGCCATTATTTCTCACCCACATTGTGAGTTGCATGATGCAGGGGAAAACCATCCTGAGCAACCAGCGCGTGTAAAAGTAATACAAACCGCTTTAGAAGCGTATTCATTTTCTGTTCCTGTGAGCTTTTTGATGGCGCCGCTCGCAACGCGTGTTGATTTATTGCGGGTGCATGACGTCGATTATCTTGATTGGTTATTTTCCATCGCACCTGAAAAAGAAAACATTCGCATCGATGAAGATACCGTCATGAATTCTCACACTATGGAAGCAGCTTTGCGCGCAGCCGGTGCCGTGTTACTGGCTGTCGATCAAGTGATGACAGGTGCTGCGCAAGTCGCGTTTTGTAATATCAGACCACCAGGGCATCATGCTGAACCTAAGCAAGCCATGGGATTTTGTTTTTTTAATAATGTCGCAATTGGTGTGGAATATGCGAAAGCAACTTATGGATTGAAACGCATCGCTATTATAGATTTCGATGTACATCATGGTAATGGCACGCAAGCTATTTTTCAAAAGGATACCGAAGTTTTATTATGCTCGAGTTTCGAGCATCCACTTTATCCTGGCTATGATATGGAAATGGACAATGAGCATATACTGGCTGTGCCACTGCCAGCTGGCATCAGCGGTGAAGCATTTCGAACAGCAGTCGAGTCAGCATGGTTTGCGAAGCTTGCTGCTTTCCAACCAGAATTAATTTTCTTTTCCGCGGGATTTGATGCGCATCGAGATGATCCTTTGGCAAATTTATCTTTAACGAAACACGATTATGTTTGGTTAACTTCTCATATTGCGACTATCGCGCGACGTTATTGTCAAGGACGTATCGTGTCTGTTTTAGAAGGTGGTTATCATTTGCCAGCGCTAGCAGAATGTGTGCCAGCGCATGTGGAAGCAATGGTGTCTCATATTTCGAGTGGTGTTTCGAGATAGGGGCCTAAGCGCAAGCGACGCAATAGAATGGTTGCTCGCCCAAAAAATAAACCGAATGAAGTGCCAGCGAAAACTGCAAAATAATGTTGATAAAGGGGCATGCTGAGTGCTTCTAAATCAATCTTGTATTGAGATCCAAAAAACCAAAATTTTGCAATAATAAGGCACGGGATGACAAACATTGGCGCCCAGGAACCTGGAACATACATTGTATAATTGCCTTTCACGGCTTGAATTTTACGAATTCTAAAATGCGTCCAACCAATGATGTAGCCTGAAATTAAGCCTGCAAGAAGTAAACCGAGATTATATAAAGTGAATGGAACATAATAAGTCACAATCAAACAGAGCAGACCCATACAGAACGATTGCATGGCTAATTCAGGTTTGAGTTGGATGTAACGCGGTTTGGTTGCGGAGTAAGCGGTTAGTAGTAAGACAAATATGATAAAAAAAATCCACCAAGGTGTTTCGGCGATACTTTCCCATGCGGTGTAAGACATGATGTTGATCCTGAGGTTAAATATTTAGGTTAAATATATACGAAACTGATACGCCGCGCAGCACGTCTGTTTTTTTCGTGCCCGTGCCCGAGTTACGTGCCCGCGCCTGGCTTTTTAGTATGTACAAAGCAAAAGCCGGGCACGGGCACGTAACTCGGGCACGGGCACGAAAAATCACAATCATTCCCATCTCCCCTCCATGCCCCTACAATACCCCCCAAAATACAAAGTTGATCGGGGAGTGGCTCATGCAAACTCGAAAAAAAACGATCACCACATGGTTGGCGTTGATCATTTTAAATATTCAATCAGCAGCTTTCGCAGCAGATAAAATCACTGTTATCCCTGAAGTGAAAGTGCAAGCAGACAGCCATCGTCCCTCTCAAGGATTAAATTCGCGCGCCGAAACAACAACGCTCACACAGAAAATAATCAAAGAAAGTCCTGCTGTTACTTTTTCGGGTTTGTTGCAACAAGAACAAAGTACTGTGCGCTTAACCAATAATTCTGGTGATAGCAGTCAAACCAGTTTAAGTTTGCGAGGCTTTGGCGATAACGCTGTCGCTAATACTTTAATTTTAGTAGATGGTTTTCCGTTGAGAAATGCGAGTTTACTCGCACCCAATTTAAATGCCATTAATTTAGCTGATGTAGAACGTGTTGAAATTATTCCTGGTAGTCAAAGTGTAATATGGGGTGATCAAGCAGTTGGTGGTGTGGTGAATATCATTACTAAGCATCCCAAAACATGGTCAGCAACTGCTGTTGCAGGTTTAGGTAACTTTAATTTACGAACCGGGTATGGTTTGCTGAGCAATCGTTTTAACAACGGAATTTATTTTAAAACCAGTGTGCTTGGTTACACGAATGATCATTATCGCGATCATAACCAGCAACGTGACAGTCAATTAATGGCATTAGTTGGCTACGATTACGCAAATGGCTTGTTGCAATTATCTGTTAACAAAGCAGATCACACAGCACAATTTGCCGGCGGTTTAACGGCTGCGCAATATCATGCAAATCCTCGTCAAGCGAGTCATCATAAAAATATTGCAAACTATCATACGCAAACGATTCAAGCTTTAAATCAACATGCATTCAATGATGATTGGTTATTAGAAACGCGTGTTGCGCATCAATTATTACGCGGTGATGGATTTATTTTTTCAGCGTTTGATCGTGTCGAACATGAAACATTATTGCATCCAAAATTAATAGGGCATTGGCGTAACAATAAAATTATTTTAGGTTATCAATTTTTAGCAAGTGATTATCAAGTCGTAAATCGCATGAATGGTACCAAAGCGTCGGAACAACAACATGATGCGTATTCACAATTCATCATTCCAATTTCAGATAAAATAAAATTGACTGCTGGTGGACGCGCAGCAAGGCAGACGAGTGATGCGGAAAAAATAATTGGCGATTCATTGCTGGCGCATCATCAAATATTTGTGTCAGAACTGGGGGTGGATTATCAACCCACGACTGCATGGCAATTTTATTTGCGTAGGCAAGGTCATTTCCGCTTTCCAAAAGTGAGCGAAATCACTTGGACTTCCAATCAATCACCTGTGTTACAACCGCAAACTGGTGTGTCATATGAAGCAGGCTTAGTGTGGCAGAATCAACAACATCAAGTGCAATTTAATTTGTATGATTTACGTTTACGAAATGAAATTGCTTTTGATCCAACACAAAGTTTAACAAATCCATTTGGATCGCTACGAAATTTTGATGATACAGATCGTCTCGGTTTTTCGCTTTCAGATGTTTATCGCTTGAATGATCAGCTCACGCTTGATGCACAATTTAATTTTGTTAATCCAACATTCCATTCTGGTGAATTTGCTGGTAAACAAATTCCAGCCGTACCACAGCTCACCGCGAATGCTGGTTGGCATTATGCTTTAAACGAACAATGGCGTTTGCGTCACAATATTTTATATACCGGCAAACGTTATGCGTCAGAAGATGTCATGAATATGGGTAAACAGCTACCAAGTTATTGGCTGCATGGTGTCGCGCTGCAATATGTTTATCAAGCGATAGAGCTGAGTTTATCCGCTGATAATATATTTAATCAGAAATATTCGACTTACACTTTATTTAACACGATTAATCAGAGTAATACTTATTATCCAGGTGCAGGCCGCAGTTATTTGTTAACGTTGAAGTGGAACATCGAATGATGAATCGTTATCAATTAACATCAGTCATCTTTCATTTAATCACCTTGCTAACTGCAACAATTGCATTACAACCTTATCTTGCGTCCAAACAATTAGGTGAACCACAGCTTGATGTGATCCATGCGTATATACAATCTGAAACGCATACGACAGATCCCATTCAGCATGTGACAAGACCAGAAAAAAAAATAAAATTAAAGCCAAAAAAACCAATGACGCAATTAGTGAAACATCAACAATCTTTGACGCAAACTAATAACGTATCAGTGTCAACAAATCAAAAAGCGCATGGAGAACAAGTCGATGAATTATTACGTTTATTGCATCGAGTCATTCAAGAAGTGCAGCGCTATCCCAAAAGTGCTGAAGTCATGGGTCGTGAAGGTAGGGCGACAGTTGCTTTTAAATTATTAATGAATGGTGATGTCACCAACGTTGAATTACAACAATCTTCAGGCACACCTAGCTTAGATGAAGCGGCACTTCTTGCTGTGAAAAGTGCTGCGCCATTTCATGGCGTTGAGCGATTTTTATCTGAGCCGCGAACGTTTGCGATAGACGTGGTATTTGCTTTGTCTTGATTGAGATGACGCCTTGGTGTAAATTTGTGACTCCAAAAAGAAGGGGGATTTAACATGCAACAAACAGATCAATCACTCTTAAATGAAATTTTCTTAACACCTTCACAACAAGTCATCGCGGATCGTTTTTCTGCAGAAAATGCTAATGTTCCAGCAAATTGCAGCGGTCATTGCGCATCTGGTGTGTGTAAAACAGGTTAATGAATTAAATGAGCAGCTCAGTCAGTTTGCAGGAAGCGAAAGCATATCTGCAAACTTTAAATTTATCCTATATCATCGAATCCATGTGTGCGGAACATTATCCCTTGCCACGTTGGGTGCAAGCAGATGCTGAGCGTTGTGCAGCGTTATATAAAAATTTTTTGTATTTGCAAAAAAAACATCACCCCTTATCACTCGTTCCAACTCGAGAGATTGATGAGTTTTGGCATAATCACATTCTGCATACCAAACAATATATGCATGATTGCGAACACATTTTTGGTTATTACTTACATCATGTGCCAGCTTCACCATCAGAAGACACACAAACATTAATCAAAGAATTTTTACAAACCAAACAATATTATTTAGAAGAATTTAACGAGCCGCTTGTGATCGGCTGAAAAAAGGCAACACTCATGACGCAAGTTCGCACACGGTTTGCACCTAGTCCTACAGGTTTTTTGCATATTGGCGGCGCTCGTACAGCACTTTATTGCTGGCTTTATGCACGCAAAATGCAAGGGATCTATATTTTGCGTATTGAAGATACGGATCTTGAACGTTCAACACAAGAATCAGTGCATGCTATTTTAGATGGTTTAGAATGGCTGAATCTACATCACGATGAAGGTCCATTTTATCAAACCCAACGTTTTGATCGTTATCGCGAAGTCATTGCGAGTATGTTGCAAGCAGGGACTGCGTATCGCTGCTATTGTTCTAAAGAACGCTTAGAGTTATTGCGTGAAGAACAAATGGCTAACAAAGAAAAGCCTCGCTACGATGGTCATTGTCGTGATTTGCCACAGGATCAAGAAGTAAAAGAATTTGTCGTGAGATTTAAAAATCCACAAGATGGCGCGGTTACTTTTAATGATTTAGTGCGCGGCACATTAAATTTTTCAAATGCAGAATTAGATGATTTGATTATCGCACGCACTGATGGCACACCGACTTATAATTTCACTGTTGTGATTGATGATATGGATATGCAAATTACACACGTGATACGTGGTGATGATCATATTAATAATACACCGCGACAAATTAATATTTTGCAAGCACTCGGTGCAACACCACCTTTATATGCACACGTGCCGATGATATTAGGCAGCGATGGTAAACGATTATCGAAACGTCATGGTGCAGTTGGTGTCATGCAATATCGTGAAGATGGTTTTCTACCAGAAGCTTTATTAAATTATTTAGTGCGCTTAGGTTGGTCACACGGCGATCAAGAAATTTTTACGATTAGTGAATTGATTGAGTATTTCGAAATTACTGATATTAACAATTCACCAGCAGCCATTAATCAAGATAAATTATTGTGGTTGAATCAACATTACATGAAGAATAGTGATCCTCTGCATGTTGCTAGAGAGTTAGCTTGGCATATGGAACGTTTAGGTGTTGATGTGCGTAACGGTCCTGAATTAACAGATATCATTGCATTACAAGCAGAGCGCACTAAAACATTGAAAGAAATGGCGGAGCGTAGTCGCTATTTTTACGAACCCGTTGTGTTGAGCGAAGAAATGATTAAGCATTTTACTGTTGAAAATGCACCAGCGTTAATGATGCTGCGTGATCGTTTATCTCGTGTGCCCTTGTGGTCTAAAGAAGCAACACACGAAGTTTTAACAAGCACAGCAGAAATTCATGAAATGAAATTAGGTAAGCTCGCACAACCTGTTCGCGTTGCATTAACAGGCGGTACAATTTCACCACCACTCGATGCAACAATGGTGTTATTAGGCCAAAGTTGTGTACTAGAACGCTTAGATGTATTAACAACTTTACCGGTCTTTGAAGGAATAATTAATAGTGTTGACAAACGCTTAAATGCTCCATAGAATCGCGACTCTCTCAGAGATTAAAGGGGCTATAGCTCAGCTGGGAGAGCGCTTGCATGGCATGCAAGAGGTCGCCGGTTCGATCCCGGCTAGCTCCAAAATAGCACTGCAAGACCACAGATTTTCATAGGGCTTGTTGGAAATTCGCTAGCTTGAGCTCAACAATTCTGATTTTCGAGCATCGCAGCGCAGTTTACATAAAAGTAAATGAGCAGCGAAGCGCAGAAAATCAGAATTGTTGAGCCAAGATAGTAGAATTTACAACAGCCCGAATAGACGTCCCCATCGTCTAGAGGCCTAGGACATCGCCCTTTCACGGCGGTAACAGGGGTTCGAATCCCCTTGGGGACGCCATAATAAAAAAACCCGCTCTGATTTAAAAATCAGAGCGGGTTTTTTTATTATGGCGTTTCTAACGCGGACGAAACCCCTGTCGGGTTCGACAAAACGGCAGGGCCGTTTTGCACGCACGTTTCTTTGTGCGCCCGAAGGGCGAGCGCCAAGGATGGCGCGAGTGCATCCCCGAAATAACTGTCTGTTTTAACATGAAATTACTTTCATCCAGAAACACCAATTCTTGACGACTATATAAAGGAATGACTATACTTCTTTTACCTAGTCTATGTACCCGAACCGACGCCGGATGGCGTACCTCCTTAGAAATCTCTAAGGTAGGGTACAAAAGACGCCTCTACTCAAAATCCCAAATATTTTTAATCTTACTATTCTTTTTAAGTACGTTTAGCCAACGATGACCATCTTTGCGTTTTTCGCTGTAACTTCTTGCGATTGCACCAACAATCATGTCAGCTAACTGGATTAGATTGTCATTTTTTGAATCGGTAAATTTAAACTTTTTAATTTTATTCTGAATACTAACAATTTATTATTTCCTTATCGCTCACTATAGCGCTGTATTTTTTTGATTTTAATGACTTAGAACCCATGGTGAGGAGAAGAAAGCAAAAAGATGTATAATAGTTGATAAGAGATTTAATAAATCTCAAAACCAAATGGGAGTCCGCGGATGAATTATCAATTTACTAAACAAGACATCAAATTTCAAGCACACGGTCTCGCCTTAAGCGGCTGGTTATTCAAACCCGAATCCAAAAATAAACTTCCCGCCATCATCATGACTCACGGTTACGCTGCGTAAAAGAACTCTACTTAGACAAATACGCCGAAATAAAAAACAACCTATCTATTATACACTTAAAGATTTATACCAAGCGCAAAAGCAATTTCAAAATAGAGATCAATCTATCAAGTGGTTGGAACAAAAATAGAGAAAAACAGCTATTTTCCCCCAGTAAACTATACTCAAAGCATGAGCAGAACCTGAGTGATTTCCATGAAATACTACGTCAGAGTGCAAACTGGAGGCTTTGAACTTGTTGAAGATCAAGATCGCATAGAATTGCCTCAACAACAGGCAGGATTAATTTCAATTCCTGATCATGAAGAATTACAAGCGCTTTCTATTACAATAATTTCAGATATTAAGACGACTAAAATTGCGTTGAAAGATGAATTACTGATTGCCATTCAAAAATCAAAATCAATTCAAGAAACATACGAAGTGATGTTACATGCTTATAAAAATATTTTACCAAAAGATAGCAATATTAGATTTAGTATGTACTTTGGAAGCGGCATATTAGCTAAAGCAATTAGAATTATTTTCTCTAAATATATGCATATGCAACTTGGCGAAAAGCTTAATGAAGTAGGTGAAGTCTCTGTTACAGCAAAAATTCCAGGAATCCGCACTTTGTTATTTAAACAAGATCATCATGAAGATTTTTTACACGATAAGCCTTTGGAAAAAAATAATAAATCAAAATCATAAAATTTCGTTAAGAATGCTTTAATAAATATTCAATTCACATTGCATAGAATCAAGGAAGGAAATAAAAAAATAATCACAACGAGGAGGTGTGTCATGGATTTACGTAATCCGACTGGTAACGTTTCCGGAAGTATCGCAGCCCTCAGTTTAGCTGCAAATCCAGCTACTTTAATTACAGCAGCAGTCATTGGTGGTGTTGCAGTAACAGTAAGTGCTGCGGTATTTACTTATAAAGCATGGAAATCTTACGAAATAAAAAAACATAGAGAAGAAATAGAATTTGTTAATCATCTTCATTTGAAACATTTATCTCGAATTTACATTTCGGATTATAATGAAGTAAAAGGTTTCCCTCCCATATTCAATCTGACCAAAGATCAAGATTCTGATGCTGTTGAATCGATGCATTTAACAGATGAACAAATCGATGATATTGGCAAGTCTTTACCACATAGTGCTGATGTTATTTTAACTGTTTACCGCGAATCAATTATCAATGCGATTCTCAAATTAAAAGATTATTATTTTAGCCGAAACGAACGCGATGATATTACAGCAGGTGTCATTTCATATTTACTTTACATGTTACAAACAAAATGTCTTAACTTCGAAGGTTATGATTATGATATTGCATACCTAAAAGCAGTAACAAGTTTCATTACAGCTTATGCTTCAATTAAAGAACGTCAACACAGCCAAGAATTTAGTCGTCTTAATCCAGTATTTGGTTATTTGACGACAGCAATGCAAACATTGCAGAAGCATAAAGAATCTATGTCATTAGAAGAAATTGTCGGTGAATTGCGAGATTCATGTATTCATAAAAGCAATCAAATGGTGAGATGTTTTGCAAAATTAATTACGCCAGATAAATATTGGAACCTAATTGATTTAGCAGCAATTGATGAGTTGTCTGGCGGAGTTATTAGAAGAGAATACATCAAAACAGAAATAGGCGGGTTGGTTTTTTCCAAACATCATAGTAAAAAGGTTCAACCATCACCATTCTATGAATGGTTATTAGGATTAGCAAATTATTATCTTAAAACCATTGATTCTGACACTAAACTTAATAATAAAGAATTGCTTGATCCCAATGTTCAATTTCGCTTACCTGTTAAGGAACGGTATTTGATATTAAGAAACAAAACTAATTTATCAAGAGCTGAATCTTCAGAGCTCTATGCGATACGTGGAAAAATAAAGCAAATAGTTTCTTTATATCAATCAGCACCTAATTTTTTAACGACTACTCTTGATCCGGAAAGTATAAATAAGCTTCCAAAAATGATCGCAGTGACTGACTCAGAGATTGCTTTAGATCGAGCAGAGGCAATAAAATCATTTGCAACCTTGATACATCAAGTGATTTCTTTGCAACACTTAAGCACCGAAGTCTTAAAGAGTAGCAAACAATTGGGTGAATTATATCTCAAAAATCCTAATCATTTTTGTCAAATATTTTTTGTTTTAGAATCTTTAGCGAATCGAATTAAAGATAACATTGGAACTTGTAGAAAACAGTTAACTGCAATTCTTCGTTCAGATAAAAATACGATGCAATTAGAACGTCAAGAAGTTCTTCCAGATCAATTCGATCAGATCTTTTCAACGACTTATGCGACGATTTCCAATTTAAGTTCACAAATAAAAGATTACCGAAATCGCGTGGCAAAAAACTTGAATCCTGATGAACCAACAGTCGCGTCAGTGAAAATGGAAATGTTCGAAGTTGCGAATTCACTTGCTGCGATATATGGGATACAAAGATTTCATCATAAACCAGTTCCTAAAGTGCTACCGCAAATTCCAAAAGTAGTCAATGATATCGTAATGCCGCAAAATCCAAAAGTAGTGAATGATACAGTAATACCGCCACTCACTTCAGATTCCAAAGTCCCAGAGCCTGTAATATGTGATCACGATTCTCAGGATTGTGAATCAAAAGCAACCCAATCTCAAAATGATCTTCCACTAGTTAATCAGACAATGGAAATGAAGCAGCCCGTTGCTGCTGTCATTGTGATGCAACCTGCACACTTAATGCTACAGATTGATAAGCTAAAGCGAGAAACTGAATTTAAGTTTAAATTACTTCCTAAAAATGAAGATACACGTAACCTGAATGAATTTATTTCTGCACTCGGTAAGCTGAGAAATAAAGCGAATTCATTGCTTAATTCTTCTGATCAAACGCCAGCTCGTCAAGAGAAAGTCATAGCGATGATGCAGTTGATCTGCCAACTTTTTATTAAATCTAATGAATTTCTTTTATTAAATCGTAATGCTAGAATTGCATCAGTTCAAGATTTTATAAATACGATTAATATCACCATTCGCCAAGCAAACGAAACACGTTTAATTGATCAACATGCTTGTCCAGTGACAAAATGGTTTCATGACATTAGCGGGCTATCAATTTTTGCAACTGATTCTAGAAAAAAATTAAATGATTTTACGGCGTCCGCACAAGTGATAGCGGAGAATTATCGTGGTAAGATTTAACAAATCCTCAAATAATATTTAGTTTAAAAAGGATTAACATGCAGAAAAAATTGATATCCATTTCAGGCAATTCCCAAAAACTAGACGGTGGTGCGATGTTTGGTCACGTACCGAAAGCGATGTGGCAGCAATGGATTTTACCTGATGAACATAATCGCATTACGTTGTCATGCCGAGCATTACTCGTTCAAGAACCACAACGTAATATTTTATTAGAAGCCGGCATTGGCGCGTTTTTCGCACCGAATTTGCAAGAACGTTATGGCATTACTTCGAGTGTTCATGTGTTATTGCAATCTTTAGCACAACATGGTTTAAGGCCAGAAGATATTGATGCTGTTATTATCTCGCATATGCATTTTGATCATGCAGGCGGTTTATTAAGTGCATGGCAACCTGATCAACCATTATCATTAGTGTTTCCCCGCGCCAAAATAATTGTTGGTGCAGAAGCTTGGCAACGAGCTTTGCATCCACATGTAAGAGATAAAGCTTCTTTTGTTACCGAGTTAAATGAGTTGTTAAGCAAGTCACCACAACTTACGATTGTTGAAGGCGATCATTGCGAGTGGTTAGGTGACGAATATCGTTTTTGGTTTAGTCATGGTCATACACCTGGTTTGATGCACACGATTATTCAACGTGATCAAGGTGGTCCTGTGATTTTTGCATCTGATTTAATTCCTGGTGTGCCCTGGATACATCTACCCGTGACGATGGGTTATGATCGTGCGCCAGAATTATTGATTAATGAGAAACAAGTGTTGCTTGATGATGCAATTAAAACGAACGCAATATTATTT
>Ga0206869_1108_pt1 | contig 16601 bp, 11 predicted proteins | sample Alteio_BWOrgCont_35_FD_152618 | JGI IMG/M metagenome (GOLD analysis project Ga0206869, IMG submission 152618) | Enriched cells from forest soil in Barre Woods Harvard Forest LTER site, Petersham, Massachusetts, United States -... | ecosystem: Environmental > Terrestrial > Soil > Temperate forest >... | reverse complement strand
CCTTACGTTTCTCGGCAGTTGAAGCTGCACACTTGGGTTACCAGGAGTGGAAGCTGCAGTTGTGGATGGTAATTCCCCGCGCCGACAGTTCATCCAGTAACTGAGTTACGGCAGGAGATATCTCATTGTTTCCCGATACGATTACTGCCCATTCCAAGTCTTCCCGGAACTCCTTGGTGCTGATGCGCCATCCCTCAAGCGAAGGCGGCGTTGTCGCTCCAATCTGAATGATGGACCAGTGTCGAATCAGCGCTCGTGCAACGTCTCGGTCCGGTAATGGACCGCGCACGATGAAATGATTGTCGCCGTGCACAAGTATGCCTACCATGTAATTTCCTTGGGCTCATTTGATACTGAGACGCGCGGATCAGGGACCGGATAACCAATCGCAAAATGGTATACGACCTGTCCCTGGTTGGGTGCAAGGTTGAGATGACGCTGCACCTCATCATCGTAGAAGGCGCCGATGCCGGTCGCACCCAGTCCAAGTGCCTCAGCGGCGAGATACAGGCGGTGGCCAAGAGCGCCTGCTTCAAGATGCACATAGCGATAGCCACGGTCGCCATGAGTGCTAGCGGCACGCTCGAGATCGCCGATCATCGAAAAGGCCACGCAGGCATTACCGGCGAGGTTCTGGCCGAGGCTCAGGCCAGCGGCCGCCACGCGCTGGTCGCCACTCTTGATCTGCTCCAACTCGACACGCTCCGGCCAGAACCTGTAGACGCCGGGTTGCAACCCATCGATTCGATGAGCATACAAATAGAGCCGAATGAAACGCGTGCCCGCAAAATCGGCCGACAATGCCTGAGATGTAACAGCGAGGATGGCCGAGAGCTGCGCCAATGACATCGATCGCTTCCCCCCCCACGAAGTCGAGCGCCGAGCGTCGCATGCGGGCAACCTCGCTAAAGATGCGAGTCGATGAAGCCGGAGAAGGCAGCTTGATCTCGCCGCAGCCAGTTGAGGCCGACTCTGCGAAGGAGGTTTCACCGCTCCCAATGCTGCTTCGTTTCGTGGCGAAGTGGATGCTGTCAATCAGCGGGTGAGCGATCGTCTCCTTGGAAAGTTGGTTCGCCTTCCCGCCGAACCAGACAGTCTCGCCAGTATCTGCTTCGCGCACTGGAATGGATTCGCCGTGGAGGCTGACAATCAGCATTGGCCACTCGTCACTGTTAAGCTGAACCATCCGCGCCACGTCATCGTCCACGAAGTGCCCAACCGCGAAGTGGTCGCAACCGATAGCCCTGGCGGAGAGTGCAAGCGCCTGCCAGGCGTGTCCTATGTCGTGCAAGCAGTACCGATACGCCCGTTCACCATACTTCCACGCCTCGCGCCACACAATACTGGTCAATACGAACACAATGGTCGCAGAACTGCTGACCAGCTTCATTTCAAAATCACCGCGCCCGCGCTGCTCCACCATGTGCCTGGACGGATCATAGTGATACAACCCATCTGGCCACCCCTTCAGACCTCGTGTGAGGAAATGGAATTCCGTCGGGTGCAGATTCCCGGAGGACGGATTCACTCTTAGCGCGTACTTATATCCGGTCGACGGGACAAGTTTCGATGCGCTAATCGCGGCGGAATAGAAGAGCAGTTGCGAGAGGAAAGTCGGTCCGTCGTCCACAGTCATGGTGCCACAGATACCCTGAAGCACATCGAGAGCTGGCATTTCAGGGGCGGGCGGATCTGCTGGCAGATCGAGCACCGGCACCCCTTCGTAATGACGAAACGGATCAGGCATGTTCGCCCAGTCGAGAACATACCGTGCTCGTCTCAGCGATTCAACGCTATGCTTTGTAGCTTCGTGATATTCGCGCCACATCATTGCGGGTAGATGGGCTTGGATTGCCCGATATTGGTATCGAGAGTCATTGCGCTACCGACGGCATTCTCTGGTCAGTCTTGATCTGCGGCGCGACGCCACCATTATTGTCTTATCCCAGCATATCGTTGGCCCTTACACAGTAGTTGAGTGAACTGCTACTCCGTAAGCAGTCGCCCCATTCAACGAAGTACCCCCCGACCCAGCGGTACATCCGCACAAATGAATCCTCCGCACGGACTGGCCGATCGTTAAGGAGACAGAGCGAGGATGCCGTGCGAGGCGCGGGGAGGAGAACTAAATGGGAGACGGTATAAACCGCCTCCCATTTACGCCGCTGGCTCCCGGATTTTACGCGGCCTTGCCAGCCTCTATGGCTTCGAGGGTCTTCTCCCCGCCACCATTCACTTTGATCTGCGTGGGCTTGGCTTCGGCCTTCTTGGCGAGGCTGATATTCAGAACGCCCTTGTCACAACGGGCACTTACCTGCCCCTGATCCACGGAACTGGGAAGGGTGAAAGAGCGGGTAAAGCTTCCGTATTGCCGCTCGACGCGACGGAAGTTCTCCTCTTTCTCTTCCTTCTCGATCTTGCGCTCACCATGGACGGTGAGGGTGTTGTTCTGAATACGGACATCGAGGTCTTTCTCGTCGATGCCTGGGACTTCCATCTTCAGAATTATGTTGTGCTCGTCTTCGTAGATGTCCACCGGCGGTGCGAGGGTGGTGGTTGTCAACGCCTCTTCCGGGCCTTCGGGGCTGTACGACTCACGGAAAAGACGGTTCATGCGGTCTTGCGGTCTTGCATAGCGGAAAATTCGCGGAGAGATTCCCAACCGGTCAATAGTGTCATGACGCAGTTCCTCCTTGCAGTAATCTAAGAGGAGTAACTTCAGATGGGCTGACTTAGTTCAGTGAACCTGAAAGAGTAAGAAGACGTCCTTGCTCAATTGTCAGCCTAGGCTCTTATGCTAACGGTTGTCAAGGTGCGGTAGGGTCCTGCGCTGCTACTTGTTCGAAAGCTCGCCCTCAAAAGGACTATCAACTTCTCACGACCCGGCCACTGTCACCCGCGGTGTAAGTCACCGCCGCGCGCAACGTAGACAACGATAGTCGTTTTCGATGGTTCTCAGATACCGACCGCATCGAAACAGGAACTCAGAGGCCATGATGTTGGCATCCTACGTAAGTCCAGCGTAGATGGTCCATCCGAAGCGCCTCAATCTGTCGTACAGCGCTATTTCGACTTCCTATATTGCAACGCTTGCGATCTGTCAGGCGCAACCGGATTTGACATTGCTGCTGGAGAAATGATCTCAGGTCTGCAAGTGCGAATACCGGCTCCCGGCCTACATCTGGTGCGCGGCAAAGTGATTGGCGACTTGCCTGAACAGAGCGCGCATATTTCTGCGATGTTCGCGCGCGACATAGGTGCGCTTGAGCCTGTGGGCGCGAGCGGACCTGACGTACGGGCAGATGGGACTTTTGAATATACGGTTCTGCCGGGTCGTTACTCCGTCGAGGTTTGCGAATTCTCGCCCGCGGAACCCGATGGCCGAATCCGTATGTTTCGACCATTTGGGAAGGCTACGATCAACGTGGCCGAGGCAGACCTGAATGGCGTTGAGATACACGTCTCTTCGGAAAATCTGGCTCAGTAAACACTCCAAACCCATGCGTGCGATTCGTTTGCGCCCTGCAGTGCGCTCAATGAAAACCTAGAAACGAATTTCACTTCAGCTCAGCGTGCTTCTCCAGAAGCAGAAGTACGTCTCGATCAACGGACGTTTTGGGCGTGTTACCGGCAATACGGAAATAATCCCGAAAATGCCTGAGAAGTCAGGTTTTCAGGAAGTTGCTCTGGCATCCGATCGACGGCGGCAGATCGCGGGTTGGGGCGTGGACAATGCCACCGGGGACATTCACACCTACCTGGCCATCCCCTATCGATACTCAGACGGTACCATTCCCCCTGTGAACTTCAGCGCTGGTGTCAGTAGACCGGCTCCGCTTCCAGAACATATTCGCAGATCCCTGCAGCGGGGCTACCGCAAGCCGGGATCTTAAGACGCTCGTACGTGACTTTCCATATGAACTAGGCCTGCTCATCTGGACGATGCAGCAGGCCTTACACTTGCTCCCCGCAAGTCGCCGAGTTGAACGTACCTAACTCTCCGTTTTGCGGGGTTGATTGACGAGCATGCTTCAGTCGCTGTTGCTGCCGTCGAATAGCGCGGAGCGCAATCATTTAGCGCAGAGGCCTTGCGGTTTCCAGTCGGAAGGCATGCCGGCCGGCTGCGAAGGATCATGGATCACCAAGACCAGCGATTTTCGCACAGCGGTGCCTGTGATGGTCAATTCCATTGGAACATTCGGCGGTGCTGTCGCCGTGCCTCCGGCAGTCGCTCTGGTCGCGCCTGCTGGAGTTTCCAGACATTGATCGCCCGAGATCATGTACCAGCCCTCCGGTCCCGGGTGCACGTGGACTATAGACCGGTCGTTGGGCCTCATCACGGCGTAGGCAAGAACCACAGCGTACGACTCTGCTTTGGGAAGCTCCATCGGTCCCACTATGGCAACGGCTTGCCCACCCTGCAGAGCGAGGTCATGGGATCCAAATTCTGAGAGCCATACTCGGCCATCTTCTTCGACTACAATTCCCGTTGGACTCTTAGCCGCGTCTGCAGCCGCTCGATTCGGAAACGTTCGCAGATACCAATATGCGGTCGGTTCTGAGAACCGCAATCCACTTTCGGTGGCTAGGCTAAAGCAGCCAAAGTCTGGCCTCTTCTGTCCCGGGGGGATGTTCACACACCCCTGGACGACAAGGTGATCGTGTGTTGTTGGAGTGAGGTCTTGAGCGTGAAGAGCTGCACTGTTCGTGTACGTTTGGGGAATCGAAACGCCCAAAATAAAAATGCATGCCGCAATTACCGCGCGTATCGCCTTCATCTCCCGATCCTCCTGTACATTGAAGCATCTTCGGTCTTGATGGATCATACGCCGATCATCATCTGCTCTTCCCAATCCGGTTGGGCCATAGAAGGTCAGCTTCTCGCCAGATTTCCAGGAGTTGTACATTGTTACGAATCGCTAACGGAAAACCCGGAAGCAATCCGGGGTGCTCGAAAAGTCTCGATTGCGGTAAGTTGCACAAATCGAGTGCAGGTCGGGCCTCATTATAAAAAGCCCTTTTTTCCTGCGGCAAGCTTCGGAGGTAGAATGCCGCATTGGGGGGCCGGAATATGACCAGCTTACCGAGCCGAACACCCGCAGGCGCTGGCACTGCGATGCAAGACTTGAAGTGGTCAGCGACCGAAAGGATCATCGCCCGGAAGGCCTTCAATCTAGCGCTTGAGCGGGAATTGCAGGCGGTCATCCTAGAAGCCAAAAGCATGGCCGCGAAAATTCAAGAGCCATCGGGTCTCTGGGACCTGGAACAGTACCTCACTCAACGCCGGCGGGAAATTGATCGCATATACGACTATCGTTACTCGGTCCTCCCGCTCGTTCTTGCGAAGCTCCTCAGCAACGGCCGCCTCATCGAGGACGAGCTGCACGGTCTCGGCGAAGATAAGCTGGGCTGGATCCAGCGCTGCAGCTCTATATCTTTAGAAGGGTGACTCTGCGACCCCTTGGGGAAGTTACTGAAAACCTCGTTTTTCAGGCATTAGGGACGTCACTTGTCCGAGATGCCGACTTTAATTGCCGGTATGACTGACCCATGCGGTAGTGCCTGAAAAGTCGGATTTTCGGTAAATTGCCTGGACCAGCGCTTAAGGCAGCGGCGTCGCCTTAGCCGTCGAGGATGTGAAACCTGAGCTTCCGCTCGGGAGGCGATTCTGGACGCCGGATGAGATCGACCGGTGTTCAACTTCGGGAAGCTAAGGACAGCAGGCGATTGGATCGCCCATGTTGTACTCGCCATAGTGGCGCTATTCCCTTTTTGGTGGCTGCTGCGTGTCTATGTTCTTTAGCTGGTTGCTGGGATTTAGATCTCGCTGTCTTTTCAGAAGAGGAATAATCCGCTCAGCTCAGTCTCTTCGTCAGTCTGTCGTTTTAAAATCCCGCGTTTCTAAGTTCTTCCGGGCTACAGTAAGCAGTGAATTGAGCATGCACACCAGCTTTGAGGGAGATGGCCACGGAGTCAAGTTTATCTGTAGGTCTTAAGTGTAAGCCTCTAAGCTTTTCTTTTGCTTCTGACCATTTCACGCCCTTTAGGCGGCCAGCGAAGCAAGACCACTCTAATTCCCTATTGGCAGTAATATCCACCATCACATCATCGCCGCCCCTAAAATTCCTAGGCACCACATACAGTAAATACTCCGACATAAGCGTCTCTCCTGCCACTCCGCAATCCCAGAGTATTCGATGCTTACCCCAAAGCCCAGTGACCTAAGTAACTTGTAAATTTCAGGAAGCGGCTTTACAGTCCGCACAGGCAGCAAACTTTATCCATATCTCTCCCCGTGGATTTCTTCATGGCCCAAATAGTTCTACCAAATGTCAGATCTCTCTTCTCTCAGCCTCGCAATGCCTTGCCGGCCCGCGAAAACGGCGAGAGGTCAGCACTACAGGAGTTACCCTTCTGCAAGTTGGGTAGTCAGATCGACGCAGGCTTTGCGCGGCTATGTTTTGCGGTCATCGAACATGCAGGCGAGTCCAACATCGATGGTCATTTCAGGACTGCACTAAGTGTTGCGATGGAAGACCTGCTGTCGCATCGCCGCGAATGCGTTGTGTGCAAGAAGACCACGAGATAATCGCTGTCAGCGTTCGCAGTCGTATTGTCATACGGATGCTGAGTAGGAAAGGACGCGCGTAGTCCTCGTTGCAGTTTGGACAGTGTGCAATGCAGACAGCGCAGTATCGACACGCGCCTGGGCATCCGTCACGGATTCGCTGTAGACCATACTGACTGCATCGCGCGACGCGTTTAGGAACACGAGAGCAAGATTGTTGCCCTAACTCGCAGAAGTGATACTCGTTCGATATCGTGATTGGGTCGTTGAGTGCAGAGGACTGCGAAGATTTGGCCTACCTTGAAAAGGCCCCTCCTCCAGTTCCTGCGCCGAACGCCGTTAGCCGACACGTCCTTTGCAGATTCGCTTTGCTCTTGAGTTGCCATTCCGCATCCTGTCGTTAAATTACGACAGGCACGGGTTTTACTGAATTCTTCCCCGGTTGGTTGGCAAAATACAGACATTTCGAGCCGGTTCCAGGCGACCACCCGGATCGCGGGAAACCGACGACGTACTACAGAGAGCAACTCGAAACCAGACATTCCCGGCATGTTGAGGTCGGAGAGGATGATGTCCGGAATCTCCTTCCGCATCTCGGCGAGCGCAGAGAAGCCATCTTCAGCCGAACACACCCTATGTCCAGATTTAGTAAGGATGACGGACAGCAATGTCCGCACCTGCAGATCGTCATCAACAATCAGAAGCTTTGCTTTCTCGGGGGCATCGTGCACCTTCCTTAGAGCATCTAAGTTGCCTGCTGGTCAGAGCATCTCATCGCTGAAATTGCCGATCTGTTCAATTTTGCTCACATTCGCGGTTCTCGGCTGGGGTGGATTCACGCTGCGGAAGCAGAAGTAAAAGATTATGAATGTTTGAGCGGATGAGTTTAGTCGTGCAGAATGACGTTGAGCAGCGATTTGTGAACTCGGATGCGCCCGTTGTATTCAATGAAACCGAGCGTGCGAAAACGATTCATGAAGAAGCTGACACGCTCCAGTGCGAATTGCCACTCCTCGCCATCAGCTGTTTCGGATTGGCGACACTTTTGCATTTGAATCCCGGACAAACTTCAGCACAAACTTCGTCCGGGGTTTAAGTACAAAATTCCGGGATTTAGCTGCCGCGCGACAGCTGCCAGATGAGCTGCATCACGCTCAGCTCTAATTCCCCGAGTTCAACAGGATCATGTCCATTTGCAGCGCTACGCATCATAACGTTACATGCGGTAACACTGAAAGATTCGATATGGCAACAAAAAAATTTGATGAGCCTTACTTCCAAGTCTTGGCGCAGGGCATCACACTGTCGTTGTGACTGCCGTATCGGGTCTGCCTGGATGACACATCCCGGGGCTTACAACGGCAGTCTTAACTCAACTCTTACCAGAGACCCCGTTCTCTTCGCGGTGAAGCTGATGACTTTGCTTCTGACACTTCCGCGCACGGCTACGCCCTTGAATTTGACAGCCGTATTTTGCCGATGTTACACGTTGCTGTTTGCGCAATCGGTTGCGCAAGTTATAACTCAGTACAACTAAGAAAGAACGAAGCAAGTCAACTTGGAGGCAATATGCAGGGAATACCCCACAAAACACCCTTCGCAAGGTGCATTCGTTATCTGACCCTTATCGTCTTGATCTGCGCGACAGCCCTGACGGCTTCCGCGCAGTACCGTACCTCGATTCAAGGTACGGTGACTGATACCTCAGGCGCAGTGATTCCGGGCGCCACCTTGACCCTGACCAACACGGCAACCAACGAGAAGCAGGTTCGTACCAGCGATGCCGGCGGTGTTTACAACTTCAACGCGTTGCCACCTGCTACCTTCACCCTCGTCGTCACGAAGGATCAATTCCAGGTGAAAGAGCTTCTCAATTTGCAACTGATTCCGGAGCAGGCGAACTCCATCAATGTCCAGATGGAGCCCGGAGTGGCAACGCAGACGGTGACCGTCGATGCCTCCACTCAGTCGGCCCTCGATACCGAGACCGCGAACACTCAAACGTCCATCTCTTCCAACCAGATCGAGCACATGCCGGTGTATCAACGCGACCCCACCAGTCTCATTCGCCTGGCGCCCGGAGCCCTCTCGGATGGCGCGCAGGCAGCCGGAGGCGGCGGATTTCAAGCTCCAGGCACTCAGACCGGAGCTTCATCGGGCGGGGGCGGCAACCTCGGGCATTCCAGCAGTATCTTCGCCACGGAAAACGGCCCTTCGGCCAACGTGAACGGCGGCCAGTTCGAGAGTAACGGTTACACCATCGACGGTATTAGCACGGATAGTGCGGTCTGGGGGGGAGCTACGGTCATCACTCCAAGTCCGGAGTCGATCGGCGATCTCAAAATTGTTGCGAACGCCTACGACGCGGAGAATGGCCGCTTCGCGGGTGCGGTAGTCGAAATGATCACCAAGAGCGGAGCGAACAATCCGCACGGTAGCTTCTTCTACCAGATCACTCGCCCCGGTCTAAATGCGTATCAGCGGTGGAATGGTCCGGGATCGGTAGAGGCATTTAATGCAGACGGGACAAAGAAGACTCCCGCGGAACGCGGTCTTCTCCGCGATGAGGATCGATACAACCAGTGGGGCGGCAGCATTGGGGGGCCCCTCTGGAAAAACAAGCTATTCGCCTTCTTCGCGTACGAGAAACAAGCGCAGACTATCGGGGCGACCGGAACCGAGTGGTATCCAACCTCGCAATTTAACGCACTGGCGCCTACAGGCAGCATTGCTGCCACATTTCTCGGTTTTCCGGGTTCAAGCGTAAACGGCACCGTGGTCGGGTCAACAACCTGTAATGCCTTTGGACTCACTGAAGGCGTAAATTGCAGGACCATCCCGAATCAGGGCCTGAATCTTGGATCGCCGCTGACCACACCCCTCGGTTCGCAAGACCTCACCTGGCAAAGCCCCGCGGACCCTGGCGTCGGCAGCGGCCTTTCGAATGTCCCGGATATTGCCTTGTACACGGTCAGCAACCCTACCACCACAAACTTTCAGCAATGGAGCGGACGCATGGACGGCCAGATTGGCGCCAAGGATCATGCGGCTTTTGTCATCTATTGGGTTCCAGCCAGCAAAACCAGCTTGAACGGCGCTCTGGGTTATCAACTCTTTCATCATGAGCAGGTTAACGACGCTTTCTCGGGCATCTGGAATCACATTTTTTCCGCAAACTTCCTGAACGAAGCTCGCCTCAATGCCGCGGGGTGGCGTTATAACGAATTAGGGAGCAATCCTCAGGCTCCATTCGGCCTACCACAGACCCTTTGGTATAGCAGTAATGGCCAGAATAATTTTGGGAATATCGCCCTGGGACAACTCGGTGTGCCCGCGCCTGCACATCTGAACCAATGGACTTACGGTTATAAGGACGTCGCGACCATGGTTCATGGCTCGCAGACCTGGAAGTTTGGAGGGGACGTTACCCGGCTCTACTATCTGAACGACCCCATCGGCGCACCGAACTTCACCTTCTACAACATCTGGGATTTCCTGAATGATGCGCCAGAAGCCGAAGGCGGACCGTTCCAGTCAACGACAGGTATTCCCGGCGGGTTCCGCAACGATAACCGCCAGACGATCTGGGGCTTCTTTTTCCAGGATAACTGGAAGGCTCGTCCGAATCTGACCCTGACCGCAGGTCTCCGCTACTCCTATTTCGGACCGCTTTCCGACAAGAACAACAACATGGGAGTTCTTAGCTTCGGCAGCGGCTCCAGTTTACTTACCGGCATCAGCATCAAACCTGGAATCAACGCATGGAACGCTCAAAAACTCAACTTTGGACCACAGGTCGGCTTTAACTGGGCTCCGACTTATTTGAACGGAAAGGTCGTCTGGCGCGGCGGTTATGGTTTGAACTACAACCAGGAACAAATTGCGAATGCGAACGCCAACGACTTCAACCCGCCGGGAACCTCGTCTGTTCCGGGAACCAGCACCAGTCCGAGCAATATCAATCCGAATATTCTCTACGCGACTTCCTCAAGCCCGACCAATATCAATGGGTATCCGCCGAACCCGAGCGTGATTACCACATTTAACTCTGCCGGACTGCCAACAGTGGGAGCCGCCAACCTGAATGCACTGACGAACAATCTGCCCACACAGTATGTGCACCACTGGTCTCTTGAAGTAGAAATGGATCTATCGCATGCATGGGTGGGAACTCTCACCTATCTGGGCAGCTCTGGCAAACACCTCTTGTTCAACTATGACGCAAATGGCTATGGGTTCACTCGCGGTGCGCCGCTCAATCCTCTAGTCAATAGCGTCAATACTGCCGGCAACCAGGGCAAAGCGAACAACAACATGATGATCGCCGACTTAAGGCATCAGTTCTCGCAAGGCTTCTCTTTTGAGGCGCAGTACACCTGGGCTCATAGCCTCGATACGAACTCGGGCCCGTACTTTCGCTCGCCCTATATTTACAACACCCAGTTTGCCTACGGACGATCGGACTTCGACATAAGAAACACCATCAAGCTGTTCGGCATCTGGCAGCCGGTCATTTTCCACGGCAATGACTGGAAGGAGAAGGTCGCTGGCGGATGGACGATCAGCGGCATCTTTACCTACCACACTGGCTTTGGTTGGACTCCGTTCTATATCGCGCCGCACCAGATATACTGCAACCTCTGCAACTACGGCTTCCAAAACCTGCGGCCTTCCTACAACGGCAAGGGCGGCAAAAGCGACAGCAATGACGCCTTCAAAACCGGAAGCAACTTCACTAACCCAGGCACGGCCAGCACCGGTACCAACAACGACCAATTCTTCAATAATTACTTTTCGGTTCCGAATTACGCGAATGCCATCGCCGACAATCCTGGACAATTCGCAACCGCCTTCATCCCTCCTCCGGGGATTGGCCGCAACGCGTTCCCGGGCCCCATCTACCGTGATTTCGATATGAACCTTGCCAAGGCATTCGGCCTGCCCAGGATTCCGGGTGTTGGAGAAAACGCAAAGATCGAAATTCAGGCCAATTTCCTGAATGTCTTTAATACACTGAACATCAACCCCACCAGCATTTCGAACAACATTGCAAACTCTGGACTGGGACAGGCGGGGAGCGCACTTGGCTCAAGAATCATAACGTTTCAAGGTCGCTTCAGCTTCTGATCCGCCTCCCTATGAGGGTGCGCCCGTGTGCGGGCGTACCCTCTTTTCTTCGTTCGGAAATAGAGCAACGCTAGCTACGCGTTGCGCGTGAGTTCGCAACCAGGCTTACGAAATATTAGAGGAGTTCCACCTTGCGATTGAAAGATTCCTTCTGCATCGGCCTTGTTCTCGCAGCATTACTGCCAGCGAGCCAGCCCCTACTCGCCCAGGAAAAAATTGAAATCAACGCGCAAGCGCAGACAACGCCTTTTCCGCACTTCTGGGAGCAGATGTTCGGCTCCGGACGCGCCAATTTGTCGTTGCGCGAGAGCTACCGCAATGACCTGCGTGCGGTGAAGCAGGTCACCGACTTCCGCTACGTGCGCTTCCACGCCATCCTTCACGATGAAAACGGCGTTTATAACGAAGACGAGCATGGCAACGCCGTCTACAACTTCTCCTACGTAGATCAGATCTACGATGGCTTGCTCAAAAACGGCGTGCGTCCCGTCGTCGAAATCAGCTTCATGCCCAAAAAGCTCGCCTTCAATCCCGATGCGCTGCATCCCTTCTGGTACAAGCAGAATGTCTCACCGCCAAAGAGCATGGAAGCGTGGGACGGCCTGATGACGCACTTCGCGCAGCACCTTGTCGACCGCTACGGCATCGATGAAGTCTCGCAGTGGTATTTCGAAGTGTGGAACGAGCCGAACATCGATTTCTGGAACGGCATCCCACGCGACAAAAGCTACTTTGACCTGTACGCGCACACCGCCCGCGCGTTGAAGTCTGTAAGCCCGCGCCTCCGCGTCGGAGGCCCCGCCACCGCCGCGGCATCGTGGGTCGATGAATTCCTGAAGTATGCCGCCGACAATCATGTTCCGGTGGACTTCGTTTCCAGCCATGGCTACGCCGACGACACCGTCGAAAATCTCTTCGGCACAAATGAAGACATCCCCATGGACGACCGCGTCTGCCGCGCTATCGGGAAAGTGCGTAAGCAGATTCAAGCTTCAGCCATGCCTAAGACGCCGCTCTTTTGGACCGAGTGGAACGTGCAGGGCATGAACGAGTCGCGCGACACGTCGTTCGTCGGCACCGGTCTCGCAAATACAATTCGCGAATGCGATGGACTCGTCGACATGATGTCCTTCTGGACATTCTCTGACGTCTTCGAAGAGGGTGGCCCAATTCCTAAGCCATTCGAGGGAGAATTCGGCCTCCGCGCAAAGGGCGGCATCAACAAACCCAGCTATTACGATTTCGCTCTGCTTCACCAGCTTGGAGACCAGCGTATCGCCAATCCATCCGCAAACGTGATTGCGACCAAGCGCTCGGACGGGATGTTAGCAGTCGCGGTATGGAACTTAGTTGATCCCGACAAAACCGGAAGCGAAAAAGACGTTCAGCTAACTTTCCGCGGAGTGCCTGCGAACGCCGCAATTTTCATCAGCCGCGTCGACAACACGCATAGCAACACGCTGGCCGCTTACAAGGCGATGGGAAGCCCGCTCGATCCGACCGAAGCACAAGTCGAGCAACTGAACAAAGAGACAGCGCTTGGAACACCAGAACGCCGCATACTCAGCGACGGCAAGCTGAATCTAAAGCTCGACAGCAATGCGCTGTTGCTCATCAAAGTTGTCGCGCACGCCGAGGACAGCAATCAGTGAGAATCGCGCGCGAAGCAAAGCGAACCCTGGCGACGATCGTCTTCATTGCATCATCCCTCTGTATTTCCTTCACGGCGCGAGCCGACCAGAACTACTCGCAGCAAGTATTTTTTGAGAACAGTCTTTCGCCTGACTCGTATTTCTACAGCGCTGGCACAATCTCTGCACCCAGCACGCTCAAATTGATCGACGGCAAGCTACCCGTCGAAACCTCGAACTTCATCAGCGGCCCGAACGCACTCGAATTGCAATGGCAATCCATGCCAAACGGCGGATGGGACGCCGAAATCTACCTCTACACGTGGCGCAACAGAAACATCGATTTTCCCGGGGACAACCTTTATCTCTGGCTCTATGCGAAAGACGGCATCCGCGCAGCCGACCTGCCAAAAATCGCGCTGCGCGATATCGCGCGGAACTTCACCGCACAACTCTCGCTCGGATCATTCACGAATGACTTAGCACCCGGCAAATGGACGAAAGTCCGCATCCCGCTGGCCAAATTCTCGACTGCGTCGCTGCTTCCGTTTGAGCCGCATCGTCTTGCCGCGATTATTCTCGCGCAAGGCGCAGCCGACGGCAGCGCGCATACGCTCTCCATCGACGACATACGCATCGAAAACGCCGCAGAGCAAGACCACACACCGGCCGCGCCGCAAATCACCGAGGCAAAAGGCTACGAGCGCCACATCGACCTTAAATGGAAAGCGCCGGAAGACCCCTCCGTCACGCAATATGTCATCTATCGCTCCATGCACGGTGATCCTTTCCAGCCCATCGGCGTGCAGCGTTATGGAGTCAATCGCTTCGCCGATTTCCTCGGCGACCCGCATGCAACCGCTTCCTACAAAATCTCTGCACGCACTTCATCGTTACAAGAGTCCGCTCAGTCAGCGGCAGCGACAGCGTCAACCCACCCCATGAGCGACGACGAGCTGCTCACAATGGTGCAGGAAGCATCGTTCCGTTATTACTGGGAAGCCGACGAACCCAAGTCCGGCATGGCGCGCGAGAACACTCCCGGCGACGACGACGTAATCGCTCTCGGAGCCAGTGGCTTCGGCATCATGGCAATGGTCGTAGGTGCGGACCGCAATTTCGCTCCTCGCGAAGAAGTCGTAGACCGTCTGCTGCGCATCACCGACTTTCTCGCGCGCGCCGATCGTTACCACGGTGTATGGCCGCACTTCCTGAGCGGAAAGACGGGCCACGTACTGGCTGTCTTCGGCATGTATGACGACGGCGCTGACCTAGTCGAAACGTCGTTCCTGATGCAGGGTCTGCTCACCGCGCGCCAATACTTCAACAAAGACAATGAAAAAGAGCAGCGTCTGCGCAATAACATCACCAAGCTCTGGGAGGGCGTCGAATGGGATTGGTTCCGCGCAACGCCCAACAAAGACGCGCTCTACTGGCATTGGTCACCCGACTACGCCTTTCACATCGCCAATCGTCTGCAGGGCTGGAACGAGGTGATGATCACCTACCTGCTGGCCATCGTATCGCCCACGCATCCCGTGCCCGGCAGCCTCTACCGCACCGGATACACCGCCGAAGGCACGCCCCACACCTATGGGGAGCGACACACCTACTACGGCATCCAGCTCGATATGAATTACGGCCCCGGCTCACCCGGACCGCTCTTCTTCACGCAATATTCCTACCAGGGCTATGACCCGCACGGATGGCGCGACAAGTACACCGACTACTTCACCAACAACCGCAACGAGGCGCTCATCAGCCAGGCCTACAGCATCGCCAATCCCCTGCACATGAAAGGCTATGGCGTAGACGCGTGGGGCCTTACCGCCGTCGACGGACCGCGCGGCTACCGCGAATACAAGCCCTTCACAGAAGATGACGGCACCATCGCACCCACCGGAGCGATTAGCTCTTATGCGTACACACCACACCAATCGTTGCTCGCTCTGAAGCATTTCTACCGTGACCTCGGCGCACAAGTCTGGGACATCTACGGTTTCCGGGACGCATTCAATCAGCAGGAAAACTGGTACTCAGGCATTACGATGGGGCTCAATCAAGCTCCCATGGCAGTGATGATCGAAAACGGCCGCACCGGCCTTATCTGGAAATGTTTCATGTCGAACCCGGAGATGGCCCACATTCAACAGACAATCGGACTGGAACCAGATTCGAGCAAATAAGCAGCAAAGAGACGGGCATGACCTCGAAAAACAGCAAGACTCCTTCCGACAAAACGGCCGCCCGGCCGGATCTGAGGAGGCTGGCCGAGCACTTAGGAGTCTCGCAAACAACCGTTTCGCGCGTGCTGAATGGCTCGGCAAAAAAGCGCTTTCACGCAAAGATAATTTCCAGGAGGCCCACGTTGTTATCCGCTCAGTTCGTATCTCTCACCTTCTCGTTGCGCAACAAAATCAAAATTGCGGCTGTCCTCGGAGTGTGTATTGCTTCCCAGGCGCAGCAGTCTGGCAAAATCCCTCCATCCAGTCCGCAGCTCGCCACGCCCGCCATAGAGCGCCGTGTGAACGATCTTCTAAAGCAAATGACGCTCGACGAAAAGATCGGTCAGCTTGTGCAATACAACGACAGCGGCTACGCATCCGCCACGAGCGCAGTGCAGCTTGCGGCAAATCCCGAAGCCAAAAACAACGTGAACTCGATGGAACTGGCCGCAACTGGAAGGCTCGGCTCCATGCTCAACACCGTCGGAGCCGAGCGCACCAACGCCTTCCAACACGCCGCTGTCGATAAGAGCCGCCTTCACATCCCGCTGCTCTTCGGCGCAGACATCATCCACGGCTATCGCACGATCTACCCGCAACCGCTGGGGCTTGCAGCTACCTTCGATCCCGAGTTGGTGCAGTCGCTCGCGCGCATGTCCGCCGAAGAGTCAACCACCGCAGGCATACGGTGGTTCTATTCGCCCATGGTCGACATCTCTCGCGATGCGCGCTGGGGCCGCACCACCGAGGGCGCAGGCGAAGATCCATTTCTCGGCGCAGCCATGGCGCGCGCCTACGTGCTCGGCTATCAAGGAAGCAGTCTCGTAAATCCAGACAGTGTCGCCGCCTCCGTAAAACACTTTGCCGCTTACGGAGCAGCCGAGGCAGGCCGCGAATATAACACGACGGACATGTCTGAGATACGCCTGCGACAAATCTATCTGCCACCTTATAAGGCTGCTGTCGAAGCAGGCGCAGCAACGATCATGAGCGCCTTCAACGCCCTGAATGGCGTTCCCGCCACCGCGAACCGCTTCCTCATGCAGAACA